>Ga0073928_10007385_pt1 | contig 14296 bp, 11 predicted proteins | sample PaiPotPPA55metaG_FD_76969 | JGI IMG/M metagenome (GOLD analysis project Ga0073928, IMG submission 76969) | Iron sulfur acid spring bacterial and archeal communities from Banff, Canada, to study Microbial Dark Matter (Phase II) - Paint Pots PPA... ... | reverse complement strand
AGGGCGCCGTGGTCCTGGTGCCCGAAGGTCAGCGAGGTCCCCTCGTAGCCGCAGGTGGCGGGGAGGCGCTTGACCCGCTCGAACCCGTCCCGGATCCCGGCCCGGGTCAGGTGGTCGGCGCGCACGATCGCCTCGGCGAGGAGGCGACCCATGTCGAGCGCCGCGCACCCCATGGGTCCCGCGGCGGCAGGAGCGTCGGCGAGCAGCTGCTGGCGGCGCTGGTTGTCGTCGGCGACGACGTCCACGTACTCCCAGCGCGCCCAGCCGTCGCGCCACTCCGAGCGCAGGTAGCCGAAGAGCAGCGCCGAGTTGGCGACCACCGGGATGTCCCAGCCCAGGTCGGCGAGCGCCAGCGCGACCGGACGCGACGAGACGCCGAGCCCGAGGTAGACGAGGGCGTCGGGCTCGAGCGTGCGCAGCCGCTCGATGACCGCCTTCACGTCCTGGGCGACCGGGGAGACGCTGGCGGTCCCCGCCAGCTCCAGGCCGACCGAGCCCGTGCTCGCCTCGAAGCACTCCGCGTACCGGCGCCCGACCGGTGAGCGGTCGAACACGACCGCGGGTCGGAGCAGGCCCCGGCTGGCCAGCCGCTGCGCCAGCACCACCGGCTCCTCCTCGAGCGAGCCGACCTGGTAGTGGAAGCCGTAGTGGCCGCGGGTGCGCTCGCCGCCGGTGTAGTTGATGCACGACAGGCCCACCGCGTCGGCGAGCGGGGCGATGACGAGGCCGTTGTCGCTGATCGACGGGCCGACGACGGCGAGGCAGCCGGCGGTCTCGAGCTCCCGGAACCCGCCCACGAGCGCGTGCTCGCTGCCGATCGGCAGGCCGGTCGCCTCGACGCGGAGGAACTCCAGGTCCCGGTCGAGCCGGCCCCCGGCCGCGACCTCGGCGATGCCCCGGCGCAGCGACGCCTCGAAGTCGGCGCCCCCGTTGCCCTGCGGGAAGTCGAAGAGCAGGCCGATGCGGATGGCCGCCGGCGGGTACACGAGCTACCGGCCGAGCCCGGTGCGCGTGTACTCGACGACCTGGCGCAGCTGGGTGGCGCTGAGGCTCCCGCCGAAGGCCGGCATGCTGCCCCGGCCCTTCGCCACGAACGCGATCTGGTTCTGCTCGTAGGGGAAGTCGCTGACGACCGCGCCGCCGGCCAGCTTCGGGCCGATGCCGCCTTCCCCGTTTGCGCCGTGGCAGCTGGCGCAGTTGGCCTGGAAGATCTGGGCGCCCGGTCCGCCCGCCCCCGCCGAGCCGGGCTCGTTCGCGAACAGGAAGACGATCACCACGACGACGCCGACCGCGGTGAGCAGCTCGACGGCGTTGACGATCTTGGCGAACATCTCAGAACAGCGGCCGGGGCGCGGACGAGGACGTGAAGAACCAGACGCTGCTGGTCACGAACAGCCCGACCAGCATCGCGAACACGAGGCCGCCCGCGATCGGAAGCACCCAGCCCGGCAGGCCGCGGACCCGCACCCCCAGCACCTTGACGACGAACGCGCCGTAGAAGACGCAGCCAAAGATGCCGTGCAGCAGCACCCGGGTGCTCGTGCTCTGGAAGCCGAGCGCCCAGAGGCACGAGTACGCGACCGGCAGCGTGATCGCGAACGCGGCCGTGCCCACCAGCCGGTGCGCGTCACCGAGCCACGCCGGCGCCTGGCGGGGGATCTTGATCCGGTCGTAGAGCCGGGCCGCCAGCAGCAGCTGGACGCCGGCGAGCACGAGGGCGGTGGTCGCGAACCAGACCTTGAGCTGGATCGTGCCGCTAAAGAACAGCCGGTACGGACCTTGGGCGGTCGGCGTGTGCTCGTTGCCGTACACGCCGACCGCGACCGCGACCGCGGCGCCCGCCACGAGCATGAGGAGGAGCTTCGTCGTCGTCGACACGCGCGGCCGCGCCGTTGCCGTTGCCGTCATCGCCCCCTCCGGTCGGCCAGCATCCTGCCCGCAGTGGCCGGGCGTGGACAAGGGACCGCGGGCGCCGAAACGAGTACTGGGTCAGTTTGAATGTCACAGGTGTTCTTTACCGTTCGATTCGTGAGCCGGTGTCGCTCGTTTCGCTTCTTGTTGAGCCCGACCGTTCGTCAGCGGTCGGCGCTGGACGGTCTGTTGGGGTTGCAGCGGGAGCTATATAACGCGGCGTTAGAGGAGCGTCGGGGCGCCTGGCGCTGGGAGCACCGTTCAGTGAGCTATGCGGATCAGTGCCGGACCCTGACTGCGCTGCGGGCGGCGGACCCGGCGGTGCGCGCGGCGGGGGTGACGGTGAGCCGGGGGACGCTGGCGCGCCTGGACCGGGCGTTCGCGGCGTTCTTTCGCCGCTGCCAGGAGGGCGAGGAGCCGGGCTACCCGCGGTTCAAGTCGGAGCGGCGCTTCAGCTCGTTGCAGTGGGAAGACAGAGACGGCTGGCGGCTCGATACCGCCGCCGGGCGCCTCCACGTGCATGGGATCGGTGGTGTCAAGGTTCGGCTGCACCGGCCACTGCGCGGCACCCCGAAGGCCATCACGATCAAGCGGGAGGGGCGGCGATGGTGGGCGACCGTCCGCTGTGTCCACGTCCCCGCCGAGCCGCTGGCGCCCACCGGACGCCAGGTCGGCATCGACCTCGGGGTCCGGGTCCTGGTCGCGACCAGCGACGGCCAGCTCCTCGCCAACCCGCGCCACGGCGCCCGCGGCGCGGCCCGCCTCGCCGCCGCCCAGCGCAACGTCGCCACCAAACAGAAGGGATCAAAACGGCGCTGGCGGGCCGGGGAACAGGTTGGGGCGGCCCACCGCTACATCCGCAACTGCCGCATGAACGCCCTGCACCAGCTGTCCCGCCAGCTGGTCAACGACTACGACCTCCTCGTCCACGAGAACCTGCGCATCCCGAACCTGGTCCGGCGTCCCAAGCCCCGTCCCGACGGCAAAGGCGGCCATGAGCCCAACGGGGCGGCCGCCAAGAGCGCTCTCAATCGTTGTATCCAAGACGCCGGGTGGGGAGCCCTCCTGGCGATGATCACCTACAAGGCGGAAGGAGCCGGTCGGTGCGTCATCGCCATCGAGCCCCGCAATACCAGCCGAACGTGCGCCCACTGCGGGCACATCTCGGCCGGCAACCGGCACGACGCCCAGTTCCGATGTCAGGCTTGCGGTCACGAAGACCACGCCGACATCAACGCGGCGATCAACATCCTCCGGGCCGGTAGGGCCCAGCAGCAGCAACACGCTGCGTAGGGTCCAACTGACCCACTACCCCTACAGTCCGGTGATGCCGGCCGCCGCTAACCGCCTCGTCCTCGGAGTGTCGGAGCGCATGGACGGGTCCTGGCCGCCGGTGCTCGTGTACGCGGTCGTCGCGGTCGTCCTCGGCGCCATCGTCGCCGTGGTGGTGATGTTCCGGCGCCTCCGCGCCGCCGCCCGGGAGCAGCGCCTGCGGCCGCGAGGCTGGGAGCGATGAGCGGGCCGGATCCGAGCGGGGCCGACCGACTGGCGCGGATGGGCAAGGTGGTCGTCGGTGACCTGCTCGACGCGGCCTGGCGCGCGCTGAGCGACTGGGCGGCGATCCGGCCTGACAGCGGTCGCGCCCGCCGGTTTCGGGCCTTCGGCGCCGGCAGCGCCATCTGCTTCCCGGTCGCGGCGCTGTTCGGTGAGCGCTACATCGAGGTCGGGGCGGGGACGGTGATGGGGCCCTACGTGTCGCTCTCGGCCGGCGTGTCGCCCAGCCACGAGCTCGACACCGAGGCCGTCGTCAGCATCGGCGACCGGTGCCTCATCGGGAAGGGGAGCGGCATCGTCGGCCACGAGCGGATCGAGATCGGCGACGACGTGTTCACCGGCCACCAGGTGTACATCACCGACGCCAATCACGGATATGAGGACCCGGACCTGCCGATCGGGCGTCAGTTCGCGCCGCCGCGCGCGGTACGGATCGGGAGCGGGTCCTGGCTCGGCCACGGGTCGATCGTCCTGCCGGGCGTGACCATCGGCGAGCACGTCGTCGTCGGCGCGGGCTCGGTCGTCACCGACGACCTGCCCGACTTCACGGTCGCGGTCGGCAACCCGGCTCGCGTCGTGCGCGCGACCTCGCCGGGTCAGTGCGTCGTCGACGCCGGCGACGGGTAGGTCGGCGGCTTCTCGTCCCCGCTCAGGGTGCGCAGGACCGTGAACGACTGGGCAGTGTTGTAGAGGCCGACGTCCTTTGGCCACTGGCCCGGCAGGTAGCGGGCACCGCCGAGCGCGTACCGGTACAGGCCCTTGCCAGCGTTGCCGACCTCGTCGGGACCGCTCACGTTGGGGTCCCACCAGATGACCGTGAAGTCGTCGCCCCACGTGTAGTCGGTGCTGGGCCAGATCCCGTGGTTGCCCCACGAGGTGTGCAGCAGGGTCGGGACGATCGGCCGGTCAGCCGGGTAGCGGAACAGCCCGTCCCGGAAGGTCGCCGCGGTGAGGTGCGGGCCGGCGAGGTGCACGCCGGTGAAGAAGATCAGCGGCGACTCCACGAGCACCGGGTAGGTCTTCGCCTCCGGCGGCTTGCCGGTCTGCCACTGCAGGATGGTCGCGAACTGGTCGACGCTCTCGGCCGTGCGGGCGGGCAGCGCCGACACCCCGAACGCGTGCGCCCACTGGCGCTGGTCATAGGTCCGGGCGAACACCGCGGTGTCGGTGTAGGCGTATCCCATCACGACCCACTCCGGGAAGTAGCCCTGCGCGGTCGCCTCCTTGGTGAGGTAGGACGGGAAGATCGGGTCGGCGGCCACCACCACGCTCGTCACGCCCGCGGTCTTCAGCGACGCGACGACGGTGCGGGCCTGGGCCTGGGCCTGGCTGAGGTCGAACGGGTACTTCAGGTCCACCGCGACCTGGGTGTGGTGCTGGGCGAGCGTCGCCTTGAACGCGGCCGCGGTGGCGTCGAAGGTGCCGAGCCCGTCGTCGAAGCGCACGATCCCGAAGGTGCGCTTCTGACGGCGCAGCTTCGGGTCACCGGCGTGGACGGCCGGCTTGCCGCTCAGCTCGGTGTACACGAACTGGGCCCACGCGATGGCGGCTTGATCGGGCGCGGGCAGGCCGGGCCAGACGTAGGGCGCGCGCGTCCGCAAGAAGTCGGTCGTCTCGGCCAGCGTGCACTCGCCGAGGCAGAGCACCCCGCGGCGGGCGAGCTCGTCGGCGTACGCGTTGGTGAGGCTCGGGCCGCCGAAGGACGCGAAGGCGTGCAGCTCGGTGGCGACCTTCACCGCGTCGGCCTTGGCCGCGACGTCGTCGGTCGGGTCTCCGCTGGCCTTGATCGGGACGACGCGGATCTTGCGGCCGTACGTCTCGTAGTGGGTCTGGAAGAAGTCGACGTAGGCCTGGACCGTCCGCAGCTCGGCGTTCAGGCTCTCGTCACTGCCGTTGGACTGGAAGATGGCCTGCTGCAACGGGTCGGGCTGGGTCTGGTAGAGCGCGATGGTGATGGTGTCGGCCGTGACGCCCGGCGCGATCGCGCCGCCGTTGTCGCCGCCGTTCCACGGCTGCACGCACGGGGGCGCGTAGGAGAGCGGGACCGCGACCCGGCCGGTGTTGGTGTCGCACTTCGGGCCCCAGTTGACGTTGAGGCCCCGCGCCTTCGCCTGGTCGAACGTGAGCGGACCGCCGCTCGGCCCGGGGCTGGCCTTGGGCTTGGTGCCGCCGCCTCCGCCGCCCGACACGGCCGCGATGACGCCGACCACGATCGCGATGACGGCCACGACGGCGACGAGCGGCGCGTAGCGCCGCAGCGTCGACCGGCGGGGCGCGGCGGGAGGCGTCGGGTCAGGCACAGGGGATCCAGGGTGGGCCGGAGCGGGGGGAGGCTCGGAACGGGGCGAAGTCGTTCACAGGGGTAGAACGCTGACGGATCGTCCGAATCTCTCTACCCACCGGCGCGGCCTCGCATCCTCGCCGATTCGGGCACGGGGGACGGGTTACCACGGCCCGGCCGCCGGCGGTCGTCAGGTCGGCGGGCTCCCGGCCGGCCGGTCGCGCCCCAGGTACGCCGCGACGACGGCCGGGTCCCGGCTGACCTCGTCGGGCGTGCCGGAGGCGATGACGGCCCCGAGGTCCATCGCCACCCACCGGGTCGCGAGGCCGCGCAGGAACGGCAGATCGTGCTCGATGACCACCAGGCTGGCGCCGAGGTCGTCGCGGACCCGCAGCAGGAGCGGCGCGAGCTCCTCGGTCTCCTTCTGGGCCAGGCCGCTGGACGGCTCGTCGAGCAGCAGCACGTCGGGGTGCTGGGCGACGACGGCCGCGAGCTCGACGATTCGCCGGCTGCCGGTCGAGAGCTCCCGGACGAACTTGTCGGCGTACGCCTCGAGGTGGAAGAGCGCAAGGAGCTCGTCGACTCGGGCCCGGACCGCGCGCTCGGAATCGGTGACGGCGGGCAGCCACAGCGCCGCCGCGACCGGGTCGCGCACCTCGACCGAGTCCTCGAGCGCGGTCGCGATGGTCTCGGTGACGGTGAGGGCCGGGAAGAGCCGCGCGTCCTGGAAGGAGCGGCCGAGTCCGCCGCGCGCCCGGGCGGACGGGCTGAGCGGCACCAGCTCCGCGCGCGCGCCGCCGGGGTCGACGAGCGCCACCGCGCCGCCATCCGGCCGCTCGAAGCCGCTGATGACGTCGAACAAGGTGGTCTTGCCGGCCCCGTTCGGCCCGAGGATCCCGACGATCTCCCCCGGCTCGACGGTGAACGACACGTCGTCGAGGGCGACGATGCCGCCGAAGCGCTTCGCGACTCGCTGCACCTCGAGCCGGTGACCGTTCCCGTTTCGTGCGTCGCGGCCGGTGCGCGCGGAGACGCCCGTCACCGAGATGCCCTCGAGGAAGACCGACCGGAGCAGGTCCGGTCGCCCCCGCAAGTCTTGGCCCGGTCCCTCGAAGCGGATCTGTCCCTTCTCCATGAACAGGGCCCGGTCGGCGACCTCCAGCGCGAGCTCGGCCGACTGCTCGACGATCACGACCGCCACCCCGCCGCGGGCCAGGGAGCGCACGACGTCGAGCAGCGATTCAACGACCGCGGGGGCCAGCCCGAGCGAGAGCTCGTCGATCAGGACGACGCGGGGGCTGGCGACGAGCGTCATCGCCAGCGCCAGCATCTGCTGCTGGCCGCCGCTCAGGTTGCCGGCGGTCTCGTCGAGCCGGTCGCGCAGCATCGGGAACTGCTCCAGCGCCTCGGCCCGGGCCTTCCGCGCCGCGCCCGGGTCTCGGCGGCGGGTCCACGAGGCGAGCCGGAGGTGCTCGGCGACGGTCAGGGACGGGAACGTCGCCACGCCGCCGGGCATCAGCGCGACGCCGCGGTGGGCTCGCTGGTCGGCTCGCAGCCCGGTGATGTCCTCGCCGTCGAGCCGGACCTCGCCGTGGGCGAGCGGAGCGAGGCCGGCCACGGCGCGTACGAGGGTGGACTTCCCCGCGCCGTTGGTCCCGAGGAGCGCCACCACCTCACCCGGCGCGACGTCGAGGTGGGCGCCGAAGAGCACCTGCACCCCGTCGTAGCGGACGTCGATGCCGGTCGCGACGAGCACCGCCGCGCCGTCGCGGCGAGGCGGCCCGACCGGTGGAGCCGTCGACGCCGCCGCGGACGCCGCAGGCGCGTCGTCGGCGAAGGAGCCGACCTCGATCGAACGGCGTCGGGCCAGCCGCCGCAGCAGCACGTCGCGCCCGTCGGCCAGCGCCGCGCCGAGGCCGCCGGGGAGCACCAGCAGCACCGCCAGCAGCCCGACACCGGTGGCCAGGATCTGCCACTCGGACGGCAGGAAGTAGTCGACGCCGCGGACGTAGGTGGCGCCGATCAGGGCGCCCGGGATGGATCCGAGCCCGCCGATGACGGCCATCGCGAAGACCTCGAGGCTCGCCGACGGCTGGTACGGGCTCGTGTCGAGCCCCGACTGCTGGTACACGAACAGCGCGCCCGCGAACGCGGCGAGGAACCCGGAGAAGGCCAGAGCGAACAGCGTGAGGCGACGGGCGCTGATGCCGAACGCCTCCGCGGCCCGCTCGTTCTCCCGCACCGCGATGATCGCCCGGCCGGTGCGGCTGCGTCGCACGCCGTAGGCGAGGGCGATCGCCAGCGCGAGACCGACCAGGCACAGGTAGTAGAAGCGGGTGTCGGTGTCGATGTCGATGACGCCGAACAGCGCAGGTCGGGCGATGCGGCTCGACGGCAGCCAGTCGAGCGTCGTGCCCGGTCCGAAGAACGTCTGGTTCAAGAGGTACTCGGACGTCATCAGCGCGAAGGCGAGCGACGTGACGGCCAGCGTGAGCCCGCGGCGGCGGATGGCGGGCAGCCCGACGACCATGGCCACCACGGCGCCGGTCAGCCCGGCGACGAGGAGGCCGAGCGAGAGATCCCAGCCCAGGCGGGCCGTCACGGCGCCCGACACCGCGGCGCCGATGCCGACGAAGGCGACCTGGCCCAGGCTCACCTGCCCGGCCCAGCCGGTGAGCACCACGAGCGACACGCCGATGATCCCGAAGATCACGATGGCGGCGGCCAGGTTCAGCTTGCTCGCCGACAGGTAGCCCGGCACCGCGACCAGCACCGCGATCACCACCAGGGCCAGGACGACCTTGGCGCCGCGCACCTCGCGGAGCCGGCGCAGCTCGCGCGGCACCGGTCGGACCTCGCGGGCGGCCTGCCACGTCGACACCTCGCCCGACCGGACGCGGCCGATCGACGTCCCGCCGGTGGCGAGCACGCCGAGGATGACGACGACGAACAGGACCGGGTCGATGTACGCCGGCTCGTGCCAGTGCCAGACCACCGACTGCTCGACGATTCCGAGCATGACCGCGGCGCCCACGATGGTCGGGAGCCGCTCCATCCGGCCGATGACGGCGGCCGCGAGCGCGCGCAGGAGCAGCGCCGGCCCGAGCACGGCCGGGCCGATGCCGCCGGCCGGCACCGAGCCGATCGGGGGGCCGAGGATCGACGACCGGAGGTAGATGGCGAGGAACCCGAGCACGGTGGCCAGGACCCAGACCACGGTCTGCAGGCGGCGGATCGGGATCCCGAGCGACGCCGCGCGGTCGGCCCGGTCGGCCCCGGCGCGGATCGCGATCCCGACGTCGCTGCGCCGCAGGAACAGCGCCAGTCCGACGAGGACGATCGGCACCGTCGCCAGCGCCACCAGGTCGGCGCCGCGGAACGTGATGGGCGAGATGGTGAGGTGGAGGTTGAACGGCTCCGGGATGGAGCGCCCGGTCAGCGTGAAGTAGCGGGGCAGCAGCAGCGTCCCGGCCGCCAGGACCTGCGCGATCCCGATCGTCGCCACGCTCAGCACCAGTCGCGGCGAGTTCGAGAACCGGCGCACGAGCAGGAACTCCACTGCGGCGCCGATGACCAGCGCCGCGGCGAGGCCGGCGACGAGCGCCACCCACCAGTTGGCGGCGACGGTGCTGATCGCCAGCAGCACCGCCAGCGTCGTGGGCGCGCCGCCGAGGTCCCCGGCCGCGAAGTTGATGACCCGGTTGGCTCGCCACACCAGCGCCAGGCCGAGCGCCAGCAGCGACGTCAGTGCGCCGATGATCACGCCCTGGACGAGCACCCCGGACGGCACGCCCCAGGCGCCGGCCGCGAACGCGATGACCGCGGCCGCCAGCACCGGCGGGCCGAACCGACTGGCGGCCGCGAACGCGTCGGCACGCGTGACCGCGCGGGCGGGCGGGCCCGGCTCGCGTGGTGAAGCGGCCGCCTCCGGTGCTGCCGGCTGGGGCATCGGCGCCTCAGGCCGCGTCGGGCGGCGCGCCGACGAAGGAGACCACCACCTCGGCGAGCTCCGGGCCCCGGTCCTCCTGCAGGAAGTGTCCTGCGCCCTCGATCGTCGTGTGCGGCTGGTTCTGACAGCCCGGGATCTCGGCCCGCAGCACCTGGTCGGCGCCGGCCGTGATCGGGTCCCGGTCGCTGAACGCGGTCAGGAACGGCTTCGTCCACTCGCGGAGCGCGGCCCAAGCCCGGCGGTTGGCGAGCGACGCCGGGTCATCGGGGGTGGTCGGTACCAGCATCGGGAACTGGCGCGCGCCGGCCTTGTAGCCGTCGTCGGGGAACGGCGCGTCGTAGCCGGCGATCACCGCCTCGTTGAGATCGGTGGTGCAGCCGCCGTTCACGATTCGCCCGACCTCGAAGTCCGGCGTCTCCTGCGAGAAGCGCTGCCAGGCGCGGAAGGCGTCCCCCGGGTCACGGTCGCCGGTCGGGAGGAAGGTGTTCGCGGCGACGACCCGCGCGAAGCGGTCGGGGTGCTCGGCGACGAGGCGCAGCCCGATGAGCCCGCCCCAGTCCTGACCCACCAGCGTCGCGTCGGCGAGGTCGAGCGCCTCGAGCAGCGCTGTCATCCAGTCGACGTGGCGCTGGTACGTGTAGTCCTCCCGGGCGGCTGGCTTGTCGGAGCGGCCGAACCCGACGAGATCGGGCGCGATCGCCCGCAGCCCGGCGTCGACCAGCACCGGGATCATCCAGCGGTAGAGGAATGACCACGACGGCTCGCCGTGCATCAGCAGCACCGGAGGCCCGTCACGCGGCCCTTCGTCGACGTAGTGCACGCGAAGCATGCCGCCGTCGCCGTCCGGGACGTCCGCGTAGTGCGGCGCGAACGGGTAGTCGGGCAGCGACGCGAAGCGGTCGTCGGGGGTTCGCAGCACCTTCACGGGCAGGTCTCCTCCACCCGGCGCCGCGATCGCGGCCCGGCCGCGCCGATCCTGACCTGCCACGCGCCGGGTTGCCAGCCCATCGGGTCCGAGCCACCGCTCACGGTGGCGCCGACGTTACGCTCCGAGGGTGCCGGACGACCTCGACCGTCCAGCGCCCGCGCCCACCGCCCCGCTGCCGTCACCGGGCTCCCCGCTGGGCTCGCGGGCGGAGCGCCGGCAGCATCGGCGGCGGCGCCTCATCGTCCTGGCGGGCGTGGCGACCGTCGTCGTCATCGGCGGCGCGGTGGCGGCCGCGGTCGCGCTGAGCGGTGGCGGCGGCACCGCCCATCGAGCGTCGACCGCGGCGCGCCGAACGGCGGCGTCGAGCACGCTCCCCACCACGCTGACCACCGCGCCGACGTCGACCTCGGTCATCCCCCGCTCGTCGAACCCGGTCGTGGCGCTGGCGCAGCAGTACGACGGCCTGTACGTCGGCACCTACACGAACACGACGTTCAACACGACCGGGAACGCGTCGCTCGAGGTGCGCATCGACCCCAGCGCGGGGACGCTGCGCATCGCGCTCGACCTGACCGGCGACCTCTTCGGCGGGGGCGCGAAGGCGGTTCGCCACACCGACGGGGTCATCAAACTCAGCGACCCGAACGCCCCGATCGCGTTCCAGACCGGCAGCTTCGGGATGGTGACGGGGAAGCTCTCGGGGCTGAGCCTCAGCCTCACCGCGCCGAACGTCCCCGACCCGAAGGTCCAGACCTTCGAGCTCGACGGGAGCCTGCGGTCCGACCTGAAGGGCTTCGACGCCACCTTCAAGGTCGGGTTCCGCAACGGCCAGACCGCGCAGGGCACGGCGGCGGTCCTCTGCGCGGTCACCGGGCAGCGCCCGAGCGAGGTGCGCACCCTCTGCTCGCCCTGACGACTCCTCGCCCCCCGCCGGCGGTGAGGCCGGACGCGCTCCTGACGGCCGCTCGATAAGGTCCGCGGACCGCGACGAGGAGGGCGTCATGCGCTTCGACGGCAAGGTGGCAGTGGTGACCGGGGCCGGACGGGGCATCGGCGAGGCGTACGCCAAGGCGCTCGCACGCTAGGGCGCACGGGTGGTCGTCGCCGAGCTCGACGAGGCGGGCGGCGAGCGGGTCGCGAAGGAGATCGAGCAGGCGGGCGGCACCGCTATCGCGGTCACGACCGACGTCTCGAGCGAGCAGTCGACCCTCGCCATGGGCCAGGCCAGCGCCGAGGCGTTCGGCGGCGTCGACTACCTGGTCAACAACGCGGCCATCTACGGCGGCATGGAGCTGTACGGGCTCACGAACATGCCGATGGAGTACTGGGACAAGTTCATGTCGGTGAACATGACCGGCGCCGTCCTGTGCACCCGGGCGGTGTTCTCGTCGATGGCCGAGCGGGGCGGCGGCGCGATCGTCAACCAGTCCTCCACCGCGGCGTGGATGGGCGCCGGCTACTACGGGATCGCCAAGCTCGCCCTCCACGGGATCACGCAGTCGTTCGCCCGGGAGCTCGGACCGATGGGCATCCGGGTCAACGTCATCGCGCCCGGCCCGACCGACACCGAGGCGACCCGGTCGACGGTGCCGAAGGAGTTCATCGACCAGCTGCTGGCGGCGATGCCGCTCTCCCGGATGGGAACGCCCGCCGACATGGCCGACGCCTGCCTGTTCCTGCTGTCCGACGACGCCCGGTGGATCACCGGCCACGTGCTCAACGTCGACGGCGGCCAGATCATGCGTGTGTGATCGATCGGGCGCCTGGCGCCGCCATCGACGCGCCGGGATGGGGTGACGCGTGCCGCACGTGATCTTTCTGTGCACCGGCAACGCGGCGCGGTCGGTGATGGCCGGCGCCATCCTCGCCATCCACCTCGAGGATGTCGAGATCACGACCGCCGGCACGCACGTGATCGAGGGCATGCCGATGAGCTGGAGGACCCGGGAGGCGCTCGCCGGGCTCGACGTCGTCGCTCCCGGCCACCGCAGCACCCAGCTGCGCGATCGGCACGTGGCCGACGCCGACCTCATCGTCGGGCTGGCCGGCGAGCACGTCCGCTACGTGCGCCGGACGCACCCGGAGGCCGCCGCCCGCACCGGCACGCTCCGTCGCCTCGCGCGCGATCTTCCAGCCGACGAGCGGCCGTTCGCGGACCGGGTGGCCGGGTTGCACCTCGACCAGGTGGTGCTGGAGCGCTGGGAGGACGTCGAGGACCCGGCGGGTGGCGAGCTGCCCGAGTTCGAGGCGTGCGCGCGGGAGATCCACAAGCTGGTGGCGCAGCTCGCGCCCGCGCTGACCGACGGCGGCGCGCCCCGCGAAGCCGACGCGAGCTGACGGCCGCTCACGGTCCGGTCGGCGCCGCGGGGCGCCCCGCGCCCGGTCGGTGTTCCTGATATACCGTCAGGTCTCGTGCAGCGCGAAGGGCCAGGTCAGAGCGCTTTCGAAAGTGACAAGCGGGCTCTTGTCAATGAACTTGTCACTGAGCGTCGCACGCCGAGGAGACACGCCGGATCTCGGCCCCGGCCTACGTGGCGCGCGGAACCCTGCGGAACATCCTCAGTAGCTTGATGATCTCGGAAGAGGCGTTCCGCGACGCTCAAAAGCAGCGTTAGTTCATCATCCGAGAATGGATGCCGCGACCCGCGCCGCGGCCTCGTCGTCCATCCGGGGCGTCACATGCGAGTAGACGTCGCTGGTGATGCTCGTCCGGGCATGACCGAGCCGTCGGCTCACGACCTCGATCGGCACGCCCGCCGCGCGCGCCGCGGTCGCGTAAGAGTGCCGAATGTCGTGGAAGCGGATCGGCGGGAGGGCGGCCCTCTTCGCGAGCCGAGCGAACGACCGCGTCAGCGTCGGTGGTGACACTGGCGTCCCGTCCTCGGCAGTGAAGACGAGACCGGAGTCAGTCCACGCCTCGCCCCACGCGAGGCGTTCCTCAGCCTGGCGGACACGATGCGCCCGAAGCGCAGCGACCGTCGCCGGGTCGAGCGCGATCGTGCGTCGCCCGGCCTCCGTCTTCGGCTCGGAACGCTCGATCCGCGTGCCGCCGTCATCGCTGTAGGTGACCAGCGCCTGGGCGAACGTCACCAGGCCGGCCTCGAGGTCGACGTCGCGCCACCGCACACCGAGCACCTCGCCCCGGCGCGCCCCCGTCGTGAAGGCAAGCACGTACGCGGCATAGAGCCGGTCCCCGCGGGCCTCGTCGAGGAACCGGCGGCTCTGCTCAGCGCCCCACGTGCGCATCTCGACCCGCCGAGCACGCGGGGGAGTGGCCCGGTCGCAAGGGTTCGCCCCGAGGTAGCCCTGGTCGACCGCGTACGCGAGCGCCAGGCGTAGCACCGTGCCGACGTAGCGCACGGTCGTGACGGACAGGCCCGAGCCGGCACCGCGAATCCGGCCGTGCTCAAGCAGCCCGTCGTAGAGGTCGTTCACGCGTTTGGTCGTGATACGGCGGAGCTGCGTGTCGCCGAGCGTCGGCAGCACGTGGAGCTCGAGCACGTCCCGGTAGCTCGCGAACGTCTTGGCCCGGGTCGATCGCTTCACCGTCGGCAGGTACTCGTCGCGGACGAACTGAGTGAGGGTGATCGCCCGCCGCTTGCGGGTCGGCTCGACGTAGCCGCCACGGTCCTTCTTCGCGAGGACGGCGCGGAGATGGCGCTCGGCATCCTCT
>Ga0073928_10007384_pt1 | contig 14296 bp, 19 predicted proteins | sample PaiPotPPA55metaG_FD_76969 | JGI IMG/M metagenome (GOLD analysis project Ga0073928, IMG submission 76969) | Iron sulfur acid spring bacterial and archeal communities from Banff, Canada, to study Microbial Dark Matter (Phase II) - Paint Pots PPA... ... | reverse complement strand
TGTCCCGCGCCTCTTCCAGCGCCGCAATCGCTGCCTCGCGCGTCACGCTCGGATACTGCTCCAGAAACTCGCCCAGACTCTCGCCGCCTTCCAGATAATCCGTCAACGCCTTGAACGGAACCCGCGTCCCACGAAACACCGGCTCGCCGCTGAGCACAGCGGGATTTTTCACAATCACGCTTGCCATGGAACTCCTCCCACCTGCCTACTATGGTAGCGCACCCGCGCCCCAACGCAGAAGCAGATTACCGCGCCCGACCTTCGCCCCCTCAACGGCGCTGCCGACGGGGGCGGGAGCAACCGCAAATGCCCCGCTCTCTGGTTCTCACCTCCTTATTATTCCTTATGTTCAAATTCAGCGCCAATCATCTGCTCTTACTTTCGCGTATAGAATACCGCTCCTGTGCCGTGTTCCTCATGCAGGACGACTCCACCCGACGACAAAGACGCCCGCATAATTACGATAGAAGATAGTCCCTCGGTACGGCGTTGCCCTTTTTGTCGCAGTTCGGACTGGCTGTCAACGTGAAGGAGTTTGCACAACGGACCAATACAACTGCGGCTTCCATTACCTCTCGCATTAGACGTCAACCCCGTTTCATTGAGTAAGGACTACCGACTAGGGTCGACGCTTCTTCGACATGGTCCGTCTGGAGTGCATGCAAATCTCACTCAGACGTCGGCGTCGGGGTCTTAATACCAACAATCACGTATTTCGAAGGCATACACGTATTGTTTCTGAGCGTCTTTTGGGTGGGGGGCGGAGTCGGACAGATGTTCTTGGCATCGACAACTGTAAATCCATCCCTCAAACTATCATTAAACGCTCGAAGAGCGGGGCGAATTGAAATTGCAAGTCTTGCCTGCCAATGTAGTCTGATTGTTCGGTGCCATCTGTCTGGACGAACATTCTTGCCAAATACTCCGTATATAGACGTGACGGGCTGCGCGCCGACTGGCTGGGGAAACATCCGTTTCTCAGAAACCATGTTTCGTGGCTGGTCTCACTTGGCTCCGAACACGTAGCGCACGATTAGAAAGAAGACGAGCAGGTGTTTTCGACAGTTAGCGCAACGCCGGAGCCTACCTTGCGTCTGCGTCAACGACAGTTAGTTCCCTGACCCACGGGGCCGCGACATTTTTCCTCCAAGCGCACTATCCAACGGGCAGGTCAGCCAAGCCCTTGTCCTGGCAAAGCTACTCAGGGAGGGGATGTCTCTTGTGCTTGAACGTTCTGAGCTAGGCGGCCTCGTTAGCGGAGGCGAAGCAGGCTGTGCTCCCAATCCCAACACGGGGATGAGAACCACTAACCGCATTGAAGCGAGAGTTGTCGCCCCTTTACCCATTCCTGCAGCATGCGCTCACCCACTTCCTTGAAGTCGGGATGTTCCTTGATGTAGGCCCGAAGATCGATTTCGGTTTGCGAAAGAGCGTCCGAGACCCGCTCAAGGATCGCGCGAATTTTTGCGGGTGTTCCCGTCATTCGAGTTTCGCCGAGCCGACGGAGAAGCTTGCGGTCGGGCCACTGGGTTGTTCCGTTGAGCGTAAGCGCCAGACTGTCCTTCGGCAGATAGATGGAAGTGGTCACGAGATCGTAGACCGGTGCGAGGCGAGCTTCACCGAGCACGTCGTCATAGACGATGCCGAAATTCTTGAGGTGAGCATCGCCGTTGCGCAATGCGCAATTCAGCACGATCAGCGTGAATAGTTTTTCAGCATCCGCGAGTACGGCGGGCGAGTTTGCAAACTGCTGAAATCGCTTCATGACTGACGTTTCATAGCTGCCGCGATATTTCTCATCCGTTCTTCTCGCGTTTAGGACGCAGAAATCTTCAAAGCCCCGGTAGGTACCATCTGGGCGCAAGTCGAAACGGTCAACGACAAGGGCCATCCCGTCTTCGGCGAGCCGATACCGAGGTACGTGCAGCCCACAACGCTCGGCGGCCTTCAGGCAGAAGTACTCGTTCGCAGCGAGCTGAGGAAATTCGTTCGGCTCCCAAAACTTCACGATGTGAGTTGCACCCCTGTAGCTCGGCGAAAGACGGGGCTCCGTGTTCGCCAGAGTGGCAGATGCGTTCTCGTCTCGCACGAGGATCTTGGGCTGGACGCCACTGATACCGGAAAAGGCTGCAAACTTCTCAATGAGGTAGCGAAACAAATCCCCGTCGCGACGACTCGCCAGAATCTCGTCTACCGACTGAAAAGGAACATCCTCGTTGAGCCGCTCCTTGTCGCCGGTGTACCGTATGCGGCCAACTTGTGAGCGGCCAACAATGGCCAGCAGGTCAAAATCATCGAACGTTCCAGTCGCTTTCGCAAAGGCCAGGCGCAGCCGTTCCCGCAACGCGCCTTCCGGGAGGTTCATCTCGAAGATTGGGGGGAGGCCAAAGGGCACGTCCCAGGAGGGAAGCCGCACGGGCATGGTAACGGAGACGGCACGCTGTGGGACGGTCTCAGGCAAGTACGCAAAAGCACTTCCGCGATCCCGCTGCCTGTCCAGCAGGCCTGCCTCAGCGGCGTCTGTCCAGACCTTTATCATCGCGATCCTCTTCCAAGAGCTCGTCCAAAGTGGGCCGTTGCAGGTTTGCCTCTTGTAGTTTCAACTCTAGGCCGAGCGCCGACAAAATGTTGGCGACCTTGGAAAAACCAAGTTCGCCTGATCGGCCATTTTCCAGTGCTTCGAGCGTTGCCCGACTCACACCGGCCTTGTCAGCCAACGCGGATTGGCTAAACCCGAGAGCCTTGCGCCTAGACGCTATCTGAGCGCCAATGGAGTGCAGCTTCAGCATAGTATGACTAATATACTAGGCGTACCATCGATTCGTCAACGTTGTGCCTAATATACTAGTCGTTAGCCGGAGAACGTTGGATGACTGGGGAGTTGTTTCGCGACCAAGCGCCCCGCAGCACGCCACTCGCTGCTGTGCCAGGCGACCGGCACGTAGACGAACCGTCGAACGCGAGAACTGACGGTTCCGCAAACTGTGAGATTATTCCTGATCGAGTCACAGATTGTAGACGGCGACGCTCCTGAGCCTCGAAGAATATTCCGTATGGAAAGCGCCGCACCCCCGCACGGCGATGGCTTCGATAGACGACAGGCAATTGCAACGGATATTCCGCTATTGCCTCAACTGTGGTTTCGACCGCTAGCGCGAAACGCTCCCCAAGCCCCGGCCGTATGTTGTCATACCATGCCCGCGCTTCCCGCAAATCCTCATTCGCATCAGGTATCCAGACGACCGGGAGTGTCACGGTTTCTTAAACAGGCCCGCCCTGACTTGTTCCCAGGAGATGACATCGAGAGGGTTTTGCGCATGTCGAGCGATGCGGTAATCAAGCTCCGCCCGTTGCGCATCCGTCAGGCGTGCCGCGTCCGCTTCCAGGCTTTCCCAAACCGTGTCCAGGAGTTCTGCCTTCTCAGCAGCGGAGAGACTCTCGATTTGATTTCGCAAATCGCTCATTACCTAAAACCTTAGCGCCGTTTCCTCGCTCTGGCAAGCGCCCTGATCCCGCTGTGTCCTTTTTGTGTCCTTCGCAATTAGATGCCGTTCGATTTCGCCAACTTTTCCAACGCTTTTGAAAACCGTCCATGCGGGTCTTTTAATCGTTAAACTATTGTGATGGCTACAGTTGTCTATGCTGCAGCCACATCGAGAAACATAACTCTTAATCAGTAGGTTGAAGGTTCGATTCCTTCCGCGCTCACCACTCTTTTCAATCACTTCCGAGTCGTGCGGAAATCTTCCGTGCGGTCACTGTTGGGGGAAAATGTGGGGGTCTGTGCCGGCCACTGCCGCCCGCTCCAAGTAGTCGTGGACCCTGCCCAGACCCATCCCGCAACTACGCGCGATCTGGCGCTGCCCCAACCCCAGCTCAAACCGTAACCGCAGCAATTCCTTCGTTTTCCGCATGGACATTCTCCTAGCCGGCACCCTGTTCTCCTCATTATTTATGGAGTTTCTTTGCCGGGTAATTGTCCAGCGTCGCTGCGGCCTACTGCGGCTCGTCCTGTGGAAAACATTCCGCTCCGAGCCGCACACCATTCCGGTAGACGAGCAAAACTGTTCGCCTTCCCGCCGGAATCGCGTTCACCTTCGACCGGATTCCCCATTGTTCGTGAAATCGCTGATATTGTCCCGGCCTACGCCGTCTCGAATGAGGCAGAGCTTTTCCAGATGACTGCCACGAGTCACGTTCTCCTTACCGAACGAACCGAAGATTCTGCCCAGATTGGTGTGGAGCGCTTCGGCGAAAGTTCTACCCAAGCCAAGTCCCTTGTTGCCCGTCGCTGAAAATCCGAGCCAATTCTCCCCGACTTCGGGAAACATGTACCAAGCTGTGAGTAGCCCCGAGTCAAGGGTCTGGTCAGTTGCAGATTTCTCCTTCAAGAAGCGTAGGTAGTCGATCATGCGGTCGTGCAGCGCACGGTACTTCGGCTTCTTGCGGTTGAAGAGCAGGAACGGATCGACGAACCGACGAACAGCGGCAGGTCGGCAAGAAGAGAGATGTCGAAGGCACCGTACTTGTTCAGCGTCGATTTTGCGCACGCCGAAGAAGTCCGAAAAGTAAATTCCCATTCTTCGCTGGGCCGGTTTTTTGCCTTTCTGCATTATGTCGAAATATATGCTGCCAGGACTTCCTATCTCGAAAGAGCCTTTTTAAGTTCTTTTATCAACTTTTCTGTCTCCTCTAGCTTTCGAATAACCTGCCGATCCCCCTTCATTGCGGCTAGTGTTGTCCACGGATAGCGTTGCAACGATTCGACGCCGAGCACTTCAGACGGGGTTTGGCGATAGCTATTTAGGTGTTCGCAGCTATAGCCACGATACTATCCGGGCAGGATCGTCGCGAGAAGCCATGAGCGGCCGCTCCCCAGGTCTCAATAACCGCACAGCTTCCTTAGGCTGGAGGCCCCTAACCTAGAGGATGGTTCCGCAATCCGGAAAACTTGCGCTTAAAAAGTCCCGCGATAGCAATAAGTCCCGTGCCAAGCAGACTCAAAGTACTTGGTTCAGGAGTAGCGAGTCCTGTGGTTCCCCCGCGGATGTGTCCAATACCCTTACTAAGCTGTTGACTGGAGGAGATTGTCTCCGTGAGTGTGCCGCTGACCGTTCTCCCCGTGTACAGCGTCCCGGAGATAGCTCCGCTGAGGGTGTAAGTTAGATTCGCGCCGTGTTTACTGACTAGCATCCACGTAATCGGACCCGTGAAGGCGCCGTTAAAGATGGCACCCTTTGGAACACCCTGGCTTCCATTTCCAGTCACAACAAGTGTCGAACCCACGCTGGAAAATGTTCCGCCGGCTGAAATGCTTCCGCTGATCAAGGCCCCTGTCGAAAAGGTAACAGAACCAAGAGAGTGTCCCTTAGCGGCCACAATTCCGTTGAAGCTCATCAGCTCTGATTGTGTTGAAGTGATGCCCGCATTTGAAATCGCGATGCTGCCGAACCGATTGGTAAGATTGATCCCATCGGCGAAAGCCGCGTGGGGTAAAGCGAGTACGAGCACAATGAGAATCAACGCCGCTTTCATCTGCAAATCTCCCGGGCTTAAGTTAACTCGCGATTTCACGCGAACCACACGCTCCTAACAATACTGTCTCCCACCAAGGAGTGACTGTTCAAGATTGCTCACTCCTCAGATTCTTTGAAAAAGCTTGAGAGTTGTTTGCTAATCGGGCGAGTTTCCGGACCCGGAATCTTTTGCATTCAAGCCAAACTCGCATCGGGATAGTCTCTCTCTTGTCGTTCGCAACATCAGCGCCCGGAGTAACATTAATGACCCTTTCTCTGCAATGACCCCTTCTCTGCACTCCGAACATATTGTCGGTTCGGTGTTGACAGAACTGATTTACAAGACGATCAATTCTGATCAGTTTTTCGCAACTTAAAGTTTGATACTGGCCATTCACAAGAGTTCTGCTCGCAGAGGGAACTTCGTGAACAAATTTGTTTTTTGTGGACATTACTGATGCCGGGAGGTTTCGATGAATCTAAATCTGCTAGACCCTAAGCTGATTGTGCTCGCCGCCGTGGTGATTCTGATTATCGCGGTGCTTGCTTTGTTGTACGTGCGAAAACGTAGGAGTACGACTGCGGAACTGCGGAAAAAGTTTGGGCCCGAGTACGAGCTGGCGGTGCGAAAGCATGGGTCAGAACGAAAAGCGGAAGCGAAATTAGCGGATCGCCAGGAGCGGGTTGAAAAGCTCAACATTCGCGATCTTGACCCGATGGAACGCGAACGTTTTTCGAAACAGTGGGAGTCCATTCAGTCTCGTTTTGTCGATTCCCCAAAGGGGGCAGTCGCAGAAGCCGAGGACCTGGTGTCTTCTTTAATGAAAACTCGTGGCTATCCGGTATCCGATTTCGATCAACGTGCGGCCGACATTTCTGTCGACCATCCCCGAGTGGTTGAGAACTACCGGTTTGCGCATGAGATTGCGCTGCGGGTTGGCAAGGATGAAGCAACCACGGAAGACCTGAGAACGGCGATGATTCATTACCGCTCTCTGTTTGAGGAACTGGTGCAGGTACCAACCATTGTGGAAAGGAAACAGGTACCAACCATTGTGAAAAGGAAAGAGGTGGCGTAATGGCTGAATTGATGGCAAAGGAAGAGGACGTTATCACCGCCGACTTGGCGAGCATTCCGCCAGAGCGGCCCGACGGACCCAAGCTGGTGAAAGAACAGGAACCGGAAACTCTGGCTAGAGCGGCTACCGTGTCAGAGCCCATGCCCCTGTTCACTGAATCGGAGATGGGAGATTTCCGTTCGCAGTGGAGCAAGGTACAGACTGGTTTCGTGGACGAGCCACGCCGGACCGTCGAAGACGCAGACAAGCTGGTAGCTGCGGTGATGCAGCGACTCGCGGAAGGTTTCGCCAACGAGCGATCGGGCTTGGAAAAGCAGTGGGACCGCGGTGACAACGTCTCCACTGAGGATCTCCGGGTTGCCCTACAGCGCTATCGTTCCTTTTTTGACAGGCTGCTGAAACTGTAAGGGACGAACGCGTCGGATACAGCAAGAGGAACTAGACACGAGGGTGCAGGGACTTAATGTTATATGGCGACAAGGAGAAAACAGATGAACCCCAGTACGAAGGATGACATTAAAGGCAGTTTTCATGAAGTGAAAGGCAAAGTCAAAGAGACAGCAGGCAAAGTCACGAACAATCCTGACTTGGTGGTTGAAGGCCAAGCCGAACACAACGTCGGCAAAGTTGAGAAAAAGGTCGGGCAGATCGAAAAAGTGTTCGAGAAGTAAATTGGCCAGACCTCTGCGCGTGTTCATGCGTTTGGGACAGCTGATGTACCGCGATTCTCCGCTGAGTGCTGCAGGACCGGCGGACGTCGGCTTGGCACTCGGAGCTCTCTATCGGAGCTCTCTTTTGGAGCGGGTGGCACATATCAAACCCAAGAACCGACCACTTCGGCGCACGAGCCCGCTCCCTGCCTCCAGTCAACGGCGCATTTTGGGCGCCGAAAACACATATGTCTGATCAGGTTACGAATAAGACGGTTGCCGAAGAAAATCAGTTACGGGTCGCGGAAATGGTGCTGCCGCCTTCGACCTCTGCATCCGATATACTGCTTCGCAGAATCGCGATTCTGCACAGCAATGCAGAAGTGACTGAGCGAACGTAGGCCAGTGACTGAAGGTATCAGTTTGTCATCACATAGGGCGGCAAGTTCACCTGACAAATTCGACACGACTCCAGTGGTGGAATGTACCTCCGAACACGTACAGTCAGTTTCGGAATTCAGGTGCTCGCAAATCGGCACAGGAGGTTTGACATGCTTTGGACCATTTTAGTTGTTCTTCTGATTTTGTGGCTGCTGGGTTTTAGTTTGCATATCGGCGGAAGTCTGATTCACGTGCTGCTGGTTTTGGGGTTGGTGGTACTGGTCATTAACCTACTGAGCGGAAGACGAACTGCGGATTGAAGAAAAGGATTACGAGTCTCAACCCCAGGAGGCCCTGGTGTTCAGCCTCCTGGTTCCCGACTTTTCTCTGCGCCCCTGTTCGGATAAAGGAAGAGTTCGGTGCGTAGAGTTGCTGCAGCGGGAATAAACGCGTGCAGGCTTTTCCGCTGCGGCGAACAACAAACCTGTATCGGCTGGGGAATAGGACTCCGGCCCGTTCGACGTTCTTGTTGGCGTCCATTTTAATCTCTTTCCGCCGTCTTGACTGATATCTCAGCCCTGTCTGGTTGGCTATTCTTGGAGAGACGGGATGCGACACTCATAGAAAAATGGACCCTCGCTAGCCCGCGGAGGATGTTTAGGGGTCGATTACCCGAGAATATTGTTGGCTCCCTCAACGGATTCGCACGGCCAGTTGGCGGGCCCTCGATTGCGAAGTAAAATAGCCCAGCATTTCGCTCGCCCGCACGGCTGATCCGCCGATAACTCCCCATGCGGTCGTTCGTCCTGCGATCACTTCGCCATCTTGAGCGACATGACGTGGACTTCGTTCTTGTCCGCATAAACATGTGCTGTCAGGGTTACGTGGTGCCCCTCGTGTCCTTTGACTGCATTTGGGTTGCTGATGGTCCAGCTCTTGCTATCCTTGTCGCTCACAAATGTCTTGCCGTCATCGCTAACCTTGCCTGTGACCTGAACCGCTTTTTTGGACGCATCGGCCTCCATGTTGTCGTTCTGCATGCTGTCCTGAGCCGCGGCCACTCCGAAGGTCAGCACGGCCAGGGCGAAACAAATTGTCATCAGCTTTTTCATGTTTTTCTCCTTCAATATGAATATGCCAACCCGGTCGATACGAACCCATGTCTGCCCCAAAGGGCTGTCCGTCTCTTTAGGTGCCGCGCTGAGCAAGCGGACATATTAGTGTCACCACCATAATGTGACTATACAAAATTGCTCATTTCTTCAGATTGTTTCAACCAGCTACGCGGTCAACCGAATATCCGTGCCCGCGGAACCAAGGCACCACCTGACTTCCGCCAAACCGCGTCTTCCGAACGTTGTCCCTCGGCTGACAAACTCATCCAACCAGACCTCTTCGTGGCGGTCCATGAATTGTCACCGAGTGGCCAAAGTTGGACAGATTGGAAGGAACTAGTTGTGCCACACTCTGGTCATGACAACCAAAACGATTCCTTCATACCTTGAGGACGAGCGCCAAAAAGTTAGAGACGCTCAACTGCGGACGGAAGAAGAAGCTGCGCGCATCCGGCCGCTGAACCATGGCCACCATCGGACTGCGAAACAGCCGAAGCTGGAATTGCCATTTGCGGTTAAGGCCGCACCCAAAGTGAGAAAAACCGCGGCAGCATCTCGGGAAAACTTACGCCCCGCGCGAAAGACGCCGACGAAAGCCCGCAAGGTGGCGTGACTCCGAGGCTGTGCCTGCGGGCAGGACACGGCAGGCGCTATAGGCTCGCCGATTGCTCGTCTCTTCCGGACAGGGGGTGTGTTGGACCAGGGAAGATCCCCTTGATCCCTGCATGATCTTTGCGGGCAGAACCTGAAGCAGAGCAGTCACGAGACGGGTGGCAACGTAATAGATCGGTTCGTGGCGGAGACCCGGTAATCATGAGTATCTCTGCGCTGAAGACATCGTTGTTCACGGTGAGTTTCGTATTTTTCATGGGAATAGCCACAGCTTCGCCTGCGCAGGCCAAACCAGCCCCGCCAACCCCTATCGACATAAAGCAAGGTCGAGCTCGGTGGGAGGCCCTGGAACCCAGAATGGGACCAGATCATCGAGAAGGCGCTGCCGCTCGAAATGCTTTCTTTGCAGGCCCCCAAGGGCGTCCGTCGATTCTGCCCGCGATTTTACGAGATGGACACAGCTGACAAACGCACATTTTGGGCTTACTTCTTCCAGGCGCTTGCAGGCGCTGAGGCCGGCCTGAATCCGAAAACGAGCGTCCGTCACACCGAGCCGGACGTCGGATTGGCCAAACGAAGTGAAGGATTGTTGCAGCTTGCGTACGCAGACCAGAAGCGTTACGGCTGCGATTTCAATTGGCAAGTGGACCGAGCTCTGAAGGCGAACGATCCGGCCAAAACTATTCTCCAGCCGAAAAATAATCTCGAATGTGGAGTGAAAATTCTGTTCAATCAGACCATCGTGCAGCGCAAACCCTTGCTGACCCGGTCGTCATACTGGTCGACGTTGCGGCCGGGCGGGCCGAGCTACCGAGTCTTCGCCAAGCAGATGACAAATCCCCCCTCCGCATGTGGCCTGTCCACCAAGTCGAGGATTAACAAGTCGACTACGACAAAGTCCGTGCAGGACGACGCGAACCGGCGTGAAACCCCCAAATAGTTTGGCGCCAATTGTACTGAGAGCAATCCACGATGATCGCCGCGACGCTCAGAGCCGCTAGCGCCAAGCCCGCGGAACTCCACGTGAGGGAGCGTTCCTCTCAGCTTTCATGACGTTGGACTCTGGATCGGCGTAGATAACACGTTGGCTCCGTTCAGAGAAACAGTAAAAATCTGAACTTCACTGCCCTTAATACCCTCCGCCGATCTTCTGACACTGTTCGTCTTCGATAAGTCCAACCCCTCCGACCCTGTGAAACGGGCACGTTGTTCCACATTTAAGATGCTACATTTCGTAGGTTGGTACAGACTGTTCAAAACTGCTCGGGTATGGCTGAGCAGGCTGCAGCAGCAAGGGTTGCGACGCCAGGACCAAGCGGCGCTCGTGGCCACGGGTTCCCGGTGGTAAATGACCCAAAGCTCGAGCAGACTGCGAAGCATCGAGCGGAGTAATGCCATTCGGTCACGGTAAAAAAATGACAAAAGAATGAACCTCGCATCCCAGTGAGCAGTCTAGGGAGAGTGCGCGATTTTGACCAGCTTTTTAGGTGCACTTCGTTCATGATCGAAATTGCAAGGAACCCACCCGCTGGGGACACGAACGTTCGAGCCGTGGGCAGTGTCTCGGGTTCGGTCTAAAGCTCAGCTTCACCAGGTTTCCCTCACCACCCGCGTGGCTGAACACAAATGCATCAGGCAGCATCTTGAACACCTGAGTCTGGAGATGACAGGGAAAGCGCTCTTGTTCGCGACTATCGGTCAGCAGAAGAGGGAAAACCATCGGGACTTCCAGCGGGTATCCGATGATCTGACGCTTACACAGGCCGCGGACATACTCAACCGACCGATAGTTGTAGCGGAAAATCGCTAGTTCATGCGGCAAGAATTGCACCACAGCGCCCTTATCACTGTCGAACGTTTGGCGATGCTGGTGATCGGCACGTCTTGAGCGGCGCAGCTTGCTTTGGCGCCTCCCGCGCGCTCCACACCGTCACGAAGGTGGTCGACCGGGCGCTGGACTCGCTCCCGCAGAATTTCGCAGGGGCATTCATAATGTCGCCGGTAGAAGATTTGCCCCCGAAGCAGCCATCACCTGAGCCGGGCCAGCAAAGGCGGCTGCTGGGTGGCTTCCAGGGCGTGCCCCACAACCAAGAAGAGCATATTTGACCCTATCGACGGGACCCCATCACATCGTTCTGTATCGGAAGAATATTGAAGCGGTCTGCTCCACTGAGGCCGAAGTCCGCGGACAAATCCGCCTGACTGCATCCAGAGAATCAACTCCAATCTCCTTCATGTCAGGCAGACAAAAATGTAATTGTCTTGGATTGCAATCCTAGTCCATCAGGGCCGACCCCTGGCACGCAGGAGCCACTCCGCACGCCCCTTGGGAGCCTAGCCTTTGATTGAGCTGTTCGAACGAGCGTCCCATGACTCGAAAGAGTCTGGGGCGCTTTCGTTTTATCCGCTGGTCTCAAGCCGACTGATTTCTGAACGCTAGCGAACCGACTTCAGCCGCTCAAAATAGTACGCTAGCGGATTATGCAAAACCTGATTTCTACCTCGGGCACGGAAAATTACGCCGTGAGACAGGGCTGACGGAGGTCTACCATGACTGCGCAACTTGCTACCGTAGACGACCGCATTTTGGCTCTTGTGGAAGCACCTGGCGCCATCCGCGACGGGAACATCATTCCCCGGAGCGCCAGCGACAAACCGCAGGCTGACGGTATCCTCCTGCACCTTGCGCGATCTGAATGATTTTCTCGGCGGTTTCGGCCGGAGTTTTGACGATGAGGCCAAGGGAGTCCGTCCGGGCTAGCTTACGGTCCTCCGACGTGCCTTCCTCTCCGCCGGCAGGTCCCCCTGAAAATGTCACGAGAGAGGCGGGTGCGACGACGGCCCGGTCTACGGACACGCCTCCAACGATGCCTTTCTGAAGGTAGGCTTCAGATCTGAGGTGCGGAAGAATTGAAGTTTGTCGCCAGAGCGAGACTGGCTCCCAACCCACACCTCCGCTGACGGCGGCAAGGCCGGACGCCTTCTCCGAGGCAATGCCTCGCGCCTGGTCACGGGGTTGAGTGACTCCCAAGTAGAGTGCGATCACTCCGGCCGTAATAAGCCAGCCTGTTTTCAGAGCCGTTCGGCTTTTGGCGGAGAACACTCCCCAGCGGATGCCCATTAGGCCTCCTGTATGAGGGAATAGACACGGGCGGCAATACCTTTGTTCCCATAGGCTCTTGATTGCAGGGCTGTGAGGCCTGGTATCGATCCGCGCCTGCGTGTATCGCACATCCTGCTTGCCACACAAATATTGACCATCGACACTTCCCGCCAGCGACAGCATTTCCTGCTCTAAGGTTGCACACCTATTGCCCCAAACGCGGACAGATAAAGGGGCTACAGTGAAGGTGTGAGACATGACACATCCACTCCGATGTATAACGGCCCCGCATTCAAATGCACATTTTACGAACATAGCGTCACGGCCGTTGACTTCAACAGAACGAATGGTAACTGCCGCACGCAAGCGGCAGCAGTAATACATCAACATCCTGCCTTTTTGCGTTTGAGGACGGCCCCAACCACATAGTGATGAGTTGCTAGCCGTTCTCACGGGCCCGCTGATTAGGGTTTCTGCTGCTTGAAATTTCCCAAGGTTGAAAAGATAGAGGCCTATACGACTGAAAAACTATTTACGGTTGGAAGTTCCGTTTCCTCGGCTGCTGCCTCCGCTGCTGCACCCCAGCGTGACAACTCCGGACGCGAACTGGCCGAGGCGCTCCGAGAAAGCGAAGAACGATATCGGATGCTCCTCGATGGAATCCAGAACTATGCCATTTTCATGATGGACGCGCAGGGCCGGATTCTCAGTTGGAATGCCGGCGCCGAACGAATCAAAGGTTACACATCCGATCAGATTATCGGCCGGAACTTTTCCTGCTTCTTCCCGCCGGAGGATATCAAGCGGGGAAGGCCGGAGGAGGTACTCCGAAGAACCGCTGCCAGCGGACGGCACGAAGAACAAGGCATGCGCATGCGGAAAAACGGCTCACGATTTTTGGCCAGTGTCACCGTCACTGCATTGCGCGACCCAACCGGAAATCTGCGCGGATTTTCTGAGTTTAGCCATGATCTCAGTGAGAGCAAGGAGTCCGGGGCGAAATATCGTGGGCTGTTAGAGGCTGCCCCGGATGCAATGGTGGTGGTGAATCAGGCTGGAGAGATCGTGCTACTGAATGTCCAGGCCGAGAAACAATTCGGATACAGCCGCGATGAACTGGTAGGGCAGCAAGTAAAGAACATCATCCCCGAGGGCTTCGCGGAACGGCTGATCGCGGACGGTACCCGAAGCGCGGCGGAAGCGCTGGCGCAGCAGATCGGAACGGGAATTGAACTCATTGCGCGGCGGAAGGATGGAACCGAGTTTCCGATTGAGATCATGCTCAGCCCGCTCGAAAGCGCCGAGGGCATCCTGGTGACGGCGGCAATCCGAAACATCACAACCCGTAGGGATGCGGAAACCCATCTTGCGCAGATGGAGGGCAGATACCGCGGGCTATTGGAAGCGGCTCCGGATGCGATGGTAGTGGTGAATCAGGCTGGGGAGATCGTTCTGCTGAATGTCCAGGCCGAGAAACAATTCGGATACAGCCGTGATGAACTGGTAGGGCAGCGAGTAAACAACATCATTCCTGAGGGTTTCGCGGAACGGCTGATCGCGGATGGTACTCGAAGCGCGGCCCAGGCGCTGGCGCAGCAGATCGGAACCGGAATCGAACTCATTGCGCGGCGGAAGGATGGAACCGAGTTTCCGATTGAGATCATGTTGAGCCCACTCGAAAGCGCCGAAGGCATCCTGGTGACGGCGGCGATCCGGAACATCAGCGTGCGCAAAGATGCGGAAACACACTTGGCACAGATGGAGGGCAGATACCGCGGGCTATTGGAGGCGGCTCCAGATGCGATGGTGGTGGTGAATCAGGCTGGAGAGATCGTGCTAC
>Ga0073928_10007383_pt1 | contig 14296 bp, 9 predicted proteins | sample PaiPotPPA55metaG_FD_76969 | JGI IMG/M metagenome (GOLD analysis project Ga0073928, IMG submission 76969) | Iron sulfur acid spring bacterial and archeal communities from Banff, Canada, to study Microbial Dark Matter (Phase II) - Paint Pots PPA... ... | reverse complement strand
CTTCGAAAAAAGTTTTCCGGCCCGCTCGAGAATCGGCACGAGCGTGAGCGGAAAATCCATCATGGTCCCGCGCACGGATGACCTCCGCGAAATTTCCCGCATCCTAGCACCGATGCTGCGCCGCTCACTAGCGCCCTTCAGGCATCCCGCCGATCTCCTCGGGCCAAGGCGCCTTTCGCCGGCCCAACGGTTGACTGCGGCGGACACTTGCCGCAAGATGCTTCCGAGCCGCTGGAGCGCTCGCTTCAGCCGGGAGCAGCATTTCGCCTAGCTCGCTGCCCGCGGCGGGATTCCTGACTCTTCAGCCTCGGATCGCGTGCCCTCTCTTGTTCCTCGGGACGGGATGGAAGTGAGGGGCGCAAGGAGAACGGCCGTGAAGAAATTGTACGTGGGCAACCTGTCGTTCAAGGCTACTGAAGAGCAAGTACAAGCACTGTTTTCGGAGATCGGTATCCAGCCCGATTCCCTCACGCTACTTCGCGATCGTTTTACGGGCCAACCGCGTGGTTTCGGATTCGCCGAAATCAAGGATGACGCTGAAGCTGAGAAGGCCGTTGCAGCGCTCAACGGGAAGGATTTTCTTGGCCGCGCACTCGTCGTGAATGAAGCTCGCCCACAACGCGAAGGCGGCGGCGCGGGAGGCGGCGGAGGTCGCGGTGGACACGGTGGCGGGGGTGGTGGCGGAGGTCGCGGTGGTCACGGCGGCGGAGGTGGTGGCGGACGCGGTGGCGGTGGCGGAGGTCGTGGCGGTGGTGGGGGTGGGGGCGACCGCGGCGGCTACGGCGGTCGAGATCGCTAAGATTCGTCGGGATCAAATGCCCAAAATGGGCGAAATTACTTTTTTTGCGAGGGCGTGCTGATATTCTGCACGCCCTTTTCTCTATAGAGAATGCTGATTCGGACGGTCAAAGAAAGGAAATCTCGCACCAAATGATTCCTCCTAAAATAGCGCGCGCAAATATCCTGCGGAGCCTGGTTCTCCTCTTACTTCTTTGCTTGGCCGCGTCCGCGGCGTTAGGCGACGGCGAAACCGCGCCAGCTCGGGACCCCAAGCAACCTGTGGATGAGGCCTACACAGCAAAAATCCACAAGTACACCACGCAGCCGTTTTTTACCTCGCCGCTCGTCGACTATTTGCCCGCTTCGAAAAATGTTCCCACTCCCGAGGTCGTGCTCGGCGATGTGGCCGGAGCGCCGGGAATCCTGCCCTATGCGGAAGATGTCTACAAATACATGCGCCTGCTCGAAAAGGCCAGTCCGCGCGTCAGGGTCTTCTCCATAGGAAAGACGGAAGAAGGCCGCGAGATGATCGCCGTCGCCGTTTCGTCCCAGGAAAATCTTAAAAACTTGGACGAAAACAGCGCACAGCTGGCAAAGCTCGCAGATCCCCGCACGATAAAACTCGACGACGCCGAGGCCGACCGCATCGTCGCGCGCTCGGTGCCCGTGTACTACATCACCGGAACGATTCACTCGCCCGAAACCGGGGCGCCGACCGCCTTGATGGAGTTGGCCTACCGTCTGGCGGTCGACGAAAGCCCGTACATCCGCGAAATCCGCGAAGGCATGATTACGCTCATCACGCCGGTCGTCGAGGTCGACGGCCGCGACCGCATGGTGGACATCTATCTTTGGCACCTCTCCCATCCCAAGGATTTCTATCCACCTCTGATTTACTGGGGCAAATACGTGGTGCACGACAACAACCGCGACGCCATGGGAATGACCCTGAAGCTCACGGAAAACGTGCTCAACACCTACGTCGGCTGGAAGGCCCAGGTGCTGCACGACCTGCATGAATCAGTGCCTTATCTTTACGACAACACCGCGGGAGACGGCCCGTTCAATGCCTGGGTCGATCCGATTCTCACCGACGAATGGGAAGTGATGGGCTGGCGCAACGTCTCGGACATGACCAAGTTCGGCATGCCGGGCGTATTCACTCACGGCGTGTTTGACACTTGGTCGCCGGGCTATCTGATGTTCATTGCCGCAATGCACAACGGCATCAGCCGCCTGTATGAAACGTTTGGCAACGGCGGCGCGGACACGCTCGAGCGCACGCTCGAACCCGAGGAGTATGCGCGCACCTGGTACCGCCAAAATCCGCCGCTCCCGAAAGTGATGTGGTCGCAACGCGACAACAACAACTATGAAGAGACCGGCCTGCTCACCTCGCTGCATTATTTCAACGAGAACAAGCAGCTCTTCCTGAAGAATTTTTATCTCAAGGCAAAACGCTCGATTACCAAGCCCGCCTCGGAAGGGCCGGCCGCATATATTTTTCCTGCCGACGATCCGCGCATGGACTCCCAAGCCGAGCTGCTTCACGTCTTACAAAAGCAGGCCGTTGAAATTTCGCGCGCGACTGCGGCTTTCACCGTAACGCTTCCCGCAAAAAAGCCCGCGAAACCTAAAAAAGATGCAAAAGAGAAGGACTCGAAGGAAAAAGAAGCGCTCCCCGCTCCAACCACGCGGGAATTCCCCGCAGGCAGCTATATCGTCCGCATGGACCAGCCCTACTCGCGAATCGCCGACGCGCTGCTCGATTACCAATATTGGAGCCCGGAGGATCCGCAGAAGACGCCGTACGACGATACCGGGTGGACCTTTGGCGAACTCTACGGCGTGCAAGTTACGCGCATCACCGACCCGAAAGTCCTCAATGCTCCGATGGAGCGCGTAAAAGAAATTCGCGCGCCCGGAGGCGTAAGCGGAGAAAGCACAATCTATGTCATCAACAACAATGCCGAGCCTTCGCTAGCCACGCTGCGCTACAAATTGCGCGATGCTTCAATCGAAGCGGCCGAGGAGCCTTTCGAAAGCGCCGGAAAGAAATTTAGCCGCGGCTCCTTTCTTCTCCGCAACGTCACCCGCGCGCAGCTCAATGACGCCGCTTCCGAACTCGGTTTGCAGGCCGCTCCGATTTCCGCGATGCCATCCGTCAAGACGCATCCTTTGCGCGCAGCGCGGGTGGCGTTTGTACACACCTGGCTCAGTACGCAGGCAGAAGGTTGGTGGCGCATCGCGCTCGACAACCTCGGCATCCCTTACGACTACATCAGCACGCAGACTGTCGCTAAGACCGGCGACCTCAACGCCAAGTACGACGTCATTCTGTTTCCACCGGTGGGCTTTTCGAACACCAACTCCGTCATTAACGGCCTGCCCAGCGGTTGGGGCAATCCGCTCCCGTGGAAGAACACGCCGGAAACTCCAAACCTCGTCGGCAAAAATGATTCGACGGACGACATGCGTCCAGGCCTTGGCTGGGAAGGCGTCGCGCATCTGAAATCTTTTCTGGAAAAGGGCGGCGTTCTCCTCACGGCAACAGATACTTCGCAGTTCGCGCTTTCCATCGGGCTTGCCGATGGCGTCAGCGTCGGGAGCGCGCAGAAAATGAAAATCGTTGGCTCCGTGGTCGGCACCCGGCTTGTTGACGCCGCAAGTCCCATCGCATACGGCTACGACGAAAAACTCTCCGCCTATTGCAACAACGGACCGATTTTTTCGCTGAGCAGCATTTCCGGTGCCCGCAATTCACGGCGCTTGGGCGTCGAGACGCACACGCGTCCCACCGGCCGCGGCACCGTGGACGATCCGGATTTCGCGATTGGACGCGCCGGCTTTGAAGTTCCCGAGGAGCCCAAGCCTGAAGCCTGGGAAGCGCCACCCGTCACCGACGAGCAAATGCACAACAATTTCCGCGTGATTCCTCCCGCGAATCGGGCGCGCGTAATCTTCCGCTACGCGGATACCAAGGAACTGCTCGTTTCAGGACTCGTCGAAGGCGGCGATGAAATCGCGCAGCATCCCGCCGTCGTGGACGTGCCTACGGGGAGTGGCCACGTGGTGCTCTTCTCCATAAATCCCGTGTACCGCGGCGAAACGCGAGGCACGTATTCGCTCGTGCTCAACACCATCCTCAATTTTGACAGCCTCAACGCCGGCCGCAAGCTAGCCGAGAAGTAGCTCGAAGAACCAACTACATCAGGAACCCTTTGCGTTGCGCCTGGCGTCCAATTAAATAGGAGGCTTTCATGCGCAAGGCAATTATGTTCGCCACTTCGTTTTTTGTCGGGGTCGCGCTTTTCCCGCTTGGCTCCGCGTTCGCTCAGCAGAACTCTTCTGGAAGCAATGTGCCGATTACCACTGTCGTCACGGTTCTGGGGCGCGACTTCTCAGTGCCACCGGCAATCGCGAAGGAAGACATCGTCGTTTACAGCGGCAAAAGCCGCGAAGATGTAACCTCGTGGATTCCGGCCCAGGGAGATCAGGCAGGTTTGCAACTCGCGATCTTAATCGATGATTCCGATAGTCCAACCGGCATTGGCTCCCATTTCACTGAGCTCCGGGACTTCATCACGTCGCAGCCGAGCTCAACACAAATCGGCATTTTCTATGCCGCCAACGGCGCAGCCGATGCAGTTTCAGAATTCACCGCCGATCACGACGCGGCGGCACAAAAAATCAGGCTTCCGCTCGGAAGAAGGGGTAGCAATTCGCCGAGCGTTTATCTTTCTTTGCAGGATCTCGTGAAGCATTGGCCTTCCAACGGCATGCGGCACGAAGTCCTGATGATAGCGAGCGGAGTCGACCACCTAAATCCTGGTTTCGACGACCCGTACTTTGCGTCGACTCTTAAAAGCCTCCAAACCGCAGGGGTAGTTGTTCACACGATTTACGTCGGGGGCCCGGGCCTTGCAGCAGCCGGGCTTCGCATGGACATCGCTCAGAGTAATTTGACTCAGCTTGCGGGAGGAACTGGAGGAGAGCCATTCTTTCAAGGACTTGAAACTCCCGTGGATTTCGGCCCGATTCTTCGTGACCTCGACATGGTCCTGAAAAATCAGTATTTGCTAACGTTCAACACACCGCGCAGCGACAAGAAGAGCGGAGAGATCAGACAGTTGCAGGTCCGCACGGAGCAGCGAAAGGCAAAGCTGAATCATGCGAAGGAGGTGTTCGTACCTAGCGTTTAAAACGCACGTCTGGATCAAAAGCGGTGTATTCGACTCTCGCGATAGTTACGCGATGGCGGTGCGCTGTTTCGTTGCGGATTTAGATGCGTCTGCGGCGTCATCCACCGTTTCTACTTTGCCGTTGGCGTAGCGGAATCGCTCGAGCGAAGCCCCGCGAAGTCCCTGCGACACAAGCGCGGGCACATCTAACCCAGCCTCCGCTTCGTCGAGTTCTTCCGCGGAGGTGTGAATCGCTGGCGCCTTCGGCATGAACACTGGGCAGCAATCGTGGAACGGCTCGGACGAAATATCGTACGTGCCGATCTTCCGCGCCACCTCGATAATATCCAGCTTGTCTGTTCCAACCAGTGGGCGAAAAACGGGCATGCGCGCCGCAGCTTCCACGGCCACAAGATTTCGCAGCGTCTGCGAGGCCACCTGGCCCAGGCTGTCTCCCGTGATCAGCGCCAGCGCCTTGTCTCGCCGCGCGCACTTTTCCGCAATCCGCAACATCATCCGGCGATAAAGCAGCACGCGGTACCTTTCCGGCGCGTACCGCACGATCTCGCGTTGGATCGCTTCAAACGGCACGCGATACAGATTCGCGTGAAACTGATACGGCACCAATTGCTGCGCCAGCGACGTCGCCACATGCAGCGACGATTCTCCCGGCCGCGCGCCAGTGCCGTAGAAATGCGTAAAGCTCAGATGCGCGCCGCGCTTCATCATGTGATAGGCCGCCACCGCCGAATCGTATCCGCCCGAGAGCAGGCACATCATTCGCCCCGCGGTGTTCGCCGGGAGACCGCCTGCTCCGGGAATTTTTTGCGCGTAAACCAGCGCCGGGCCCGGCGTGATTTCGATGTAGCAGGTGATCTCGGGGTCATTCAATCGCACGCGCACTTCGCGGCCTCGCGCGCGCATCGTTTCAAGCAGATGCTGGCCCACGATTCTGTTGATTTCCACCGACGGGTGCGGAAACGATTTGTCGCTTCGGGTTGCGCGCACCGCAAAACTTGAAAATTGCAGCGGCTCGACCTCGTTCCATGCCGCGCCGCAAATCGCATCCATATTGCGTTCCACCGGCTGCGCCACGGCGTAGTAAGCGATCCCAAGTACCTTTTTTACGCGCTCAATCGCTTCCGCCAGTGAGGCTCCCTCCGATAAGCGCACTAGAAAACGGTCTCCGGGTTGTTCGATTCGTTGAAACGGAATTCCCTGAAGCCCTTGCCGCAGGGCCGTAAAAAGCTTTCCGAGGAAAAATCGGCGGTTGCGGCCCTTGAGCCACAATTCGTGGTAGTGCACGACGATGACGGGGTTGCTCATGCAGTTTTCGCCGGATTCACACAGGGGCGTAACTTCGTCAGATTATAACACCGGCTCGAGTGGCGGCGGCCGCGGCAGCTGGCTTCAGCCGACCCAGCGCGCACGTTCGTATCGTGCGATAACTCACAAGATACACGCCGTTATCGCACGCGACTTTCCACTACATCCGGGGTTAGAATTCGCTTCGTTCCTCTCTCCACGCGGAACTGCGAAAACGGCACAAAGGCGATGCGACCCGCGGGGATGTGGCAGCATCCAACGGACTGGCGTCATTAATTGCGTCACCCGGGGCGTACGGGAGGTAGTCATGTGGAATCGGCGAGATTGGGATGATTTCTTCGATATTGTAAAAAAGCGGTGGAGCACCCATCGCCCTCCGCGCCCTGTGTACTCGTCTGGCCGCAACCGATTGACCCCGGCCGAAGGCTATAGCCTGTCGGAGCTTGACGATGCCGGTGTAAGCATCGAACAAGCCGAAATTCTAGGCGTCCCAGTGGACGCGGGCCGCATCGGGTCCCACGGCAACAACGTTATGGCATTGCGCGAATTCGTGCGCGCTTCTCGTTCCCGCTTCTGAAAGTTAACGACTACGCGTTCCGCATGAACTTGCGGAACTTCCCCTCGATTCTTGGCTCTTTTTGTGCCCCAAAACCGTTAGAATAAGCGGCTTCCCGGACGACTTAGCTCGCGTCTAACAAAATTCGGAAACCATGGCATGCCGTGTTTTCGTATCACCGGAAGTGACATTGCAAAGGAGATCTTCTCGATGAGGAAAGCCGTCCTAGCCCTCGCTGTCCTTGTGTGCGCCTTCCCGTGCTGGACGCAAACCGACAAGCCGCTGCTCCTGCGTCAGCCCACGCTAAGCCAGACCGATGTTTGCTTCGTTTACGGCAGCGATCTTTGGAAAGTCAGCCGCGATGGCGGCGAAGCTTTGCGCCTTACCGTTGGTCCCGGCATCAAACGCGGCCCACGCTTTTCGCCCGATGGGCAGTGGATCGCGTTCACAGGCGAGTACGACGGCCGCGTGGACGTGTATGTCATTTCTGCCTCAGGCGGCATTCCTCGACGCGTCACCTATTACGGCGGCCCGGACGCAAACGGGTTCACGCCCGTCGAGGAAGCCGGCACCACCACCGCCATGGGATGGACACCCGACGGCAAGAAAATATTGTTCGCTTCTCCGCGCGACGCCTTTGCCTTCGGTGTGCAGCGCCTCTACACAGTCCCTGCCGAAGGTGGCGTGCCGGTAGAATTGCCGCTGCCTCTCGCCTACGAAGGCTCGTACTCGGCAGACGGGACGCATCTCGCCTACCGCCCGACTCCGCGTCCGTGGGGAACGTGGGACCACTATCGTGGGGGCACCGCCTCGGCGCTGTGGATCGCCGATCTTGCCGATTCGAGCGTGGTGAAAATACCCCGCGAAGACTGGAACGACTACAATCCGATGTGGGTGGGCGACACCGTCTACTTTCTCTCGGATCGTAACGGGCCATTTTCCCTCTACGCCTACGATACAAAATCTCAGAAAACATCGCAGCTTATCGAAAATAAAGAATTGCCATTCAAATCCGCTTCCGCCGGGCCCGGCGCGATTGTCTACGAACAGTTCGGCGTGGTCCATCTCTACGATCTCGCTTCGCGCAGCGAGCATCCGCTCCGTATCCACATTGCAGCTGATCTCGTTGAGGTTCGCCCGCATCTCGAGAAGGTCAACAAGCAACTCGTTGCCGGTGTGATTTCGCCCACCGGTGCGCGCGCTGCCTTCGAGGCGCACGGCGAAATCATCACGGTACCGGCGGAAAAAGGCGATGCCCGCAACCTCACTAGATCGCCCGCAGTCGCCGATCGCGACCCTTCCTGGTCGCCCGACGGCAAATGGATCGCCTATTTTTCCGATGAATCGGGCGAGTACGCGCTCCACGTCCGCGAACAAAACGGCCTCGGTGACGTGCGAAAAATCGCCCTCGGGCAGCCGCCATCCTTTTTCTATTCGCCCACCTGGTCGCCCGACAGCAAGAAGATCGCTTTCACCGACAAGCGCTCGATTCTCTGGTATGTGGATCTCGAAAAAGCTGTGCCTGTCAAAATCGACACGCAGCCGTTCGAAGCAAATTCCTTCAATCCGGCGTGGTCTGCCGACAGCCGCTGGGTCACCTACACGAAATTGCTGAGAAACCATTTCCAGGCTGTTTTCGTTTATCTGCTTGAAACCGGCAAGAGCACGCAAATCACCGACGGATTGAGCGACGCTCAATTTGCCGTCTTCGATAAAAACGGAAAGTATCTCTACTTCACGGCGAGCACCAACGTCGGGCCGACGCTCGGCGGCATCGACATGTCGACCGACGGCCGCAACGTCACTCGCAGCGTATACGTCGTCGTGCTTCGCAAAGATCTTCCTTCTCCGCTCGCGCCTGAAAGCGACGAGGAAAAGTCCGAAGCAGAGAAGAAGGACGCCGAAGCTGCCGGCGATGCATCCAAGGACGACAAGGATAAAGATAAAGAGAAGGAGAAAGAAAAAGGCAAAAACAAAGCCAGAGATAAAGATAAAGAGAAAGACAAGGATAAGGACAGCAAGAAAGAAGATAAAGACAAAGAACCCGTCAAAGTTGCCATCGACTTCGACAACATCAGCCAGCGCGTTCTTGCTCTCCCCATTCCCGACAAGGACTATGCCAGCCTGGTCGCGGGCAAAACCGGCGAGTTATTCCTCGTGGAAAATCCTGCTGCACCCGATCCCAATGGCCCGCCCACATTCACCGTCACCAAGTTCGATCTGAGCAAACGCAAAACGGATCCGCTGATCGCTGGCGTCCAAACCATCAGCTTCTCGTCGAACGGCGAGAAGTACCTTTACCAGCAGGGCGAAACCTGGGCCATCGCGGCGACCGCTGCTGCGGCCAAGCCCGGTGAAGGAAATCTGAAGCTCGACGAAATGGAAGTCTGGGTCGACCCGCGAGCGGAGTGGAAGCAGATGTTCAACGAAATCTGGCGAATCGAACGGGACTTTTTCTACGATCCGAACATGCATGGCGTGAATCTCAAAGCTCTTGCGAAGGAATACGAACCCTATCTCGATGGCATCGCCACTCGCGACGATTTGAACTACCTTTTTGCTCAAATGCTCGGCGAAATCAACGTCGGCCACATGTTCGTGGGCGGCGGAGATGCGCCGGAGCTCAAGCGCGTTTCGGTCGGCCTGTTGGGCGCCGATTACACCATTGAGAATGGCCGCTACCGTTTTCATCGTGTGTTCAACGGCGAGAACTGGAACCCGCAGCTCCAGGCTCCTCTCACGCAACCGGGAGTGAACGTCGCAGCCGGCGAATACTTGCTCGCCGTGAACGGCCGCGATCTTCGCGCGTCCGAGAGCATCCACAACGTTTTTCAGGGAACTGCCGGAAAACAGACGGTTCTGAAAGTTGGGCCGCACGCCGACGGTAAGGGCTCTCGCGACGTCACGGTCGTGCCCATCGCAAATGAACAGGGTCTTCGCAATCGCGCCTGGATCGAGGGCAACCGGCGCAAAGTCGACGAGCTGAGCGGCGGCCGCATCGCTTACGTTTACATCCCTGATACCGCCAACGGCGGGTTCACCTATTTCAATCGCTACTTCTTCGCGCAACTCGATAAACAAGCTGCCGTGATCGACGAGCGGTTCAACACCGGAGGACAGGCGGCCGATTACATCATCCAGTACATGCAGCGAAAAATCTGGAACTACTGGATTCCGCGAGACAGCGCGCCACAAGCAAGTCCTCTCGGCGGAATCTACGGCCCAAAGGCCATCGTCACAAATGAGTTTTCCGGCTCGGGCGGCGATTTGCTGCCGTGGTATTTCCGGCATGTGAACCTCGGTCCGCTGGTCGGCAAGAGGACATGGGGAGGGCTGGTCGGAATCGGCGGATATCCGGGCTTGATCGACGGAGGCTTCGTCACCGCGCCGCGCGGCGCATTCTTCACCACCGAAGGAACGTGGGAAGTGGAAAACCACGGCGTGCCGCCCGACTATGAAGTGGAACTCGAGCCGCATGCGTGGCGCGAAGGCCATGACGCGCAGCTCGAAAAAGCGGTGCAATTGGTGCTGGCGGAGCTGGATAAAAACCCGCCGCCCACTCCGAAGGTTCCGCCGTATCCGGATTACGGGAAATATTCGAGCGCACACTGATTCATGCTTCAGGCGGCGAGGCGCCGCTTCGCGAGGCGTCCAAGCAGTAACGAGAGCGCGCCGGCGGCCAGCGCGCCGCTGATTACGATCGCTTCCCATGCGAGGCCGGCTGCTACCGCCAACGCGGCGGGCGCGCCAAACGGCAACAGCAACGCGGCGAGCGCCGCTTCGCGCACGCCGATTCCTCCCTGCGTGATGGGAATTGCGGCGGCCATTTTTGCGAGCGGCCACACGAACAGCCAGTCGCGGAATGGCAGATGCAATCCGCATGCTTGCGCGAGGTAAGCGCTCAGCGCGATAAACACAAGCTGCGCCGCGAATGCCAGACTGAGCGCGCCGGCCACGGCGCCCGGCTGCCGCGCCATGGACTCCGCCGCGAGACGCAAGCGCACCAACTTCCGGCGTATCCTGTAGGAGAGCCATCGCGCCGGAAACCACGTAAGCAGGGCCAGCAAAATCGCGAATCCGATCAATGCGGCGCCGGCCAGCATAAAGAAAATCGCGCGGCTCCTCCGATCGAGCGCTCCTGGGACCAGCATGGCGCCAATCCCGGCGAGCAGCGCCAGCGCCGTGAAGTCCAGAATGCGATCGAGAAAACTTGCGAGCAGCACGCCGGCTTTGCTGCGTCCCAGGCGCAGCGCCATCGTCGCGCGCACCAAGTCGCCGCCGATCAACGAGGGCAAAAAGAGCGATCCGAACAATCCCGCGAGATAGCAGCGCGCCGCTTGCGGCACGTTCAGTTGCGCGCCCGCCAGGTTCACCATCAGCCTCCACTTGGTCACGCCGATGCAGTGGCCGCAAAAATAGACGCAGAGTCCGATGACCCAGAGCTGCGCCGGCAGCGCCTGCAGCGCCAGCCACACGTGCCGTCCCGGCAAAAATTTGAAAAGCAGAAACAGAACGAGCGCGCTGCCGCCGTAATGCAGCAAGGCCTGCGCCGCCATGCGCGCCCAGCTTTTTTGTTTCGTTGCGATCGCGAGCGAAACCGGGGCGTCGTTTTTCAATGCCGGCTGCAATTCCGGCGTCGATCCTGCACTGGCGACGTTGTCGGAGGACCGCGTTTCGGGAACGAGACTCACGGGTTTCGACATTATGCGGCCCGTGCGCGCATGCCACAAGCCCCGCTCGAATTCCTGTGTTGTACAATTCTCTCTGCGTTCGGCACGCGAGCGGAAGTCGTCGACTGCAATCGTTACCGATATGATGATCAGCCATTCTTCGTTGCTGCTGTTTCTCACGGGAGCCGTGATCCTGCTCGTAATTCCCGGTCCGGCGGTTCTCTATATTACGAGCAGGAGCATTGGGCAGGGGCGCGCCGCGGGACTCGTCTCGGCTGGAGGCATCGCGACGGGAACGCTGTTCCACGTCGGCGCGGCATCGCTGGGACTCTCCGCCCTGCTGGTGTCGTCGGCCACTGCGTTTCAGTTCGTGAAGTATCTCGGCGCGGCGTATCTTATTTTTCTCGGCGTTCGCACACTCCGTCGCGACGATGCGCTGCTGCTCGAAGGCGCCACAGGCGAGCGCCGACTGACGCGAATCTTCGCGCAGGGCGTCTTGGTCAACCTGCTCAATCCGAAGACCGCACTGTTTTTTCTCGCGTTCCTGCCGCAGTTCGTCGACGCGACGCGCGGTCACGCCGCGCTGCAGATTTGCGAGCTGGGAATTTTGTTTGCAGTGATGGGCTGGTGCAGCGACTCGGTCTATGCGCTGCTCGCCGGGACGCTCGCGGAACGCATTCGCGGCAGCGCGCGCTCGCGCCGCACGCAACGCAACCTCTCTGGCGGAATGTTGATCGCGCTCGGCCTCGCGTCCGCGCTCGCCGGCGCTAAATCGAAGTAGCCCGCCGCGGGCAGTTTGCCAAAAAAAGTGCGCAAATTTCCCAATGGGCGAAATCGCAATCCAGCGACGATTAGAAATCGCATTTGTGTTGATTCTGCATGGAGTTAGGTCGATTTCTAATTGGTATGCTCTGTCGATTAGAAATGCATTTTCAAGTGATGCTTGAAGACTATTTTGCGCGAAGGAATAAATGGCCGATTTCCGTCGATTAGAAACGCGGGCGGTTTTCTTTTGCATACGTCGGTTTCTGGTCCTGAGGAGCAGCACGCCCGCGCCCTTACAGCGAATGCCCGAGTGCCCTAGACAATTGACCTGATTGTTTGAATCCTAGCCGCGTGCAACGGTGGGGGGCAGAAAAGGTGCGAGGAGGCGTTATGAAAGAAAATAAAGAGAACAAATTGAACCAGCTTCGTGTGGCAATTCTAGCGACGGACGGATTTGAAGAAGCTGAACTTTTAGCGCCGAGAAAAGCTCTCGATGAAGCAGGCGCGAAAACTACCGTCGTCGCGCCAAAGGCCGGAAAGATCCAAGGATTCAAGCACGACGAAAAGGCAAGCCGCGTCGAGGTGGAGTTAACGCTCGACGAAGCTAATCCGGATGAATTTGACGCCGTGCTTCTGCCGGGCGGCGCGCTGAACGCCGACGCGCTGCGAGTGGAGCCCAAGGCGCAGGAATTCGTCAGAAGCATCGACAAAGCCAAGAAGCCGATTGCGGTGATCTGCCATGGGCCCTGGCTGCTGGCGTCGGCAGGCCTTACGAAAGGCCGCACCACGACCAGCTATCACACGATTCAGGACGACATTCGCAACAGCGGCGCGAACTGGAAAGATCAGGAAGTAATTCGCGATAAAAACTGGGTGTCGAGCCGGAAGCCTTCGGATATTCCAGCTTTCAATCGCGAGATGATTGCGCTGTTTTCCGAGCGCCGTGCGAAAAGCGCCGGCGCTTAGTGGTGTGACTCAACCTGGCGAGACTCGATTGCGTTTACTTTTGTAGGGGAATCTCGAGGCCGGCTTTGCGGAGGCCGTCGAGTGCGCGCTCGACAAGTTCCGGCTCGAGCCACTTCTCGAACTCTTTGCGCACTGTCGCACCAAAATTCGGGCTCACGGCAAGAAGATCCCGGAGGGCTTGGCCCGCCGCGTCAAGTTCTCCGAGTTGCCCGTAGGCAGCCGCGAGTACTTGGTGCGTGGCGTGGAAGCCCGGCATGTTGATTCTCAGTGCGACGCTGAGCGCGGCGCGGTAGTCGCGCCTGCGATACGCGTCGTAATAGGCCGTAAACCAGTACCATCCCGGATGACGGGGATTAAGCTCGAGGGCCCGCTCCGTCAGCGCGCAGCCTCGTTTCCAATCGCCCGAGAAAGCCAACAGCATGCCCATGTAGGCGAGGGTGAATCCGTCCATGGGATTGGGCGCGACGGCGCGTTCCGCGGCGATGCGGAAGGCCTGGAACTCCTTGCGGAAGAACAGGGCGGTGGCGACGGCGAAATGCGCGAAGGAATTCGCAGGTGCGGCTTCGGCCGCTCGCCGCGCGGCCTGGAGTGCGCGCCCGAGAGGATCGGGCAGGGCGTTGAAGCCGAATTTATACTCTTCCGAATAAATCATCGAAAGCATAGCCCAACAGTCGGCGTTGTCCGGAGCCTGCTCGACGGCGCGTTCCAGGCAGGTCCGCGCGATGGCATGCTCTTTGGTGCTGAGGCGTTCGTAATAGCCGAAGCTTCGCAGCACCGCCTCGTACGGGCTCAACTGGTCGATATCTTTGCTCCGGAGAACTTCGCTCATGGAGTGCGGCAGAACGCCGTACCAGTCGGCGACTGTGGAGACGATTCGCGGGACAACGTCATCTTGCAGCGCGAAAATTTCGTCGGGGCGGAATGGACGATCGTAGGTTTCGGCCCAGAGATGCGCGCCCGTGCTGGCGTCAACGAGCTGCACGGCGATACGCAGTGAAGCACCCGCCTGACGCAGGCTTCCCTCCATTACGTAGCGCGCGCCGAGTTCTTTG
>Ga0073928_10007382_pt1 | contig 14297 bp, 20 predicted proteins | sample PaiPotPPA55metaG_FD_76969 | JGI IMG/M metagenome (GOLD analysis project Ga0073928, IMG submission 76969) | Iron sulfur acid spring bacterial and archeal communities from Banff, Canada, to study Microbial Dark Matter (Phase II) - Paint Pots PPA... ... | reverse complement strand
CGGCGGAGGCTCCATCGCCAGATTCGCGAGCACCTGCATCAAGTGGTTTTGCAGCACATCGCGAATCGCGCCGGCTTCTTCATAGAAAGCGCCTCGTCCCTGGACGCCGAAATCTTCTGCCATTGTGATCTGCACGCTATCAACGAAGTTCCGATTCCAGACCGGCTCCAGTACTACATTCGAGAACCGAAATGCCAACAAATTCCGGACCGCTAACTTTCCGAGATAGTGATCGATCCGGAAGATATCCGATTCCTCAAATGCCGCGTGCAGAATCTTGTTCAACTCCCGAGCCGTGTCCTGATTTCGTCCGAAAGGCTTCTCCACGATTACTTTGGCGCCGGCCGCGCAACCGGAGTTTTCCAGTTGCTGTACAACTAAGCCAAAAAGGTTGGGTGGGATCGCCAGGTAATGAGCTGGATGTTTGGAATCGGCAAGCTCCTTCCGTACCTGCGCGAAAGTTTGCGGGTTTTCGTAGTCCCCGTCCACATAATGCAAAAGGCCGGAAAGTTTCCCAAAGGCGTCGGCGTCCACCCCCCCATGTTTCTCCAGGCTGTCCTTAGCCCGTTGCCGGAACTGCTCCAAACTCCACCCGGCTTTCGCCACTCCGATCACGGGCACGGTGAGATGGCCCCGCTTCACCATGGACTGAAGGGCTGGAAAGACCTTCTTATAGGCAAGGTCGCCTGTCGCGCCCAGGAACACCAGTGCATCTGATTTCATATCTGCACGGTCTTCCGTCCTGCTTGCCAGATCCGAAAGCCCCCACGAAACGCATTCGTATTGCTTCCGAACCGCGCCCCAGCTGGAAGCTGTTTGAGCAGTTTGGCGTTTCCTCCGCCAATCACCACATCATCGGCCTCCAGTGCGGTCTTAAGCCGATTAACAACATCGGCCACATAGCGCCGCCATTTTTTCTTTCCCAGCCGCTCGAGGCCGCGCAAGCCAATATAATCTTCATAGGTTCGACCGTTTTTGTAGGGCAGGTGAGCTAACTCCATCGGTTCGATAACTCCGTCGACGATGAGCGCGGAGCCAAGTCCTGTGCCTAAACCTAGAAAAAGCATTCGACCTCGTTTGTAACCGCCGACGGCCTGCATTGCCGCATCATTCATCAATTTGACCGGATGACCAAAAGCCTTTCGGAAATCGAAGCCAACCCATCCAGGCCCGAGATTATGAGGATCGCTTATCGGCTTTCCGTGCAGCACTGGTCCCGGGTAACCAATCGAAACCGCCGAATATTTCCAGTTCGCCGTAGCTTTTTTCACGAGCGCGACCATTCTTCTGGGAGTCATTTCAGGTCCTGAAGGTATCTTTACTGGTACTTTTTGGTCTGTTGCCAGGACCTTTACATGTGTGCCGCCAATATCGACGACCAGTACTTTATTGCTTGGTAACACTGCCGGCCCACTGTAGCTCATTCAAATAGAGTGACATCTTCTGCCTCGACAGGTAAGCATAGCATCGATCATCAATGCGTCAGGTTTACGCTAAGGCCTTGCAATCGGCACCCGCGGAGTATATATTTAGTCAGCCGCCGGGGACTGGCGCCGCATAACGGAGATTTGGGTGTGAAATTCGGCTTTACGTCTCTTCGTGTATTCACACCGCTTCTGATGTGCTACGCCACCGGTTTGACCGCGCAACAAGCCGATCCGGATCAGCCCAACGAATCGCCGGATTCATCAGTATCGGCAGGTTCGGCGATTGCGCCCGCGCCCGTTTCCACTCCCCTCGATCTGACGCAAAAGTATTTCTATTCTTTCCATGAAATGGCGGGCCCGGCGCAATGGATCGGCTTCGCCGTCCACGCCGCGATGGATCAGGCTCGGAAATCGCCGGGCGCATGGGGCAACGGCGCGGATTCGTTCAGCGTCCGCATGGCGAACGTTTTCGGGCTCAGCTTTCTGCGCCAAAACATCGCGTATGGTGTGCGCGCCTTCGATCGGGAAGATCCGCGTTACTTCCGGAAGCAAAACGGCACCGCCCGGGAGCGTACGAAGTACGCCTTTACTCGCACGTTCATGGCTCGGAACGACGACGGAGGATGGATGCCGGCCTACAGCCGCTTGGCGGCAGACTACGCGACGCCGTTCCTGGCACAAACGTGGAGGCCGGAGAAATTCGGCATCGGCCGGGGATTTCGAGGAGGTTCCGTAGCCGTCGGGATAGGCTTCGGATCGAACCTCTGGCAGGAGTTCTGGCCGGATCTTAAGAAGAAAGTATGGAAAGGTTCGAAGCGCTTCCCCACAACTGCACAGTGGTGGAAGCCGTCGTGGCTCTAAAGCCAGTTCCACGGAGAGCGGGATCCAAAGATATTATGGTGCCCGGGGTGGGACTTGAACCCACACTCCCGTTGCCAGGAAAAGGATTTTAAGTCCTTTGCGTCTGCCGATTTCGCCACCCGGGCCTATTTATTCTTAAGATACTTGCTTTCGTTTCTTCCGATTTCCTCCCGCCTCTGAGGGTAGATTTGTGGGGACCCCAAACCTCTTCGCCGCCTCCGCCGTGTTCAAGGTCTGCATCCGCTCGAAGGCGCGCTCTACCGCCTCGGCCGACGGATGCACATACCGCTGAGAGACCAACACGCTTGAGTGTCCCATCAGCTTCATGATAGTAAATGCGTCGGCGCCGGCTTCGCCCAGCCGCGTCCCGAACGTGTGCCGTAACGAGTGCAGGACGAAATCCGCCGGCAGCTTCAGCAGTTTGCGCACGCGATCGTGCTGCTGGTCCAGCTCGGACGCCGTCAGCTCATCGCCCCGTTCAAGAGGTTTGCCGGGAAGAGTCTGGGCCTACGCCCCAGCCGGTTCTGGCTATTGGTTGGAGATCGTCGCCTTGACGGGCGGGGCGCTCGGGTTAGTCAGCACTCCTTGTGGTGCGGATTGGATACCTCGAAAGAGTCGGTGCGGTCCATGCAGTTCCGTCCAATCCGCCATCATCGATTGGGCGGTTTGGTCGGTCCGCTTATCGATGGTCAAAAACAGAGAAGGGTAAACGTAGGTCAACTCCCTCACAGTGTCCTTCTGGAACCAGACAGAGCGAAAGCCGGCTAGTTTGAAGGAGCGGGCCGGTTCGCCGTATCGCCCTGCGATTGCAGCCTCGGTGGTGAGGAAGAGGTCAAACGATTGAGGGCGGGACGGGTCCGGGACAAACATAATCCCATCGAGCCTGGCCGCATCGTCGAACAAAAATATAACGGTGCAAGGAATCTGCTCAAAGCGCGCAAATGGAATGCCTAGGGCAGCGAGGCGATCCTGGGCGCCGTGGAAGCTGTAAACGCGACGTGCTGGCATCAAGGTCGCCTCTCCTTGAAACGCTTTGAGAATCTGCGCCTGTGTCATTCCCCAGCGGGCATGTGACACTATCTCATCCGCTGGCACAACGCGAGTTTCGCCTTGGGCAAGCACCGCCATGAAGAGAACGACTCCCAATGCTTTCGTCATAGCTTTTGGTCGGCGAGGACCACTGGAGGTTTATCCGACGATACGTTCGCGAGCGTCGTTGGAAGAGTCAGATCAGCGCTACAGAAACGGCACTTTCGAGCCTCGGCTTTGATCGTCTCCGCGCACAGCGTACAGGTTTTCGTTGGGCCGGAAGATTCCGTTTCCCGTCCCATTAGATACGCGACTGCGAAGCACACCAAACAACCAAACGCCGTTGCAATGGAGAGGCCTCCGGTTACGATTCCGACGATGCCGACAGCGGCCGGCGAGTTAGGAGCTTGCTCAGCGGTCATCACGGCCCCGACGGGGATCATCGCCACCCACTCAGCGGCTCCCAAGAGAAACCCGCGCCGGCATACTGCCGAAATGCGTTTCGCCCCTCGCCGCATCCACCAGGCCGAAACGATCCAGACGACTCCGAAAGACAGGAAGGCTGGCACGAGCGCGCTCGGATCACCGTGTGCGCTCGAAGCCGACAACATGGCCACGGCCATATACGCGAGGAAGCCTGAAAGGAATCCCAGCACTATCGCTACCGTGATTTTCATTTTCTGTGCCCCCACTTCGCTTATCGTCTGAATCGTGGACGAGCTTTACTGTGATCGGGGGAGAGTCGTCGATCTGCCGATGGAACACGTAGGAGGCTACTTTTTTATGCGGCTTGCATTCCTGTTGTCGCTCTCCACGGTTGTCTACGGGCAAGCTTCCCATCCCGTCGAAACTTCCTACGACAAAGCCGCAAATCAAACGCTATTCATAGCATCCTCGCCCATCCATTTACAGCCTTCGGCGGAGGACAGACTGGCGGAACGCCGACTTCGCCATCCAGACGATCTGCACCGGTTCGAGGTGAAATATCGGTGTCCAGGGGAGGCGTCAGGATGTCCGAATGGAAATCTCGTCATCAAGTTCTCCTTTTGTACAAGCTCATGGACGTTCAACACAGTTCAGGTCGGTATGACAATCGATGGAAAACCGATCATGCTCCCGCCATCGATGCACCCCAATAGCGTTCTAGCGGCCTGGGTGCTCGACGATGCCGTCTCGGTAGAATTGCCGGTCGCTGCCGTGCGCGGGCTTTCAGCCGACAGCGAGATCCAAGCAACTTTGGGAGCCTATAGCTACCGATTGTCTCGCGCAAACCTGGACACATTGCGCAACGTCGCAGAACGAATCAGGTAGGAATTCCACTCCAAAAATGTGAGAGCGAACTCGAACTACCGCATTGCCGCCAGCAACAGCATGACCAACATTACGACCGCCATCACCAGCGGCCATAGGCTCATCCGCGGCGCGCTGTGTTGCTGAAGTGAAGTCCGCGACGCCGGCGCGTACTGCCTCACACTCAAGCCGGTTCCAGGAATTCCAGCGCTCACGTAGTTCTGTCCGTGCAGCGGTCCGTCCGACGTGGAAACCGCGGCCGCCGGCGGATACACCGATGCCGCTTAGCGAAAGTTTCAGGTGCAGGCCTGGAAAAACCTTGATGCGTTTCTGAAACCGCAAACCGTGGAGATTGCGCCGTCTCATAGAAGCCCGCCTTGGTCCGAGAACTGAGTATTATCGGCCATCAGAGCAACCCCTGTGCAGCGTTGTCACGGAATAAGCTCGCGTCTCGCACGTAGCGCTGAACCATGGCCACCGATCGGTGTCCAGTCGTGTTCATGATGCTGCGATCCGAGCGGCCGGCGATCGCAGCCGACGTCACGAGGCCCGCGCGCGGCGAGTGACCCGCGAACGCTTTCACGTCGAGGCCCACGGGCGCCGCGGCTTGCTTCACAGCGATCGCGACGTGCTTATCCGAGAGACGTCCGCCGATTCGACCGTGACGGTTGACGGAACGAAACAGCGGCCTTCCGTGATGCCCGCCGCAATCAACCAGGCTTGCAGCGCTCGTGCTGAGCACGTGTCCGCATTCGATCCGCGCGGATTGCCAACCTTGCGGCCGGCGCCTTCCTGGTCTGTCTTCGAGCGTCGCAGCGTCACGGTGATTCCGTCTTCACCGACTTCGACGTCCGCAACATCGAGCGCGACAAGTTCCGACCTTCGGAACGCTCCACTGAAGCCGATCAGCAGTAGCGCGCGATCGCGGAGTCCTACCGTATCGGTTCGCATCGTGGCGAGTGCGCGGATAACCTGCGCCGCGAGCAACGGCGCCTTGCGCGCTTGCGCGGTTCCCTTCGTGCGACGGATGCCCTTAAGAACTTCACTCACCGCGGCGTGACGCATCGAGCACGGCGAATCGTGACCCGCGGCCTGATGCGCTTTCGCGATTGCCGCGAGACGGCGCCCGAGCGTGGCCGGCTTCAGTGTGTCCGCACGCGCGGCGAGATACAGGGCAACTGTTCCCGGTGCGGCCGGCAATGACGTGAAACCAGACGTTGAGCACCAGCTTTCGAAGTAGCGTGCAACTGGTGCTTCCCGGAGCTACAGGGCTCCCGAAAAACTGCCGATCGTCTCCTGGGGAGGTGTTGAATGAAAACCGCAGTGTGCAGAAAATGCGGGCATCTGCTCACCGCCGGAACAAAGTTTTGTCCGGCGTGTGGAAAGCGCAGGTCGTCTCTGCCTGGCCTGGCTTTTATATGTGCGGCTTTCGTGGTGATCGTCTTAGTCGCGGCTCTGACGTCGCCCTCAACCGTTGCCCAAAAACAGCCGGCCAGCTCGACGGCGCCGCAGACTCCAACACCGTTCTACCGCATGGGCGATATCGTGACGGCGCGCTCCAACTACGTGTGTGCATCATCGCAAGAGGCCCTCGGTGAAATAGTTGGCTGGGTTGCGCGAGGCGACAGAACGGAGGCGATCAGGGTCATGCTCCGAACTAGATCAGACTTCTGGGAGAAAGACCAACAGGCTAAAATCCTGGATGCTGGCGGATTCATGGCCGGCTTAGGAGCGGAGGGACGCCGGGTGCGGATTCTCACAACCGAGCGGGAATGCTACGCAGAAGCACGCGCCTTCCGTTAACAAAAAAGGCCCATCTGCTGGCGATCGCAGCGAATGTCGCGCCGGCTGAGTTCCGGGAAGGCGATGTTATCGGCGATGAGGCTGTCGGTGCAATCGAAGAGATCGCTTTTCGCGAAATCAAGCGTCTTTCCTCTCCTGCATCCTTGGCCGGCGCTGAAGAGGTTTGCTACTCGGGTCGCGCGTGACTTTCCGCCAGGTAGCCGTAGTGTATCACGACGGCGGAAAGGCAGGATGCTTTATTTTGGCTGTCCTCAATTGGCGTTTCTGGGAGAGTTCGAGATACGTCCCATGTCGACGGTAATTGTTAGAACATACACTCCTGACGGTTTTGTCATCGGAACTGATGGTTTGGCGTGTAATTCTTACACCGAAAAGATTGAAAGCAAAAACGAACAGAAAGTGTTCTGCTTCGGTGGTGCGGAGACTTTGGCATTTTCATTTACGGGGTCGGTCCAATTGGGGAGGGAAGGCCGCGTCTGGTTTGATTTTGTCCAATTTTTCCGCCTCGCGGCTGCTACGATTCCGGTCTACGATCATCCCGATCTGAAAAGTTACGCGAACGCTTTAGCGAACGCTATGCATGGACCTTTGACGCCGATTCGAGCGAGCGGAGCTATATGCTTCACTGAAGCCGAAAACGAGAGACAGCAAGACGGGTACTTCACGATAGCCTAGGTCTTGATCGATGGATACGTAAAAGGATTACCAGGACGATGCGACATCCTGTTTACGCACAGAGGCCAAAGCCTTGATGTCAAAATTGCATCTTGGCCCCTACACAATCAGCTCATGGTTGCTGGTCCCGCACTCGTTACAGAAACGGTATTCATATGATCCGGTGTTTGCGAAATATAGAACCATTCAAGATCGAACATTCCATCGAAACGGGATCCTATCAGCAGAAATTCACCGGACGAAGTGTTTAATCGAAGCCTACGGAAGTGATGAGGCCCGAGCCATTGACCCGATTTGTCGATTTAATAGGAGGAAGAACACAGATCGCCACGATTACACGTGCTGATGGCTTTCAATGGGTTCCTGGATTTGAAGCCGCTCGGCTCTAGACGAGAGTCGGTCTGGCTTCCGATAACGCCCGATTACCGCTGCTCAGGTGTGGCACTGCCCGTTAGGAGATACCCGGAGCTACTCCAACGCCCGCGATTTGCTGGGGGTGTCCCAAGGAGGCCGTCGGATGTGAGCGGGTTTTCGAGCGAAAGCGCTGTGGGGACTTTTGTGGGAACCCAATCCTTATGTGGCATAATCTTGGTTTGTGCTCACGACTGTGAAGCCATTGAACGTACTGTGAGTGTACGTTAAAGGCTAGAAAATTACACTAGTGCTCGGCAAGCGATTTTAAGTCCTTATGCGTCTGCCGATTTCGCCAGCCCGGGCTCGATCCCTTGAGTCTCATTATAGTGAATCGAACTTGACCGCGATCCCAGGATGAGCACATACTCATCAAGGGGCTGTTTTATGTCCAACCGCGCGTGGGCCTTTTCAATGTTAACTGCGGTCATCGCAGTGGCGCTCCCTGTCGAAGCGCAATCGGTGATCTCGACCCATTCTGGCGTAATCCACTTTTTCGAAGGGGCCGTGTATTTGGGCGATCGGCCACTCGAGTCTCATCTCGGCAGATTCCCAAGCGTCCCGCAAGGCGCCGAATTACGCACGGCGGAAGGCCGGGCGGAGGTGTTGCTTACGCCGGGCGTCTTCCTTCGCCTAGGCGAGCAGAGCGCAATTCGCATGGTTGCGAACGATCTTGCGGACACGCAGGTCGAACTGCGGACGGGCTCTGCCATCGTGGATTCGGGTGAACCCAATTCAGGCACATCGGTGACCTTAATTTACAAGGATTGGAGGGTCCACTTCCTACAAAAAGGCGTCTACCGAATCAATGCCGACCCGCCGTGCCTGTGGGTGCGCCAGGGCCAGGCGGAAGTGTTCACCGGGTCGAACGAGGAGCCGGTATCCGTTGAACGCGGGATGACTCTGCCATTTGCTAGCGTGCTTGTGCCCGAGCTGCCGAACAAGCTGCCTAACGACGCACTCAACGATTGGGCTATCGGCCGCAGCCAGTCGATTTCAGCGGACAATGCCATTACTGCCCAGATTGACGGAGATCCTGCCTCGGTAGCGCCCGGTTACGACGGCTTCACTTATTTTCCACTCCTCGGCTTGCCTTATGGCAGCGCGGTTTCGCCCAACTCGTTGTATAGCCCGTACAGTCCTTACCAATCGGGGTTCAACTCGATCTACTTGCCCGGTTATACCTATCAACCTCTTATAGTAGGGCTAGGGGTGCGTGGGCTTCGAACTTACGCGCCATCTCCACTGCGGATCGGGGGGATCGGGGTTTCACCAGGCGTAGGCAGAGGCATTATCACTGGAGCTCCGCATTACCCACCTCCGCGTTTTTCGGCGCCGGCGCCACGTCCTATGCCTGTGCATCCTGGCGGAGTGCACGTTGGCGGTCACCGCTAGTCACTGAGACGGAGCGTAGTAGCCGAGTCGCCAGTGCGCTTTGAGCGCCGAAACACCCTTTGGTTGGGCAAGCTTCACTTCCACGTGCCGGTATTTCCCGTCTCGAGTTTGATTCTTTGGGTAATACCCGAGAACGTATTGATTTCGCAATTCGACCGCGATTCTGGCTGCGACGCTCGGCAGATCGCTCGTGAGGGCTGCTGAGAAAGCGCGTCCACCAGTTTGCGTGGAGATTTCCGATAATAGCTTCGGCCCGGAGACTTCTTCGGCCGAGAGTCCGATAGGAAGGCTGGGCTCAAACACACCCATGGCGTAGATTTGCACGTCCGCTTCCCGGACCAGCGACTCGATCTGAGACGCCGTGTATTGGCTGTGGTTATCTCCGCCGTCGGAAACGATCACGATTGCTTTCCGGGAATTTTTGGCCTTTTTCATCTCGTGCAGCGCCAGGTTGATGCCGTCCAGCATCGCGGTCAGGCCGCCGGGTTTAGCATTCTTAAGCGCGTCCTGAATCTCGCCGGTTCTGGCGGTGAATTCCACCGAGAGTTTTGCAGTGTCGCTGAACTCCACAAGAAACGCTTCGTCGTCCGCGTTCAGGGTCTTCAAAAACTGAACGACTGCCGCCTGAGACGTCCGAAGCTTATAATCCATACTGCCGCTTTCGTCGAAGACCAAGCCAACCGACAGAGGTGCGTCCTCACCGGAAAAATGCGCCACAGTTTGTTCAACGGTGTCTTCAAACAGATGAAAATCTTCTTTTTGAAGCCCCAGAACGAAACGATTCAGCGAGTCAGTCACCGCCACTGGGATTTGCACCAATGTGGTGTCCACCCGCAGGTTGAAACCCGTGGCCGGTTGCGTGTCCTGAGGCTTAATGCCTGACTGAGCTACAGCCGAGCCGGAAAACAGCACGCAGACACCGTAGGAAACCCAATTTTTAAACTGCATAATACTACTCCCGACTTCCGCAGGTCCTTATCGGGTGCCCGTGGGTGTTCGCGCTTTCTCCGGATGCAGGATAATCTTCTGCACGCGCCAGTTGTTCATGTCGGCGACATACAGCGTGTTGTCGGATGGACACGCCAGGCCGTGCGTCCAACTGAATTGGCCCATGTCATGTCCCGATTCGCCGAACATCCCGATAATCTTGCCGTCTAGCGTGAGCTTGTAAATGCGGCCGGGTTCCGAGTCCGAGGTGTATAGATACTGGGTCGGACCCTGCGTGATACAGATGGTCCAGGGCTGCGTCTCATCGGGAGGATTCGCTGCCAGGTTGCCTAGCACAGGATGCCTGGTCTTGTCGTAAGGAACATTGAGGAAGATGAATCTCTGGAAGTTGCCGTCGCGGTCGAAAACCTGGATGCGCCGGTTCCCACGATCAGCGACGTAGACGTTGTTCTGTCGATCAATTCCTATGTTGTGGGGGGTGTTGAACTGGCTGGGATTTTGGTCCGCATGCGGGCCGCTCACGCCGCGCGATCCCCACGATTTGATCCAGTTTCCGTGTTTGTCGAATTTCGCCACTCGCGAATTGATGTAGCCGTCGCTGATGTAGATGTTGTCGTCGCTGTCAAATGCGACGTCAGTAGGGGCCCGGAACATGCCGTCCACGTGTTCCTGTGCTGGACGCGTTTCGCCGCCCCGTCCCAAGCCGTTGCCGCGATAGTAATTGGGCTCGTCTGGTCCTTCCGGCCGCCGGCCGAGGTTCAAGGTAACGTACCCGGCTGGATTGAAACGCATCACGGAATGGGTACCTTTGTCCACGATCCACAGGTTGTCGTACTTGTCATAGCGCGCGCTGTGCGCGTATCCCAAGCCGTAAACGCCATGCCCGACTTCGCGCAGGAACTTGCCGGTCTCGTCGAACTCCAGCAGTTGAGTCGACGCATTCCCGTATAACGGACCCGTGGTGCCACTCCCGGGATGATTGACCACCAGGACATGGCCCTTGGAGTTGACGGCTACCGAGAGCACTTCGCCCAGATTCATCTGAGCCGAATATTTCAACGGTTCGGGTACGGACTCGAATGGAATTTTGGGAGCGTTCTGCTGCGCCAACAGGGGAACCGAAAGCAGCGTAAACATGGCAATGCGCATCGTGTTTCCTCTCATCGTTTAATCCTACTACCGGCTGTCGGTGGATGGAGGAACAAGACCCTTCAAGCGGAGGTACATCGCGAGGTAGCCATATTCCTCGTTGTCGTGAAGGGTGGCGTAAAGGAGCGTGCCCAGTTTGGAGCGTTCGCCGCCTGCCTTTACCATTTGAGCGGCGGTACTGTCGGTCATCAAAGCGAACGCGCCGTCGCACTCGTCGAACGATTCCTTGAGGGCGGCTACCAAATCCGCTTTGGAAGTCTTGGAAGCGGCATTGATCTTTCTTGGTTCTCCCTTGGCCGCGGAGCAGAAGCCCATTTGGGCGTCGATGATATGCGCCAAAAGTTGAGCGAAGGTCCGGACCTGGGGGGTCGGTCTGAAGTCGTAGTCCTCGGCCGGCATCCGATCGGCGGCTTTAAGGAGATCGCCTTTTCGGATGGTATAGAACTGCTTTAGCTCGCCTATGAAGGGCAGCTGTGTTTGCGCGACAGCACATGTGCCTGCGAACAGGTAAGCAATTATCCATATGTAACGGGGCAAGTGACCTCCTTCAGCGGTCCGGGTTTCACGATACAGCATCGGTGTTTGAGGCGTCAAGATGAAAATGATTGTTCTGTTATCATCAGAGCGCGTGCGAATCCTGAACAATCTTGGAGCAATCACTGTGTGCCTGATGGCCGTTACGCTGGCAGGCGGGCAGACCGGGCCAGGCGAGAAACCGCCGATCGCGGAAAACGTTTTCAAGAACGTACAAGTGCTCAAAGGAATTCCCGTGGACCAATTCATGGCGACGATGGGTTTTATCTCCGCCTCGCTGGGGATGACCTGCACGGATTGCCATATCGCTGAAAGCGGCGGGAGCTGGGAAAAGTACGCCGACGACACGGAGTTGAAACAGACTACGCGCAAGATGCTGGTAATGGTGTCGGCGCTGAATCGGACTTATTTCGGAGGGCGGCGCGAGGTAACTTGTTATTCCTGCCATCGCGGCGGCGACCGCCCCAAGGTCACGCCGAGCCTAGTCGAGTTGTACGGCGCTCCTCCTCCGCCGGAGCCACCTGACACAATCGAAGAGACGGGGCAGCCGCGTCCCACCGATCCGATACTGGATGAATATATCCAAGCCCTGGGGGGCGCACAGCGGCTGGCTAAGCTCACCAGCTTTGTCGCCAAGGGAACCTACGTGGGGTTCGGAGAGACGGATAAGACGCCCTTGGAAATTTTCGCCAAAGCTCCTGAGCAGCGGAGCATGATCGTGCATACGACGATCGGAGACAGCGTCACTGCGTATGACGGCCATATCGGCTGGACAGCGGCCCCGGCGGCCAACACGCCGGTTCCCGTGCTAGCGCTCAGCGACGGGGAATTGGAGGGAGCGAAGCTGGACGCAGACTTATCTTTTCCAGCCGGCCTCAAGCAGGCGCTTCGGCAATGGCGCGCCGGCGCACCTGCCAGTATCGACGATCGCGAGGTCCAGGTGGTACAGGGAAGCAGCGACGGGCGATATCCGGTGAACTTTTACTTTGATCCGAAGTCAGGCTTGCTGCTGCGCGTTGTGCGCTATAGCGAGTCGCCGCTCGGCCTGAATCCAACGCAGATCGACTACGCCGATTATCGCGAGGTTGCCGGAGTGAAGATGCCCTTTCGCTGGATCGTGACCTGGCTGAGCGGCCGGTCAACCATTGAACTGACCGACGTCCAACCGAACGTCCCAATTGATGCCGCGAAGTTCGCTAAGCCAAGAAGCAGCGCTCATTGAAAGCGGCTTGATCGGCGCGCGGCTTGACCGTCTGCCGGCCACGCGTACTATCTGGACTTATGTTTTGCTGCTGTCGCTGGGCGGTTTCTTCGAATATTACGATCTGTTTTTCACCGGCTATATCGCGCCCGGCCTGGTTCGCAGCCATATCCTGAGCGCGACCACACGGGGCTTGTTCGGCGGCACGGGAATTGCGAGCTTCGTGGCCTCCATGTTCCTGGGGCTGTTTATCGGCACTGCGGTATTCAGCTTCGTGGCGGATTCTTTGGGACGGCGCACCATCTTCACCTGGTCGCTGCTTTGGTACACAGCCGCCTCGGTCGTGATGGCGTTTCAGAGGGACGCGTTCGGTCTCAATCTCTGGCGTTTCATCGCAGGAATTGGCGTGGGCGTGGAACTGGTAACCATCGATAGTTATCTCTCGGAGCTTCTGCCCCGTGGGTCGCGCGGCCGCGCGTTTGCCTTCAACTCGACCATCCAGTTTGCTGCCGTACCGGTGGTCGCGCTCCTGGCTTGGCTGCTGGTTCCGATCTCACCGCTCGGTCTGGATGGCTGGCGCTGGGTGGTGCTGATCGGGGCGGCCAGTGCGATCTTCGTGTGGTGGATACGCCGGCGGGTTCCAGAAAGCCCGCGCTGGCTAGCGCAGCACGGCCGAATCGAAGAAGCGCAGCGATTAATGGCCGCGCTCGAAACCCGTGTTGCGGCGGAAGCCGGTCGTCCCTTGCCGCCGCCCGCTAGCGCCGAGATCCAGCCATCGCGCGGCAGCTTCATCGAGATCTGGCAGCCGCCCTATCTTCGGCGAACTGTGATGCTGGTCATCTTCAATCTTTTTCAAACAGTCGGTTTCTATGGATTCGCCAACTGGGTGCCGACCTTGCTGATTGAGCGCGGTATTGCGGTAACGAGCAGCTTGCAGTACACCTTCATCATCGCGATCGCGGCGCCATTCGGCCCGCTACTTGCAGTCGCGCTGGCCGACAAGCTGGAGCGCAAATGGCAGATCGTTTTGGCCGCCTTCGGAATCGCGGTATCGGGACTGCTGTTTGCACGAATGACTCTCGCAGCTTTGCTGATTCTGTTCGGCGTGCTGCTGACCTTATCGAACAACATCATGTCCTACTCTCTGCATGCCTACCAAGCGGAACTCTATCCGACTCGAATTCGCGCGCGGGCGATCGGCTTCGTCTATTCGTGGAGCCGCCTGTCCGTTGTATTCACGTCGTTTGTCATTGGCTTCTTCCTGGCGCGCTTCGGCGTAATGGGCGTGTTCACTTTGATCGCGGGCAGCATGGCCGTGGTGATGCTGTCGATCGGTCTGTTCGGCCCGCGAACCAACAATCTACCACTTGAGATGATTTCCAAATAGTGGCCGTTCGAGGTTCACTTCTCCGATCGAGGTTCACTTCTAAGGAAGTGCGAACGCGACTAACGCCGCATCCGGGCCCTGTCCGACGGCGATGACGACCAACTGGCGACCCGCTCGCGTTCGATACGTCATGGGCGTGCCGTAAGAACGAGCGGGCAACGTCCCCTTCCATAAGTCTTTTCCATTG
>Ga0073928_10007381_pt1 | contig 14298 bp, 10 predicted proteins | sample PaiPotPPA55metaG_FD_76969 | JGI IMG/M metagenome (GOLD analysis project Ga0073928, IMG submission 76969) | Iron sulfur acid spring bacterial and archeal communities from Banff, Canada, to study Microbial Dark Matter (Phase II) - Paint Pots PPA... ... | reverse complement strand
TCGGCGCGTCTTGCCTGGGCGGCTCGAAACATGTGCTGGCCGCTTCCTCGAAATATTCGAAGGAGCGTCACGCATTCGGAAAGCCGCTTCACGAATTCGGCCTCATCAAGTCCTACCTCGGAGGAATGGCGATCCGCATGTACGCCGTTGAATCCATGATTTACCGCTCGGCGGGAATGGTGGAATCGGCGGTCGCAAGCCCGCAAGCTGGCGGCGACAAGACCAAGCAAGCAATGCAGGTGCTCGAGGAATACGCGATCGAAAGTTCGATCAGCAAAGTCGTCGGCAGCGAAACCGTGGATTACTGCGTGGACGCCGGCGTCCAGATTTTCGGCGGTTACGGCTTTCACGAAGATTATCCCGTCGCGCGCGCCTACCGCGACAGCCGCATCAACCGCATCTTCGAAGGCACGAACGAAATCAATCGCCTCTTGATCATCCAGATGCTCATGAAGCGCGCCATGGCGGGTGTGCTGCCCTTGATTTCCGCGGCCATAAAGCTTGGCGACGAAGTTCTCGCGGGCCCATCCTTCGAGGACGCCGCTTCGGGCCCATTCGCCGAGGAAGAGCGCGTGCTTGAGCAGGCGAAGAAGATTTTTCTGCTTGCGTCGGGCGCTGCCATGCAGAAATTCCGCGAGTCGCTCGCCGATCAGCAGGAAATCGTGGCGTCGCTCTCAAATATCGTAATGGACGTTTACGCGATGGAATCGTCGCTGCGCCGGGCGCAGAAGTCGTCCGCCTCGCGCGGCGAAGCGGCAGCCGGCGTGATGGTGGACGCAGCCCGTGCATACATGTACGACGCGATGGACCACATTGAAAAGGAAGCGCGCACGGCGCTCGCTGCCACTGCTGAGGGCGACACGCTCGTCACGCAACTGGCGGTGTTGCGCCGCTTCGCGAAACATGCGCCGGTCGATACGATTGCGCTGCGTCGCCGCGTGGCTGAGGCCGTTCTAGCCCAAGACCGCTATCCCTTCGAGGGGCGCTGAAGCTTTTCCAAAACGGTACGCCATGCCGCTCTGAGCGTTTCGCCGTTTCGCCTTGAAAGGCGAAACAACTCGAATTAATAATCTGACGAACAAAAAGCGGCGCCAAAAAAAGTCTGCCGCACTTGCCGTACTAACCGGTTGCCGCATTTCCGGAAACTCTTTTCTCTTTCCTCATCAAAATCTAGTTTTGAGAATTCCTATCTACTAACTGAATCAGCTACTTATGACCGGGGCTTTTGGTACCCCTCGTGCATCCAATGGAACCTGTACCAGAGGACAGGTGACGGACATGCGCAACGCTCTACGACAGCTACCAACAAGCGTTACAAACGTATTTGAAAGGGCGAAGATCGGAAAAGGCGCACTTTCGACGGTAGCGGTCATCGCCGTCTTGCAAGCCTACTTCGTGCGCGAATTGCTCGCTGCCGAATTGCTTTTCGTCGTTGGTTTCGCCGTTCTATTCGTGCTCGGCGGAATTGCCTATCTGCTAGGCGCCCTTGGTGAGCGCGGCCTGGACCTGGCAGAAGCTGGCGTGCGCGTAGCAGGATCTTCTGCACGCCGAGGCTACAGTGCAATTGAAGACATCAGCAGAAAGTCATTTCGCCATCCACGTTCGGAATCTGCCCAGTAATCTTCAGTAATCGAATTCGCGTAGTCGAATTTGCGCGAATTCAATTGCCCTGAGACCAAAAAATACCGCAGCGGCGATAGTCGGTGGCTGGGTCTTTCCTTGCAGAATCCCCTTTAGCACGCCAGATCGCAGCGCCTCGCCTCCCAGTGCTGTGCCGCGTTGGGCCATCTTGCCAAGTTTGTCGTGGAACATAAAAACCCGTCTCACTACAAACGAGCGCAACCGGGCTGCTCGGTTCACGTCTAAAATACGAAGGGCTCTTAGGAGACGACGACGCTATGAAAGTGGTATCGCAGCCTAAGGTTTATATCGCTATCGCGCTGATTGTGGCCGTCTTGATTTTTGTTTTTCTAGGTCGAACAAATGCAACGCGGCGCAACTCGGCGTCGCAATCCAACGCGCAGCCGGAACTGAAGGGTGAGGCTGCCATGAGCGACTGGAGTTCTGATGCGCCCGGCGTTCGGCGCCTGATTACGGCGGGTGACATGCCAAGACCTTATGCCACTCGCTCTGCCGATAACGATGCGCACGTTGTCGCGCGGCCGTCCGGCGCTTCGCCGCACGTGCTGCCGGGATTCAAAATAGAACAGCTTGAGACCAAACTCGCGAATCCCCGTTATATTGCGACGGCTCCCAATGGCGATCTTTTTGTTGCCGAGAGTTCTGCCGGTTCGATTCGCGTGCTCCGGGGAATGGGCGCTGGTGGAAAGCCCGAAAGCAAGCAAGTTTTCGCCTCCGGTTTGCGGCAACCGTTCGGCATCGCGTTTTATCCGCCAGGACCCAACCCGCAGTTTGTGTATGTCGGCGATACCGATGCCGTCGTTCGCTTTCCCTACCGGAACGGCGATCTGAGAGCTCGCGCCGCAGCCCAAAAAGTTACGGACCTCCCGGGCGGGGGCAAAGTGCGCGGCGGAGGGCATTGGACGCGCGACGTCATTTTTTCGCCAGACGGCAAGAAAATGTTCGTTGCAGTAGGTTCCCACTCGAACGTAAGCGACGATGCGGCGGAATATCATCGGGCCGACATTCTCGAGTTCAATCCTGACGGCTCGGGCGAACGAATTTACGCTTCCGGAATTCGCAATCCCGTGGGCATTGCGATCGATCCGTCGACGGGCGAGATTTGGGCGTCGGTAAACGAGCGCGACGAACTGGGTGACGATCTTCCGCCTGACTACATCACCCATGTCGTCGAAGGCGGCTTTTATGGATGGCCGTGGTATTACATCGGCCCCAATCAGGATCCGCGTCACGCAGGCAAACATCCCGAGCTGAAAGACAAAGTCCTCGTTCCCGACGTTCTCCTCCAATCTCACTCCGCTTCGCTTCAGATGACGTTCTACGAAGGTAACCAGTTTCCTGCCGAGTATCGCGGCTCCGCTTTCGCGGCCGAGCACGGCTCGTGGAATCGCGCCAAGCGCACCGGTTACAAAATCATCTGCGTGCCCATTGTGAACGGCAAAGCCACGGGGGAATACGAGGACTTCGTCACAGGCTTTGTCACCTCCAAAGGGGAAGTCTGGGGGCGTCCCGTCGGCGTCACGGTCGCCGCCGACGGCTCTCTGATATTCACTGACGATGGCTCCAATAGCGTCTGGCGAGTCAGCTATGTGGGAGGACCAAACTGAGACTGCTGTACAAACCTGAACGGGTGTCTCCTTCGGCACCGCGAGTTTCTCTTAGCGCGCTCGTGCTTTTGCATCCGCCCGGGTCGTGCTACCCTTCAGTTGGTATATATAAACGGAACAGACACGACGAGGCCAAAAGCAGCGGCATCGGTCGCCGGGGCCCTCCATTTCTAATAGGCGCTCGAGCTGATTAGAAATGTCTGTAACTTATTGGAAACAAATGGCGCAGGCCGATTCTAATCGGCGGAATTTGGCACTTTTCGCAAGTAGCGGAAAGCCCGTTAATTCGGGTAAGATAAAGTGTTTGGGGAGAAGCATTTGACGCTGACAAAGATTCAGGGGATCAACGACTCCGGCAAAGCGACGATGTCGCAGACGGGCGCAAAGACTCTCGTGCGCGTGCGGCCTCGCGGGTTCTGCGCCGGAGTGGTACGCGCGGTCGATATCGTAGATTTAGCGCTGGAAGCCTACGGCCAACCTGTATACGTGCATCACGAGATCGTACACAACCGTTACGTCGTCGATCAGTTGCGCCGCCGCGGCGCGATTTTCGTGGAATCGATTGGGGAGGTGCCGGAAGGCGCGGTTTTGGTTTTTAGCGCCCACGGCGTCCCGCCCCGCGTGCGTATGGAAGCGCAGGAGCGCCAGTTGCGCGTGATTGATGCAACGTGCCCTCTCGTAACGAAAGTCCATCTAGAAGCGCTGCGGTTCGCCCGCGAAGGGCGCACGCTAATTCTGATCGGCCATCGCGACCACCAGGAAATCGTCGGCACCTCAGGCGAAGCGCCGGACCAGACCATCGTGGTGGGCACGGTCGAAGAAGTCGACAACCTCGAAGTGCCGGATCCGGAACGCCTCGCGTTCCTTACCCAGACGACGCTTTCTCTCTATGATACGCAGGAAATTGTCGCGCGCTTGCGCCAACGCTTCCCGTCGATTGTGGGCCCGGCGTCGGACGACATTTGCTACGCCACCCAAAACCGGCAAGAGGCGGTTGAGGCGCTAACTCGCGAAGTGGAATTAATTTTGGTAGTTGGCTCGGCGAACAGTTCAAATTCGAATCGTCTAGTCGAGGTGGCGAAGCGTGCCGGTGTGGCGTCGCGCCTGATCGAGAATGCTGACGATATCGAGGCTTCATGGCTGGAAGGGGTGACAACGCTGGGGCTGACGGCGGGTGCATCCGCACCCGAAGTGCTCGTCGAACAGGTGAGCCAGCGGCTTTCGAACTGTGGATTTACGAATCAGCGCGATCTCGATTTAATTCGCGAGGACGTGCGTTTTACCTTGCCGCCAGAGCTTGCCGCGCGACAGGGACCGGCGGCGCACTAGCCGATTCGGCGCAGCTGCACGAAATCAAGGTCAAAGGAGAGTCTGCGTGGCGGTGAAAATCATCCGCCAGCCGAACAAGATTGCCCTGCTGGGCGCACCCACGAGCGCCGCAGCGATGTCACTAGGGCATGAAGGCGCCCCTACTGCTCTGCGCGTGGCCGGATTGCTGGACCGGTTGCGCTCGATTGGCTACGAGGTAATCGATCACGGTGACGACCCTCCTCAGCTTTACCAACCCGATGAAGAAAGCCCTCGCGCGCGAAATTTGCCGCGCGTCCTCGCCGCAGTCGAAGCTCTAAAGCCTCGCGTGGAAGTGGCGGTGAAGTCTTTGGCCTTGCCGCTGATCGTGAGCGGTGATTGCTCGGTTGCCCTTGCGACCGTTGCCGGCGCGAGGCGCTATTTCCGAAACGTCAGCATGATTTACATGGACCGCGACGCGGATTTGAACACGCCGGCTACGACGCCCTCCGGTTGCGTGGATGGCATGGTTGTTTCGCATCTGACGGGGCGCGGCGCCGCGGAACTCGTGCGATTCTGGGGTGAGCCTCCGCTGGTTCGCGAGCCGGACCTCGCGCTTTTTGGCGTGGCTCGCCTCGATCCTCCCGAAGAGCAATTGCTCGAACGTTCGCCGCTGAGGCGCTATCTCGCGTCCGACGTGCAGAGGATGGGCGCGGCAGCCGCTGCGCAAGCGGCCGTGGAGCGCATCCATGCAAACGGTTATGAATTCATTCTGCATTTTGACGTGGACGTCATCGCCGATTTCCCTGCTACGAACTATCCGGGTTCGGGCGGATTGACGCTCGAAGAAGTCCGCGAGGCACTGAAGGTTTTCGCCACGCAAAAGCATCTTGCCGCGATCGAAATCACGGCTTATAACCCCACGAAGGACCCCGACGGAAGCGGAGCGAAGGTCATTCTCGATTTGCTCGCCGATGTCTTGGAAGCGCGCGCCAAAGCCGTGAAGCAGGAAGCCGCGTCGGCGGCTGAAAGTACGCGCGCTACCGCGCCTCCGTCGGCGTCCGCGACTCCTCCGGCGTCCGCGATTCCTCCCGCAGAAGCTACAGTCGATCCGCAAGCCTCCGCGGCGATTCCACCAGTCGCCGAGGGCGAGGCGTGGTCGTCCGACGCCCTGGAAGAAACGGGCGAAACAGAAATTCCGGACGCGTCCTCGGAGACTCCGGAACCCGCGAACGAGCCGGACGAAACTCCATCCTGAAAAATTCCTCCGGCCGCCGTCCGTTGCATCCGCAGCAATCTCGGCGAACTCGCGCTGCGATCCTCGCGCAACCTTCTCTCATCATCTTTGACGTGGACGGCGTATTGGTGGACACGCGCGGCTCGTTTCAGCGCACGACGCTTCAAACTGTGCGGCTTTTTACGGGCAAGCGTGTTACTCGATCCGAGCTGCATCGCTGGAAAAATCGTCCAGGCTTCAACGACGATTGGAAGCTCTCGCACGTCTGGATACGCTCGCTCGGCGCTAATTACAGCTACGACGAAATCAAAAAGCGGTTCATGGAGTTGTATTGGGGCAAGAATGGGAACGGTAACGTGACGCGCGAACGGTGGCTTCTAACAAAGTCCGTGCTGCGCGAACTGGCGAAATTTGCGGAGCTCGCAATCTTTACCGGACGCACGCGGCACGAGCTCAATTACACGCTCGACCGCAACAAAGTCAGGAATTTTTTCGACAAGATTGTTACGGTCGAAAGTGTACGGAAGGGAAAGCCGGATCCAGAAGGCCTTTTTGCGATCCTCAACGGGCGCCCCGCTTCAAGCGCCGTTTATGTCGGCGACAATGTGGACGATGCGCTGTCTGCCCGAGCTGCACGGATGCCGTTCGTGGGAGTCTTGCCGGTCCGAAGCGAGGAGCGGCGGCAGCGTGCCGCACGTCTTCGAGAGCTTGGCGCTCTAACCATCCTCGATCGCGTCAGCGATCTCGCAGCTTGGCTGAAGTACCGCACCCTTCGCAAGCTTTAGCCCAGGACTATCGTCCCAAGCCATTCGTAGACTATCCGGTAGTACTAAAAAGGACACCGGTACCATTGCCCGAAGCGCGGCCAAGCCCCATCGTTACAGGTCGGGGGGGCTTTGCCCCACAACTGTGGCGATGAATGCCAATACGCGACCCGCTGCCGCTCGCGCCTTCGTGCGCAGCCTGAATATTCTGCTCAAATTCGCGCGGATGTACGACTTCGGCCACCCGCGAACGGCCAAGCAATACGACACGGCGTGGAGCGAATTGCGCACCGCGCTCGGCGCGGACTCCGACAACGAAGCGGGGCTTCTGCTGGCAGTGTCCGGAGATCAACTCTTGCTCGATGGCGTGCCGCTGGAATCCGCCGCCGCCGAGAAAAGCTTCGCGCGGATGCTGTCAGGGGCGGGCATCGCAAGCATTCACTTTTCGCCCAAGGTAACGCAAGCCAGCCTTGCGCGTTTCGTGCGCGGCTTTCCCACGGGAACCGGCGCAAAACCTATCCAGTTAGCCGAACAGCTCAAAGCAGCACTCCAAGGCGATCCGCATATTCACGTGAACGAGGTGTGCTTCGTCCCGGCGGATTCGGCGGTCGCGAAGTCCACAGTGGCGGCGCAACTCGCGGCGCGCACCCTTGGGCTCAATCCCGAGCAGTCTGACGAACTCTTCAACGATCCCGAAAGGCTCTTGCAACTAATCGTCGCAGCCGAAGGAACGCGAGGTAGCGTTGGTGGCAGCGGACACGGCGGCCAAGGTTCTGGCTCCGGCGAATCGGGCCCCGGCGGCGGATTTGGCCCGGGCGACGGGTCGGGACTTGGCGGATCGGCCGGTGGCGGGTACGGTCCAGGCGGAGGTTTTGGACCTGGCGGCGGGTCCGGACCTGGTGGGGCGGGGGGTGGCCACGGTCGGGGCGGCGGCGGAAATGGAAGCGGAGGAGGATTCGGATCTGGCGGAAACGCGCCGGGATACTACGTCGACGGCGGGAACGCATCGGGCGGATCAGGCGTAGGCGGAGGATCCGGAGCGGGTTCGAGTACTTGGAATGTAATCGGCGGCAGCGGCAGCGGCGCTCCACTTGATGACAACACCGGCGGCTTCTGGCTGAACAAAGACGGAGCGAACGGATCTCCATCGGGAATGGGTTCGGGAACGGGTTCTGGATCGGGCTCTGGCGCGGGAGGATCGACTGGCTCGGGTGCCAGAGCCGGCGCGCCGATCGGTGCGTCCGGCAGCGGTTCAAGTGGCGGCTCTGGCTTCGGTGGGAGCGGGGGCTCTGGATCCGGTGGGACGGGAAACAGCGCCTCCGGCGGTTCGACTTGGAATATTGTAGGTGGCAGCGGCAGCGGCGCGCCCCTCGACGACAACTCAGGCGGATTCTGGCTCAACAAAGATCGAGGGAGCGGTGCGGTCAGTGGTTCTGGCGGAGGTTCGGGCATTTCTGGCGGATCGAATGCGGGACTGGGCGCCGGCGCACCAGTCAGTGGTTCCGGCGGCGGTGGAGGCGGCGTCGCGGGCGGACCGAGTACCTGGAACGTTGTGGGCGGAAGCGGCGGCGGCGCGGCGCTTGACGACAGCGCTGGTGGCTTCTGGTTGCATAAAGATGGCGCAAGCGGTCCGACGGCTGGTGAAAGCGGAGCCACCGTGGGCGCGAACGACGGAATTCCTGTTGTCGGCGGCATTGGTGGAGTTGGTTCCGGAAGCACGAGTCTTGGAAGTGCGGGCGCGAGCGGAACGGTTGGCGGTTCCGGGCCGGGCCGTTCAGGGTCGGGCGGATTTCCAGGCGGCGTCGGAGGGCTAGGCGGCTGGGGACCGGGTTCAGCGGGATCGGGCGGCATCGGATTGGGCGGGCCAGGCCGAGGTCAGGGACCGGGTGGCGCTTCGGGAGCGCCAGGAAGTCGCGGTTGGAAAGCTCCGGGACAAGCGGGGGGCGGGAACGGCGGCGGACCTAATACGCCAGGACGCTGGGGAAACGCGACGCAGGGCATGCGCGGAGCAGGCAGGTCCGCACGGAGCGGTTTGGGCTCGATGGCAGTCGAAACCGGCCTGATGACGCTGCAAGAAGACGAATTGCAAGGAATTCTGCAAGTGCTCGCGCAGATTGCGCGGACCGGCGATTCGGCGAAAGACAAACTCGATCCCAATGCGTTCCAATCACGGCTTTCGACGCTGCCGCGACGGGCGCGTTTCACGATCAGTCAGGCGCTTTCCGCGCTTGCGGCGCAGGCGCCCAACGAATCAGCGGACAAGCCGACGCTGCTGAAACTTGCAGAGCACATCGCCATCCGGTTCGCTCTGGAAAGCTACGAACGCGGCGATCTGGAAGTGAATGCCGTCAGGCAATTGCTCGATGAAATGAATTCCGAGCTAGACGGCCTGCGAAAGATTCTTGGCGTGTACGAAGAAAAAATGGCGCGCGCCGGAATCGACGTGCAGTCCCACGTCGACATGCTCGCGCAGCAATTCTGGGCGCGGGTGCCGGAAGCGAAAAAGAAAGCCGTGCTTGAATCGGCCGACGCCTGGTGCGTGCCTCCCGCGAAGATTCGCGAGCATATCGATGCCCTGCTGGCGCGGGGCGAGGCGGAAGAAGCCGACAAAGTTCTCCGCAATTACGCGAACTGCATCACCAACAAAAATCACGAAGCGCGGCGGCAGGCAGCGACCGGGCTTGCTGAAATCGCGGGGCTCTATGGCAAGGGCGATGAAAAACTGCTGGTCGATACGATCCGACTCGCCGGCGTGCAACTTGCGGAAGAAAAAGATTCGGAAATGCAAAGCCTAATGGGCGCTGCGTTCGTGCGTCTCTCGCAGGAAGCCACGAATAAGAGGTCGTTCCCGGCGATCCAGCGCGTGGTCGAATTAATGGATTACGTGGAGGCCGAACATCCGGGCGTGGCGAAGAACGTGCGACCGAGAATTGCGGTGGAGAATAAGCTGCCGGAATTCATTGAAGAAGCACTTAAGGCCGGAACCGTGCCGAGCGGCCTTTCCGATTTGCTGCGGCGCATGCCGGTGGCGGCATCGGAACACCTCGCGACGCGCTTCAGCCGCGCCGGATTCCGCGAAGATTGCGAACTTCTGGTTACGATGATGGAAGGGCTCGGCGCTGAAGCGCTCGAGCACCTCCGAGCGCAACTGCGGGACGGCACTCCGCATGAAGCCATCGACACGGTAGGAATTCTCTCCCGGATGGATCTCGACATGGTGGAGAAGATACTGCCGGAGCGCATAAAGGATTGGAAGCGCACGGCCCACGATCGCGTGGTTCGCCAGGTTGCGGGGAGCGGTGCGGCCGATCGGGGGAGGTTGCTGCTCGACTTGTTCGATCATCTCGATGCGCTGGTTCGCCCGCTGACCGTGGATGAAATCGGGTTTGCGGGAGGAAAAACGGCCGACATGCGGCTGCTGCGCCTTGCGGAAGGAGATGTGCCCACAGGGGGCACCGATTATCTGCGGCTAAAAGCGATTGAAGCCCTGGGAAGGTTACGCACACCGGGCGCCGAAGCGGTCCTGCGGAAAATTGCCGAGGTTCGAAAGACGTGGCGCTGGGCGAATCCGAGCGAACTGCGGCTGGTTGCGACGCAGGCAATGGAAAAGATCGACCCTGAATGGGTGCGGAGTTTCGTTCCGAAGAGCGGGTTAAGCATCGCGGAATTGTCGATCGAAGCACTCGATGCCGATCCAACTTCTTCTGCAATTCGCCAAAGACGTTACCCTCGCCTGCGGTTGGAACATCCCGTGCCGGCCACGACGACGAATCTCAAGGAAAATTGCAATCTGCAGATTCCGGAAATGACGCTGGGTGGAGGAGTTGCCATCTGCGAACAGAGCTTGCATCCGGGAAGCGTCGTGACCATAAAGATGAACGCGACGGCTTCGAAGCCGGTCAAAGCGCAAACGATCGTGCGCGACGCGAATACGCAGGCGCGCGCTTTCGAAGTGGTGGACATGGACCTCGAAGAGCGCGCGAAGCTCCGAAAATTGCTTGTGCAACTTGGCAACGCGCAGAAGCAATCCTCGCCTCAGGAACGCAGTCGGCGCGGGACGCGCACGATTCTCTCGAATCCCACGTAAATCTCACCGGCTAGATTTTTGCCCCCTGCATGCGAGGGCGAGCTTCGTTCTTGCCCAGCGAACCCAACCGCAGCGACGCTAACAGCAGCACTGCTAGAGCAATCGACAAAATCCAAAGCGCCAGCGTGCTATCCGTTCGCAGGAGCAACATTCCGATCAGCACGAAGACTAGCGTGATTGCATAACACGTAAGGGCCACTTTTCGCGGCGGCCAACCGCGCGCGAGGAGCAAGTCGTGCGAAATTATTTGTATCGCGTCTTCGAAAAATTGGGCGTTTCAACCCGAGTCGAGTTGGTCCTTTACTGTCTTCAGGACAGGCAGAGACCTCCAAGTGACTCAAAAATGCCTAAGTCTAATGGTTCACTTCCGTAGATGTCGGCGTTCCGTACGGCCCGAACGCTCCCGATCGTTGAGTTTCCCGGATGCCAGGCAGAGTGCCGCGGCGCCCACGACGGCTGATTCGGATCCGTAACGCGCGCGCACAATGGGAATTTCGCGCTGGCGTGGGTTTGAGGCCCAGGTCTTGAGGCTCGCGCGGATACGGCCCAGCGATCGCAGCATCAATCCCGCGACTCCTCCTCCGACGACAATGATTTCAGGATCGAGCAAGTCGATCATGTTGCCAAGCCAGATCGCGAAGTGCTCCGCCGCTTCGTCGAGGACTTTTCTTGCGAGCGGATCGCCTTTCCTTGCCGCGGCCGCAACCGTTTCTGAGTTCACCGCGGCGATGTCTCCGCCGGCGAGCGCGAGCATCCCGGAACGCCGGCCGCCGCGCTGGACGATGCGTTCGCGAGCACGCCTCGCGATGGCCGTCCCCGAAACATACATCTCGACGCAGCCACGCTTTCCGCACCCGCAGCGCGGGCCTCGAAAGTCAATCGTGGCGTGGCCGCCTTCGCCCGCGGCGCCAGTGCGTCCGGTATATAAGCGGTGTCGTATCACGATGCCGGTGCCGACGCCGGTGCCCAGCGTGACGTAGAAAACGTTGGCCCAGCCGGAGCCTGCACCCCAAGTGGTTTCAGCGAGCGCGCCCGCGTTCGCGTCGTTCGCGATGTACACCGGCAAGCCGTAGCGCCTTTCGATTTCACGAGGAAGCGGAAAATTTCGCCAGCAGGGAATGTTTGGAGCGCCAACAAGGACGCCGCGGATGGAGTCGATCCAACCCGGCACGCTGACGCCGATGGCTCGAATGCTTTTCGCGCGCTGGTCGTCGAGCACGGCTTCGATGGCTCCAAAAACGGGTTTCAATCCCTCTTGGGCTGTCTTGCGAGGGATCATTCGAGTACGAACCGAATGCACGACCTTGCCCCTTGAACTCACGAGCGCGGCCGTGACCTTCGTTCCTCCGATATCGACGCCAAGAAGTATGTTTTTCATTTTCCGCTGTTTTATGCCGCGTCTTCTTGCGAAGCTCCGCGATAGGCGATGACGAAGAGTCGAAGCATTGGAAAGAGCACACGCCCGTCGGGACGCCGGGGATATGCTATGCGGATCCGTTCCAGGTATTCCCTGGTGAACTGCATTCGCTCCGCGTCTGTTGCGAGCAAGTCGAGGAATGGCCTCATGCCGCTGCCTTTGTAAAATTCCACGAGAGATTCTGCGTCAGGCATCACGTGAAGGTATTCCGTTTCCCAAATGTCGACGCGAGACGAATGGGGAGCGAGCACGTCGTAATAGAATGCAGCGTCGTGCGCGTGCCATTCGCGCAAGCTCTCGGCGGGGAAGCGATGGCGCCATGCGGGCAGTTTCCCAATGTCGCGCATGATCTCGTGCGCGGGTGCGCCGAAATTGGCGGGAATTTGCGCTGCGAAAGCGCCCCCAGGCGGGGTGCGATCGAGCAGTTTTGGATAAAGTGCTACGTGATCGGGCAGCCATTGCAGCGCCGCATTCGAAAAAACGACATCGAATTTTTCGTACTTCTCATTGGGTTTCGCGCCCGAGGCCCAATCCGCAATTTCGCGATTCACCCAACGACGGGCCGGCTGCTCCCTGCGGGCCGTGTCGATCATCTCGTTTGAATTGTCTAGGCCGACGATTTCCGCGTCCGGCCAGCGGGCGGCGAGCACTTCGGCGCTGTTGCCCGGGCCGCATCCAACGTCGATGACACGTCGAACAGACGGCAGCTCGATGCGCGCGACGAGTTCGCGGCAGGGCCGCATGCGCTCCGCGGCAAATTTTAGATATTGATCGGGATTCCAAGTCGGCATCGGGCTATTCCGTGATGACCGCCTTGACCAGGTTGCGCGGATTGTCCACGTTCGCGCCATTCAAGACGCCGAAATGATAGGCGAAGAGTTGCAGCGGTACCACCTCGAGAATTGGGAGCAGAAGTTCGCTCGCCGCTGGAACCGCGATCACCCGATCGGCGAGCCTCGCGACTTCTTTCTGATCTTCTGCTATTGCGATCGCGATTACTTTTCCGCCGCGGCTCTTGACGTATTCGAGAATCGCCAAAGTTTTCTGATAGCGAAGCACCGAGCCGGGGTCTGAAACATCGCGCGTGGCTAGCACGATGATGGGCAGTTTGTCGTCGACGAGCGCGTTCGGGCCGTGCCTAAGCTCGCCCGCGGGCAGCCCTTCGGCCTGGACGTAGGAAATTTCCTTCAGCTTGAGCGCGCCTTCGCGTGCAATCGCGTAATGTACGCCGCGCCCAAGAAACATCAGCGACTTCACATGCTGATACTTTCGAGCGCATTCCTCGGCCTGGGCACTCCACGCATCGAGAGCGTTCGCGATCGCCGCGGGTACTTCAAGAAGCGAGCGCAAGTGCGCGGATGCCAATTCGAGCGGCATGCCCGCGCGTTTGCGCGCTAGAAACAGCGCCAGAAGATAGAGGATGGTTAGTTCCGCCGTAAAGCTCTTCGTCGCCGGCACGGCTTTTTCGACGCCTGCATAGGTAAGGAGGGCAACGCTGGCTTCCCGCACAATCGTGGTATCGGCGACATTTGAAATGGCGATTGTCTTCGCGCCGCGATGCAAAGCTTCGCGCTGCGCAGCGATTGTGTCGGAGGTTTCGCCCGACTGCGTGATTACGATGACGATCGGGCTGTGATCCGCATGCGTCGAGCGGTAGCAATATTCGCTCGAGTACTCGACGTCCACCGAGACGCCCGCGAGATCTTCGAGCATGATTTCGCCGGCAAGCCCCGCATGGCGGCTGGAGCCGCTGGCGGCGATTATGATTTTCCTGAAAACTGAGAGAGCGGATTCGATGGTCTGGAGAGCTGCGGGGAAAATGGCGCCGTCCGCGGTGTTGCGTGAGATCGTTTCGCGAATCGCGCGAGGCTGCTCGTAAATCTCGCGCAGCATGGAGTGCGCGAAAACGCGTGAGTTGCTTTTCGGTGGCTGCGGCTGGTCCGGCATCAGCGCGCGTATCGTCCCACAACGGATGTGGAATTTCCATCCGCCGTTCATTTCGCGTAGAATTGTGGCTTCGCGCCCGTAGCTCAGCTGGATAGAGCATCTGCCTTCGAAGCAGAGGGTCGGGAGTTCGAATCTCTCCGGGCGCGCCACTCTTTTCAACGACTTACGGATTCCGCGCATCAGTTCACTCGCCCCACTGTAGTGACTTTTGTAGTGACTCCCTGACTTTTTTGGGCCATCGCAGCGGCGATAGTTGCATCTGTGCGAAATTTCTCGAACCTCTCGATCGCTACCCGTTTCTGCTCCGCTGC
>Ga0073928_10007380_pt1 | contig 14300 bp, 13 predicted proteins | sample PaiPotPPA55metaG_FD_76969 | JGI IMG/M metagenome (GOLD analysis project Ga0073928, IMG submission 76969) | Iron sulfur acid spring bacterial and archeal communities from Banff, Canada, to study Microbial Dark Matter (Phase II) - Paint Pots PPA... ... | reverse complement strand
CTGCCTTCCCGCAATTTCCTGGTACACCCGCGGAGCCTCAAGCTGCAGGCTGCCGCTCTCTCCCTGAATGACCAGCGCCCCGTCCTTCAACTCAAGATGTTTCGCACCGTTGAATTCGAGTTCGGCCTGCGCCGGATCGGAACCGGGCTCGACCTGGAAGTCATACTCCAGTTGCCCCTGGTTTCCATAGAACACCAGGTTGATTCCGGGATAAACATTCTCGTAGCGCACGCGCGCAAACTGCGGGACGCCCCGCCGCCATTTCGCAGGATCATTGCCGATAAAATAGTTGCTCTTACCGGGCAGAAGATCCGCGCCCGTTACCGCGGCGTTCGGATTCGCTCCCGCCAGCTTCATCTGCAGCGACTCCACCTGGGTCCGAGAGGCCTGGGTCTGAGATCCCTCGCGCTTCCCTGACCCGCTCTTCGACCGAGCATCCTTCGAACCTCTTTGCGAAGCCAAGCTCAGGATCGCACCCTCGGAACCCAAAAACAGGCTGTAACCGGAACCGCGTGTCACGAACTTCGCCCGCGCATCGCCGGCGTCGAGGTTCCCTTGTCCCTGATTGGGTTCGAAGATCAGCGGTAGCCCGGCAAAAAGCGATCGCGCCTGGGACTGTGCTTCCCCGCTCGAAGCGCCCGGCAGCTTTTGCGACGCCCCTACGAGGCTCGATAGAGCCGACTCCGGCCCTGCGATCTCCGGACGTTGGCCGGCAACGTTCGCGGTGGTTTGGCGTGAGCGGGAACCCCACCCGAGAACTGCGTATCCTGCCCCGAGCAACACCAGCCCAGCGGCCAGAACACGAACTCGTATCACGGATGTTCCCAACCAACGGCGATTCACGTTCACTCGTTCCTCCGATGCAGTCAACCCAGTATTGTTTCGATCATTCTCGCTCAGATGGCTCACGTCTTAGGACGTTTTCAACCAGATCAGTTAAGAGATTTAGGGACGGCGCACAAGTCCATCGAGCCTCGCGCCGGCGAACCTGACCGCGGCTTGCTTGTCACTGAAACTGGCGGAAAAAATTAAATAACTACTTAAACATCTGACGGATAGACAAGTCAAGCCAGCCCCCGCCCGGGGATCATCGAAAACCCGCATATGTGGACAGCAACCTTCGGGACAGCAACCCAACCGTAGGGACAGCCGCCCTCGGCTGTCCTGTTCTGAGCGAAGCCGGAGGGTCGAGCGAAGCTCGCCCCGGCTTCCGCTCCAAGATTCGTCAGATGCAATCCGTGGCGTCGAAAGATGCCGACCCATGGCACAAAAGTGGCGTGAAGGGAGCTGCAGGTCGGGTTTTGCCGCCGCCAGATGTGAAGATTAAAAAAGGAAGAAAGGGAAAAGAAAGATCCCTTTCCGCAATCGCTTGCATTGAGCGGGCGATCGCTTCGGCTCCGCGACTGCGCAACCTCATCATTCTTCGCACAAAACTAACGCCCTCCCTTGATCTGCGTTGGCGGAGCGATTGCTTGCCACTCGGCTGAGCCATGCGCATTCGTGCGTCCTCCCGCGTCTCCCGGAGAGGGTCTTGTTCCGAAATCCGAACAGATTCACCCCAACCGCTCGAAATGGCATTTTGCTGTTGCAAACTGCTGCTGTTTCTATACATTGGGGCTACAGGGCAGCACCGAGGTAAGACTGAGGCCTTGAGTCAGTCGGGGTATCTGCCGTTTGCTGTCGCTTTTCGGAACAATGCGCTCTTGACAGGGCGTCTGGCCATGCAACCGAATTCACAGGAACGGCGGATGATGCGGCGTTTTGATATGCGCCTGCCTGCCGTTGTCCGCCTCGAAGGCGCCCACGAAGTTCAAACCGAAACCCAGAACGTCAGTGCCCGCGGTGTTTTTTTCTACCTCGACCGCGCCGTCGAAGCTGGCACCAAGCTCGACGTCACTCTCACATTTCCGCCCCATATTACGCTCACCGACGCGGTCCGCGTCCGTTTCACCGCCCGCGTCATTCGCGTCGAACATCCTCTTCCCTCTGCCCGCATCGGCACCGCCGCCATGATCGAGGATTACGAATTCCTCCGCTCCAACGGCGCCCCCGACTTCCTCGCGGCCCTGCAGAAGGAATGGAAATTCTCAAACTGAAGAACTGAAGTGCGCAGCCCACGGAACCTGTGCGGCGGACACTCCTGTCCGCCGCTTTTGATCTCTCGGCTTCCGGCTCTCGGTCTTTGGCCTGCTGGCCTGTCGAGAGGAGCTTTGGGAGGGAGACGGGTTGACGAGAGACGGGTTGACGGGAGTTGGCTTGCGAGATTTTGGGTAAAGTGATTTTTGGGGTAGAGACGTGGGATGGGGAAGTTCTGGTGGCGGGAGTTCGATGGCGATTTTGGGTGGGAGACTTTGGGCAGCGAGATTGGATGAGACTTTGGATGTCGAGATCTTGGGTGGCGCAGCGCTTGCGGCGCCGTGATAGGACCCGTCCTCTGTCCACGGGCTTGCGCTCGAGGTAGTCTCGACCAGATGCCTTCAATCTTCAATCTTCCCGAGGAAAGCCAGGAGCCGAGCGCCGAAAGCCGGAAGCCTTCACCTCCTTCGCCTGCTGCCGCAGCCGGCTAAACCTCCGCACCAGGCTTCCCAGATAAACCCCATGGATTACCCAGGTAGCAATGTAGGCGGCGAACAAAAACTTGACGGCATTCATCGCGAACTCCTCCCGAGCGGAAGACTGGCCTTCGCCGACACTCCCGACCCGACCAACGATTCCAGGGCGTGACCTTCCTCAATCTCGCGATGCAGCAATTCCAACCGGAACCGCGACCAGCACACCAGGAAAGCAAAACAGAGAAATGCCATCCAATTAATTACCAGCACCTGCAGCATGCGCGGATCCATCGACCCGCCTCCACCGATCACCGGCTGCGGATGCTGCGTGCGGAAAAACCAGATCGAAAAATAAACCAGCGGCACATCCAGCGCGCCGAACACGGCCAGCGCCGCCGCCAGCATCTGCGTCTGCGCGCTGTTTGAAAAGCGCCGCAGGACCAGATAGCTGACATAAATCAGCCACAACACCAGCGTCGAGGTCAGCCGGATGTCCCCCGGCGCCCACCAGATCCCCCAAACCGGCCGCGCCCAGATCGGTCCCGTCACCAGCACAATCGTGCAAAAAACCACGCCAACCTCGGCGCTCGTCACCGCCAGCACGTCCAGCCGCTGTCCGGGAAAAAGCTTCCCGATCGCGACATAGAATATCGGAATCAACAGCACCGTCGTCGCCACCGCGCTCGGACGCATCCCCGCCGGTATCAACTTCTGCACCGCGGGCAGAAAACAGGCGATCACTCCCACCACGCCGATCGCAATCACAATCCGATCCGCCGCTTTTTTCGTCGACGCTTTCGCGCTGACCAGATATTGAATCGACGCAATGAAATTAATGAAGAAGAGCAGGAACGCCGTCCACGCCGACGGCACGTGGTAATAAATGATCCGGTAAACCTCACCTTGTTGGGCGTCCGTGGGCGCAACCACTAGCGCCTGATACAGCGCATAGGCCAGCAGAATCGCTGTAACGACCGAGAGAATGGGGAAGAGTCGTTTCATTCGGCGTGCAGAATCATTCCGAACAATGCCAGACAAGCAGTAGTAAACACCACATCGTAGGTGAGAAGCAACACGATCCAGAAGTGCGCCGACTCTTCGCCGGTCAGAATCGACGTCGTGCCCGCAACCATTCCCAGCACCGCCGGAATCGAAATCGGGAACAGCAGCAAAGGCAGCATAATCTCGCGGCTCCGCGTCCGCAGCGACATCGCCGCAAAAAACGTCCCATTCACTACCAGCGCCCAGGTTCCTAGAGCCGCAATGGGAATCAACTGCCACGCCGGACCCAGCACCCGGAGGTTGTAGAAAATCACAAACAGCGGCGTCATCAGCGCTTCCAGCACGCTCACGAAAAGAAAATTTCCCAGCGCCTTCGCCAAAAACAACGCATTGGCCGGAGCCGGAGATACGCGGTACGCATCGAGCACCTGATTCCGCAATTCCCTCGCCCAGGTCTGGTTGAGGGCCACCACCGAGGCAAACAAAAATGCCACCCAGATCAATCCTCCGGCGATGTGCCGTGACTCCTCCGCCAGCGGATCAAACGAGAAACTGAAGATCACCACCACCAGCAGCGAGAAAAACAGCATGGAATTCAGCGCATCCTTCGACCGCCACTCCAGCCGGATGTCCTTCACCAGCGTCGCCATGGTCACCGCCCAGAGCGAATTCATTGGACATCCTTACCCGAACCCGCCGCCCTAGCCAGGCTTGCGGTCCGATCCACAATCTGCCCGGCCTGCATCCATACAAACTCGTCCGCCACGCCTTCCAGCAGCCGAGCCTGGTGTGTGATCACGAAAATCGTCTTCCCGGTGTCGCGCACGCCCTTGAGCAACGCAACCATGGCCCGAGCCGAATGCGCATCCACGTTCGAGAATGGCTCGTCCAGCAGCAGCACCCGCGGATCATGCAATATCGCCCGCGCCAGCGACATCCGTTGCCGCATCCCCTGCGAATACTGCCCCACCGGACGGGTCAACTCCGGATCGAGCCCCACCGCCGCAATCACCTCCGCACATCGCTCGTCCCCCGCAATGCCGTAAAGACGCCCAAAGTAGCGCAGATTCTCCATCCCGCTCATTTCGTCGTAGAGCAGCGAGGGATGCGCCATATATCCAATGTCGCGGCAAGCCTCCAGCGGACTCTTCCCAAAGATCTTGATCTCCCCCCGCGTCGGCTGCGCCAGTCCGGCCAGAGCCCGCAGCAGCGTGGTCTTTCCTGCTCCGTTCTCGCCGAGGATTGCGTGGAACCGTCCCCCGTCAAACTCCGCGGTCACCCCGCGCAGCGCGGCAAACCGTCCAAACTGCTTGATGACGTTGTTAACGGAGACGACTAGGGTTGAGGCTTGGCTCACGGGCGTTGATAGACCAGATTTCTTTTGTGAACGGACTTCAGGAAGGACACGGCTGCCGCCATGCCACCCCCAGCGCAAGAAAAGCTCGTTCTCTACAGTTTGCTGAAAAACACTGTTTTGGGTGGCGCAGCGCCTTCAGCGCCGCGATAAAGCTTTGTCTTTGTTTTAGGGCTTAACCCCTGTATTAGGGCTTTAACCCCTGAGCGAAACCTCGGCTTCCCCTGGAAAAACACCCTGCATTGTGCACACATCAACAGCACAAATGCAAAGTCCCTTTCTTGAGAGAAAACAGTGTAAGGCTGATTAAGCGAAAGGATTCAGTTCGAAACCCCGGCCGCAGCCGGAGGTTGCGCCTGCGTCATGCTCTTGGCCGGTTCGGAAGACTGCACCCCGTTCGCCGGCGCGCCAGGCTGCTTCGGAGCGTACTTCGAGGCGCACTTGGCCTGCAATTGCTTGGCACGAAACACACCATCGCGATCGAATTTCCCGTCGGCCAGCGCCTGGGAATCATCCTTGAAGGTGTCGGGCGGCGCTTCTGTCCCCGTATAGTCGACGTGAAGCGTCTGATCCTCTTCCATCAGCACAAATTGCACGTGCGTGCCCACGCGTTTGATCGACCCCGGCTGCACATTCCCGGCAACTCGCAAGCGTTTCGAATAAGCGCCATCGCCCATCTTATGAAGTTCCTTAATCGTGACGTAGTAACTCTTGCTGTCCTGCACGCCGGTATAAGCCAGATACCCGAGCAGCAGCAGAATTACCGCGGTCGCCCCACCGAACTTGAAATAGGTTTTCGCTTGGCTCGACATAGCTTTCCCCGAAGGGAGAATTCCCCACTCATAAACTCTACGCGTCCAAGACGCTGGAATCAAGACACCGCGTAGTCGGCGGTAGTCGGGGCCCTGCCGTCGTCCTGCTCGTCTCGGCGCACTCTGCGAGCCTTTCCGCGCGATCTCAGCGGTTCAATTCTTCTACACGCCATCCGTTAGAATAGACGCGTCCCTTCTGAACATCCTATGATCCATCCTTGGCACGACGTAACTCCCGGCGACAAACTTCCCCACGAATTCGACTGCGTGGTCGAAATCCCCTTCGGCTCCAGCGTGAAGTATGAACTGGACAAGTCCAGCGGCCTGATCCGCCTCGACCGCGTCCTCTACTCCGCCGTCTATTACCCGGCAAATTATGGCTTCATTCCCCAAACGTTCGCCGAGGATGACGATCCGCTCGACGTGCTCGTGCTCTGCCAGGAAACGGTCGTTCCGCTCACGATCATCCATGCGCGTACCGTCGGACTGATGACGATGATCGACCAGGGCAAACCCGACCACAAAATCATCGCCGTTGCCACCGAGGATCCCGAGTTCAACTCCTACCACCAGGCCTCCGAGATGCCCTCGCACCGCCTGCTCATGCTCCGACGCTTCTTCCAGGACTACAAACAACTCGAAGGCAAAGCCGTCGAAGTCGATGAGATACGCCCGCCCTCGGAAGCCTATCCCATCATCCTCGACGCCCTGCACCGCTACAGCGAACAGCGCCGCAAAGGCTTCAAGACAACGAAATCGTAGCGCCGGCATCCTGCCCTGAGCTCTGCTGAAGCGGCGCGATACCGGCATATCTTCCCGGGATTTCCTTCGAGAACCTTCGTGTGCTGCTGGTTCGCGATTTCACTGAAAGATTTCCCTTGACTTAATGTACTAGTTCTGTAGTACACTGACACGCATGGGAAGGAACAACACTTCCGCGCCGCCCCGGTTCTCGATCGACCTGCACAGCGGCATGCCCGTCTACCGCCAGCTCATCGATCAGGTGCGCAGCGGCGTCGCCTCGGGCTCGCTCACCGCCGGAGATCAGCTCCCCACGGTGCGCCAGCTCGCCGTCGATCTCGCGATCAATCCCAACACCGTGATGCGCGCCTACCGCGAACTGGAACTCGGCGGCCTGCTCGAGACCCATCAAGGCACGGGAACATTCATCTCGGACAAAAAGCTGGAGAAAAATTCAGCCGAACGGGAACGTCAGCTCGGCCAGATGGCCGGAGAATTCGCGGCCCGCGCAGGTGCCGCCGGGTTCACTCTCGAAGATCTGATCGATCGTCTGCGCGACTTGTTGCCTAAAAGGAGATAGACGTCATGGCAAAAATCAGAATGAACGAAGTCAGTGGCATCGCCCTCTTGCTGTTCGCAATCAGCATCGTGATTGGACTGGTGGTTTCCCAGGCCATTCACCATCCCGCCCCGGCCATCGTTGGAGCCTTGATCGGCATCTATTTTCTGTTCGCGATCAAAGTCGTGCGCCAATGGGAAAAGGTCGCAGTCCTGCGCCTGGGCCGCTACGTCGGCCTGCGCGGTCCTGGCCTCTGCCACATCATCCCGATCTTTGAGACCCTCAGCCCCTACGTGGACCAGCGCGTCCGCGTGGCCAGCGTTTCTGCCGAATCCACGCTCACGCGCGACACCGTCCCGGTAAACGTCGATGCCATTGTCTTCTGGATGGTCTGGAATGCAGAGAAATCCATCCTCGAAGTTGAAAACTTCATCGACGCGATTAATATGAGCGCGCAAACCGCCCTGCGCGAATCGATCGGCCGCCACGAACTCGCGCAGATGATCACCGAGCGCGAAACCATGGGCCGCGAACTGCAACGCATCCTCGACGAAAAGACGAATCCGTGGGGGATCACCGTACAGTCGGTCGAGATCCGCGACGTGAAGATCCCGTCAGGCCTCGAAGATGCCATGTCCCGGCAGGCGCAAGCCCAGCGCGAGCGTCAAGCCCGAATTATTCTGGGCCAGGCCGAAAACGAAATCTCCAACAGCTTCGTGCAAGCTGCGGCTGCGTATGCGGAAAACCCAATCGCCTTGCACCTGCGCGCCATGAACATGCTCTACGAAGCCGTCAAGGAAAAAGGTGCGATGGTCATCGTGCCCTCGTCAGCCGTCGAAACAATGGGCCTCGGCGGCACGCTCGCCACCGCGGCCCTGGGCGGAGCCAAACCGTAACGCAAGAAAGCGTCGGCCTGGCTTTTCGCCGGGCCGTTAGACCCGCTTAGAACATTGGGCTTTAGCCCCTGAGGCCAATCGCCCTGAAAAAGGAGAATCCAAATGCATTCACTCGTGATTCGAAGATCCACAAATCTCATCCTCACGGCCGTCATTCTTGCGACCGTTCTATTCGCACCTCGTACCGGAAATACGCAGCAACTGCAAAAAGGCGTCAGCGTCCAGCTAGCCCCCACCAGCAACGCGTCGCTGATGCCCGATGCCGATAACCAGGACGCCTGGATCGTCGCGGTTACAGCGAACGGAACCCTCTACTTCGGAATCGCCCCGGTCACGCCCTCGGAATTGGCCGACAAGATGAAAAGCCGTCCACGTCGGCGCGACCAAAATCTCTACATCAAGGCCGACGCTCTCGCTCCATTCGCTGCGGTGCGCCAAGTCCTCACCACGGCCCAAGCAATGGGTTTCGAAGATCCAGTCCTTCTGACCTCGCAATCGGATTCCCCCGCGCCCGGAACCGTCGCCTCACCACAAGGCCTCGACGTACTTCTTGCGCCGACCTCTGACCCGGCGACCCCCGTCGTGCAGATCACCAAGGCGGCCCAGCAAGAGCCCACATTGCAAGTCAACCACCGGCAGATTCCACGGTCCAATCTGAAGAATCTGCTCAAGCAGCTTTTACAGACTCGCAGTGAGAAAGTGGTGCTGGTGAAGGCAGATGGTTCACTCTCGTTTGCCGATGTCGTAAACATCATCGACACCTGTCATTCGGCAGGAGCCAAGGTGATAATCTCCGCGCCAGAGGTGTAGGTAGTCCCGTAACCAGGCTGGTGCAAGGTCCACCTTGCACCAGCCTAGAGGTAACGGCTGCCAACGGATTACCGCCCAATCGTGATTAACGTTTTTGGAGTGACCGGCCGATAAGTGGACACCATGGATATCTCGGCGATTGCCCTTCAGGGCATGGATCAAAGATCAAAACCTCAGATCAGCTCGACGGGGACGCAGCCGGGATCGCTAGCGCGGGAGCAGCGTCTCCTGACGCCAACCTCGGCGTCGTGAGTCTCAGCGAAGAGGTGGCAGCGCTCAGGTACGCGAAGACCTTGTATTCGGCCGGTCTTGCATTCGGCCGATCTCAGAACGCCAAAAACGGCCGACCAGATCCGGAAAAGCACGATTGACCTCATGCCCTAGGTTTCACCACACGTGGCAAGCGTTCTCCGCCACCATCGGCTGCCCTACTTTGCAGTTCCAGGCCTTCTGGAACTCGGGCATGTTCTGCACGACTCCATCAACCCGATATTTTCCCGGCGAGTGCGGATTCGTGCTGACCTGCATGCGCAAGTACTCCGGCCTCTGCTTCTCGCACCACACTCGCCCGAATCCCAGGAAGAATCGCTGCGCTGGCGTGTAGCCGTCGATGCTCTGCCCTTCCTTCCCGGTCTTGTCGTCCGCGATCATGTGCTCGAGTGCCGCCAGCGCAATACGCGCTCCGCCGTTGTCAGCCGTGTTTTCTCCCAGGGTAAGACGCCCGTTCAGCTTCATGTTGTCGACGGCGACAAAGTTCGAATACTCGTCTGCCACGCAACTCACGCGCTTCTCAAATTCCTTTCCATCCTGCTCCGTCCACCAGTCGCGCAGATTCCCCGTCGGATCGAACTTCCTCCCCTGATCGTCGAACCCGTGCGTCAACTCATGACCAATCACCAGCCCGATCCCTCCAAAATTGACCGCGTCATCCATCGTCTTATCAAAGAACGGCGGCTGCAGAATGCCCGCCGGAAACACAATCTCGTTGTACGACCCGCTGTAATACGCATTGACTTCCGGCGGAGTCATGCCCCACTCCTTGCGGTCCAGCGGTTTGTCGATCTTGGCGATCTGCCGCTTCGATTCGAACTCGTTGGCCCGCTGCACATTTCCCAGCAAGTCATTCGCCTTGATGGCTACGGAACTGTAGTCGCGGTACTGGTCGGGATACCCAATCTTGTTGCGAATCGCCTGCAGCTTCACCTTCGCCTGCTTTTTCGTATCGTCGGACATCCACGAGAGCCCCTGAATGTCCTCGTCCAGAGATTTCTCGAGCGCATCCACCATCTTCAGCATGCGCTGCTTGCCATCTGCTCCGAAGGTCACCTCGACGTAGCGTTGCCCCAACGCCTCTCCCAGCGACTCGTCCACCAGGTCGACACAGCGCTTCCAGCGATCCTGAATCTGCTTCTGCCCGGTCAGCGCCTGCCGCATCTTGAAATTGGCATCCACAAACGGCTGCGACAGCCACGGAGCGGCCCCCCGCAGCACGTGCCAACTTACATACGTCTTGAGCAAGTCCAGCGGCAGCGCCGCGATCACCCCATTCACCTGCTTGAAGAAATCCGGATTGGTAACGTTGATCGCCGTGAAGTTCGGTGCGCCCACGGCTTCGAAGTAGCGGCTGAAATAGAAGTCCGGCGCCAGCGCCACCACTTCCTCGCGCGTCATCTTATGATCGCGGTTCTTGGGATCGCGCATCTTGGTGCGGTCCATCGCGTCCGCCGCCAACAGGGTTTCCACCAGCACCACAGTCTGCGCCGAGCCTGCCGCCTGTTGCGGAGTCTGCCCGGCAAGCGTAAATACCTGCGTCACATATTCCGCCAGATGGTTCCGCATCTCGACCTTATCCGCATCGTCTTTGATGTAGTAATCGCGGTCGGGCAGCGACAGTCCACCCTGTCCGATGTAGGCAATCACCTGGTCGGCATTGTGCAGATCCGACGCCGAATAAAAGTTGAACAACGGGTTCGGCCCAATCAAATGAATGTGTGCAATCTCCTTGATCAGCGCCCCCTTGTCCTTCACCGCCGCGATCCGGTCGAGCTCGGGCTTGATCGGCGCAATTCCCTTCGCCTCCACCGCCTTCTCGTCCATGCACGACCCGTACAAGTCGCCAATCTTCTGATCGATGCTATTCCGCCCGGCTCCGCCCTTCGCGGCCTTCTCCAGAATTCCCCGCTCAACGCCGAGATTGCTCTCATTGAGTTCAGAAAAACTCTGCCACGCCGGCCGGTCCGGGGGAATCTCCGAATTCTTGATCCAGTTCCCGCACGCATACTGATAAAAATCCACGCAGGGATCGACGCTCTTGTCGATGTCGTCGATACTGAATCCCGCGCCCGGCTTGGTAGCCGACGAGGATTGCGAGAAGCCAGCTGCCGTTACCATCAACACGAAGGACAGCACCAGACGAACGAATCGCATAGACGAAATTCTCCTTCAGGCAAGCGAATCAGGGGCAACGGTTGGGATTCTATCCTTCGTTCTCCGCCATGAGCAAGAATCTTGCCTCCGAACCGAGCTCCGCCTGAAAAGAACACAACGATGATGTTTTGTTAGCGCACATGATCCAAGGCGAAATCCTTCGTGAACCTCCGTATCCTTCGTGTTTCCAGCCTCCCACAGGTCCGCTGACAGAAGCTGTAAGACTGCTAAAGACCCTCCCGTCCGCTAACGCGGTTATAATCGACGTTTACCGAATTTCTAAGGACTGGGGTTCTCATGACTTCCACCACTGGCAACGGCAGCAACGGTTACAACGTCCCCCAACCCCGCGCAGAATGGCTCGTCCGCCGCAAGAAAGAAAACACCACCGGCAATTTTTCGCAGATGCACTACGCCCGGCAGAGCGCCATCACCGAGGAAATGTCCTTTATCGCCCATAAAGAGAAGCTGGCGCCCGAGCTGGTCCGCGACGAAGTCGCCCGCGGCCGCATGATCATTCCCGCCAACATCAACCACCCCGAGCTCGAGCCCATGGCGATCGGCGTCGCGAGCCTCTGCAAGATCAACGCCAACATCGGCAACTCCGCTGTCACCTCCGAAGTAAATGAAGAATTAAAGAAGCTGCACACCGCCGTCCACTACGGCGCCGACACCGTCATGGACCTCTCGACCGGCGGCAACATCCACGAAATCCGCGAAGCCATCCTGCGCCATTCCCCGGTCCCCATCGGCACCGTCCCGATCTACGAAGCGATCGCCCGCGTCAAGCGCGTCGAAGACCTCAACGCCGAGGTCATGCTCGAAGTCATCGAAGAGCAAGCCGCCCAAGGCGTCGATTACATGACCATCCACGCCGGCGTCCTGATCCAATATCTGCCGCTGATCTCCAAGCGCATCACCGGCATCGTCAGCCGCGGTGGCGCCATCCTCGCGCAGTGGATGGCCTATAACCACAAGCAGAATTTTCTCTACGAACGTTTCGACGAGATCGTCAAGATTTTCAAAAAGTACGACGTCAGCTTCTCCCTCGGCGACGGCCTCCGCCCCGGCTGCGTCGCCGACGCCAGCGACGAAGCTCAGTTCGCCGAACTCAAAACTCTGGGCGAACTTACCAAGAAAGCTTGGGAGCACGACGTGCAGGTCATGATCGAAGGCCCCGGCCACGTCTCCATGGACAAGATCAAAGAACAGGTCGAAAAAGAGGTCGAGCTCTGCTACGAAGCTCCCTTCTACACGCTAGGTCCGCTGGTCACCGACATCGCTCCCGGCTACGACCACATCACCTCCGCCATCGGCGCTGCCATGATCGGATGGTACGGTGCCGCCATGCTCTGCTACGTCACGCCAAAAGAGCACTTGGGCCTGCCGAATGAAAAAGACGTCAAAGACGGCATTATCGCCTACAAGATTTCCGCGCACGCCGCCGACATCGCACGCGGACGCCCGGGCGCCCGCGACCGTGACGACGCCCTCAGCTACGCCCGCTACAAATTCGATTGGGAGAAGCAATTCGCACTATCTCTCGATCCGGAAACCGCCCGCTCCATGCACGACGAAACCTTGCCCGACGACTTCTACAAAGAAGCCGCCTTCTGCTCCATGTGCGGCCCCAAATTCTGCTCGATGAACTATTCGTCTAAAGTCGACGAGTACAACAAGCAAGTCCACGGCATCGAGAAAAAAGATTATTCAGAATTGGTGGAGAGGCTGGTCACGCTGAAGTAGCCCGCTCCTGAGCGCTGCCCTAGCCGTTGCCTGCTCCCTTCGCCGCCCTTTCCGGATCTTCGCCCCGGCCCTGCAATCGTCACTGCCCGATCCTACTTCCCTTCCAAGTGAATGTCCCCCACGCCGACGTGCGCTCGCAGCTCATACTTGCCTTCGCCGTGATACTTCAACGTTTTCCCTAGCCAGCCGCTGGTTTCGCCGTAGCCCTCGCCACTCACATCGCCGATGCCAGTACTTGCATTCACCACGCGATATCCCGCACGCCCGTTCTCCACGCGGATGTCGCCCACGCCCAAACTCAGATCCTTGTCGCCCTCAACATCCTCCACGGTCACGTCTCCGACTTTTGCGTGCACGTCGAGATTCGTATTCTGCGGAACTTCCAGTTCCACATCGAATTGCGTATTGCCTCCGGAGGAGTGAAATTCAATCGTCGCATTGTTGCCGCGGACGTCGAAATCCACAGTCGCTTCTTTGAGGTTCTTCTCGCGGCGTGACTTGATGGTGTAGTGCATGCTGATCTTGTTCGTGTCTCCGCGCCTTACGTGCACGTCGCCCACATTCAGGCGCACGTGCACGAAGCCGCCAACCACAAAGTCACGGGCGTCGTTGCGCGTCTCCTCATAATTCCAGTCGCTGGCCGCGCACCCTGGAACCGCGAAGAACGGAACTAACATCAGACAACCCAGAACTGCTTGGTGAAGGGAATTCCAACGGACAAGAGACCTTCCAGGCATGAAGCACCTCTCGGGCGCAAAAGCGCCTGCTTCTGGTACGCCGATGGCCGGGTCGAAGTTCCAGGAAACTCGGCGCCTGCCAGACTATCGAAAATCGGCAATGCCGTCCCACACCAGTTGGACGGCGATGGCAAGAATCAGGAATCCGAAGATCTTGTTGATCGCCCCCACCGCGCTCGGGCCAAGACGCCGCACCAGCGGCCCGCCAAGCACGAAGAAGAGAGTCACGCTGAGTGCAACCGCAGCAATCCCCGCCACCATCCCGAGATAAGCCGCCGCATTGTCCACATGAGCCGCCAGCGCCATCACCACCCCGATCGCCCCCGGTCCTGACATCAGCGGCATGGCCAGCGGAGTCAGCGAGATGTCCTCTTTGTCCTTGGCCTCGTGGCTTTCTTCCGGCGTAATGCGCGCGTGTGAAGTGACCATCCCCCAAGCCGTGTTGGCTACGATCAGTCCGCCGGCGATCTTGATTACGGGCAGCGAAATGCCAAAGAACTGCAGCACGAAGCGTCCGAAGAACAGAAACGTCACCAGGATGACGAACACCCACAGCCCCGTCTTGAACGCCGTCCGCCGCCGGTCCTGCGCGCTCCAGGCGGAGGTCATGGTGAAGAAGATGGGAATGCCACCGAAGGGATCGACAATCGGAAACAGCGCCAGG
>Ga0073928_10007378_pt1 | contig 14309 bp, 17 predicted proteins | sample PaiPotPPA55metaG_FD_76969 | JGI IMG/M metagenome (GOLD analysis project Ga0073928, IMG submission 76969) | Iron sulfur acid spring bacterial and archeal communities from Banff, Canada, to study Microbial Dark Matter (Phase II) - Paint Pots PPA... ... | reverse complement strand
TGCGCTGGATGGAAACGCGGCGTGAACCGCGCCTACAGCGCTTTCGGATTAGTTTTTTGTGGCGATCCCAGGGCTGCGCTGCGCTTCGCCCTGGGCTGGTATAAGTGACGCCGTTGGCGTCGGGCGGTTCGCCAACCGCATAAAAAGCGCGTAGTCGGCGGGCATCGGTTCGCCGCTCAGTTCCCGGGCTGTTTCTTCACCTCAGACCAGCGAGCCCAATGGCTGGGGTCGCGATCGTCGATTAGGCGCGCCTGTGCATTGCAGTAGGCGGGGTCATCCCGACGGAGCCGCTCAGCCAGATATGCCGTGCTGTTGGGCCGCGCGCTCTCAGGGGAAAATCGTCGGAAAGAGCCTGGGCAGGTAGAGGTAGGCGGCATAGCCGCTGGCCAGCGGCACCACCAGGCCGAGCAGCAGCTTCAGCCGGCTGGAGGAGCCCAGGCCCGGTTGCTTGGCCATGTCAGGATTTTTTCCGGTGCTGACGGAGAAGGCGACCGAATGAATAAATCCCGGCACATGTTTGAAAAAGAGCCGGAAAAGGACGAGCGCGACAAATAGCCCCACACCGATGGCGGCGTAAGCGAGCTTCGAGCCGCTCTGCGCCCATTGCATTAATTGTGAAAGTTGATTTGGAATCTCAATCGCAGCGAAGTTTGACATAAACATTATTTTGATGGGGAATCAGGGCTTTGACACAGACAGCCAATGGCCTCGCGAACGGCTTCGTTTTTTCCTTGCCTCTTCCGGCGTCGTTTACTTTCGCGCTCACCGCCAGACCCACTATCGTGGCCGGCGATCCTGATCCATTATCACTCACAAGAAACTTAAGAGCAGGCCGGATGCCACTCAGCTTTGCAAGCAATGCGCCGGGATTAGCCCATTCCGCGGACACAATTGGCCTGCTTTAAGACAGACGCGCGCCCGGCCCAGGAAAGGGCAATCGAACGCTCCGCACGTTTGACATACGCCAGTTTGAATTTGCCGGCTAAGCTCGGCGGGCATGCTCCCGCGGTAGCCCTACGTCTTCGGCAGACGTTCCACTTTGAGAATCTTAAGCTCCTTCACGGCATGGTCGTGCCAATAAACGACCTTGAACTTGCCGACAAACTTCACTTCCACGACACGGCCCACTTCATCCCGCTCGGTTGTCTCTCCTTTGAAATACGGATATCGTTCCAAAAAATCGAAGAATTGTTCGAGCGGTACTTTCTCCGCCCTCCGCAACGACATGTAAAGCGAAACGGCCTCCAACCGCATGAAAAGCGCGTAGTCGGCGGGCATCGGTTCGCCGCTCAGTTCCCGGACTGTTTCTTCACCTCAGACCAGCGAACCCAATGGCTGGGGTCGCGATCGTCGATTAGGCGCGCCAGTTCATTGCGGTAGGCGGGGTCATCCCGACGGAGCCGCTCAGCCAGATATGCCGCCAACTCCGCCTGTTCATCCGGAGGCAATGCCGAAGCTTGCTCTTTGAGTTCGATCAGACTCATAATTCTTATTTTCCTGTAGTTCTACTCGAATTCCCGTCGGAAGTCATCCGATTTTCTAAGATATACATGGTAGGAAATTCGTTTCTTCCTTTGGTTGCGCCGTTTGCTCCTGGTGACTCTTGCCAAATCAACCAGCCGGTTCGCCCCCAGCGCGGCTCACCGCTTGAATTTGATCTGATCGCGGATGATGGAGATGGTTTGGGGGGCGGTGCCGAGCGGGGCGTCCGCGGGCAGGACTTGGAGCTGCAGCAGCGTGCCGGGCGCGCCGCGAATCATTTGCACGACGTCGTGCAACGAGAGGCTGTTGGCGTCCACGAAGGTGTTGTCGCCCTGCATCACGGCCATAATGCGATCGCCGGGGTGAAGCTGTCCGCTGAGTTCGGCGGGGGTGCCGGGCAGCAATCCGTTGATGACGGGATAGCCGTCCACCATTTTCATCTCGGCGCCGATTCCCACCGGCGCGGCGCTCCGAATCGCCTGCATCGCCGCGTCTTGTTGCGCGGGATCGGGAAGGTCTTTGGCCCATTGGATGGCGGCTTCGGTGTCGGTTTCGGCCCAGCCGGCGAAGAGGGCACCGAGGAATTTGCTGCGCTCTTCTGGCGGAAGCTGATTGCCCAGAGCGAACGCGGCGGTTGGGTCGGAGCCGACCATGGCGATGCCGATTTGTTGCACGAGGGCGGCGCGGCCCTGGCCATCGGTCAGTTCATTGGCCCAAAGCAGGGCAAGTTCGGGGTTTTTGGCGAGTTCGATGCCCAAGCCGGCTTCAAGTCCATATTGGCCAATTCTGGAAGCGCGTTCGCCGGGCGGGCTCAGTTCGCCTTTGGTCCATTCCGTGACAAGCGTGAGCAGGGCGGTTTCGCGTTCGTTTGGGTCGGTGATTTGTTTGGCCGCGCGCAGGGCGACTGTCTTGTCGCCGGCGGCAAGCTTGTGGAAAGTCTCGCGCACCTGCATCAGGCCTTCGAGCTTATTGGTGGATGCAGGGAGTGTTTGCGTCGTCGGGGCGGCGGCGTTTTGATTCAAGGCGGGCGCAGATGGCCGGCTCGCGGGCAGCGCTGCCAGGGTTCTCGGCTGCGCCGGCAATTCCGGCATTGCAGAAGACGAACTGACCTGCGGTTGCGGCGGCTCGATGCCGGGGGCCGGGGCTCGCATACGAATGAAAGCGAAGATTGCCGCGAGCGCTACGGCGCCGCCGACGAACGCAAAAATAACTTTGGCCTTCATCCAGTCACTCCGTTCTCGTCGGAGTATGGAACCGTGAGGACGCGAAAGCAAGTTGGAAAATAAACGGTGGAAATAAATGTCCTAAACGGCTTGCCTGGTTCGTCATGAATATGAGAAAGAGAACAAAACAATTGATTGAAAAAACCATGAGCACGACAAAAGAAAATCGCATCGTTCAAGCCTACCTGTTCTTCGATGGCCGCTGTGAAGAGGCCATCGAGTTCTACCGCCGCGCGCTGGGCGCAGAGGTGGAAATGATGATGCGCTTCAAGGACAGCCCGGAACCGCCGAAACCCGGTTGCGTCCCGCCCGGTTCCGAGCACAAGATCATGCACGCAAGCCTCCGCATCGGCGGAACGACCGTGATGGCATCGGACGGGCGTTGCACGGGCAGGCCGTCCTTCCAGGGCTTTTCGCTGTCCATCACCGTGGCCTCCGAGGCTGAGGCCGACAAGTATTTCGCCGCTTTGTCGGAGGGCGGACAGGTGGTGATGCCGCTGGCGAAGACCTTTTTCTCGCCGCGCTTCGGGATGGTCACCGACCGATTCGGCGTGTGCTGGATGGTTCTGATGGGCCACGAGGGAGGGAAGTGAAACGGTGCGTGGGCTCGAACTCGCGCGCTAATCAGGGAAGATGCAAGGCACAGGCTGACGGCCATTTTTGCGATACAGAAGAAAGTCGGACTTATCGACGGTATAGACGACGCTGCCGCCCAGCAGTTCAGCGAGGCGGACGCAACATGCGTCGCCCAAGTCCATTGGCTGGTCGCGATACTTCCAAGCCAGGCTCCGAATCGCAAAGACCTCTGTTTGCAAATCAAGGCGCACGACCAGGTCTCCCGATTCGATCATCCTGAGCACGCTGTCGGGACTGCCCAGGACGGCTGATACTTCGGCTAGAATCGGCTCGGCGGTGTAAAAGGGAGGCGATTCGGCCCGGAAGACCCCGTCCGCCCAACCGTGGTATTTGTCGTTGCGGTCCAGGAAGGCAATCAGCAAACCGGCGTCAGCGATTTTCTTCATGCGCGCGGCGGCCCAAAGCCCGGCGGACCGCCTTGTTGTCGCTTCCGTGGCCGAGCGCATAGCGGCCGCTCAAGGCAAGCGAAGCAAAGCGCTTAGGTCTTGCCTTCGAGGCGGCTACATCGGCCTCGATGACTTCGCGGACATGCTCGGCGCGTTTCCTGCCCAGGGCCGCAGCCTTGCGGTCGAGTTTGGCCAAAAGAGAACCAGGCAATCGAACTGTCAACACGTTTGACATACATAAGTGAATACATTAAGCGAAAGCAAATTGCAAGCCGCCTATTTCTTCCCAAAGAAGGCCCCAATCGCCTCGCACACCTGATCCGCGGCATCGAGACTCATTTCGCCGTGAATGGGCAGTGAGAGGATCTCCTTCACAATTTGCTCGGTGCGCGGGAGCTTGGGAACGAATGGGAAGAGGCCCGTCACAGCCGGCTGCAGATGGTTGGGCCTGGGATAATGGATGCCGGTCTCGATGTTGCGCTCTTTGAGGAATTTCTGGAGATCGTCGCGACGCTCGCCGCAGCGGATCACATACATGTGATAGACAGCTTTGGCCCATTCGCGTTCGAGCGGCGTTTGCACCAGGCATTTGAGCCGCTCGTTATAGCGCGCGGCAATCTTGCGCCGATTGTCGTTGAATGCGTCGAGGTGCTTGAGCATGACGCGGCCAATGGCGGCATTGATTTCATTGAAGCGCACGTTGTAGCCGGGAAATTCGTGGTCGTATTTCCCCTGGCGCCCGTGGTTGCGCAGCATCCGCAATCGCTCCGCCATCTGCGGGTTGTTCGTCGTGATGCACCCGCCGTCCCCCAGCACGGTGAGGTTTTTCGATGGGAAAAAACTGAACGCGCCAAAATCACCCAGGCCGCCGACGGTCTTGCCCTTGTACTTGGCTCCTTGCGCTTGCGCGCAATCCTCGATGACCCACAGATGATATTTTGCGGCAATCGCGAGGACGCGATCCACGTCCGCCGGGTGGCCGTAGATATAGACGGGGATGATGCCGACGGTGCGGGGCGTGATGGCCGCTTCGAGTTGGTCGAGGTCCATGACATACGTATCATCCACATCAATAAACACCGGCCGCGCGCCAAGGTGAATGAGCGGCTCCATCGTCGGAAATGCCGTGTGGCTCGGGACGAGGATTTCGTCGCCCGGGCCGACGCCCTGGAGTTGGTGGAGCAAATAAACGATCATCGTCCACGACGTGCCGAGCACGCAATGTTTGACGCCGGAGTGCGCGGCTAATTCGGCTTCGAAGGCCTGGCATTCCTTGCCGAGAATGTACTGACCCGAGCGCAACGCCCGCAGCGCCGCCTCTTCGACCTCCGGATTCACGAAGCATTTTGACAATGGGATTTTTTGCATAAGTCATTTCACATCCACCGTCCGCCCGCTCCGCGCCGACTCCATGGCCGCTTCGAGGACGCGCACCGAATCGAATCCCGCCCAGCCGTCCGCGCGCGGGGCTTCGCGGGTCTTCACGGAATCCAGGAACGCGCGCAATTCGGCGAGCAGCGGTTCCTCCGGCGGACTTTCAACCTGGTGAAGCGTGCCTTCGATGGCTTTGAACTCGGCGCCTTCCTGGACGTGCCGGTTGGCGAAGGTTTTGATTTTGTATTGCGACGCGTTGTAATCGCACACGGCGCTGAGCTCGCTGCCAACGACCGTGACCTCGCGGAATTTTCCCGGAAGAAAATAATTCGTCTCGACCGTGGCCCAGGTCGTGCCTTCGCCGTTGTCATATTCGAGGGAGAGCAACGAAGCGTCCTCCATGCCACGGCCCAGGAAGTCCTGATTGGCGGCGAAAACGCGCGCGGGCGTTTTGCCCATGAAATAATTGAACAGGTCCACGAAATGAATCGCGTCGGCGAACATCACGCCGCTGTCGTTGCGGGGGCGTTTGAAGCCGCAGAAAATGCTGCGCAGAATCCGCACGCGCCCCATCTGGCCGGCGCGAATGGCTTCGCGCAACCATTGCGAGGCCGGGTCGAAGCGGAAAATGTGGCCCACCTGCAACAGGCGACGGTTCTCTTGCGCCAACTCCGCGAGTTCCCGCGCCTCACTCGATACGAGCGTGATCGGTTTCTCCACGAAGACGTCTTTGCCCGCTTCGAGCAACTCCTTGCAGATGGGAAAATGCGTTTGCGCGGGCGTGACCACGACGACTGCGTCCATTTTGCCCGTGAACGATTTGTATTGCGTGGTGAGGCGGCTTTCCGGCAGGCCGAGTTTGCGCGCCGGTTGGAGGCGCCGATCTTCCGCTTCGGCCACGTAGAGTTCGACGGGCAACGAATTCAAATTGCGAAGATGGTTGACACCCCAGCGGCCCAGACCCAACAGCAAGACTTTAGTCATCGGGATTTTCAACGCGTCGCGATTATTGGCCCGGTCAGAAAGGACGCCATTCCTGTCCGGGAGCTTCGGCAGAACTGCCAACTGCGGGGCATGTTTTCAGCAAAGAGAGCCGCCGGGCAAGCGAAATTACTTTAGGATTGCTTAAAGGAGGGGAAATCGTTCAAGACTACACCAATTCGGAAATCACCAGGATATCCCGGCATCCTTGGCTATGCGAGCAGCCAAACCCGGCTTGATGTCCTGGCCTCCGTGAACAGGAACGCGGATGATTTTCCACTCTCCAGACTTGCCGAAAATGTGGTGACTGCCCTTGATGCGCCTTAGCGTCCAGCCCCTCGCTGAGACGGCGGCAGAGTTCCCGGCCGCCGATCGGCCTCATAAGGCGAGGTCCGCCACTTCCACTTCCGGATCGGGGGAGCGCCCCTCCTCGTGCAATACTTCCAGGCAGCCGAGCGCGGCTTCGCGCAGATTCGTCAGCAATTCTTCCACGGTCTCACCCTGCGAATAACAACTGGTTAATGCTGGCACGTCGCCCCAGTAACCACCGTCCGGCTCAGGATGAATCACGGCTTTGAAAGTCATATTCCCCTAAATACCACGTGAGTAATCACATGGCAAATGGAACAAATCGGCCGGCGTCAGGATTCGGTGTCGCCGGATTCAGCTTAACCATGAGCGCCCCGAGACGGATTCGTCGGCTTTTGTGATACTTCCAGACTTCTTCGACGTAAACCGGCTCACCTTCGGATTTTTCTCCACTGAATGAATGCGCGAAATCGATCAATGGAGGCGGCGGGCGTGTCGATGCTGTCCGCGGATTGACTTCCCAAATCAAGAGGCACCTGCGACCAGCGGGATTGTAGAATTCCATCAAGTCGGGGCTGATGACCAGCTTGTGTGGAAACCATAAACGCAGATTGCCGGCCAACCAGCGGTCGGAGGAAACGACGAAATCCGCGCGTTCGATCAGCGGGGCGAGGTCTGGCGCCAATTGGCGGAAGGGAGCGTTCAAAATTTCCCGCTTGTTCAACCGTTCCGTCAGCAGCACTCGGCCCGGAGCGAGCAACAAAACGACGACGCCAATCGATGCGCCGAGCCAGAGCATGGCCCGCAGGCGCGTTCGATCCAAACTGTCGCGCCAGACAGCCACGAGCAGAATCGGCAGGCTGACGAAAACAGGCTGGAGCCAGCGGTCCTTGAAGTTGGTCACCTTTACGCAAAGCACCGAAAGAATCGCTATCCCGCACATAAAAAGCAGCGTCCGCCAAAGCGCGCGCTCCTCGTCTGAGTGGAAGCGCGCGGAAATTCGCGCCGCTGACGGGCGCCAAAAGAGAGCGGCGAACACCAGCAGCATCGGCGCGATATGCGCTCCGGCCGACCCGAACCAGTGAAGCAGTCCTGTTCGCACGGCCAGCATCCAGGGTGCCGCTTCGTGGACGCCAAATTTATACAGCGAAGCAAACGCCAGGCTGCGGTGATGCCAGACCCACCAAATATTGGGCAAAATCAGCAGAACGCTCAGTCCAAGGGCCACGGCCATGCGCCGATCCAAAATCCGCCCGCGCAGTCGCGGCAGCGAGAGGCCCGCTACCAGGATTCCCACGTAAAAAAGCGCCGCGTTGTATTTCGAAAGAATGCTCGACCCGCCGCAGATGCCGAATGCCAGATAGGGAGTCCAAGCTTGGGAAAGTGTTCGCAGATCATAGCCGCCGACGTGAGGAGGCGGATTATTTGGAAAAAATTGCGCGTCTTTCCGCCTCCTGACGTCGGCCGCCACGGCGTCCGGCAATTTTTCAGATGCACGGTCAGGGCGAAGTTTGAGAAACGCGAACAAAGTGGCCAGAATCATCAACGAAGCGAGGATGGAATGCGTCAGTTCCCGCTGCGATTCCCACACGATGCTGGGGCTGAATTGCAGCGCCGTTGCTGCGGCCAGTCCGCCGACATGGCTGCGCGTCAGCTCGCGGGCGTTGAGATACGTCAACGCGTAGATTCCGAAAAGCATTGATTCGCGCAGCAGCGTCAGCGAAAAGATCGAAGGCCCAAAAACCCTCGTGAAAATCATCAGCAACCAGGTGTAAAGCGGCGGTTGCAGTCCGTAACCCCAACTCCATTTCTGCCCCGCCACCAATTGATCGCCTTCGTCTATCCCGGCCACTTCCGATATAAGCGTTCGCGTGAGGAGATGCGCCGAAAAGTAGCACAGCAGCAGGATGAAGAATTGCGCGGGAGTCGGAAAAATTTTCGCGTCGTCGCTCTTTGCGGGTTGGATCGATCCGGATGGCGAGGCACTTTGCAAGGTGCTCATCCGGACTCAGTTCAGCAGACGATACCAGTTGTCGCGCTGGTGGGGCTCGTAGCCCAGATCGGCGATGAGCCGGCGCATGTCGGCTGTGTTCAGGCGGAAGGTCGTGCCCGCCTGCGACACCACGTTTTCCTCGATCATGATGCTCCCGAGATCGTTGGCGCCGAACTTCAAAGCGATCTGGCCAATCTCCGGCCCCTGCGTCACCCACGAGCTTTGGATGTTCGGGATATTGTCCAGGTAAATCCGCGCCAGGGCCTGCGTGCGCAAGTATTCGTGCGCTCCCACGGTCGGCGCGCGCAACTTCGTGTGCTCGGCTTGAAACGTCCAGGCAATGAACGCGGTGAAGCTCGCCGGCTTTTCTGGTCCCGCGGCTCCCGACGGTTCACCGGAAGCTTCATGTTCTGTTTTCCGTCTTTCCGACACGTCCTGTTGCGCGCGCACGCGATCCAGATGTTCGATCCGATCTTCGACCGTCTCGACGTGGCCGAACATCATCGTCGCCGTCGAATACAGGCCGAGACGGTGCGCGACATCCATGACGGACAACCAATCGTCACTCATCGCCTTGAGCGGCGAAATACGCCGGCGCACGCGGTCCACGAGAATCTCGCCACCGCCGCCGGGAATCGAGCCCAGCCCGGCCTGTTTGAATTGGGAAATGATCTCTTCGAGCGGCAGGCCGAACACGTCGCGGAAATGCACGAATTCGCTCGGACTGAACCCATGGATGTTGAGCTGCGGGAACTTGGCTTTGAGGTGCGCCAGCAAATCCAGATACCACTGCATCGAAAGCTTCGGATGATGCCCGCCCTGCATGAGGATTTGCGTGCCGCCCAGGGCCAGCGTCTCCTCGATCTTCCTGTCGATTTCGTCGAAGGTAATGATGTAAGCGTCGTCGTCCTTCTCCGTGCGATAGAAGGCGCAGAACTTGCAATAAACATTGCAGACGTTCGTGTAATTGACGTTGCGATCGATGATGTAGGTGACGATGTCGTTGCCGCGCCCGCCGTAAGCCGGGGCCCTGGCCAGTTGACGCCGGCGGTCCGCCAGCGCGCCCAGTTCTTCGAGCGGCAGATGATACAAGCGCAGGGCCTCCGCCGGGTTGATGCGCCCGCCCTCCCAGACCTTGTGCAGCAAGTCATCCAATGACGCGTCGTAGATCACGGATGGAAACTTAGTGGAAGCTGTGTCGTTAGACAAGAGTTCCTGCGTGGACGTGGCCCCTATCGTCCTTGATGCGTGAAACGTGAAACGTGATGCGTGATCGGAAGAATTGCGACCGATAATTTTGTGCGGTCCGTTAGCCTTGACTGGCCTTGACCGGGTTTGATCCAGTTTGAGGTTGTGGCGCCGCGTTATTGACGAATGCTGACGGCAGACGTAGAATTTGGACATGCAGGCCATTCCGAGAGCTGCTCTGATGCTCGGTTTATTTAACCTGGGTGGAGGGGAGGTAATCCTGGTTCTTGCGCTGCTGATCATTCTGCTCGGGGTAAAAAAACTGCCTGATCTGGCAAAGGGACTGGGACGCGGAATATTCGAGTTTCGCAAGGCAATCGATGAGGAATCGAGCGAGGCGGGGCGAAGTGTGGGAGGAATCTATGCCAAGCCGACAGCCCAAGCTTTGACGCCGGATAATCAGGTTGCCGAATTGTATGAACCCGGCGTTTTTTGAAAAGAAAGCCATTGGCCCCACCGCGGCACGGGATGGCACAAACGCTTCGCCAATGGGTTTCAGGGAACCTACCGACGCGTACGCATGATGTTTCACCACCTCCTCGCCAAGTGGAGGCAAGAACGCTCCCAGCACTGACCTTTCACGACCAATGCACAGGCCGCCAAGTGAAAAGTTATGGTTGACGCCTTTTCGTATCCAAAAGCGATATACAAATTCCCCCGAAAATTATGCCGTGCTGACAGTCTCAAAACAGCGTCTCAAATCCAGCCGCCCGAAAGTGCCCGTCGTTGGTAAATGCTTTGGATATTCCCAGCCGCCGCATGATCGTGAACGAAATGTGGTCCACAATGCCAGCGCTATCAGCCTCACCACGCTCGTGGGCCAGCCACGCGGCCTGCCAGTCCTCGGCGGTTGGCAAGATAAGATGATGGCCCGGCTCCATTTGCTTGCGCAATCGGCTGACTGCGGAGCGGTATGGCCTGCGTGCGGCAGCGTTGCCGCATTCGAGCAAGACGAAACTGCTTGTGACCAAATCCGCCCGATTACCGACCAATTCCGAAAAACACGCCTGCGCCGAACGATGCCATTGGTCGCTTTCATCCCAGAGCGCCAACAGACCAACCGTGTCCAAAAACACGGTCACGGCTGGTGCTCATTATGGCGGGCAGCCACATCGTGTTCGCCGGATTGGTAACGCTCGCCCAATATGGCGTAAATGCCGTCCAGACGGCCATTGCGGTCTTCCGGTTGCACAACCGGGCGCGGCTCAAACTCCACTTCGGTGCGCTCCGGCAGTTCAACCGCTTCCAGTGGTCGGAATACGCCGCTCTCATAGACTGCATGGATCGTCTTCATGTTCTACATTTACCATGTCGTTGGCGGCAATGCCAGTTCCTTCTCTGTGCCATAACCGGCCGCGAAACGTGATGCCGAGGTTCCGCGTCCGCCTGGCCAGCCGTCGCACGAGGAAGTGAAACTTTTCACGAGCACCGCCGCGAGGGCCTCGGCGCTGCCTGAAAAGAGTGGATTGAAGGGGACTAAGCGAAAGGATGAAGATTGTGAGAGGGCAGGTCGAGTCCATTCCAGGGAACAAGACTAATGTGCTCGCGTTTGTGCGCCATTTGCCGACCCAAAAGAAGGAACAGTTGCGTGGCGAGGCGGGATTAGAATATGCGATTCTGCGGGACGGACCTCTTTCCGACCGCGTCTCTGAAGCGAGTACCTTTGCCTCGAGGCCAATGGCTGTGGGCCGTGTCGCTCAGTGCGCCGCGTCAAGGGATGGGTTGTCAGACGCGTGGGTTCCGGTGATTTAGGGATATATCAGGCGGAAGTATAGATTCCCCTTAGGCGATGAGTTGGTCACGGTGTTGTTGATGACGGCGCCGGAGTAGTTGAACCAATTGGTGGTGCTCAGGTCGCCGTTGGTTTGCAGAGTCCAACCCGTCACCGAGGGCGGCCAGGAAATGACGGCCTGATTGTTGATGTAAGTAATGGTCAACCGTGGCGCACCGGTTGTTTGCACGGCGTAAATCGCCCAGAAACCTCCGGTCAAGGAATAACTACCGCCGCTCATCGCCCCACTGGCATCCGGCTGGCCGATGGTGCCGCTGACTCGATAGTTGCCGCCCGTGCTCGTGCCGCCTCCCCCGGCGATCTTATACCGGTCAATGGAGTATTGCTGGGCAAAGCCCATGGCCGGGATCAGCAGGCACAGAGATAGGAATAAGTTTTTCATAGTCCTGCTTTCTTCTCGGCGAGCCCTTTTACGGTCGTTTCCAGTTCATTCAAGCGTTGGGCCAGTGAATCATTCTGTTGCTTGAGCATTCGAATCACCGCGTTTTTTCCCTGCATTTCCTGCTCCATTTCCTTCTGTTGATCTTTGATCGCCTCAGCGAGCACCGGAATCACCTTGCTGTAAGCGATGGAATAATAGCCCTGGGCATCCTGCGAAACGACTTCCGGCAACACCTCTCTAATCTCCTGCGCCACGAACCCAAGCTGGGCGCCGTTGTCAAACTTGACCTGCGGAAAGGCATCTCTGCGCCACTCGTATTTCACTCCCCGCAGGGCCATGATTTTGTCGAGCGCGTGCGTCAGGCGGGTGATGTTCGTCTTGTAACGCGCATCGGAGACATTTTGATAAGCGCCCACACCGGCGACGCTGCCGTTGACCTGGAGGGTGTAGGCGGGCGTGGTCGTGCCGATGCCCACATTGCCGTTGTTGGCGATGCGCATATACTCGGTCCCCGCGATCTGCATGGCGATATCGCCTGTATTGCTGACTCCCTGGGCGCCAAGACCGGCCTGGAGTATAATGTTGCCTCCGGCCCCAAAATTGGGGGCTCCGCCGTTGACCGTGATGGCGGCGGGGCTGCCGCCGTCTTCGCCGCCTGTTCCGCCAGAGATGCTCACGCCGCCGCCGCCTTGATTGAAACCGCCGTTGCCGGCGTCCAACGTCAGGTTTCCGCCGTCTCCGCCGTTGCCGCTGCCGCCGCCGCCCACGGTCACAGCAGCGCCGGCGCCGCCCGCCGAGGTGCAGCCGTTTCCTCCGGCTCCGCACAGGGATCCCGTTCCTCCGGTCAGGACGATGGCCCCGCCGCTTCCGGTGCCACCCGAGGCGTTGGTAGCGGAGCCAGCGGTCAAGTTGATGTTCGCGCCATCGGCCGTGGGAACATTGTCCCCGGCGGTCATCGTGATGCCTTGAGCGGTAGCGCCGACGACCTGGAGGACTCCCGTCGGCTGCGTCGTGCCGATGCCCACATTGCCGTTCTGTCGGAAGGTCATGACCGCCGTTCCATTGGTGTTGGACAAATCCAGCCGGCTCGGCTCGCCCGAAGTGAAGTTGGGCGTTCCAAGCCTCCAATCCAACACCCCGCCCGTCGCGAATTGGTGCGTCGCCGAAGCCCCTGTGTCCGCGCGATCCGCCACAATGTCCGCCTCGCCGGCCGGACTGTTCGCCTTGACCGTCAACGACGGATTGCCGTTGGCAACGCTGCTCTCAAACAAAACTTTGGCGTTGGCATTCGGACTCACGATGTGCAACGCCGTCGCCGGGGAAGCCGGCACGCCGATGCCCACCACGCCGTTGACGGTCTGGTTCGCACTGAACGTGTTGGCCGCACTGAGCAACGGCACGTTGGTGCTCAGCCGCGCATCCTCCACCGTGCCGCTGGCGATCTGCGACCCGTTCAAGCTCGCCAGCCCGCTGCCATCGCCGTTGAATGTGCCGCCCAGGGCCACGCCCGTCTCGGTGTTCGTTACCACGGCGGCAGGCAACAGCGCAGCCGGAATTGTGCCCGTTAAATTCGTCGCCGGCAGCGAAGTCAGCGCCGAACTGGGAATAGACCCGCTCAAGGCTGAAGCATTCAGATTGGTTAATCCGCCGCCATTGCCGCTGAAATTCGTCGCGGTAATCGTCCCGTTATCCACGCTCAAGCCGCCCGAAATGCGCGCGCTGCCGCTGGCGGTGAAACCGCCGCGCACGTTCAGATTGTTGCCTACCGTCACCGTGTCGCGCGTTTGCAACGTGCCCGTCTCCAACGCCCCTGCTTCAAGCTGCTGGAGGTAGGCGCCGCCCATGTCGAATATTTGCAATTTGTTTATATTGGGGTTGTTCACATAGGCATAGCGACCGGCCACCACAACGCAACCTGTAAAATCGTCTGCCCCAACCGAGCCGACGTTGACCGGGGCCGACGGATTGCTCACATCAAAAATTTGCCATGTGTGGACGCCGCCGAGCGTCACATAGGCATAGCGACCGGCCACTGCAACATAACTGGCCCCGTTGCCGGTGCCCACCGAACCGGCGCTGACCGGGTTGGTCGGATTGCTCACATCTAAAATCTGCAGCGTGCCGACGCTGCTCTGCACGGTGCCGGCAGTGCGCATCGCCATATAGGCGTAGCGTCCGACTACCGCAATGGATACGGGCCCGCTGATCGTGGCCACCGAACCGACGCTGACTGGAGACGATGGATTGCTCACATCAAAAATTTGCAACTTGCCGGCACCGTCGTTCCCCACATAAGCATAGCGACCGGCCACCGCGAGGGCTGGCCCGCTGACCCCGCCCACCGAACCGACGTTGACCGGAGACAACGGATTGCTCACGTCAATAATTTCCAGCGTGCCGGCGCCGTCGTTTACCACATAGGCATAGCGACCGGCCACCGCAACGGCAGCCACGGAATTGCCCGCGCCCACCGAACCGACGCTGACTGGAGACGATGGATTGC
>Ga0073928_10007377_pt1 | contig 14309 bp, 14 predicted proteins | sample PaiPotPPA55metaG_FD_76969 | JGI IMG/M metagenome (GOLD analysis project Ga0073928, IMG submission 76969) | Iron sulfur acid spring bacterial and archeal communities from Banff, Canada, to study Microbial Dark Matter (Phase II) - Paint Pots PPA... ... | reverse complement strand
GATCAGGACGGGGATCAGCAACAGCAGAACCCAAAGCAGCGAGTACCCGTAGTTCTGTCCGGCTTGGGCGTAGGTGGCCACGCCGCCGGCGTCGTTGTCCCCGACCATCACGATGATCCCGGGTCCCACGATGGCCAGCAGCGTCAGCAGCCGGGTCTTGAGTCCGGGGCGGTCCTCGGCGTGATCGCGCGGGATGCGCCCGAAGGCGCCCTCGATGTCCCCGAGATGCGCTTCGTCCAGGACGGCGCTCGCCCGGGGCACCGGCGAAGGCGGCCGGGGCGCGGGCTTGGCCGCCGGTTTCGGGGTGCTGCGGGCTTCAGCGGGCCGGTCCGCGGGGTCGTTCGGGGTGCTCATCCGCCGCTGTCCTGGGAGTGCCCACCTTCGTCGGATGCGGACTGGTCGGCGCGGTGGGCGGGATGGGGGCTCGGTTCGCGGCGGCGCCAGTCCTCGGGGATGACCGTCTCCAGGATGTCGTCGACGGTGATCACGCCAAGTACGCGGTCGCGCTCGTCGACGACCGGGACGGTCAGCAGGTTGTAATCGGTCATCAGCAGGGCGACGTCTTCGGTGTCGGACTCCGGCAGGACGCGGACCGGCTCGGTCACCATGACCTCGCGCAGGCGGGTGTCCGGGTCGGCCTGCAACAGCGCCACCACGGTGACGATGCCGATCAGCCGGTTCTCCGCCTCGACGCAGTGGACGCTGGTCAGCGCCTCAGGCTGCATGCTGCGGGCCTCGCGCACCAGCCCGAGCACGTCGGCGACCAGCGCCGAGGGCGGTGCGGTCAGGAAGTCGAGGGCCATCAGCCCGCCGGCGCTCGACGGGTTGAACCCCATCAGGGTCATGACCTTGGTGCGCTGGCCGGCCGGCAGCGCGTCGAGCACCGGCTGCCGCCGGTCCTGCGGCAGATCGTTGATGGCGTCCGCGGCGTCGTCGGAACGCATGCGGGCGATCACCTCGGCGATCTCCACGTCGCTCTTCTCCCGCAGCAGCCGGACTTGCGAGTCGGGCTCGAGTTCCTCGAAGACGTCCGCTTCCAGTTCGGGGTCGGCGTGCACGGTCTGCAGAATCTCGTGGGACTCGGTGCGGTTCGCGTCCTCCAGAAGATCGGCCAGATCGGCCGGCTTGAGTCTGCCCAGGCGCCCGAAAGGGCCGCGTACCCGCGCCGAGTGGGTGTGGCCGATCAAGGGTTCGAACAGCTTCCAGTCCCGCCAAGCCGGCGCCGATTCGTTCTTGATCAGCCCGAACAGGTAGGTGTGGTGGGCGCGTACGTCCAGGGCGTCGACCACCCATCCGTCCGGACGCCGACGCAGCCGCAGGTCGCTGGCTCGCATCAGTTCGACGTCTTCGACATCGATCACCCGGTGCCCGAGCACGTCCGCACGCAGCAGCACCTCCCCCTCGCGCCGCTCGAACCCGGACGCGCCGGCGAGCGGGCCGGCCAGCCGGAACTCCTCGACGTCCAGGCTTTCGACCAGTTCGACGGGCACGAACTCCTCCCGTCGCCCGACTTTGGCGACCAGGCCGGTGACCATCGGGTAGTCGCGCCCGCGCAGGCGGACGATCACATCGGACAGCCGGCCCACCGGCTGCCCGTCGGGCCCGACCAACGGGCGGCGCAGCAGCTGGGACAAGGACACGACTCGCTCCACGCAGCGAAGCTAACCCGCCACCGCGCCATCGCCCGGGCCGCACGCCAGGGCACGCGGGCTGAACCGCCCAAAGGGCCTACCGCCGCCGCCGCGGCCGACGTCGATGCGCCGCGGCCATCAGCTCGTACCCCGCCGATGCCCCCGCGGCCAACGGCTCGAACCCGCCGATCACGGCCTCGGCGAGCTACCGAAACGCTGCGCCGACTCCTGTGCCGAACGCTGTGCCGAATCCACCAGCAGCCGCGCCACGTCGGCGGACACGCCGACGTGCCTGGTGAGCCAGGCCGCGTCGTGGCCCTGGGTGGCCAGCAGCCATGCCGTCTGCAGTCGCAGCACCTCGGCCCGGCCGATGCCCGGAAGCATCTCGTCCAGCGCCCGGGCCGGGAAGCCCACCAAGCTCGGCGCGTCGAACCAAGCCTCGACCGTATCCCGCTCGAGCTCGACCGCGGCGTGCCGGGACCGCTGGCTACGGGCGAAACCGACCACCCCGAGCACGGCGCCGGCGGCGGCCACGACGACGATCAGCACCAGAGTGACCACCGACCGATCCCTCACCGGCGAGGCCGTGATCGCCACCGCTGCCCCGATCAGCACCACCACGGCAGCCGAGACCGCAACGGCCTCGCCGTTCGACGACCGCGATGACAGCCTCATCCGCCGCGTCCTTTCGCCCCCGCCCTTTATCACCATCATCTCGCCGCCGATCGGACGCTGCGAGCCGGGCCGATTCGCGCACCGGCGGGCAGCGCTGATGCGCGCTGGCCGGTAATCCGGATGGAGCGTAACGTGATCATTGATGTGCGGATGACAGAGCGGAGGTCATCTATGTTCATCCACGCCTCACGGCGCACGATCGCCACACTTCTCGGCCTTATCGCAGCTGCGGCCGCCGTCTGGTCGGTCTTCATTTCCTGGTACGCGGGCCGCGAAGGTTCCAATATCCGGATTCAGGACTTGTTCAGCAGCGGTATCACTCTGAACAACGCAAGCACTATGACCTCGCTCTTCCTGCCGCTGGCCTTCGCCGCACTGCTGTTCGTCGTCTACGCGGTCGTCGGCTGGCGCTCGCTGCTGGTTGTAGGCGGGCTGATCTGCATCGCCACTCCCCTGCTCTGGGGAACCCGGCAGGCGCAGACCGCGCCTGGGCTGCATTCGGCTCTGGTCGGGCACGGCCCGCAACTCGCCGCGGCCGCCGGAGCCTTGATGCTCATCGCAGCCGCCGTAGCGCCGCCGCCCAGGCGCCGTGAACGTCTCACGACTCCCCCGCCGGAGGGCACCACGACCCGGGCTGCCGATGAGACCGCTTACACCGCCGGCTACAGCGACGCCCAGGCCGCCGTCGGCTCCGATGCCCCGACCAGGAGGCTAACCGGCCACCGCTCGGCCGCGGCGCAGCAGCAACCGACCGAGCAGCCCATCCGGCACGACGACCCGAACCTCTGACAGCCGCAAGCCGGTCCGGGCGACCACGCCTTCATCAGAAGCTCAGCGATGTTGGGCGGGCGGCCGCAGCGTGCCTTGAGCGGCTCGGGATCCGCCAGGTCCGCCGCCGGGTCCGCGCAGGATGTAGGCGACGGCCACGGCAGCGAGCGCGCCGACCATCGGCGCGATCAGATAAATCCACACATCGTGCAGGTCGGTGCTCACCAGCGCGGGCCCCAGAGACCGAGCCGGGTTCATCGAAGCGCCGCTGACCGGGCCGGCCCACAGCCCGGCCTGCGCGATGTACGCCCCGACGCCGACCGCGGAGAGCGGCCCGATGTTCTGCGCGCTCGAGGCTGTGCCAAGGATCGTGCTGACCAGCCCCAGGCTCAAGACGGCCTCGATGACAAAGGCCTGCGTCACGGTGAACCCGGGCCCTGGCTCAGTCGCACCCAGATGCGCCACGTCCCCGAAAGCGGCCTTGAGTACCAGTGCGGCCAACACCGCGCCGACACACTGAACGGCGATGTATCCGGGGACCCGACGCCAGGCGAAGTCGCCGCGCAGCGCGAACGCGACGCTGACGATGGGGTTGAGGTGGGCGCCGCTGACCGCGCCCATGAACAGGATCACGGCCAACACCGTCAGCGCGGGAGCCGTGACCGAGGCCGCCCGGCCGATCTGACCGTGCGTGGCCGCATCCAGGACCGCGGCCCCGGCGCCGGCCAGTACAAGCAGGAAGGTCCCGAACAACTCGCCGAACAGCCGTCGCGCCTCGTACCCGAGATCATCGAAGTCGCGGGCCCATACCGGCTCACGTTCGAGCACCGCGGCGATCTGCGCTCCATGCCGGGCACGCACGACGTCTTCGAGATGGTCGCGCGCCTGCACGCCACTCGGTGTTCCCGCATCGGGGAACCGCTCGTCGCTGGTCATCGCTCCTCCTCGTGGCGATCGGGCTGCGGCCTTATTGGGAGAGAGCGGGCAGGTCGACGAGGCGGCACGGGATCTCGGTGTTCTCACTCATGTGGTAGCTGGCGCACACCCGGTGATATCCGTCGGCGATCTGCAGTGCCCGGCCCCGGACCAGATCTCCGCGAACAAGCAGAATCGGAGAGAGCTCCTTACCATGGGCGATCTTCTTCATGTCCTTGGCGACCTCGGCGTCGTCGGCGGGGAGCAGCTGCAGCCGGGACGCGCGCAGGATGTCCTTCGCTTGCTGTTGCACCGTGGGCGCCTTCGCCAGCAGTGCGATAACGGCATCCACCAACGCCGGAGTAGCCGTCAAGGCTAGATACGAGGCCGCGGCCGGATAGTCGTGCTCCGCCGGCGACTGCGCCCACTTCACGCTCACACTCTTGGACATGGCCGATGCCTCCGATATCCCGGCGATCGCCCCACCGGCGATCTCTCCTCCCCATGTGTCCCATCCGCCCGAATCCACACGTTGAAGGCCGGCCAACGCCGCGGGGTCAATCGAGCTTCAGCGCGAGAGTGGGGCAGACCGTGACGGCACGGCGGGCGTGCGCGAGCAGATGGGGCGGTACCGGAGCATCGATCAGGACGGGGTAGCCCCACGGGTCCGATGTGAGCATTTCGGGCAGCGCCTGGAGGCACAGGCCGTGTGCCTCGCATTGGATGGGGTTGAGGCGAAGGCGGGGTCCGGAGCTCTCTTCCCTGGTCACGAGCCATACCTCCGGCCGTGGTGGGGGTCGCGCGGCGTGCTCGGCCGGGTGGCGGCAGGGCACAGTTTGCGGTTGGCGTGGGCGCGGACCTCGTCGGGAAACACGCGAAGGGCGCTGGCGATCATGCGCGCGGCGCCGTCGGGGTGGCGGCATGCTCCCCGCCGCTCAACGAAGGGCATGAGGGTCTGCAGTGTGTGCGCGGAGCGGGTTCCGCCGCTGGTGGCCAGTTCGCGCAGGGCTTGGGCCAGCGCGGGCAGGCCGTGCACGCACGGTCCGCACTGGCCCGCGCTTTGTTCGGCGAGGTAGCCGGTGATCCGCGCGGTCTCTGTGAGCGCGCAGGCGCCTTCGGGCAGTGCGATGAAGATGCCCGCGCCGATCGCCGAACCGGCGGCGGCCAAGCCGGGAGCGCTGATCTCAGTGCGCTGGAAGACGTCGGTCGGGAGCCAGGAGCCGAAGTACCCGCCGCAAAGGACCGCTTGGACGGGTTCGCTCGGACCTCCGGCCAGGGCGAGCAGGTCTGCGCCGGTCAGGCCGAGCGGGATCTCGTAGACACCCGGCGAGCGGACGGCGCCGCTGAGGGTGACAAGGGTGGTGCCCGGCGCGGCCGTGGTGCCGAGCGAGCGGAACCAGGTGGGTCCGTGCCGGGCGATCAGTGCGAGGTGGGCGAGGGTCTCGACGTTGTCGACGAGGGTGGGACGACCGGCCACGCCGCGTTCGAAGGGGCGTGGCGGGGTGAATGCGGGAAGCGACAGGCCGCCGTTGAGCGCTCGGATAAGCGCAGTCTCCTCGCTCGCGACGTAGCGATGAGGGGTCGGTTTGAGAGTGACTGGAACCGAACCGTTCTCTGCACCGGCGCGTTCGGCGAGGGCTGTCGTCAGGGCACTGCGCACGTCGTGGGCGTCGTCGTGGATGCACAGGTAGGCCTGACGGGCGCCAACTGCGCGGGCGGCCAGTTCGATGCCGTCGAGGACCAGGTGCGGCGAGGTGAGCATCAGGGTGCGGTCTTTGCCGCTGGCGGGTTCGCCCTCGCAGCCGTTGGCCACCACCACGCTGCCTTTGCGTCCCGCCGCGCGGGCGACGGTGGCGAGTTTGCGGCCGGTGGGAAACGCGGCGCCGCCACGGCCGGTCAGGCCGGACTGCTCTACCGCTGTGATGACCTGGGCTCCGGTGATCTCGGGCAGCCGACCGTGCACGGCCAGGTGGTGGGCGAGGGCTGGGTCGCCCACGTGGAGCAGGCGCGCGGACGTGGTTGGCGCGCCGGGGACGGGCCTGGCTGCCTGAGCGTCGGCTGTACTGGTCATCATCATCCCCCTGCGATGGCTTGGAGGGTTCCGGTCAACTGGCTGCCGCTGATGGTGGCGACCACGGTCAGGGTGGCCTTGGCACCTGCGGGGTCCGTGACGCGGGCTTGGATGGTGTCGCCGTTGAGCACGGTGATCGTCCCGGTGTAGAGGTTCGGAGACGCGGCGGTGCCGAACGTGACCTGGCTCGCGGTCATCTGCACGCCGCCGCCGGAGTTGGGTGGGCCGGTGATCGCGATGCGGAAGACATCTGATCCGCCGGTGCCCGCGAGGGTGACGGTCTGCTGGTCGGCGCCGGTCGCAACGGTCTGAACGGTTCCGGTGACGGAGGCGGAGACGGGAAGCGCGAGCGCTGCGGCCGTGGTGCCCGCCGTAGGTGCGGCACCGCCGCGAGTCGGAGTGTCGGCTTTCGCGGACCAGCCGGGAGCCAATGGCCCGGCCAACGCCCACAGGGCCGCCGTGATGATCGAGGCGAGCCCCGCGGCGGCGGCCGCGACCCGCGCTCGTGGGTGTGAGCGCCAGTTCGAGATCAGACGCCAGACGGCGGTCGCGAGCACGGCGGCGACGCAGGCGAGTGTCAGGAGCAGGACCGCGGGGGTGCGCGTGTCGGTTCCGGCGCCCAGGCCGTGGATGACGGCGATGGGCCAGCACAGGTAGGCGGCCCAGTGAATCAGCCGCCACGTTCGATGGCTGATCCGAGTGCGCAGCAGGCTGCTGACGATCAGGGCGAGAAAGAGGTCGGCGGCGACGGTGCCGAACCCGAGCCACAGCGGCCGGTAGGTGGAGACGAACGGGATCGCGACCGCCCACCAGCCGACCGGGGCGAAGGTATCGGCCTCGGCGGTGAGGATGTGCACCGCTAGGAACACGCACACCAGCAGCGAGATGTTGCGGTGGACTCCCGCGACCACCAGGCGCGGCCAATTCTCGGTCGCCGCCCTGGTCTGCAGCAGGATGCCGAGCACGACGCTGGCGCTGAGCAGGACGAGGCTGATCACGCCGGTGGCGCGAGTGGCGTACCAGAGCGGGGTCGTGCCGGTGATCACCGTGGAGGCGTGCGCACTCATGCAGGGCCGTCCGAGGTCGGATCCGGCGGCCATCCGCTCAGGGTCAGCACGCTCCCGTCGTGGCGCACGAGCCGTGCGGGCAGCGACTGCCGGTTCAGCCAGGCGACGGCGGCTTCGCCCTTGACGAGGGCGGCGGTACTACCGGTGTTGGCGTCGACGCAGGTGGCGGCCGTGACGCTGACGGTGCGCCAGGGCGCGTCCGCGGGGGCGCCGGTGCGCGGGTCGAGGATGTGGTGGGCGGTGCCGGTCGTGGTCTCCCAGCGACGGGTGGTGCTGCTGGAGGTGGCCAGGGCGCCGCCGCGCAGGCTCATCACCGGCCCTGGCGCATCCGCGTCGGCCCGATGATCGTCGCTGATCTTGATCTGCCAGCCGTCGGCGGGTGCGGGTCCGGCGGTGGAGATGTCGCCGCCGAGGCTGACCAGCACGCCGCAGCCGAGGACGCTCGCGGCCGTGGCGGCGGCGCGGTCGGCGGCCAGCGCCTTGGCCACGGCGCCGAAGTCCAGGCGGCAGCCCGGCTCGGTGCGCAGGGTGCGCGTCGCGGGGTTCCAGCCCACGGTCTGCCAGCCCGGGGCGGGAATGCGCTCGCACACGGTGAAGAGAATTCCTTCGGCGCGCAGCAGTTCGATGTCCCGGTCGTATCCGGCCGCCTCCAGACCGGCTCCGCACGTCGGGTCGACGGCTCCGTCGGTGGCCACCGCTGCGCGTAGCGCGGCCGTGACTACGTCGGCGAACAGGGTGCTGACACACACCGGCCGGCCCGCTGCGGCGTTGACCCAGGCCAATTCGCTGTCGGGGCGGAATCTGCTGCACGTCTGATCCATCGCGCTCGTCTCCGCCTGCACCAAGGTGCGCGCCGCGCCGGCCGCGTCCGGGTCGGTGGTCAGGATCACCGCGACGCCGCCCCACAGCGGGAAGCTCGCGCGCCCGGAGTCTGCCGGGGCGGCGTGGCGGGGCGAATCGACGGCGGGCGTGGTCATGATCCGCCCGAGGTGACCTGGGACGGTCCCGAGCCGCTGCCCGGTGCCGGCGTGCCCGTCCCCGTCCCCGTACTTGTGCCGCTGCCGGTCCCGGTGCCGCCGGTGCCCGTGTCGCCCGTGCCTGTGCCGCTTCCGCCACTGCCACTTCCACTACCACTGCCGGACAGGTGTGGCAGGTGGGTGGGGATGAGATGGGCGAAGCCCGCCATGAGCACGAGGCTGCCGACCGCCGCGACGGCCCCGACCCGGCGGGTGACCCGGCCGGTCTTGGTCAGCGCCTCGTCGCGGGCGGCGATGTTCTTGCGCATGCTGACATCCATGGAAACTCCCGTGTTCAGCGCAGGTGGACGGAGACGAAGTCGCGGCTGGCCGGCTGCAGGTAGCGGTCGGCGGGCTGGACGAAGTTCCAGAGCTTGACCGGGTCCGGGCTGGCCGCGTTGCCGCTGTAGCTCATGAACGAGACCCAGTCGGGGTTGATGTCCAACTCCATCGCGCTCACCGCGCCGGCGGCCTTGAGCAACTGGGCGAGGGTGGCGACGGACAGCGCCGCGCCACTGACGTACACGATGTCGCCGGAGGCGGTCATACCGACGCCGGAGCGGGCGATGAAGAAGTTGTTGTTGATCGTGTAGCCCCATTGGGTGCCGGATCCGGCGCTCGCGGAGACCTGGACGGCGCCGCCGCTCACCAGCGGACTGAGGTTCTCGCGCACCGCGAGCACGTCCGGAGTCATCGTCAGGTCCGAGCCCCACACTCCGATCTTGAGGGAGCCGTCGCGGTAGTACACCTCGGCGGCTTTCCCCGGCACCAGCGGTGCCGCGGTGATCCCGTTGGCGTAGTAGCCGCCGAGCGCGTCGTCAGGGTGCACCTTGAACCCGCCGTTGAACGTCGCGACCAGCCCTTTGAGCGCGGCTCCGGAAACCGAGTCGGGTACCGGCCAACTCCCGCCGGGCTGCTGGTAGCCGGGCTGAAGGGTGAAGGTGAGCGCCTGCTGGTTCATCCATGCCACGTAGGCGAGTTCGGAGGTGTGCTGGGCGTCGGGTCGCAGCGCCGCCTCCTCGAGCACCGGGTTCCCGGCGGCGTCGTACTTAACCGGATGCCACACCCCTTCGCCGGGCAGCGGGTTCGCCGCCTGGGCCGAGATGTTCACCGGCAGGTCGACGGGGACGGTGGCCGGCGCGGTGTAATGCGGGTGCGGCCCGGTGCCCTGTCCGAGCAATGCCTTGCGCTGCGCCGCGCTCAGGGCGCCGCCGGTGGGTGGCGGCGTGTAGGTCTCGTTCTCCAGCCACGTCACCGCCCAGCTGAAGTGGTGGTCCCTGGCCCATTCGGCGACGCGCGCCGAGACGCTGTCGGTGCCGGGTCCGCTCAGGTAGGGGTAGATCGTCACCCCGACGTAGACGGCGATGACCAGCACGACCGCGAGCACGGAGCGGAAGACCCACTTGATGGTGCGGCGCACGCGCGGCGAGCGCACGAGACGCGGGCGCCGGCGCTGCTTGCGCGGCGGGTCCGGATTCTCGGTGTCACCGCGCCCACGCGTGGACAGTGAACCGTGCGGCATCTGCGCCTCCTGAACCGGCCCTCCCGGGCGGGAGGTCCCTGTCTTCCAGCGTGCGCCACCGCATGCCGGGGACCTGTTGCAAACATGTTCAGGAGATACAAAGATTCGAGGATCCGTCGCCGAGCCACGCCTGGCGTGAGCCGGTCAACGCGCCGACGGCAGCTCCAACTGCGCGGTCAGGCCGCCGCCGGGCGTCGGCTCGAGCGCGACCTCCCCGCCGTTGGCCGTGGCCAGCCGGTGCACGATGGCCAGGCCGAGGCCGTTGCCGCCGGTACCGGAGCGGCCGAAGCGGCGGAACGCGCTTGCGCGAGCCTGTTCGCTCATGCCGGGTCCGTCGTCCACGACGCGCACCACGACCCTGCCCTGACCCTTGACCGCGGCCACCTGGACTCGGCCGCCTTCCGGCACGGAGTCGAGGGCGTTGGCGATCAGGTTGTCCAGCATCTGGTCCAGGTCGCCGGGTCCGAGGTGGGCGGGGGCGGGCTTCGGCGCGTGCAGACTCAGCGTGACGCCGCGGTCCCGGGCGACCGGTTCCCAGGTGGCGACGCGGTCGGCGGCGACCTCGTCGGCGCGCACGGTTTCCGGCCGGGGGACGTCGCCCTCGGCGCGGGCGACGGCGAGCAGCCCGTCCACCAGGCTCGCCAGCCGGGTCATCTCGACCTGCAGCCCGGCCATCTCCGCGGCGGTCTCCTCCTCGGCCTCGTCCGCGAGCAGGTCCGTCCGCAGCCGCAGCGCGGTGAGCGGGGTGCGCAGTTGATGGGAGACGTCGGCGACCCAGTCGCGGTGGCTGCCGATCAGCGATTGCGTGCGCTCGGCCATGCGGTTGAACACGACCGAGAGCTCGCGCACCTCGTCCGGGCCGGCGGCGCTCGGCACCCGCGCGTCGAGGTCGCCGTCGCCGAAACCGGAGGCGGCCACGCGCAGCACGGTCAACGGCCGGGCGACCCAGTGTCCGAGCCAACGGGCGAACAGCGCGCCGAGCGCGAGCACCACGAGGCCGGTGCCCGCGAGCCACGCCCAGACCACGGCGATCCGGTCGTCGACCGAGTCGGCGCTGCGTACCAGGACCGCGGTCCCGGCGAGACTCCCGTCATCGCCGATCGGCACCGCGGCCAGCAGCCAGTCGCCGTCCTGGGCGAAGGTGGCGTCCTCGGAGCCGGATTTGACGCCGGCCGACAGCGTGGCGGCATGCGCGGCCAGGTCGGGGGCGCACGGGGTCGTGCCGGCCACGGATCCGGACGCGGCGAACACCACGCCGCAGTCCCCCTCCTCGGCGGCCTCGGCCAGCGCCTGGTTCATGGCAGTCGGCGGGTTGTGGTCGGCGAGATGCTCCTCTGCCTGGGCCCCGAGCTGGCGCGCGGAGGATTCGACGGAGAACCGGAACGAGGCGCGCTCGTTCGCGGTCAGCGAGAGGCCGAGCGGCACGACGGCGAGGATCAGCAGCGCCGTGACCAGGCCCATGGTCACCAGCGCGATACGGCGCGACATCCCGGCTCAGCCCCCGGCCCCCGGATCGAGGCGGAATCCGTGCCCGTATACGGTCTCGATCAATCCCTCGACGGCGAGCTTGCGTCGCAGGGCGGCGACGTGCACGTCGAGCACCCGGCCGGGGCCGTACCAGTGCTCGTCCCACACCCTGGTCATCAGCTCGTGCCGCGAGACGGCACGGCCCGTGTCCGCGATCAGGCACTCGAGGATGTCGAACTCCTTCGGCGTGAGCGCCACCTCGTCCCCGCGCACCGTCACGCGGCGGGCACGCGGATCGAGCACGACCGCTCCGGCGATGTACGCGGTCGAACCCGGCGGACGTACCCGCCGCAACACGGCTCGTATCCGCGCCTGCAGCTCCGCCAGCCCGAACGGCTTGACCAGGTAGTCGTCCGCGCCCTCGTCGAGCGCCGCGACCCGGTCGCCCTCCTCGCTGCGCGCCGTGACCACGATCACCGCCGCGTCGCTGTACTGGCGCAGCCTTCGGCACACCTCGAGACCGTCCATGTCCGGCAGGCCGAGGTCGAGCAGCACGAGATCGGCGGGGGCAGCGGCCAGCGCGGCTTCGGCCGTGGCTACCAGTTCGACCTGGTAGCCCGAGCGCGAAAGGCCGCGGCGAAGCGGCCACGCGATGCCCTCGTCGTCTTCGACCACGAGCACTCGCAGTCCCGGTTCGGTTGGAAGCGTCTTTAGGGCCACGCTGCCACGGTAACCGAGGGCGCGAACCTGCAAACGCTCTCCCTGGTCACGGCGCGCCCGCACACCGAAGCCGCGTGAGCTGGTGAAAGTGCAGGCCAACGGCCTGCCCGAAGCCGGTGCGCGGCTCTTCCGGTCCCCTCGGGCACGGGTAGCGGGCGCGAAAGAGCCCCGAATCCTAACTGGATCTGAACACTCGGCACGTATATTCCGAACACGCCGTTGGCGAGGCTGGAGCCAGCATCAGGACCGACGACCCGGAACAAGCCCCGAGGGAGCCCGACCTTGTCGCCCAGGAACACCCACGACATCCCCGCCCGCGCCGATGCGCGCGACCGCGGGCTGCGCCGAGTGCGCACCACCACCGGCCTGATCACCGTCGCCTCGGCCGCCGGAGCAGTCGTGCTCGCCAGCGGGTACGCACAGGCGATGCCTGGAAAGAGCTCAGCTTCGACGAGCGCGGCACACCCGGCCACGAGCACGGCGCCGGCAACGCGAGCCACCGCAACGCAGCACACGGCCCCCACCCCCACTGCGACGCGCTCCACCACCAGCGCACCGGGTTCCGCTCCGCAGACCACGGCATCTACCGCGCCACACACCTCGGCGTCCGCGCAGGCGCCGACGACATCATCGGCACCAACTCTGCAGCCACCCTCACAACCACCGACCACGGCTCCGAGCACAGCGCAGACACAGGCCACCTCTGGAGGGTCATGAGTACGATCCTCGGCAATCCCCTGTGGTTCGCCACGCGCGCCTCGGGAACGGTGGCGCTGATCCTGCTGACCATCACCACCGTGCTCGGCGTGGCGGGGGCGGGTCGCTACAAGCCGTCGGCCGTAGCCCGGTTCGAGATGGCGAACCTGCACCGCAACCTGTCTGTGCTCTCGCTCGCCCTACTCGCCGTGCACATCGGCACGGCGATAGCCGACAGCTACGTCCCGATCGGCTGGATATCAGTACTCGTACCGTTCGCCTCGCCGTATCGGACGCTGTGGGTAGGGCTCGGCACGCTCGCGTTCGACCTGCTGCTCGCAGTGACGCTCACCAGTGCGGTACGGCTGCGACTCGGGCAGCGGCGTTGGAAGGCGGTGCACTTGTGCGCCTACGCGGCGTGGCCCGTGGCCGTCTTCCACGCCGCGGGAACCGGATCTGACACCAAGCTCGGTACCCAGCTCACGATCTACGCCTTGTGCACCGCCGCGCTCATCGCCGCCCTCTGGTGGCGCCTGCACCGCTCCGGACCAGGACACCTGACGGCGCGTATGTCGGCCGCAGTGCTCAGCCTCGCGCTCCCGCTGGCGTTCTACGCGTTCGTGGTGTCGGGCCCGCTCGCTCCGGGCTGGTCGCATCGCGCACAACAAGCCACCGTCGCGCCGCCTGCGGGAGCACAACGATGACGACACGTACCTATGCATCAGGACATACGCAAAAACCGCAACTACATCCCCACGGCCACGGCCAGCCACCGCGCGGGCCGGAGGGCGCTAACGGGGAGCGGCTGTTCGCCGGTTGGCTGGCCACCGGCCGCCCCGCCGGTCTGCCCGAGCATCTCGCGCGCTACGGTCGGACCCCTGTTTTCGGGAAGAGCGGCGCCGAGCACCCGTTGATCGACGCGGTGGCACGCGCGGGCCTGACCGGACGCGGCGGCGCGGGCTTCCCGACGGGGACCAAGCTGCGCGCTGTCGCCCGTGCGAAGCGACCCGAGCGCGTGGTAGTGGCCAACGGCATGGAGAGCGAGCCCGCCGCCGCGAAGGACAAGGCCCTGCTTCAGCTCGCGCCACACCTCGTCCTGGACGGGATCGTTCTGGCCGCCGAGGCGGTCGGCGCCACCGAGGCGCACCTGTGCGTCGCACCCTCACGCTCCGGCCTTGATCGAGAACTGCGCGAACTCGTCGCCGAGCGGCGTCAGCACGACCTCGATCCGATCGATATCCAGGTCCACACCCCTCCGCACCACTACGTCTCGAGCGAGGCCTCCGCGCTGGCGAACTGGCTCGGCGGGGGCGAGGCACGCCCGACCACAACGCCGCCGCGTACCGCCGAACGCGGCGTGGCCGGGCTGCCCACCCTCGTCGACAACGTCGAGACCCTCGCCCACCTCGCACTCGTCGCGCGGTTCGGACCCGACTGGTTCCGCACGCGCGGCACCCCACACTCCCCCGGCACCACACTGGTCACGCTCGCCGGGGCCGTTGGCGAACCTGGCGTATACGAGGTCGAATTCGGCACGCCCTTGCGCGACGTACTCGGACTCGCGAGACCCGCACGCGACACCCAGGCGGTCCTGGTCGGCGGATATTTCGGCACCTGGCTGTCCGTGCACCAGGCCGTCGCACTCGAGTACAGCGGTCGCGGCCTGGCCGAGGCCGGAGCAACCCCCGGCGCCGGAGTCCTCGCCGCGCTTCCATCAGGGGTCTGTGGTCTCGCGGAGACCGCACGCATCCTCGAATACCT
>Ga0073928_10007376_pt1 | contig 14311 bp, 7 predicted proteins | sample PaiPotPPA55metaG_FD_76969 | JGI IMG/M metagenome (GOLD analysis project Ga0073928, IMG submission 76969) | Iron sulfur acid spring bacterial and archeal communities from Banff, Canada, to study Microbial Dark Matter (Phase II) - Paint Pots PPA... ... | reverse complement strand
GTTTCGACCGAGCGTGACAGGGGCAGTTCCACGCGGAAAGTGGTCCCGCGCCCAACCTGCGAATCGAATTCTATCCGACCATTGTGCAACTGCACAAATCTAAACGTGTTGGCTAACCCGATGCCGGTACCACCGGGGCGGGTGGTGAAAAAGAGCTGGAAAATCTTCTTCTGGTTCTCGATGGGAATCCCCTCTCCGGAATCGGCAACGGCAATCACGGCGGAATCGCCAGTGTGAGTCAGGCTGAGCGTAACTCGCCCCGCGGCGCCAGTGAAGTCGCAGGCATTGAGGAGCAGATTGAGAAACGCCTGCTGAATGAGTTGCCGGTCGATGAGGACATACGGGTGATCGGAGCCGAGTTCGACGCGCAGCTCAACACCGGCTTTGACGACGGCGGGGCGGGCCGCGTCCAGGACTTCTTCGAGAAGCGCGCGGAGATCTGTTTCCTCGAGGTTAACTTCGACAGGCTTTGTGAAATTTAGAAATGTCTTCACGGCGCGGTCGAGCCGGTCAATCTCGCTATCGAGCATTTTTACGGCCTGCTGCGGTTCGGGATCAATTGGCATATTGGCCTTGAGAACCTCGAGCCAGAGGCGCATCGAATTCAGAGGATTCTTCACCTCGTGGGCCACGCCGGCGGTCACGCGGCCTAGTGCTGCAAGACGCTCAGAGAGTTCGAGATGGCTGCCGATACGCTCAAACGACTCGATGTCCCGAAGGGTGAGCAATGTGCCCATCTGAGCTCCGTGCTCCCGAACGGATTGGGCGTGCAATCCAACCTTTTGAGGACCGGACGGGCCCGAGAGAGTGACTTCCGCGCCTTCGATCGGTTGAATCTCGTTTCCTTCCATGCGCAGCACGGCTCGAACCGGGTGGCCGGGAGGAAAGATCTCGCCGGCGCGGCGTCCCCGCAATTCTTCAGGCCTTCCGCCGAGGAATCTCTGCATCGAAGGGCTGACGAGCACGGCGCGGCCTTCAGAGTTGAAGAGCAAAAGGCCGTCCTCGAGGCCGCCCATGACTTGATCGAGATTTTCGCGTAACGTACTGAAAATTTCGCGCACGTCTCGCAGCTGCTTTCCAATTCCGACGATTTTCGTGCTGACTAGTCCCAGTTCATCTCCGCGCTCGACGGGTTCAACATCGAATTCGCCGGCGGAGATGTGGTCAAGCTGTTGAGTGATGCGCTCAATGGGAGCGAGGGATACGCGACTCACGACGGCGGCAAGAAGAGTTGAGAGAAAAACGGACGCCAGGGCGTACAAAGCCGCGGATTGCAGGCTGGGCGAAATTTCGTCGCGGATCAGGGCAGATGAGAGGCCGATGCGGATGTCGCCAAAAGGGCCGGAGCCGAGATTGAAGGGAAGTGAGTATTCGTAGACCTGGGGCGGCCCATAGAGCGTGCGGAGCTGTTCAAAAAAACCCGTGCGGACGAATGACGACACACTGGGACGATTGGCGACTTTCTGGCCACGCAGCGATGCATCGCTTGAAACCAGGACGATTCCGTTGCGGTCGCTGATCGTGACTTCATAAATTGTGGGCGAGTATCCCACCGCAGATTCGATCAGGGAATTGAGAGTGCTGCTGTTGTCGAAGGAGCGCATGACGTAGCGGCGCAGATCGTCGGAGCTGGGTGATGCGGGAGATTCGCCGCGTTCGGCTGAGTCCGCCAACGCATTTTGGCAGGCGAGAAAGATTTGCTGTGCGACGAAGCGGGCACGATCGTCCGCCTGGCGCAGAACCTGGCGCGTCAAGCGAGCGAGGTAAAGCGTGGAAACGATTGCGACGACCGCCAGGACCAGCAGCGATGTCGCAAGCGTGAACTTAGTTTTCAGGCTGAGACGCATCGCCCCGACCGGCCTCGTATTCCTTGAGCTTATTGTGGAGGGTTTTCAAGCTGATGCCGAGCAATTCAGCTGCGCGGGTTTTATTCTGGCTGGTAGCCGCCAACGTCTGGAGGATTAGCTCACGCTCGACCGCATCCACAGTGGTCCCGACCGGAAATCGAAGCGCGCCTAGACCCCCGGTAATCGTGGCTGGGGCGCGGCCAAATTCCGACGGAAGATCGGAGCGAGAAACCGTGCCCCGGTCGGAAGCAATCGCGGCGCGCTCCAGCACGTTTCGTAGTTCCCGGACATTTCCAGGCCAAGGATATGACCTGAACATGTCCATGACGTCCGAGCCCACACCTGCGACTTTTTTCCCGTGCTTCTCGGAAACTTCTTCGAGGAGGCTCTCGACGAGAAGCGGCAAGTCTTCCTTGTGATCGCGAAGGGGCGGCAAGTGAATATTGAACACGTTTAAACGAAAGTAGAGGTCCTGGCGGAGGTGTCCGTCCGCAACCGCTTGCTCGGGATTCTTGTTCGTTGCGGCCAAAACGCGTACATCGACTGGCGTTTCCACTTTGCTGCCCAGCCGCCTGATTTTGTGGTCTTCGAGAACGCGCAACAACTTCGCCTGCGTAGGTGGCGGCATTTCTCCGATTTCATCGAGCAATAGCGTGCCGCCGTCGGCAAGCTCGAAGCAGCCGATGCGGCGCTCGGCTGCGCCGGTAAAGGCGCCTCGCTCATGCCCGAAGATTTCGCTCTCCATTAGAGATTCGGGAATCGCGGAGCAATTAATCGCAATAAAGGGACGTTCAGCCCGGGGTGAAAGCATGTGAATTGAGCGCGCCACCATTTCCTTGCCCGAACCGGTTTCACCCGTAATGAGGACCGAAGCAGTGGAAGGTGACGCCATTTCAACCTGACGCATCACTTCCTGCATGGGGCGAGAGGCCCCCACCAGTACTCCGAGTTTTCCGGCCTCGCGGAGCTGGCGCGTAAGAGCCGCGACGGCCTTCCGGTCGCGCGATCGTCCCAAGGCGCGGTCGAGCAAGGCCTTGAGAACTGGCGGCTTGAGCGGTTTCTCGATGTACCAGAAGGCGCCGGCTTCAATCGCTTGCACAACGCGTTCATCGCTGCCGCGCCCGGTGATTATAATTACCGGAATTTGTTGGATTTCTTCGCCGAGGTGGGCGAGCAAATCGAGGCCGTTCATTCCGGGAAGCTCAACGTCTGCGAGAATCACGCCCGGACGAAATTCCGGAAATTTCGCGAGAGCGTCTTCGCCGCTTCCCACACCCAATACCTCATAGTTCCATTTCCGAAGCAGGGCCTCGTAGCCCTTGCGCGCGTTTTCTTCGTCTTCGACGATCAGGATTCGTTGCAGCGTCTGGTTATCTGGAGCCATTCCAACTTGAATCTACCAGGGGTCGGCGGGAAAACCAAGGGAACGGGCTTATGCGCCTGCCGGACGGCGTAACGGCCGGGCACTAGCGTGAAGAAAATTTAGCGGTGGCGGCGCGGTTACGATCCGCTGAGGTAGAGCGGCCGTGTGAGAACAATTTCAAGCTTTGTGCCAGTTTGAAGCAGCAATTCCTTCCCAAGCCCGGACTCGGCCATGAAGGCATTTGCGGCTCCGATTGCAGCTCCAATGGCTGCGTCTTTCTTGTCCTTCGCATTCATGCCTGCAGAGGCGCCCACGAGCGCGCCTTCAGCCGCAGCTTGTTCTTCCTTGGGGCGCTTGCTGGGCGGAGTTTCAATTTCGCCTTCGTGATCATAGGCCACATGGACCGAATGCACGCCGGGAGCATCGATCAACTCCGCTACCAGGGGTATACGAGCACCGCGCGTTTCAATGTCGTCAAAGGTAAGCCAGATTTTAGCGCGTCCGACTTTGCCGGCGGCCTCGACTTTGTCGATGTGACCAAACACTTCCGCGCCTGCGGGAAGAACTGCTCCGTTGACGGTGGTGATGGGCTGTAGCGTCCGAGCCTTGAAATGCTTGCCCGCTTTGTCTTCTTTGGTGCTCAGGTCATCTTGGAGGCCGATGAGAATGCGGGTGCCGGAGGCGACCTGATCGGATGCGAGTTGCGTTGAGGGTTCGGTCTGCTGCGCTGGGGAATTGACTGGCAAGCCTGCGATTGCGAGCGCGGATGCCAGAGATAATAGCAATATTGAGCGGCTCATTGGATCCTCTATGTGGCTGAACTCTTGGGCCTGAAACTTGGCGCTTTCTTCGGAAGCCGGAAGGCGCTCCATTTGAAAGCCGAAAGCTAAGATGACACAAAATCGAGGAAGGTGGCCTAAGCGTTTTGCACATGTGCGCCATTTTGTACTGTTCGGAACCGAGTGCGGAAAAAAGCTGTTCTGGAAGGCGCAGCGGTGAACTATAATCCCCCCGGTTTTACCCGTTTACTCGTGACTTCCCATGTTGCATTGTATGCCCTGGTTTCGGTACAAGGATGAAACGCGGGCGCCCTTGGCCTCGAAGCGATCCTGTGGCGGCAAAGTAATGGCGGACCATTCAGCGGAAATCGGAGGAGCGGATGAGATCTAGTTGGCGCGCTGCGGTGATGCTTATTTTGGTTCTATTCCTTTTATCCGCAAGCTTTGCGGATGAGAAAAAAACCGAGCGGAAGGGCGACGACTCTTCGGTTTCTGCGGATGACGCCTCTACTGTGAAGTCGGCGAAGGACGCCCCGGCGAGCCAGGGCGCTTTTGGCGCCGCCATTCCCGCTTCCAAGTCGAATGCGAAGTCCGATCCTGCGGCGATGCGAGATTCGGAAGAGGAAGCATCCGAAGGTCCCAAGTGGGTTCCCATGCCGTCCTGGAACGGGAATCCCGGGCTTTTCAATCTTGAAACAGGCGACACGTTGCCGAGAGGTGCGTTCGACTTCACGGCGGGGGTGAACAAGATTTCGCGGATGCCTGGAGACATCACCGTGCTCCAAGTGGGACCGGCGTTTGGAGTGGGCGTGAACCGTTGGCTTTCGCTTTTCATGCAAATCGATGCGGATGAACACATCCACGTAGACGTTCCCAGCAACCTGAGCCTTGCTAGTCCGAATGCAGTCCAGTTCCGCAACACGATTTACAGTCCCATAATCCAGGCGAATAATGCTCCGGGCGACAATCCGGCATACGTCGAGGATTTCCCGTTCGCGTCTCACAACGGCGGCGGAATTGGCGAGATCGACCTGGGGTTCAAGATTGGACTTCTTTCCGAGAAACGCGGGAACCCGATTAGCATGTCGATCCGCAACGACTTCTATATTCCCACCAAGACGTCGCTGAACGATTTGCTCAGCAACGAGGTGCAATCTGGAAAGTTTAACTACGGGATCGGATTTGAGGCCAGCAAGTATTTGATGCACAAGAGCATTCTCGCGACATTTAACTGGGGTCTTCGCTTCACGCGCGGCTCGAGCTTTACGATTCCGGCGGGTAGCGGCGGGCTCTCGGGAGTGATTGTCCGCACAGGCCAAGGCGTGACTCTTCCGAACGGAACAACGACGCCCACGACTGAGATTGCGGTGTTGAACACCGCCAATCAAATGACCGCCGGGGTCGGACTACTCATGTTTCCGCAAAAGCGTTTTCAAGTGATTACGGAATACAACGCGCTGATTTTCGTCGGCAGCGGAATTCCGAACACCTCGTTTGGCGCGCGCGATCCGGTAGACAGCACGGAAGGCATCCGTCTTTACCTCATGAGAAACGTTGCCATCGACGCGGGTTACCGGTATTCGCTGAGCCTGTCGCAACATTTGGATCGCAACGGCTTCATCGCAAAGCTCGGAATTGGTCTGCGCCGGGAGGAAAGGGAAGCGTCGAGAAAATCCGACATTTTGACGTCGTCCTGCTCCGTCGATACGCCTTCCGTGAGAGCGGCGGCCGGAAGAATCGTGCAGGCGAACGTGAGTGCGACGGACACCTACGGCTATCCGCTCTCGTATAGCTGGAGCGCCACCGGTGGAAAAATTGAAGGCAATGGCCCGTACGCGCGTTGGGATTCAACCGGCGCGGCGCCCGGCGCTCATAAGTTGACGGTACGTGTGGACAACGGCCGGGGCGGCACGTCGGGTTGTTCGATGGACGTGAACGTGGAGCGACCGCCGAATCGTCCGCCGACCATCTCCTGCTCGACCGACCGAACTCCTATCGTGCAGGGTGAAAGCACCGGCATCACGGCCGACGCCAGCGACCCGGACAACGATCCGCTGACCTACAGCTACTCGGCCACATCAGGTCGCATCGCCGGAAGCGGAGCGAAAGTGCAGTTCGATTCGGCTGGGCTGCCGGCCGGTAGCTACGCGGTGAAGTGCAGCGTCGACGACGGCCGGGGAGGGACAGCGGACGCCTCCACCAACGTGGTTGTGCAAGCGCCCCCGGAGGTCCATGAACTGGAAGTCAAGCTTGCCCTCCACAGCATCTACTTTCCAACGGCTCAGCCGACGGCTGCGAAGCCCGAAGGTGGCCTGGTCGACAGCCAGCAGCAAATCCTCACGTCCCTCGCCACGGACTTCGTGAGGTATCTCAACTTCAAGCCGGATGCGCATCTGATCCTGGGCGGCCACACGGACGACCGCGGTTCGATTGATTACAACAAGGCGCTCTCGGAACGGCGCGTCGAGCGCGCCAAGAGTTTCCTGGTCGAACACGGAGTCCCGGCCGGGAGCATCGAGGTTCGGGCGTTTGGTAAGGAGGACGAACTGTCGGCGGACCAGGTGAAGGAGCAATTGCAAGAGGACCCTGACCTGAGTCCGGATGAGCGCAAGAAAACGCTCGACAATTTGGCTGTCATTGTCCTGGCAAACAACCGGCGCGTAGACGTGACCCTCAGCACCACCGGCCAACAGTCCGTGCGGAGGTACCCGTTCAACACCAAGGACGCCCTGGCGCTGATCAGCACAAAGGGTGGCGAGAAGGAACCGCACGCCGTCAAGAAACAGAAGAAGCGGTAGCCGGAGTAAAGTGGGAACGGCTCGGCAGCCGCGCTTTCGGTCACAAAGTCAGAAGCGATTCGGGGAATAGGCGTTTGTGAAAGCCTCAATACCTCATGGCTGAGGGCGCGTGTGTGCCGGAACGAGAGAACCCTTCCATAATGGGAATTCCGGGCTTCCCAAACCTGCATTTGTTACCCGCCGCTAGACTTACGTGATTGCGTACTAATACGGACTTGTTAATTTTCCCAAACTGACACTACACTCCCGCCGGTTTGAGCTTGCTTCGCGCAACCAAGAGCTTTGGAATCTGGAGTATTGCGGAGTGTTCCCCAATTGGTATGCGCCTTGCTTCGGGATTCAGGAAATTATGACTCAACAACCGACGGGAATCAAAATGAAACCTCTGGAAAATCGTGTGGAAAGTATTGCCGCGGCTGAGTCTTTGGAACCAGTCCAGCGGCCTGTCGCAATAACCGCACTGATAGTGGACGACGAGAACGCAACGCGCGACCTCTGTCGCGACGTGGTAGCCGATTCGGGGCTGCGTGCGCGCACCGCTTCTACCACGGAACAGGCACTCGAAATCCTGGAACAATTCCCGGTAGACATCGTGATCACAGACTTGAGGGTGCCACAGATGGGCGGCCTCGAATTGTTGCGGAGAATTCGCGAGATGTATCCGCAAACATCGGTGATAGTGCTCACACAATACGGCACAATCGAAAGCGCAGTGGAAGCCACAAAAATGGGGGCCGCGGACTACGTCACGAAGCCGTTTCACGTGCCCGATCTTCGCAGCAAACTCAACCGAGTGGTGCGCTTACTCGAAGTAGACCAGGAAAACCGGGTGCTGCGTGAACAGCTTCGCACGCGTCCAGGATTTGGAGGTCTGATCGGCACGTCACCAAAAATGCAGCGCGTTTACCGGTTAATCGAAAAGGTGAGCCAGCACAGCTATCCGGTGCTCATTTTGGGCGAAAGCGGGACGGGAAAGGAACTTGTCGCCAAGTCAATTCACTTTTTCGGCTTGAGGCGAAACCGGCCCTTCGCGCCCGTGGACTGTTCGTCGCTGGTGCCGACGCTGATCGAATCGGAGTTGTTCGGCTACGTTAAAGGCGCGTTCACCGGTGCCGTGCAGGCGAAGCGAGGCCTGATGGAAGCGGCCGACAACGGAACCCTGTTTCTCGATGAAATCGGCGACTTGCCCGTGGATCTGCAGGCAAAACTGCTCCGCGCTCTTCAGGAAAAGGAAATCAAGCCGGTAGGATCAACGGACCGCGTCTCCATCGCCGTGCGCATCATCGCGGCCACCAACCGCGATCTTGAGGCGGCAGTCCGGCATGGAGCATTTCGCCAGGACTTGTACTTCCGCCTCAACGTGGTGCAAATCAAGGTACCGCCGCTGAGAGAGAGAAAGAGCGACATTCCGATCCTTGTGAATTGTTTCCTCGAAAAATTCGGCGAGGCCCATGGCCGCGTGCGAACGATTTCAGAGGATGCCATGGCGCGCTTGATGGCGTACGACTGGCCCGGCAATGTCCGGGAACTCGAGAACGCAATCGAGCGTGCAGTTGCGCTCGGGTCCGGACCTATCGTGCATGTCGGAGATCTGCCTTCGAATATGCAATACGGCACGGCCGAGCGGTTGCCGGAGCGCGACGAATTGCTTCCGCTGGAAGAGCTAGAGCGGCGTGCGATATTGCGCGCCTTACGGGAGGCGGCGGGAGACAAACTCGCTGCCGCGAAGTTGCTCGGTATCGGCAAGACAACGCTCTATCGCAAGCTAAAATTATACGAAACGCAGTCACAGGCCAATTGACGATTCGGACCGCAATCGTCACCGTTCCTTCCTCGTTCAAGTTTTCGTTTCAGAACCGCTGCGAGTAAACGGTATCGTATCGGGAACCTTGTATCCCGCTCGTACCTCCTTGTCTAGTCCAATCCGCTGAAAATGGGGATGTTACACAAAACGCGCACTTGGTGGGGATTATGCATGGGAATCTTCATGCGAAGCGCGATACATACCGGGAAGCAAGAACGCCTGTGGCGATCCGCGCGCTACTTCGTCGAATATACTCTCACGATTGGCGCCGCATTGCTGTGCAGCTATTGGATTCTGCAGGGGCGCTGGTAACCCCCGCCGATGAGAAATTCTGGGCTCCGGCCTCGATCCCTCCAGCCCAATTTGCTGGATGGGTCTCCAATTCCGAGTCTGAATTCATCTGTTGACGTACTCGACCCGCTTGAGGATGCAGCGTTCCGTGCTGTTTTTGACACCAGCGCTGAGGCCCTTGCGGTTGTGGATAGGCTAGGAATTCTCCGCGCGGCCAACCGCCGCGCACGGGAAGTGTTGCGATTAAAGGAATCAATTTCTCCACTGCAACCTGAGGACGGTCTACTCTCGCCGTCACTCGCGGTCGAGTTCCTGGCATGGTGCCAGCGGGTCATGACGCTGCGCGAGCCGTCGAGTTTCGACACGGTGCTTCCGACCGGGCTACGGGTTCGGATCGCGTTCAGAGCCGTAATGGAGAGCTCACAACAATTGCTGCTGTGTCTCGAAGAAACCTCGGTTGTCCAGCGCGCGGAGGCGAAGTGGCGCCACGTGACCGCGGAACTGGCTAGCGTCCTTGAATCCGTTCAGGCGGGCGTGATTCTGGTGGATTGTTCGGGACGCGTTCGGTCCTCGAACGACCGGTTCGCACAGTTCTTTGGACTCGACAGGCGCATCCGGAAAATCCTAACCATGGAAGATCTTGAGACGCTGGTAGCCAATCGATGCCGCAGTGCTCAGCATTTTGCCGCACCATGGAGGTCATTTGTATCGGGCCAGGGAATTCCCGGACACGATGAGTTCGAGATAACACGGCCCATGCGCCGGGTGTTCGAGCGATTTTCTCGTCCGGTGCTCGAAGCGGATGGATACGCCATCGGATGGCTCGAACTGTATTACGACGTCACCGGAGAGCGTCAGATTCAGTCGAAATTGCTGCAGACGGAAAAAATGGCGGCGCTGGGTCAACTTGTTTCCGGGATTGCGCATGAACTGAATAACCCGCTCACCGCAATCATGGGTTACGGACAACTGTTGCTCGGCCACGGGCTGCTACCCGCACAACTCTCCGAGGCCAGCAAGATTTATCAGGAAGCGGAACGCGCCCGGCGAATCGTAAAGAACTTGCTTTACTTCGCACGAGAGAACAAACCCGAGCGTACCCGCGTGGATGTAAATGAGATTGTCGAACGGACTCTTGGGCTGCGGAGTTACGAACTCAGAGTGGAAAACATCGCAGTCAAATGCGACCTCGCCGGCGATCTCCCCGAAACCATGGCTGACCCCCATCAACTGCAGCAAGTAGTGCTAAATCTCCTCGTAAATGCTGAGCAGGCCCTACTCGAAGGACGAGGACGGGGAAACGTGAGCATAAGGACTCGCCGCCTGTCCGGCGACCGTATTTCACTGGAGATCTCCGACGATGGGCCCGGAATTCCCCCGGAGATTGCTTCGCGAATTTTTGAACCGTTCTTCACCACCAAATCTTCGGGCGTAGGTACCGGCCTGGGTCTCTCAATCGTCTACGGCATCGTGCGGCAGCATGGGGGAGAAATCAGTGTTGAGAGTACGAATGGCGGAGGAGCAAAGTTTTTTATTGAGCTGCCGGTGATAACGGTGTCTGTGCCACAGCGCGTTCCAGACCCATCCCGCGAAGCGCTCGCTTCTGACCAATCTGGCATTTCGTCCAAAGGGCGAGTCCTGGTGGTCGAAGACGAGCCGACGGTCGCTCAACTTATCGTAGACGTGCTTCGCGAAGAGGGACACGACGTGGAAGCGGTACTGGACAGCCAGGAGGGCCTGACGCGCATCGCGCGGCACGATTACAGCTTGGTGATCTGTGATTTACGGATGCCAAGGCTTGACGGTCGCGCGTTCTACGAGGCGCTAGTCCGGGCAGGGAGCCCCATGGCGGACCGCATTATCTTCATCACCGGTGATACGCTTGCCCCACGCACGCTCGAGTTTCTCGAGCCCAGTGGCTTTCCGTATCTCGCAAAGCCCTTTCTGGTGGAGGAATTGAAAATCGCGGTTAACCGGATACTCGAGCGGGGACGTACCAGAGCACGGGATGCTGTTCGGCCGCGGGTGCGGACGAACCAAGGCGCGAACTCACGAACTTGAGAACAATAGATGCCATCGCAACGCCCACCCCCGCGGGAGGGCAAGTCCGCGTAGTCTTTGGGATTGGGGATTCTCGCCTTGCAAAGCGACTAGCAGATGAGGTTGGGCGCTTTACAAGCCTCGACGCGCTCGCATGTCCCGCCTCCCTGGAAGAATTGCGCGACACTGTGACACGGACGCGGCCAGGGGCAATTCTGTTGGACGATATGTTCCTCGGAGGGGTGCCATTACTGGAATCATTATGTCGACTAACAGAAATCGCGCCGGTGATTTTGCTGGCGCCCGCGGCGCGGCAGGCGCAGGCTGCGGACCTCGTGGCGGAAGGCGACTTAGAGTTTGTGGTGCGTGTTGGAGACTTCGTGCCTCTAACCGTAAGCCTGCTTGAACGCCGAGTGCGTTGGGCCGAAAGAGGGAAGTCAGCGTCTGGGCGGTCCTGGGCCGAACTGCCCGAAGACATTGCCGAGATTTTTCGGCACGAAATCAACAACCCACTCACTGGGATTCTCGGCAACGCGGAGTTGCTTCTGGCCCACCGCGATCGTATGCACGCGACAGATGCGCAACGGCTTGAAACCGTTGTCAGCCTCGCGGTACGTCTGCGAGAAACGGTGCGGCGACTTAGTAATTTCCCAGGGATGGCATCTATCCCCTAAAATCGGCCTAATCTTTCGCGTTCGCCATTGTTGTATGGCGATGGAATTAGCGAGCGCTGCGTTCATCCGATGGGACGGCGGCGGCTGCAGCGCGAGCGCTCGAAAGCATCGAGTCCAACTTCACACGCGACAAATATTTCCCCTTCAGAACCACGCTTGAAATTCTCCGGGTGTTGGCGATGTCTTCCAGCGGGTTTGCGTCGAGAAGAACCAGGTCTGCACGATTTCCGGCAGCAATGATTCCCGAGTCATTGCGTCCAAGAAAATCGGCGGGATTTCGCGTGGCTGTCTGCAGGGCTTCGAGAGGCGCGAGGCCGGCGCCTACGAGCTCTTTCAATTCCTCGTGGAGGCTAATCCCCACGAACACGTAGCGATCGAGAGCGTCGCTTCCGGCAAGAAGTCGCACGCCGGCGCGGTGCATCTCGCCCGCCAGCTTGCGATCGTTTTCGAATTGGCGCTCCCACCACGCGGCCGCGTCGCGATCATCTTGGTTCGGTGATTTTGGAGGTTCCCATTCCTTTCGGAGCGCGATGGGGAGGTAAGCCAGTTGCGGATCATTCGGCGAGTCTTCGAGTCGGTGCGCGTTGACTCGAATCGTGAAGAGGGTTGGTGTAACCCACGTTCCATTCCGCAGGAATGTCCTCCAGAGGGTGCCAGCTTTGGCGGGTGAAAATGTGCGGTTCGCTTCGTCCGTAGCGTCAGCAACGGCTCGTTCCTCGCCACGCGCGGTTGCATCGAGGCTTCTTTGCCGCAGCTCCTCTTCTTTCGAGGAGCAGTCGAATGCGAGAGAGCTGTAAATGATGTGCTCGATGCTTTTTTGCCCGGCGTTCGAAGCTTCGATCGCATTTACTCTCGTGGGGATGTGGCCGGCAAACGGAATACCGTCGCGTTTCGCCTCCTCCGCGACAGCAAAATAGTCCTCGCGCGACAGTTGAATCACTTTAATGAAGTCCGCTCCGCGCTTTTGCAGAGAATCCACGGCCGCACGGGCCTCGTCCATCGTCCCGACGCGAAGAATAGCCGGATCAGCGCGGGCGGGCGGCACGCCGGAAGTTCGGGCTTGCAGAAGCATTGGCCCTGCAGCAACGATCGAAGGCCCGATCATTCGGCCGTTTTCGATTTCGCGGCGCCACGATTCAAGCGCATCGAGATCGCCGCCCATATCGCGGATTCCCGTTATCCCATTCGCGATGAGAAGCGGAATCAATACATGTCTCGACCATTCCGGCTTAGCGCTCACTCCTGCAATATGCGTGTGCATGTCCCAAAGGCCGGGAATCAGGTACTTGCCGCGCCCGTCGATGAGAAGTTCGCCCTTTCGCGGCTTATGTTGAAAGCCAGCGGTTTTGCCGATCGTTTCGATCCGCCCTCCGGAAATGACGACCGTCATGTTGGTTTGTAGTGGGCCGCCCGCCGTGTCGACGATCGTCACGTTCTCGATGGTTAGTGGCAGATCCGTTGCGCGTGCTTGTTGCTGGGAGGCGGCGAAAACGCGAGCGGCGAAGAAAGATAAGACAAACGCGAGCGCGAGAAATCGAGTCCGATTCATTCCAAAGACTCCTTGCAACGCCCGCCGCCGCTATCCTATTCGTGCAGACACGCCACGTCAATTGCGTGTTTTCATTTGCGAATCGGCCGATTTCAGACGCCACCTATTTACTTCGGTCGCGAGATTCCCTACCATGAGCTTGTCTTCGAATCGTTCCTGGAGGCGATTCGCGTCCTACCGTTGTTCCCAAAGCCCATGGCGCGTGCTCCTCGACTAATCGTGATTGAACCTAATGGCGTTCGCCGTGAAACGCCGATCACCGCCTCTCCGTTCCGCATCGGACGCCAGGCCGGTACCGAACTCACTTTGCGTGACAGCCGTATCAGCCGGCAGCAAGCCCAGATACTGTCGATAAACGGCGGGTGGGTGCTGGAAGATTTGGGTAGCCGCCACGGTACATACGTCAACGGTGAAAAAGTCCTTCGCCACGAACTCCAGCCGAAAGACCGCATCGATTTCGGCATGGCTGATTCCTACAAGCTTGTTTACGTCGGCGAAGGTGCCACTCTCGAAGAATTAGTCGAACGAGTCGAGGCGCCCGCTCCCAAAGATCCGGGTTCGCGCGAGCTGCACCACCTGGGAGTTCTGCTCGAAGTGGCCCGGACGATGGGAACGGGACTTTCGCTCGAGGACGTTCTGACGGCCGTGCTGGATGCAACGATTCAAGTGACGAGGACGGAACGCGGTGTGCTACTGCTGGCGGGCCCGACAGGCGAGCTGCAAATGGCTGTGGCGCGCGATTCGCAACGCGAGACGCTCAGACCCGATCAATTGCAAGTCTCGCAAAGCGTAGTCAAGCGCGTGGTGAATTCAAGGCGAGAACTGATCGTTAGCGACATGGGCGATAACCCCGGGCTCAATCAAACGGAAAGCGTGGCGCGCCTGGAGTTGCACACGGTTGTTGCCATCCCAATCGACAAGTTGCCCGTGATCGAAACTCTCGACGCGACTATTTCTAGCCGGCAGAGCGAACTGCTCGGTGTCCTCTATATGGACAGCCATACGCCGTCGAGCGCGTTTAGCGATCTAGACCGAGAGGTCTTGCGAACACTGGCGCGAGAAGCGGCCACGGTGATCGAAAACGCGCGATTGTTTGCTGCTTCCCGGGCAAAGGTGCGTCTCGACCATGAAATCGAAATCGCGAGCCAGATTCAGCGGCAACTACT
>Ga0073928_10007375_pt1 | contig 14311 bp, 7 predicted proteins | sample PaiPotPPA55metaG_FD_76969 | JGI IMG/M metagenome (GOLD analysis project Ga0073928, IMG submission 76969) | Iron sulfur acid spring bacterial and archeal communities from Banff, Canada, to study Microbial Dark Matter (Phase II) - Paint Pots PPA... ... | reverse complement strand
GTTGTGCGGATCCCGCTTTAAGGCTTCCTGGTACTGGGTAATGGCCTCGGAGTAGCGCCCGGCATGCGCGAGCACGACGCCCAGGTTACTGCGGGCTGGAACCGATCCGGGCTGCAGCGCGATCGTTTGCTGATACAAGGCAATTGCTTTTTGTGTATCTCCGTGCTGGTCGGCTGCCACGGCTTCGTTGTAGAGTTCTCCGGGGCTCTTTCGCTGTGCCGCTGCTGCGACCAGCGAAAGAAGAAGAAAACACGCAATGTTTAAGTGGCGCAGAGCAGAAGTCAAGGTCGAAGGATGCTGCCGCCAGTCAGAGCACGAATCGATCGCGCACTCTCACCGCTAGCATAAATGAAGTCGGGTTCTTTGACAGGCAGTGCGCTCATGATCCGGGGTCTCGACCGCTTTCATCTTTCATCTTTCATCTTTCATCTCGTGGAGGGTGTTCTCCGGGAGGTCGTGAAATTCCTGGTTCTATCTGCCCGGCCACTGGATTTCAACCTTCTTCATCACTTTATCCTTCATCACTTTATCGCTCCCCCGTCCGAAATGCAGGCGGCAATCATTGGCTGAAGGACAACTACCGCCTGCCCGCACTTCGTCAACCTGGGTCATCGTCGAAGTGGTGACCGTTACAGGCGCTCCGATGCCAGCGGCATTGCTTTTGGTTCCCACGAGACGGAAACGGCACCGCCAACGAAAAGGTCGGGCCGATAAGTAAACGTTTGCTACAATTGCCTCTCTGCCGTGCGACAACCGTACTTGCGAAAGGATCCCCTATGGACAGTCGGCTTCGTTTGGCCTTTCTATTTGTGGCCGCTCTGGCATGCCACCTCGCTCCTGCTCAACAGGCACCCTCTTCCCCGAAGGTCGTCGAAACACACGGGGACGTTCAGTTTGTCCACGATCCTGCCATGATTCGAGCGGGAGCGACCTGGTATCTTTTCAGCACCGGCAACGGCCCCGAACGGAAGGGGGAGATTCCGATCCGTTGCTCCGAGGACTTGCATCTTTGGAAGCGGTGCGGGCAGGTCTTCCCTCAAATTCCGGAGTGGATTCAGAAGGAAAGTCCGCAGACCAAGGAACTCTGGGCGCCGGATATTTCCTTTTTCAATGGGGAATATCATCTCTACTATGCTTTTTCGGTATTCGGCAAGAACACGTCGGGAATTGCCTTGCTTACCAACAAAACCCTGGATCCCTCTCAATCTGATTTTCATTGGGTCGATCGCGGACTGGTCCTGCGATCGAGGATCGAAGACGATTTCAATGCCATCGATCCAAACCTGATCCTGGACGACAACGCTCAGCCGTGGCTTGCGTTTGGCAGTTTCTGGGACGGAATCAAGATGCGGCGCATTGACGCCAAGACGGGACTCTTGTCTTCTGAAGATACAAAGCTGTATTCTCTCGCCCGCCGCAAGCGGCCCCAGAACCCTCCACCTAACCCACCCGGGCTCCCGGGAAACTGGCAAGCGATCGAGGCGCCATTCATCGTCCATCACGGCGATTACTACTACCTGTTCGTTTCCTATGATCTCTGCTGCCGGGGAACGAAGAGCAACTATAAGACAATGGTCGGCCGCGCGCGCGCGGTTACCGGGCCCTACGTCGATGCGGAAGGGACACCCATGCTCGACGGGGGAGGCACCGCCTTATTGCTGGGAAATAGCCGCTGGTTTGGGCCGGGTGGAGAGTCGGTGTTGCAGCAAAAGGATGAAGACATCATCGTCTTTCACGCATACGAGGGCACGACCGGACATGCATACCTCCAGATTTCAACCATCGCGTGGATCGATGGCTGGCCCAAAGTTGCGCTGGAGGGCGGCAATACCGCAGGAAAATAGAACGAAAGCGAGCACGTCACCTGCTCTGATCGCTTGTACGCGGGGAAACCTCTTCAGGATCGATAATCTTGAAAACGGTGCGGTGCTTTTCGACGTCTTCCTTTTCCAGTTGGCTCGCAGTTTGCAGTTCTTTCTCGGAGTCTCCTTTCCGGCCCAAGCGCGCATAGGTCAGACCCAGGTAGTAGTGAGCCTCGCGCATGGCAGAGTCAGCCGCAACCGCGCTCTCTAAAAGCTCGGCAGCTTTGCTGTACGCCTTTTGTTGAAACGCCACACGCCCGGCCCCGGCAAGAGCGCCGGCGTGATGGGGATCCTGCTTCAGGACGCGGTTGAAACGCTCGACGGCCGATTTGAGATCGCCAGCATCGATGTCCAGCAGTCCAAGCTCGAAATAACATTCAGTCTGATCGGGCTTCACTTGAATCGATTTCTCGTACTCCCTCCGAGCCTCGTCAGCACGCTCGAGAGCTTGTAAGGTCATGCCCAGAGCGTAATGTCCGGAGGCATCCTGCGGATGAAGCTGAACGAAGTGAACAAAGGCTTCGTGAGCTTCCTGGTATTTGTCCAGTCCCATTTGCGCCCGGCCCAGTCCATAGAGAGCGCCGCCATCGTCCTTGCGCAGATTCAGAGTCTCCTGAAAAGCCTGCACTGCATCGGGAAGCAGGGACATTCTCAGGGCAACCATGCCGAAATCGAAGAGCACATCCGGATTGTTGGGATTGATTTTCCGCGCCCCGAGCAAAAGGGATAACCCCTTTTCCGAATCTCCGCTCTGGACAGCCGTATGAGCCTGCTCGCGCCAAACTTGGGACAAAGCATCGGCGGCATCGGTTCGACCGGGATCGAGGCGCAGAGCCTCTTTCAATTCGGGGATTGCTTGGTCCGGCTTCGACATCTGCACATAGAGCATTCCCAAGCTCGTGTGCGCGCTCGTAAAGTCTGGCTTGATTTCGAGCGCCCGCCGAAAGAGTCTCTCCGCCTCGGGCTCACGACGCTGTTGGGCGCGGACGATGCCGAGCAGGTTCAACGCGCGAAATTCCTCCGGACTGGTTTGCAGCACAGACTGCAACTCGTTCTCGGCTCGCTCCAGGTTCCCGGCGGCGATGGCTTGGGCTGCGTCCTTGAGAAGGGAAAGATCCCCACCGCGCGCAACGGCCTGCCCCTGGAAATGTACTGCTGTTCCCAGAAAAAAGAGCACGGGCCAACGGACGAGGGCTTGTCGAAGTCGCAGATTCATGAATTCCGTCGCACGCCCAGCTAGGGAGGACCCATTCCTGGCTCGATTCTACCGCCAGGTCCGGCGTCGCTTTTGTGGATCAGGTCGTCCGTTTTCCGGAACTGTTGCGCCGCCAACTCTGCCTTGCCCAGGCGTTGATAGACTCTACCGAGCAGGTAGTGATCGGGCCCCTCGCCGGGCTCCAGACTAACTGCTTGCTCGGCTTCGCGCTGAGCGTCCGGCAAGCGATTGAGGCTGAAATACGCCTTCGCCAACTCGTAATGAACCTTGCCGGCCTTTGGACTAATTTCCGACGCTCGCACCAGTATCGGGATCGCTCGATCCAAACGATTGGTTTTGGCAAACAACATGCCTAGATTCAGGTAAGGCTGCTCGCTGTGGACGGTGGCGGAAGAGTCCAGTTCAATCGCTTTCTGATAGGCTTCGATGGCCTGATCGGTCTTGTTCTCAGCGTCCAGACTCAGACCGAGATTGTCCTGCGCCTTGAGATTCCCTGGATCACGCCGTAAGACCTCTTGAAAAGCGGCGATGGCTAAATCAAACCTGTTCTGCTGATAGCGGACGCGTCCCAGATGATATCGCGCCTCCTGATTCGCTGGCTCCATGTTCAGAGCTACTTCAAGATAGTGGGCAGCATCGTCATAATCGGCCAGGAGAACATAGTCCAGGGCAACGATCTTGAGGTCATCCGCTGTTGGAGTCCTCAGTTTGGCCGCATCGGTGAACAATTGTAGCGAGTCTTCCGGCTTGTTTTCGCGAAAACGAACGTAGGCCAGGAGGTAAACCGCATCCTCGGAGTTGGACTGCTCTTCCCGGTACCTCTGTAGAGCAACCGCTGCGTCGTCGAACTGACCGAGATTGATCAGTGACTTTCCGCGATACAGAAGGGCATCGGTCTTGCCCGGAGCGTCCTTCTCACATTCAGCAAACGACGCCGCGGCGGAGGCCCACTGATGTTGCCGAAATAACTCCATAGCCTGCGCAAAAGATGTGGCTTGGGCCGACAATGCGAGCGCAAACGCCGCCACCCCAGAAACAAGGATGGCCGTCTTTAGGGTTCGTGTCATGATTGCGCCGTCTAATGGGCGGGAGAACTCGCCTCAGTGATGCTAAGAATCTGGTCGGCTTTCAGATCATTCAAAACCTGGATCACGCCGCTCGGCCAATGGATTTCCGCATGCGTCACTGAGGTTGCGTTGCCCAGCCCGAAATGCACCCGCTTGTCGCTGGACGATTCATAGCTGCTGGCGGTGGTGACGGTGGCGTACTGTTCTCCCGCAGGAGTGGAAATCCTGATTTGCGCCCCGATTCCGTCGCGGTTGCTCTTAACGCCGACCAACTTCAAGTTGATCCAATGATTCTGGGTTGGAGTTTCGTTGTGAAGCACCCAGGCGGGACCGTCATTCGAAGTTACGACAATATCCATTCTTCCGTCATTGTCCAGGTCGCCAACCGCCATCCCGCGGGACGCCCACGCCTGCTGAAACACTTCGCCGGATTGCGCTGAAACGTCCACGAACTTTTTGCCGGCTTCATTCTTCAGCAACAATGGGGATTCACGATAGCGCAGGTGGGGCTCGTTGATCTGGATCGTATCCATGACATGGGCCTGCGCAATGAAAAGATCTTTCCACCCATCGTTGTCGTAATCGAGGAAGCGCACGCCCCATCCAGAGTGCAGCAAACTGATCGCTCCCAAGCCGGTTAGAAGCGTCGAGTAGTTGAAAGTTCCATCCCCCGCATTGGTGTAGAGGGCGTATTTCTGGTTGGCTAAATCCGTAATTACAAGATCAGGCCAACCGTCGTTATTGTAGTCCTCGAAGTCCACACCCATTCCGGCGTAGGTTGCACCATTGCCATCGAGACCAGCCCCCGAGACCAACCCAACTTCCTCGAACGTCCCGTCTCCTTTGTTGTGAAAGAGATACTCGGGAATGGAATCATTTGCGAGGAAGATGTCCATCCATCCGTCATGGTCGTAGTCCGCAATAGCCAGCCCCAAGCCTTTGCCGGGCTTGCCCATGCCTGCTCTTTGGGCTACTTCGGTGAACTTGCCGTTGCCATCGTTGTGATAGAGCAATACTGAAACCGGTTTGAATAGATCGGGGTGACAGTACGAACGATAGCCCTGTTCGCGATGTCCACAATAGATGTCGTCGAAGTCCCACTCCATGTAGCGGGCGACAACCAAATCGAGTCGGCCGTCGTTGTCATAGTCCACCCAGGCGGCACTGGTGGCCCAACCTGATCCCCTCACACCGGCCGTGGCGGTCACATCGGTGAAGGTGCCGTCGCCGTTGTTGTGATAGAGCGTACTGTGCCCATAACCGGCTACGAAGAGATCTTCGAACCCATCATTGTCATAGTCTCCGACGGCGACCCCGGTCGAGAAGCCAACCCCCGACACGCCAGCCTTCTCCGTCACATCTTCAAACGCGCCATCGGCCTTTTGGTGATAGAGGCGGTTCCAGTATTTCGGACCATCCTTCGGAGGAATGGTACCCTTGGGTGTGGGATCGTCGATGCGTGCTCCATTGGCCAGAAAAATGTCGAGGCGGCCATCGTTATCGTAGTCGAAGAGCGCAACACCAGAACCCATCGTCGACAGCAGATATTTCCTGGATGTGGGCGAGGCCTCTTGCTTGAAGCGGACGCCCACCCTCTCAGTGACGTCAACAAACTTGCCAGGAACAGGGTTGTCCGTTTTTGGATGGCCAGCAAGCCCAGCAACTTGACCTTGGCTAGGATCGAGGAAGGAAAAAAGCAGACCGATCGAGAGAGTGGTGAGCCACAGCGATCCGTGATTGGCGCTTCTCATGCCGTGTTTGCCGGGCAATCGCAGAGTGGTGGTCCAACCTGGGAGTTCCCCGATTCTCTTCGCAGTAGTGTAATCCGCGGAAACAGCAGGAAGTGCGCAAAATCATTGTAAAAACCAAGAACCTGGGCCGTCGCCCGAAGGCAACGGCCCAGCAGTTCAGATGCGGACCGGGGGACCGTCAATACTCAAATTTCAGCATCAGCTGGATCTTTCTTGGCGTCAGCAGCAAGTTATCGATGTTGATCTTTCCAAAACTGCCATCAGTCGGGTTCAGATCCGGTCGATTGAATACGTGCCGGTTAAAGGCGTTGATAAAACTTGCCTGGAACAAGAGGTCTTTTGATTCCGCAAACCTGAACCGCTTCAGCAGGTTGAAATCCTCGCTCGCGAACACGGGCATTCGCAGGGCTCCCGTGACGCGTGGCATGGTGCCGAACGCGTAGCTTCCCCGAGCCGCCACGTTGGCACCGGAGTTGGGATCGATGAATGCGCAATTCGGCGCGGGATTGAGCTCTGTGCAAAACGGGTTGAACATGGAGTCCGTCACCGGGTTAAAATGACCGGTCGTAAATGCTGCGCTGCCCAACGGCACTCCGGATACCTGGTCGTAGCGAATTGATCCGGCAAACGCCGGGATACCAGTGGCGCAACAGAAAGTCAGAGGCTGGCCACTGATGTAGCGTTGGACGCCACTTACCGACCAGCCACCCACCGCCTGATTCAGCACGCCACCGTGATTCATCCATTTCTTACCCTTGCCTACGGGCAACTCGTAAACATAGCTCAGCACGAAGTTCTGCGGGACGTCCTGGTTACTGATCGCTTTGTCGCCCTGTTTATTGAATGAGTTTTGCGGACCCGCGCTGCCAGCCAGAGTGGCGAAGAACGGCAGCGCGCTATCGGCGTCGGTCAGGGTCTTCGACCATGTGTACGAGGCCATCAGATTCAGTCCGTTGTGGAATCGTCGCTGGAGTGAAGCTTCCAAGGCGTTATAAGTGGATTGCCCAAGGTTCTCGAGAGCACCGTCGGTGTTGAAACCGAAGTACTGCGGGAACGGCACGAGCGCCTGCGCGACAATAGCGCCGCCCGGGAAGCCTGCATAAGGCGCTGTAATGCCGGCCGCAGCGGCCTGCGGAGAACTGATGGGATCCAGCAACAAACCACCCAGTGAAAGATACTGAGGTTTCAGCGAATTCACGGCGTCGAAGTTGGAGCGGAGGTGAGTCGAGTGCTGCCCCACGTAGGCGACATCCAGGATCAAGTCAGTCGCCAGTTCGCGCTGCACTTCCAGGCTCCAATTCTGGATCATGGCAGGTCGTCCGTAAGACGGGTCGATATACTGTGGTCCAGTGAAATTCAACTGCGTGGGGTCAAGGTTGGGCGGCGGAGCAAACGCGGGGAATCCAGAGTTGACGTTAAAGGCAGGATTGAAGCCATCGAGTGACGAGAACGAGGGACTGGCTTGAAATCCGGCCCGGTTGAATCCTCCGAAGTCAGCGTAGGTCATGGCTCCGTACAGGATGCCGTAGCCTCCGCGGAACACAGTCTTGCCGCCCAGGAAGGTGGGAGCCCATGCGAACCCCAGGCGTGGGCCCAAATCCTTCATCCACGTATTGGTCCAGCGTTCATTCGTGTTCCCATTTCTTCCGGCTCCCTTGCCGGCGAAAACCAGCACTCCCGGTAAATTGCCAGCGCCGGGATTCGGCGCAGTCAGGCTGATGTTGGAACTATCTCCATTGGCCTCCCGGTTCGGTTCATCTACGTCCCAACGCAGCCCGTACTCCAAAGTGAACGTGGGAGTAACCTTGTAGCTGTCCTGGAAAAACGCTCCGTAGTAGCTACGAAGCCATTTGGGTTGGCTGGCATAGACTACAGCATTCGAGTTTTGCAGCTGACCCAGGAGAATGCTGGCAAAGCTGTCACCGCTCAAAGTGGCTTGGGATTGGATTGCGGCCGTTTGCCCCTGCGTAAAATTAAAGGTGCCGCTGGTGTTCTGGAAATTGAGAGGGTTGAATATCTGGAAACGCCAGTCAAAACCGAACTTATAAGCATGCTTCCCGCGCAGCCAGCTGAGGGTATCGTTGAGACGGTAGCCGTTATCAATCGTGTCCCCGTCTACGTTGTCTCCGATGTTCGAATAGCTCTGGGTAACCTGAATGGCGGGAAACATTTTGCCACTCAAGCCGGTGAAGCCCAATTTTTGATCCCAGTCCGTGCCGTTGCCCTCGGTTACGCCTGCCCCGATGTTCTTGCTATTGGTCCGGTTGTAGGCGAGGTTGAGGTGGTTGAGTATCGTTGCGCTTACCGTGTAGTCGTATCCGAAACGGAGGTAATGCGTGGTGAAGACTTGAGTCCGTCCAAATCCGGCTGGACCCGCGAATTCGGGGTTAGTCGAGATGCGACTGTTGTCGCGAGAAGAGTAGGTGAAGTACGCCTTACTCTTGCTCGAGATGTTTTGGTCGATGCGGAAGGTTGTGGTCGTATCCTCGATGGGGAAGCTGAATGGAAACGTGTAGTTCTGGAATAGCGCGCTACTCTGCGCGGTGGGATAGAACGACATGATGTTCTGACCAAACGCTGTGATATCGGCGGCGGGAATGACATTTCCCGTGCTGCCCGGTTCATTCATGAAAGCCGTCCGGCATTGCACGCCGCCGGCGCCAGTCCGGGTGGTGGAGGGATCGAATATCTCCCCCTGGTAGATCGGAGTCTGGTCGCAGGGATTGGTGGCGAGGACGTTGCCCGTATTCAAGACAGCCGAGAAGTCACCCGTATGCTCTGCGGCGGTGGGAAAGCTGGATGTTGTGACCCCTCCGGAGGTCTGCTTGTACTGCTCCCAAGAGAAGAAGAAAAACGTCTTGTCTTTGCCGTTATAGAGATGAGGAATCCGGACTGGTCCGCCCATGGTCAGACCATAGTCGTTCTGCTTGTCAGCGAGCGTCCGGTTTAAGGCCCGCCCAGCCGCAGTTGGGTTCTGCGAGATTCGGTAGTCGTTGCCCCAAGTGTTTGCATCCAGATCGTCGTTGCGGAAAATATCGTAGGCGACGCCATGGTAGGCGTTGGTCCCGCCTTTGGTGCTGAAACTTTCGATGCCTCCAGTGGTGCGTCCGAATTCCGCGGGCAGAGTGGAGGTGAGAACCTTGAACTCGCTGATGGCTTCGACCGAGGGAGCGGTCTCATCGAACGACGATCCGTTTTCAGAACGGTACATGCTGGCGCCGTCGAGGAGAACTTCGGTGGCATAGTTTTGCCCACCGCTGATCTTCGATTCAAATGTGCCGCCGTTGCCGCTGGCTGTGCCGTAACCCACCGTTCCGGGGATCAGAAAGACAAATGCCTCGGGAGAGCGCATGGCCTGCACCGAGCTCCCCAGAACCAAGGGCAGCTCAAGCGCTTGCTTCGGATTCACCACCGAACCGATGTCCGAACTCTCGGACTGGACGGTGGGAGCGTCGGCGTTCACTGAGATCGTCTCGGTAACGGCCCCGGCGCTTAACTTCACCTCGAGAGCCGCCGTGCTCGCTACCTGGACGACGACTCCGGTGAGGCTCACCGTCTTGAAACCAGTGGAGCTGACCGTGACGTCATAGGTTCCAATGTTGACGTTTGGAAACCGATAGAGACCTGCGCTACTGGACACGGTCTTGTAGGTTGTGCCAGTGGATCGTTCTTTTGCCGCGAGTTGTGCATTCACAACAACGGCTCCGGTTTGGTCGGTCACCGTACCCGCGATAGAACCCTGGTTCGCCTGTCCAAGGGAGATCGATGAGATAGCGAAGGTGGTCACGACTGCTGCTAGAAACGAAGCCAGTACTCTGCCCACAGAACGCGGTTGCGAGTGCATACGTTTTTACGCTCCCCAGAGAATTGAAAGTGCTTTGGCCCAAAACCCTCGAGCAAACGTTTACTCACCAATTCCACAAAAACATTTGTCAACCTAACGCGCGGCCTCTTGCGCCTCCGGCGTCCGCTTAAGCTTGTCTTCCAGTTTCTGCGCCTGCACGGCATCGGCCTTCTGCTTCAACCGCATGAAAGAATCGAGAGCACGTTTCGACTCTTCGGGACGCTGAGCCCGGCGATAGAGTTGCGCCAACTGGTAGTAAGACTGTCGGAGCGACTCGCTGTCGGTTTGACCGGCGTCGGCTACCGCTGCGGTGAAGCTACCAATGGCAGCGTCAACCTGACCCAGCTGCGCTTGTGCTCGACCCATCTGGTAATGGGCATCAAGATACTTTGGCTCACGGCGCAGAACTTCGCCCATGAGCGCTACGGTCGCTTCAGGTTTAGCCCGCTCCAGACTGACGACGGCCAGCTTATAGCTGGACGACAAACTGTTGCCGTCAATTTTCAGTTCCTCTTGAAAAGCGGACTCTGCCTTCTCCAACTGATTCTGCTTCCAGTAGATGTCCCCCAATTCTTCATGCAGTCCCGGCTCTGCGGGCCGCAAGCGCAATGCTACCTGGCATTCGTTCACTGCATCTTCCAAGCGATCGGCTTCAACAAACGATTGCGCCAAAACCTGATGCACACGCCAGGAGTTCGGATCCGACTTGTACATCTGTTCGTAGCTCTCCTTGGAGACCAGCATGTGCGCCCGACCGCGATGGTACAGAATATCCACATCGCCGGGGCTGAGCTGGGCTGCCTTGTCCAGGGCAACGGTCGCTGCCATCGCGTCCCCCGCTCCCAGTTGAGCAACGCCCAACCACATCAAGGCCGTGGCGTTGCCGGGGTCGATCTGGATCTCGCGCTCGAAGGACGTAATGGCGTCGCGGTAGTCGTTCTTGCGGTATTCCGCGATCCCCAGGAATAAATTCGCACCACGGAGCTTGGGCGCCAATGTGAGTGTGCGGCTCAGAGCCACCCGAGCTTCGTCGAGGTGCCCCTGCTGAAACCGAGCCAAACCCAGGTTGAAATAGGCCTTGGCCGATGTGGGCATGATCACGGTAGCTTCGCCAAAGGCTTTTGCAGCCTCGTCCCACTGTCCGGCCCGCATGGCTTCGGTGCCCTGGTGAAACGATTTCTCGAACTGGCTCGTTTGCCCTGGCAAGCAAAGCGGGATCAGGAGTGCCGCAATCCCAAAAATCGCGAGGCGAAACCTGAAATTTGAACTTGACAAGGCCTTCTCAGTCGCTCTAGCTAGTCAACTTGCCGGTGAATCTAGTATTAATTAGTTAGCCTTGTCAAGAGTTTTCTGAGCCGGGCGCCACTTTTCAGAAAACGCTTACCGAGCAGCCCGCGGCGAACCCGCACGCTGGTTCGGGTCATTGATCGGAGGGAAATCGGCTCCTTCCGCACAATCTACGAAGGAAGGTCACTGAGGAGTGGGCTTTCCTGCCGTCTGTGGCCCATCGAGGAGGTTGCGGACGATGCCCTTCCCTTCCTCGACTACGTAGAATCGGTCGACGGCAGGCAGCGTGAGGCGATCTACCGCCCCACTCGGCCAGTGAATCTCGACGCCATCGACTCGAACGGCGTCTTGAAGCCCAAAGTGGATTCGCGAGTCGTTCGACGAGGCGAAACTCCCGCCGCTAATCACATCCCCTCTTTGACGAATTCCTTTGGCCGTCAGAAACGCGGCGGCGCCGACCGCGTCACGCGGACTTTTGGGCCCTCCGATGAGTGTGAGACCGACCCAATGGTTGTTGTCGGGAGTCACATTCCGAAGAAGCGCCGGAACGTTGTCCAGTTGATTTACGACAACGTCAATTTTTCCATCGTTGAAAAGATCTCCAAAAGCCGCGCCACGAGCAGTGAATACAGCGGCCAGCCCGGTACCCTTCACCGGCGGAACAACCTCGAATTTGCCGTCCCGAAGATTGTGAAACAGCAAGGGACGCTCCGCAAAGGTCGTACCCCAGTCGCTTTGGTCAACGCCCGGATAAACATGCCCATTGGCGGCGAACAGGTCCTTCCATCCATCGTTGTCGTAGTCTAGAAATCCGGTTCCCCACCCGAGGAACGGAATCGTCACCTCCGCAATACCGGCTTGATAGCTGACGTCGGTGAAGTTCGCGTCCCCCTCATTCCGGTAAAGGGGGTTGTAATCGTCAGAAAACACCGTGTTGTAGAGGTCGAGCCAGCCGTTATTCCGGTAGTCGCCAACGGCGATTCCCATGGAAGCGGTTTCTCGACCGTTCTCATTGAGGGCGTATCCCGATGCATAGCTCGCATCCTCGAACGTGCCATTGCCCTTGTTGATGTACAAATAGTTGGGCGTCGAATCGTTGGCCACCAGGAGATCGACCTTGCCGTCGTTGTTGAGGTCGGCGAATACGGCGGTGAGTCCGTAGTAGGCGTTGGAATCGCTGACTCCCGCTTTCTCACTAACATCGGTAAACGTTCCGTCGCCGTTGTTATGAAAAAGATGGTCCCGCTCGCCTTTCAGACCGCGCGGGCCGCACATTACTTTTAACCCCCGAAACTCGCAGGTCGAGAACGCCACCACGGACGAGCCCGGCACCGGGGGGTGCGCCAGGTCATAGTGCACATAGCCGGGAACGAACAGGTCCAAACGGCCGTCGTTGTCGTAGTCCCCGAAGGTGGCTCCGGTGGACCAGTTGCCGAGCGCGACGCCCGCCTTTTCTGCAACATCGGTAAACGTGCCGTCGTGGTTGTTGTGGTATAGACGATTCTTTCCGAAATTTGTTACGTACAGATCGGGCCACCCGTCGTTATCGTAGTCTCCCACGGCGACGCCGAAACCCCAGCGATCGTTGGCGACTCCTGCTTGCTGAGCGACATCGGTAAAAGTGCCATCGTGGTTATTGTGAAATAGTGCGGCGTGGGGCGGAGAAGCCTTTCCTGACATGGCGTCGTAGGTTGATCCGTTGACCAGATAAATATCCAGCCATCCGTCCTTGTCGTAATCGAGCAACGCGACCCCGGATCCGACGGTCTCCAGAATGTAAGTCTTCTGTGGAGTCCCCATGACGTGGCGCCAGCGGGTGAGTCCTGCTTTTTCCGCGACGTCCTGGAATACGATAGGACCGCTATCCACAAAGCCGCCAGCCGTGATTGGACGCTTCTCAGCATCGAGCACCGCAGCATGAGCTCCGGCGGTCGAGACCACACCCTGGGCTTGCGGGGCCTTCGGTGTCTCGTTGGGAGACTGCGCCGTTGTTCCGACACTGGTTTGCGCAGCCGCGGGAATAAGGGGAAAAACGAACTCCATCGCGACGAGCAGCAGAAATATGACCAAGCGCGTCGCGGAAACCCTTCGACGCGATCTGGCCTCGATTCTCATCATCCCCCGGAAGCTCAGTATAACCATCCCGTCATCGTGGTCTGGCTGGCCGTCACGCCAATTCGACTGCCAGCTTCGTGACCGACGCTGCGGGAAAGCGAAATCTCAAGATGTCGCCCCTAACTTCTGCGCTCGCCGTCTGCGGCTCGACTACATTTCTCTGAGCGAATGTGTTGTGGGCATGGATGTCTGCGTGGCTGAGCACCGTGGCCGTTGCCGCTTTGAGTTTCGCCCCCCGCACCGTAACCTGCGTATCCCGTGGCTCGCTAACATGCGGATTTACCACGGTCAGCGTGAGTTCCTTTTCTCGCAACGATGCGGAACCCTTGAGCCCCCAAAAGGAGGCGGGCTTCCCGTCGCGATCATAATCAATCATTGGTGAGGAGAAAATCGTGCGCAGCGCCTGTCCGCCCTGGTGTGCGGCATACATCGCAAAGACGTGGCCCACCGGAGTGACCACGAACCTGTCTTCATGCGCGAGATACAGGCTGTTCAGACAATTGATCAACTGGGCGCAGGCTGCCATGGCGACTTTTTCGGGATGACGATTGAAGGTGTCCAGGGTCATTCCACTGAAGACAGCATCGCGCAAGGTGGGCATCTGCTCCAGTTGATCACCAGCAGTCGCCTCGCTGCCCGGGCGATACCAAGGTCCCCATTCGTCGACCACCAACTTGACCAGGTGCTGAGGATCTTCCTCGCCCATAATCTGCCAGTGGCCGTTGATGAGCCCCTCCATGCGGTCTCCTTCGCGCATGAGTTCGTACCAGTCTACGGCCTCAAAATTGACGGCGTCGCCCTTGCCCTGGATCCAGTCCTGTGTCTTCCCGCGGCTGAGATTCCAAGCATAGTGGTGAAGCGCCCACCCGTAGACAGAGCGCAATTCCCCTCTTCCCTTGCGCACGATTTCCTCAAAGAAACCTCTGGTCCACGCCCAGTTATCGACATTGGGACCAGAGCCAATGAAAGACAACTCCTGTCCAAAGCGCGGCACCCAGGTTGTGAATCGCCGGAACTCCGCCGCATATTCTTGCGGTGTGAAGTTCCCGCCGCAACCCCAGGACTCATTGCCAACTCCCCAGTAGCGAACGTTGAACGGCTCCTTGAACCCTGCGGACGCGCGCATGTCAGCCAGCGTCGTGCTGCCCGCGGGCGAGTTGCAATACTCC
>Ga0073928_10007374_pt1 | contig 14312 bp, 11 predicted proteins | sample PaiPotPPA55metaG_FD_76969 | JGI IMG/M metagenome (GOLD analysis project Ga0073928, IMG submission 76969) | Iron sulfur acid spring bacterial and archeal communities from Banff, Canada, to study Microbial Dark Matter (Phase II) - Paint Pots PPA... ... | reverse complement strand
TTTGCATGCGCGCGAGGACGCCACCTCGCGGCAGATGCTATGAGCGCTCTTCGCCAATGTCAACCGAACGCGTTCCGACGATCGATCGCGCTCGTCGTGTCATCGGGCAGGGGCAGGTCTCAGGGTGGTCGCTTTAAGGTTCGCAGGTTTTCCGGCAAACGCATCCACTCGGCGCTTTCAGAATGTAACACGAGCGCCGATTTGCGCCGCGAATGGAATCCCCACCGTCGTTCCCGGCCCGAAGAAGTCGCCCAGCGCCCCACCGGGCACGCGCAACTGATTCAGGCTGGTGATTGGAGTGGTCGTCGTGCAAGCGGCGTTGGTGCAAAGGTCGGTGATATTGCCGGCAGCCACCTCCGCTGGCGGCACCGGCAGCGCGCCCACATTCGTCACGTAGTTCGCTCCGGGATTATTGCGGTCGAACAGATTGAAGAACTCGACGAAGGGGACCACCGACCAGCGGTCGCCGAACCGGAACGGCCGGCTCACCCGCAGGTCCATCTGGATGTAGGGCGTTCCTCGCAATTCGTCGAGCGTCGTCGGCACGCCGTTCACCACCGCCCGGTCGTCGACCCCGTCGCCCAATCCAGTCACAGGAGTTGTGGTCGTTAGCGTAATCGGCCGCGCACTCTCCGCCTGCATCAGCGTCGTCAATTCAAATCCGCCCGGTACGTGAAATGTCCCTGCGAACACGAACCGATGCGTCACGTCTTCCCCGGACGGCCCGTAGTCGCCGGGACCGAAGGGCTTCAGCGGATTGCAAACGCCGTCCACGTAATCGAACAGCTCGCCGAGTATGCATCCCCACGTGTTCGCCCGCGACACCGTGTAATTCGTCACCAGGCTGAACCGCCGCGAAACGTTTCCCTGCAAGTGAATCATCAGCGCGTTGTAAGCCGACCGATTGTCCGAGCGGTACACGGTCACGTTAGGGACGTTGTCACGCTGGCAATCGATCGCGTCTTCCAGCGCGGGGCAGCCGTTGCCGGGAGAAAAAAGCGGCGAGTTCAACGTAAACCCCGCCTGATACTGATAACGCGTGAAACCGTGGTTCCCTTTCTCGTATGTGTAGTCAGCGCTGATCAGCCAGTTTGGATTGAAAGCATGCTGAACGCCGCCTGTGACGTGCATTGCGTAAGGCGTTTTGTAACCCGGTGCGATGATCGCGCCCGATCCCGCCACCGTCCCGATGGGCCCCGTCGAAGACGCTGGAGGCAGGCAGCCCGGATCGCCTGGATTCACGCAAGGCCCCGGCGGCGTGTTCACTGCTTGCAACGCCGGCACCCAGCCGTTCTGCGCAAGGTCGTTCGAGTAAATACCTGTGCCGGCGCGAATCACCGTGTTTTCAGATTTGCCCACGCCGTACACGATTCCAAGCCGCGGCCCCACCGCCCCGGTGAAATCGTGCGGCGCGCCATTCAACAACGGAATCTGCAACGCCTTCAGCGTCAAGTAAGCGGGATTATCGAATTGGCTCTGCCCCGACGCGATGAACAGACCGAAGCTCCGGTCGTACCGAAAGCCGTAATTCAACGTCAGCCGCGGCGTGACGCGCCACGAATCCTCGGCGTAAAGCCCGAGCCGCTGGATGTTCTGCCCGAAGCTGCCGTTCCCGGCCGGCGTCGTCGCGCACGTCGATCCCGGGTTCGCGTTCGGCGAAGGATTCGCCGTGCACAATGACAAATCCGCGCTGAACTGCGCGGGGTCGGCCAGATAGCCCGTCGGGTCCTCGGCAAACGTTACGATCGTCTCCTGATTGCTCGGCAGCGCGCCGCTCAGCACCGGCTCGTGCATGAAGTTCACGCCAAATCGGATCGAGTGCGCCCCGGTGGTGTGCGTCACGTCGTAGCGAAGCTGGTATTTCTCCTGATTGCGCAGCACCGGAAACGCAGTGATCGGCGTGATGAACTGATTGTCGCCAAACGTCTCGAAGCCGGAAATCGTCGCCGACGTCGCAGTGAACGGAAACGCCAGCGCGAATCCCAGGTCCGAATTGCGCCCCGCGGTCAAGTGCAGCGCGCTCGCGTCGAACACAAACGACCCCACCCATGTGGGGCCGAACAAGAACAGATTGCTGGCGACCATGTTGATGTAGCTGTTGTGCTGCTCCACGCCGGTCGAGGGCAGCGCCGCCTGCTCCACCAGCGCGTTGTGCGTCAGATAATTGTCGATCGCCGCGCGCAGAAACCATTGCGACCTCGCCGACTCCGCCCAGTCGAATCGCGTCGTCGCCAAGTAATCGCGAAACGGCACCGTCACGATGTTGGGCGTCGGGATCGAGCTCACCTGCGTGCCGTTCACATCTACCAGCCCCATTTGCGCGAGCGCCGCCAGCGCGTTGAACTGCGTCTGGCTCGCCGGACTGTACGCGATGCTCGCGTTTTCGTGCACGTATTCGAGCGACGAGAAAAACCATACTTTGTCGCGCACAATCGGGCCGCCCACCGCGCCCAAATAATTCTGCCGCGAAAACGGCTGCTTCGGATTCGGCGGGGGATTCTCGATCGGGAACCGCGCGTTCAGCTCGGCCTGCCGGTCAAAGATCGCGCCGTCGCCATGCCATTCATTCGTACCCCGCCTCGTTGTGATTACTACGGACGCGGCCGTCGTGCGCCCCGTGTCCGCGTCTTCTCCCGCCGTGCGCACCGCAAATTCCTGCACAGCATCCGGCGAAAAATTCTGCAGGAAGCCGCCGATGTAGTCGTCGGAGTTGTCGCCGCCGTCCACCGATAGCTCGTTGTTCAGGCCCGAGCTGCCACCCGTCGACACCGCCGTGATGCGCGCCTTCGTCGGATCGGAAGGCTCCACAGGCTCAGTCCCCGGCGCGAGGTAGGCGATGTTGGCAAAGCTCCGCGCCGCAAGAGGAATTGTCTCAAGGTCCTCCGAGCTCACGGTCGTTTGATGCACTGCGCTCGTCGTGTCGATCGGCTGCGTCGCGATCGACGCCGGAGCAAAGACGTTCGGCCCCTCCTCCAGCACCGGAGCCAGGCGCAACACCACCGTGACTTCCTTCACTGTGCTGACCACCACGGTCACGTCGGAAATCGCGTCCGCGAATCCTTTTGCCTTGACGCTGAGGTGATAAATGCCCGGCAGCAAATCGTCGATGCGGAATTGCCCGACGCCATCGCTCGTCGTATCGCGCTGCGCGGACGGCGATCCCGCCGCCTGCATTGTGACGCTGGCGTTCGGCACGCGCGCGCCCGTCTGATCCTCGACGGTCCCGAGCACGCTGCCGCGAAAATTCTGCGCCGCCGCTCGGGGTATCAAACCGCAGCAACATGCGACGCATACCGCCGCCAGGCACGCCCGCCGCCGCCCTGTGTTTTTCACTCGCTCAGTCCCCGGACGGATCGTCCCCAATATTCAATCGGCATTCAATCCGTCGGGAAGCCTATCGCACCCCCCATTCCTACTACCACGCGTAGTAGTTCGCGCCTCAATCGTTGTCGGAGTGTCCCCAAAGTCCACGAATCAGAACCTTCCAATGACAATTATCTTGACGTGTGCGGACCAAGCTAGGATACTCACGTCCCCTCAGTTTTTTTGGCAGCGCCCCCTTCCGGAAAATGCGTGTGACTCACCATGTCTACAGCCGTGGCGGCTCCGAGGATCCTCGTCATCGAGGATAACTCGGCGGTCGCCCATGCGATTCAAGCAGCCCTCGCTCACTCTCGCACCGGTCCGTTCGACGTGGAATGGGTACGCCGGCTTTCCGATGGCCTCGGTCACCTGACGGGCGAAGGAATTGCCGCTATCCTGCTGAATTTGTTCCTGCCCGATAGTCGAGGTATTGAGACGTTCGACAAGCTGCACCGCGTCTCGCCCGCCATCCCCATTTTGGTCCTCTGCGGCGGCGATGACGAAGCTCTCGCACAGCAGGCGGTAGCGCGCGGCGCCCAGATTTATCTCCGCCCGGCTCATCTCCGTCGGCATCCGCTGCAGAGCATTCTGCGCAGCTCGATCAAACGCAATGCCGCCGAGGATGTGTTGTGCGTGGAACGGGAACGCACACAGGTCATCCTGAACTCGATTGGCGACGGTGTCATCTGCACGGACAACGAAGGTAACGTCACCTCCCTCAACCTGGTTGCACAGAGCATGACGGGTTGGCCTCGCGAAGAGGCTGCTGGCCATCCCTTCGCCGATATCTTCAGGACGATTGACGCCGCCACCCGCCTGCCCGCTCAAAACTTCATGCAGATGGCTCTCCAGCAGAATCGGGCCGTGCGACTCCCCGGGAATTGCATCCTTGCTCGCCGCGACGGATTTGAATCCGCCATTGAAGGTTCCTTCACCCCTGTCCACGACCGCGCGGGTCACGTCACTGGCGCTGTGATCGTTTTCCACGACGTCAGCGAAGCACGAACCATGTGGCTCGAAATGATCCGCGCCGCGCACCACGATTGTCTTACGAATCTCCCCAATCGCCTGCTTATCAACGAACGCATATCTCAGTCGATTTCGCTGGCTCGCCGCCAAAACAAGCGGGTCGCCGTGATTTTTGTGGACCTGGATCGCTTCAAATACATCAATGATTCCCTGGGGCATGCCGTCGGCGACAAGCTCCTGCAATCTGTTGCGGAGCGGTTGTCGGCTTGCGTGCGAAGTTCAGACACTGTCAGCCGCCAGGGTGGGGATGAATTCGTGATCCTGCTGCCGGACATCACCCATCCCGGTGACGCTGCCGCCAGCGCTGAAAAGTTGCTCTCCTCTCTCCAAGCGCCCCACTCGATCGAGGGGTACGATCTCCATATCGACGGCAGCATCGGCGTCAGCATCTTTCCGGAAGACGGAGAGGATGCCGAAACGCTCATCAAGCACGCGGACACTGCCATGTACCACGCTAAGGAAAGCGGCCGTAACAATTTCCAGTTCTTTGCGGCCGAAATGAATGCGAAGGCCGTCCAGCGCCAGTCTCTCGAAAGCAACTTGCGCCACGCCCTCGAGCGGAACGAGTTCGTGTTGCACTATCAACCGAAGGTAAATCTCGCCACTGGTAAGATCACCGGCGTCGAGGCATTGATACGCTGGCACCACCCGGAGAGAGGGCCTACGCGCCCCGCTCTCTTCGTGCCCCTTGCCGAGGACTGCGGCCTCATTCTCCAGATCGGCCGTTGGGTGCTGCGGGAAGCCTGCAGGCAGGTTCGCGCTTGGCAAGACGCGCGCTTGCCGCTCATACCGGTTGCCGTGAACGTTTCCGCCGTCGAGTTTCGCGCCAAGAATTTTCTGGAAGGTGTTTGCGAGATACTTGCTGAAACGGGCGTGGAGCCCTGCTATGTCGAATTTGAGGTCACCGAAGGCGTCCTCATGGAGGACACCTTATCCACCGCCCGTGTGCTTCAGAAGCTCAGGATAATGGGCATACGTCTCACGGTGGATGACTTCGGCACCGGCTACTCCAGCCTCAGCTACCTGCGGCAGTTTCCAATTGATGCGCTGAAAATTGACCGGTCATTCGTCCGTCGAATCAATATCTGTCCGGATGACGCTTCCATTGTCAGCGCCGCGATCAACATGGGCTGGAGCCTCAAGCGCCGTGTCATCGCCGAGGGCGTCGAAACGCCGCAACAGCTTGCATTCCTTCAGGCCCAGCATTGCGCGGAAGGACAAGGCTACCTCTTCGGCCGACCCATGATCGCCTCCGGGTTCACCAAGTTACTTCAGACCGGCTTGCCGGAAACTTCTTTATTCACGCGGAAACGCGTTGCCTCAGCCGCCGTCTGAATCACCGCGCGAAAATCCGCGGCATCCACCCTAACTAATCTGGGATTAATCCGACTGCCCCGAGCGTGCGACCTTCGCCTTCATACTTCCCTCAGGATCGCTCCCGATTCGCGACCACTCTTTGAACGCATCCGGTGACGGCTGTAGCCGTCCCGGGTTCATTACGTTCCCAGGATCGAGGCCCTGCTTGATCGCGGCCACCGCCTTCACGCCCAGCGGCGAAATGTCCGCCGCCAGCCATGGCAAGTGTTCTGTGCCGACGGCATGATGGTGTGAAAGAGTGGCGCCGTGGTCGATGAACGATTGCTGCGCGGCGCGCTTCACCCTCAGGTACTGCTCCATTTCGCTTCCCCGCTGCTGCGTGAAACCGAATGTGAAATAAAGGCTCGCTCCGCAGTGATATGTGTGACTGATATGGCAGCCGGCCCAGGGCTTTGCGCCGCTTTCCGCGATCCTCGCGCGTATCACTTCCGTCGTAGCCTGGTACAAAGGAAGGATGTTGCTCCACACCGTCGAAGTCTCGCTCACATCCGTCGTCACGTCGCGCTCCAGCAGATAATCGCGGATGTGGGGAAAATCATACTTCGTGGCCTCGAAAGACTTGCCCGAGCCAGATCCCAGCCCAACTCCCCCAAATTTTCGGTATATCGCGTTCACCTCCCGCAATTGCCGCCCGACTTCCCCCTTGCCACCCTCGAACGCGGCCAGCATCAGGCACGCCCGCGGCAGGTCAAAACCCTTCGCTCGCAGATAGCTCTTGAAGACCTTGCTCACCGCTTGCGTAAGCCGCGATGACGCCGGCTTGAACGCCACTGACAGCGCCGTCTTGTCGGGATCGCTCAACCGCACCATCGCGGGCATGCATTCCCTGTTCACGCATTCGCGCATGGCTTGAATGCCGCCCTCGAACTCCGGAAACAGGTACGCAGGAACCAGCCGCAACTCGGGCCGCGGATGCACTCGCATCGTCGCTTCGGTGATTACGCCGAGCGTTCCTTCACTCCCGATGCACAAATGATTCACGTCGATCCCGTTCGATGATTTCGGCACCGTCCGCGTCGCCAGCACGCCATCGGGCGTCACCATGCGCAGCGACACCACCATGTCCTCGATCTTGCCGTACTTGTCGCTTTGCATCCCCGCGGAACGCGTCGCGATCCAGCCTCCCAGCGTCGAGTGCAGAAACGAGTCCGGGAAGTGGCCCAGTGTCATGCCCGCCGCGCTCAACTGCCCTTCCAGGTCAGGACCGAATATCCCGGCCTCCACGCGCGCGGTAAACGACTCCGCATCCACCGCCAGCACGCGCCGCATCCGCCGCATATCCAGCGACACGGCCACGCGATCCGGCTCCATCCGCTCCAGGCAACCGGAGATATTCGAGCCGCCGCCGAACGGAATCACCATCACGTCGTGGCGCGCCGCCGCTCGCAGCGTCGCCAACACATCGTTTTCGCTTTCTGGATAGACCACCAGGTCCGGAGCGCCCTCGGCCCATCCGCGGCGCATGCGAAACAGGTCGCGAAAACCCTTGCCGTATGCGTGCACCACACGTTCGAGACGGCTGTCGCAGATCTGCCCGGCGTGCAAAAGGGAGCTGAGCTCGTCCAGAAAGCGAGGGTTGACGTTTGCTTCCGGCAGTTCCACAGCTTCAAGCGGCACAGGCGGCGTGGCGGGAGCTTCACCTTCGATGCCAAGTACAGTCTTCGCAAAAGGCCAGAAACCAGGATGGGAATTCGCATGGAAGCGCACATCAGGGTCGCCCCAACCCCACCACTTCATATGCCTGGGGCTGTATGCCATCAGCGCTCCCCTCACACGCTCAAGTCCTCGCGCCCTTGCCCCCCCAAATCAAGACGATGCGCGTGATTCGACCGAAAATCCCCACTTAAACGGTGAGATGCCACATCGTATGCCTCTCCCGCCCCGCACACAACGACTTTGCCGCCGGAGTTTCTTCTGTTTCACGAAATCCCGCTTTTCTCTGTGCCTCTGTGTCTCTTTTCGTGCCTTTGCATTCATCAGTGTTTATCTGTGTTCATCTGTGGTTCCAAGGGTGTTGCCTTTCTTTGAAATCTGCGACTCAATCTGACCGATGGGACTCTATTGACTTGCCGCCAATGTGGCTCTACCGTGAGGTAACGTCGGTCTGGTGTGAATTCCGAACTGGAGGAGGCACGATGAAAGGTCGAAAATCACCGAAAAAACATAAGCAACTCACGAAGAAAAAACTCAACATGGTAAAGACGTTAATCAAGGATCCGATATCGGTGCACCATTTCAGTTAGCCTCTGGCGTCGAATCTGACTTTTTGAACTGCCTGCGCTATTGGGGTTTTAACAGCGCGTCGATCTGGCTTTTTGCCCAGTCATCGTCCGGATGCAATTCGACCACTTTGCGGTAATCCGCGATGGCCTTATCAATCTCTCCGTTGGCTTGGTGCGCCATTGCGAGCACGTGATACGAGTAGACCGACGTCGGATTGTTCTCCGCGAAGTTCATCTCCATGATCGCCACAGCTTCCTTGTTCTGTTTCTTCGCCAAAAGCGTTTCCGTAAGCTGATTCAACGGAAGCTCGCCGAAATCGTACTGGCCTGAGCCGTAATACTGTTTGCGCAGGTCGTGATACAGCGCCAACGCTCCATCAATCCCGCGATTCTCGATCGCTTCCGCGAGCACGGCTTTCAACTGCCGCGGTTTCGTCAGGCCGTGATGGCACGTCGCGCACTCCACGCGCACCGGCTCCTCCTTGCCGATCTTGGTCATATAGTCGTGGTTGATCGCAGCCACCATTTGGAGCATCACCCGCGCCGTTTTCTTCGTGTTCTTGTCGTCAGCGGCGTAGTCGAATTCCTTGTTGGCGTTTTGCATGTGGCAGTATTCGCACCGCACGCCCAGTGCAAACGCGAAGCTGCGCATCGTCGCCTGCAGCTCGCTCTTCGAAGTCTCCTTCGGTAGAACCTGAAGGTTCGTGTATTTGTCAGGAAATTGCGCGCCGGCCGTGCCCGCGGTGAATGCTAGTGCGAACAACATCGCCGTCATTCCGATTCCACGCACGAGAGTGCGATGAGCAATCATGATCCCCTCCGTTCGCCCCAGCGTCGGTGCGAATCATACCATTCCTCGCCAGCCATCCCGCTCGCCGCTCGACTTGCGCCGATCCCCCTTCCAGCGCGAATGCCTCTTGCACGTATTAAGGGATTCCCTTATTATGTGGACATGAACATCACACTGTCACTCGATGACAACATCGTCAAGGAAGTGCGAAAGATCGCCGTCGAACGAGACACCACGCTGACCGGACTTGTGCGGGAATATCTGGAATCCCTCGCTGCCGAAAACGCGAACTCGGGCCGAAAGCGCCGCGAACTAGAAACGCTCGAACAGACCTTCGCGCGATTCAGCTTCAAGGTCGGAAAGCGAACCTGGACCCGAGCCGATCTTCATGAGCGCTCCTGAGTTCCTCGACTCGAACGTCTTCGTTTATGCATACGATGAGAGCGATCCCCGCAAACAAGCCATCGCCCAGAAGTTAGTGGCTAGAGGTCTCAGGGGAGAAGCCGTCGCATCGTCCCAAGTACTCGCTGAATTCGCAGTGACGCTTCTTCAGAAGGCATCGCCGCCAGCTCGTTCCGAGGTATTACTCGCCATTCTTAATGCTCTGGGTCCGATAAAGCTTATCTCAGTAGATGCTGACACCGTCCGCCGGGCCGTAGAGGCTCGCGCCACCTACGGAGTGCACTTCTATGACGGTATGATCGTCGCAGCCGCAGAGCGCGGCGGTTGCAAGCGAATCTGGTCGGAAGACCTAAACTCCGGACAACAGTATTTCGGCATCGAGGTTCTTAATCCGTTCAAGTAGCCACGAAAGATCTCTCCGAGCAAAAAGCACGTCCCATTCGCTGCGGCGATTTCGCATCTCCGCTGCCACTTTCAGCCGCCAGATGTTTATTCCTTGCGCCCCAGAAATTTTCTACTACCATGGAACCGTGGAAACTGTCTCGACAAAGCGAATGCAGACGCAGGACGCGGACCTACTGCTCGTACCGGGATTAGAAATCGCCGCAACCTCCTGGAAACAAACGACGCCGACCCCTTCTAATAGTCAGTACAGTGGGGGGCCACCGTTCGCCTGCGGACCAAATCCGATGCCCCGCGAAACTGCATCTCAATCGGTACACTTTGCAAACGGAAATCCCGCTAAGTCACTGAAAACAAACAGCCAAAAAATTTCCAATCGGTACACAAAACACCCATTCTTTCACCGATCGTCGCTTCACGAGTCCCGAATCACCAATCACCTACTCACATGACTAACGACGCCCATCGCATGAGTCGCCCCATCGACGAAGTCGACCCGCAGATCGCGGAGATCCTTCGCGACGAACTCCGCCGACAATCCACCAGCATCGAGCTGATTCCTTCCGAAAACTTCGTCTCCGAAGCCGTCCTCGAAGCTGCGGGCTCGGTCCTCACCAACAAATATGCCGAGGGCTACGGCACGAAGCGCTATTACGGCGGCTGCGAATTCGTCAACCAGGCCGAACAGCTTGCCATCGACCGCGCGAAGCAGCTCTTCGGCGCCGAACATGTAAACGTGCAGCCGCATTCCGGCACGCAGGCCAACATCGCCGTTTACATGACCGCGCTTCAGCCGGGCGACACCGTCCTCGGAATGAATCTGGCGCACGGCGGCCACTTGACGCATGGTCATCCTCTGAATTTTTCCGGCAAGACGTACAAATTCGTCGCCTACGGCGTAACGAAAGAAACTGAAACAATCGACTACGACGAGCTCGATCGCCTCGCGCGCGAGCACAAACCGAAAATGGTCGTCGTTGGTGCGAGCGCTTACTCGCGCATCATCGACTTCGCCCGCATGGGCGAAATCGCGCGCGCGATCGGCGCGCTGCTCTTCGTCGACATGGCGCACATCGCGGGCCTCGTTGCGGCGGGCGTGCATCCGAGTCCCGTGCCCCACGCGGATTTTGTTACCACCACCACGCACAAAACTCTGCGCGGCCCTCGCGGCGGCATGATTCTCTGCAGGGAGCAATACGCCAAGGATCTCGACCGTACTCTCTTCCCCGGCATCCAGGGTGGCCCGCTGATGCACATCATCGCGGCCAAGGCGATTTGCCTGAAGGAAGCGATGGAGCCGGAGTTCCGCGAATACGGCAGGCAGGTAGTGGCGAACGCGAAGGCGCTCGCCGCCGGCGTGACGAAACACGGCTACCGTGTGGTCAGCGGCGGCACGGACAATCATCTGTTCCTGATCGACATCAACGCGCGCGGCCTTACCGGCAGCGTCGCGCAGCCCGCGTTCGATCGCGCCGGAATCACGGTCAACAAAAACTCGATCCCGTTCGACCCCCTTCCGCCGATGAAGGCGGGCGGCATTCGCGCCGGCACTCCCGCCATCACCACGCGTGGCATGCGCGAGCCCGAGATGGAAAAAATCGCCGCGTGGATCGCGGACGTTCTCGACCACCTAGGCGATGAAGCCACAGAGAAGCGCATCCGCGCCGAAGTGGCCGCCCTCGCCGCGAAGTTTCCGCTCTACACGAAGCGCCTCGCAGCAGCCGACGCCGCCTTGGCGCATCATACCTACCGCGCAAACCCCTGAACATGTCGCGAACATCTCGTGTCGAAGGCTCGCTGCGCACCGTGGCGTTTCACTCGCGCTCAAACGTTTCGTCGCGGCACAGTTGCGATTCCAGCGCGGTTCCCTGCGGCGTTTGCATCCGGCTAACCTCTTTCCTGCGCTCATCGCAATCCGATTCCCGCTCTCGTTTTTGGCACGCGGCGTGCCACTTCCACTTTCGCACCACTGCGTCAACTTGAGCCCGAGAGGATTGTCAGAATGGCGATGCCGGAGACGGTCGAGCAATTGATTCCGGCCAACAAGGTTCCCGCCAGCATCTGGGAAGTCGAAAGAGATGAGGCGCGGCGAATCCAAGAATCGCTGCTGCCCACCGGCCCGCTTCGAGGACCGAGCTTCGAAGTCGCGTGCCGCTTCGCGCCTTTCTCCGGCGTCAGCGGCGATTTCGCCGACTATTTCGATCTCCCCAACGGTCTCGTGGGAATTTACCTCGGCGACGTCGTCGGGAAGGGCCTGCCCGCCGCGATGTATGGCGCGATGGTGATGGGCACGCTGCGCGGCACCAACAAGACCGGCGAGGATACGCGCGGTGTGCTTACTGCACTCAACAGGCGCTTGCTCGCCCGCCCAGTCTCCGGACGGTATTGTGCCACTCTGTATGCGCTGTTCAATCCCGCTACACTCGAGCTGAGATTCTCGAATGCGGGCCTGCCTTTTCCATTGCACGCTTCCGAGGACGGTTGCAAGACCGTTGGAGACGGCGGCGTGCCGTCAGGATTGTTCCCCGACTCGTCTTACGATGTTCACTCGATCAAGCTTTCGCCGGGGGACACCGTTTTGTTCGCGACGGACGGCTTGCACGAGATGCGGAACGGCAAGGACGAGGATTTCAGTTGGGAGAGACTGTCTGAAGTGTGGCAGCGCTGCCGCGGAAGCTCCGCGAAAGAAACACTCGATCTTCTTTTCGAAGGCGTAAAGGAATTTTCGGCCGGCGGCGTCGGGCAACACGACGACATCACGGTCGTCGTCATAAAGGTGATGTCGACGATGGTCCTGCCGAACCCGGCAGGGGGCTTCTGGCGCGTACCGTGGCGCTAAAACCGATGAAACTCCCATCTCAACGCTTGGGTTTTTCGAACGCGCCTTCCGGAATATCGTTTGCGTGGGGCGCTACCTTCCCGATGTTAGGCGTCACGTCCGCGTCCACGTTGCGAAGCGCCCACGAAATTCCACCCAGCAGCAGGCTCTGGTATATCGCCGAATTCCACACGTCTTCGCGATGCCCGAGCGCCGTGTAAAACACTCGGCCGCGCCCATGCATCCTGGCCCAGGTGTTCGGAAACGGCGGACGCTGGTAATGCGGCCCCTGCATGCCTTCCGTTTCGAGAATCGTCAGCACGTGCAAATCGCGCTGATAATCGCGAAAGGGATACCACTCCTCTTCGATCTCCACGCCGTCGCCAAGCGGCGCCATACCCGGAAAATCCTTGTCGGCAACGGTGACACGCGCCTTTTGTTGTGCGTCGTGCGCCAGGAATTCTGCGCCGAGCATCCGGAGGTACGGATCGAGCGCTTGCGGCTTGGGATCGAAGCGGTCACCGTAAGTGTCGAACGTATCGCTGGCGGAATGCGTGCCGATGAATCCTTTGCCATCGTGAACGAGGTCGAGAAAGGCCTGCTTGCCTTCGGGCGTCATCGGGGGATTCTTATCGGTTCCCGGAGTGGTGAGATCGCCCGTCGTGTAAAAGAAGAAGGCATCGTATTCCTTAAGGTCGGCACTCGAAAAAATTCCGCCATCCTTCGTCGCGGTCACGTCGAAACCCTGCTGCTTGCCAAGATCGGTGACGATCTGCTCGGCGAGGCCCGACCTTCCATCTGTACGTTTGATCACGGAATGCTCGTAGCCCGACGACTTCGTGAACATCAGAATCTTCTTGGACGTCGCCCCCGCTGCGTTGCCCCGCGGGAACGAAAGCCCTTTTGCGGCCACGCCTGTTGCCGTCGCGCCTAGCATCCGCAGCAAATCACGCCTATTGATCAGCTGATCGGTCATGCGTCTCCTTCGCCGTTTCGACCTGAATCTCTCGCTCGGCCACGCGGCCGCCTCGAATTGAAAATGCGCGCACCGGCCGGGCTGCTGCAGCAAGCGGCGAAACAATAAAATAGGCCGCGTCGGGATAATACGCGCGTTCGATGTCGCGCGGCGATGGTTCGTTCTTGCCGTTTGGATGCGAGTGGTAAATGCCCAGCAACTCCCGTCCCGCGGCGCGTATCTCACGCATCAAGCGGAATAATTCTTCCGGCGCAATCTCGTACGACGTCGTAGGATCGCTCGCCGCGTTCGTCGCCGGAAATGCGTGGGTGATGATTCCATCGCGTCCCGCCAGCAATCCACAGACTTCGCGCGACGACTCCTGACGTGCCTTCGTCAGCAACTCCGCCAACAATCGATCATCGATGCGGACTCGCACCGTGGAAAAGTCTACACCGAGTAGCAACCGGAAAGCTCGCCACAGAGGACGCGGAGAGGAGCCGGAAATCACTCCGGGCGAACGAAGACGAGTGACGTGAAGATTCTGCTTAGGGCGGCTCGTGAGCCCGCCCACTTGTGATCAGCAATGCCAGCTAAGCTTTCTGTGCCTGGCGACGGAGAAATGTGGGCACGTCGAGATCGTCGGCCGGAACGTCCCGGAACGATTCGCTCACGTTGCGCGAAACTTGCTGCACCACGTTTGCCGGGGGCGGAGCCATGGGCGAGGGCGTTGTCTGCTCCCGCCCCGCCTTCCACGTCTTCGGCAGATAGGATGGCCGCGAGGCCGTCTTCTTGTTCGCGACTTCGCGGAAGCCCGCGGCGATCACCGTGATTTTCACCGATTCCTTCATGGCGTCGTCCTGCACCGCGCCGAAGATGATGTTCGCATTCTCGTGCGCCGCTTTCTGGATGACGGACGAAGCCTCGTGCACTTCCTGAAGGCTGAGGCTGGAT
>Ga0073928_10007373_pt1 | contig 14312 bp, 14 predicted proteins | sample PaiPotPPA55metaG_FD_76969 | JGI IMG/M metagenome (GOLD analysis project Ga0073928, IMG submission 76969) | Iron sulfur acid spring bacterial and archeal communities from Banff, Canada, to study Microbial Dark Matter (Phase II) - Paint Pots PPA... ... | reverse complement strand
GGCGCGGGCAGGATGAGGAGATCGCCTGGCTTTGGGCGTCGCGTCAGCACGACCTTGCCGGCGGCGTCCAGGATTGCGCCCTCGCATGCGCCCGACGCGAGAAAGATCACAAGGTCGCCTCCATGCGCGCCGAGGCGCAGAGTCTCACCCGCAGCCAGCGGCACTGCGCGCATCCGCCGGGCCAGGGCGCGAAGGGCGCCATCGCTCAGCTCCGAGAAGACCGACGCCCCCTCGAGGATCCGCGCACGCTGCTGCAGGATGGAGGGTGCCTGCTCGTCAGCAGGGGGTGATCCTGGCTCCACCTGGGGTACTCCTTCCGCCCCGCTCCGGCCCTCGCGGGCCTCGCGGGCGTTCAAAACGCCGATAATGTACCAACGTCCCCCCAGAACTCCATCTCGCATCGCACCCTGGACGTGGGACGCCGGTCGGACGCAGAGCGCGCACGCCGGCCGCGCGCAGGGCGATCAACCGACGGACCCGGGGCCGCGACTCCGCGCCCTGTTGTGGCCGCTCAGGTCAACCAGGCGCTCCTCTCCGCCCTCACCGGACAGGCCGTCGTCGTGACCGCCGCCGCCGCCGACCTGCTGGCGAACGCCGACACAGTCGCGCCCGCTATCGCGTCGGTCATGCACCGACCCGGCATCACGCTCGCGCAGCAATGGCGAGTGACGCAGGCCATCCACAAGGCGGGCCTGGACGCCGAGCTGCTCGACTCTTTGGCCAGCCCCGATGCCGCGACCCGCGCGGCGGCCTCCAAGCTGTGCGGGGCCCTGCGCCTGGCGGAGGCTGTGCCATGGCTCAGCGACCTGCTGAACGATCCCGAGGAGTCGGTTCGAGACGCGGCGGCACGAGCCCTGGGTCGCACCGGCGGCCGTCGCGCCGTGGAGGCACTGATGGCCGCGGTCGACCGTTTCCCGGGGCAGCGACTGGCTGTCGACATCGCGCACGCGGCCTCCGACATCGACCTGGACGGCCTCCTGCGCTCAGAACGCAATCCGCAAGCCATCGTGGTCGTGGCGCTGGCGTGCGGCTTAAGGGCTGACGCGCTGAGGTTTCCGCGCCTCATCGCGATCGCTCGAGACGCCAATGCGGACCCCCAGGTCAGGGCGGCGGCGTGCCGCGCGCTGGGCATGATCGGGGACCGCGCGGCGGCGGGAGTGCTCCGCAATCTGAGCTCAGACCAAAATCAGATCGTCTCAGAAGCAGCCGCGCACGCGCTTCGGCGGTACCATCCCGGCTTGCCTAGGCGCACGCAGTGAAACTTTCAGAGCGGTTTGATCGCAGATACCAGCAGACACCCCTTGCGGTGCCTGTCCCGCCCGCGGGCCCGGCGCCTCCGGCCCCACCGTCGCCGCCCGCCGGCACCCCCGGCCCTCCCGCGCCCCCGCTCGCCGCCACGCAGGTCATCGCCGTCTCCCTGGCTCCACAGCCGGAGGCCGCCACCCAGCTGAGCCCGACCCTGGCCACGGCCAAGAACGAGATCCACGCCATGATGCTGGCCCACCACACCGCCCAGATCGACATCAACAACCGGGCGGGCATCCGGCGGCTGCTGATGCAGCTGACCGAGGAACACTTCAGAGGCAAGCCCAACCTCGGAGTGACCGCCGCTGACAAGGAGCGCCTGGTCGAGGCCCTGTTCGACGAGGTCGTCGGGCTGGGTCCCCTGGAGACTCTCCTGCGCGATCCCGAGATCACCGAGGTCATGGTCAACCGTCCTGAGCAGATCTTTGTCGAGCGGAAGGGCCGCATCGAGCTGACCAACCTGGCATTCGAGGATGAGGACAGCCTCCGCCGCGTCATCGATCGCATCGTCTCCTCCATCGGGCGCCGCGTGGACGAGTCGGAGCCGATGTGTGACGCGCGCCTCAAGGACGGGTCGCGCGTCAACGTGGTCATCCCGCCGGTCGCGATCTACGGCCCGTGCCTCACGATCCGCAAGTTCGGACGCGACGTGCTGACCCCGGATCAGATCGTCGCCTCGGGCGGCGCGACGGCCGCGATGATGACCTACCTCGACGCATCCGTGAAGACGAGGTTGAACATCATCGTGTCGGGTGGCACGGGCTCAGGCAAGACCACGTTTCTCAACGTGCTGTCGGGTTTCATCCCGCCGGACGAGCGCATCGTCACCTGCGAGGACGCAGCCGAGCTCAGGCTGCGCCAGGTGCACGTGATCAGCCTCGAGTCGAAGCCACAGAACGTCGAGGGGCGCGGCGCGATCTCGATCCGCGACCTCGTGCGCAACTGCCTGCGCATGCGGCCCGACCGCATCGTTGTCGGCGAGTGTCGCGGCCCAGAAGCGCTCGACATGCTGCAGGCGATGAACACCGGCCACGACGGGTCGATGAGCACGCTGCATGCGAACAACCCGCGCGATGCCGTCAATCGCCTGGAGACTCTGGTGCTGTTGGCCGGCGCCGAGCTGCCTTCGCGCGCCATCCGGACCCAGATCGCATCGGCCGTCAACGTCGTCGTACAGACCGAGCGCATGCGCGGCGGTGCGCGCAAGGTCGTCTCCATCGCCGAGGTCCTGGGCATCAAGGAGGGCGACATCCTCCTCCAGGAGATGTTCACTTTCAGGCAGCTCGGCGTATCCGCCGACGGGCGCGCCGTGGGCTATCACACCGCGACCGGGACGCGGTCGATATTCCTTCAGCACTTCCGCTCTGACGGCATCGACCTCCCTGAGGCGATGTTCGCCCCCACCCCTGAGCCACCCTCGACGAACTTTGTTTAGCAAAGGAGCGGCATGAGCGACGGCGAGAGCCCAGGGCGCGCACCTGCGCTCGACTCCGAGGTTCTCGCTGACTTTGGACATCAGCTCCGCAACCAGCTCAACGCCATCGTCGGCGCCGCCGGGCTCCTCTCCGCGACCGCCACGTCGAGCGACCAGCGCGAGCTGGCGTCGATTGTGCTCACCGGGTCTGAGCAGCTCGCGGGCCTGGTCGACGAGGTGCTCGACTCGGAGCTCATACAGAGCGGCAACTTTGAGCTCGCGCTCCACCCGTTCAACCTGAGGTCGAGCACCGAAGCCTGCCTGCGCCGCGTCAACGGCTCCGCGGCCAGCAAGGGGATCACCATCACATTTCGAGCCGCGGACGATGCCCCGGCCGTGATCATCGGCGACTCCCGCCGCGTGGAGCAGGTCCTGTACGCGCTGCTGCGGCTGGCGGTGGAGCGAACGGAACGTGGAGGCATCGAGGTCGAGCTGACCAGCGAGGCGAACGACGGGCCACTCAAGCTTCGGTTCCGCATCCACGACGCCGGGCTCACCTTTTCGACGCGAGTGCTCGAAGCGGGTCTAGGTGACACGGCGCCCCTCAGGGGTCTCGGCCCCGGCGAGCGGCTTGCTGCGCTGAGCCTTCAGACGACCAAGCACATCCTCGAGATGATGGACGGCGACCTCGACATCCGCCACACCGGCGCGGACGGCTCTGCCGTCACCGAGATCGACTTCACGTTCCTGGCCATGGCGTCCGGCGCCCTGGAGGGCGCGGGGGAGTCGCTGGCCGGGATGCAGGTGCTGGTCGTCGTGGAGGACGCCACCGAGCGCCGGGTGCTCGCCATGCAGGCCGAGCTGTGGGGGGCCCCGTCGGCGCCGGCCGAACCCGCCGAGGCCCCAGGGCTGGTGGCCGCCGGCAGGGCTTTCGACATAGCCCTCATCGAGCATCGCAAGCCGGTCATCGATGGCCTTGCTCTCGCGCGCGCCGTGCGCGCGCTGCGCTCGCCCGAAGAGCTGCCCATCATCCTGATCGTCGCCGGCGCCGTCGGCGAGGAGGAGGTGATGGCCGCGGACAGCGGGCTGGTCCAGGCCACGCTGGCGAAGCCGGTCACGCCGCAGAAGCTCCACGACGTGATCAGCCAGGTCGGCCGCCGCCGCGCAGTGCCGGCCCAGGCCGCACCGGAAGTCGTGTCGCCGGCGGTGGCGCTGAGGATCCTGGTCGCGGACGACAACTCGCTGAATCAGAACATGCTGAGGCGCCAGATCGCCAAGCTTGGCCACCAGGTCGACGTGGTCTCCAACGGGCGCGAGGCTGTGGACGCAGTCGAGAAGCAGGCGTATGACGCGCTGCTGATGGACGTCCTGATGCCGGAGATGGACGGGCTGGCCGCAGCCGCCGAGATCTGCCGGCGTTGGAGCCCGAGCACCAGGCCGCGCCTGATCGCGCTGACGGCGATGGCCGGTCCGGGCGATGAGGAGCGTTGCCGCAAGGCGGGGTTCGACGACTACATGAGCAAGCCGGTGCACCTCGACGAGCTGGCGGAATCGCTCATGGCGGCAGCCGGCTGGCGCACCGCACCCAAGGTCCTGAGCTAGAAACCTGGGTCTTAGCGCGCTCCGGTCAGGCGTGAGGCTCGGGCTTCAAGGAACACGACGACGATCACGATCAGCCCGCCCAGCACCATCAGTCCTCCCAGCGCGACCGCCGTATTGCCCTGCGGCTGGGTGATGATCTGGACCATCGCCGAGCCGAAAACCAGCATGTAGCTGAGCCCGAGGAGGCGCACGCGGGGCGCCACCTGGCGATTCTCCTCACCCTTCCAGGGCCGCTTGCCGATGATCAGCAGGTACGCGCCCATCAGCAGCGCCAGGGCCGCGAGGATCAGCGATATCAGCTGGATGAGGCTGGTCGTCATGGGCTCCGATAGTAATCGGAGCTTCCACTAATGTTCATGATTCAATGCCTCGAACCGAACCGATCAAAGCTGTCCGCGGCGTGCGCGACATCCTGCCCGAGGAGCGGGGGCTGTGGCGCGTCGCCGAGAAGGCCGCGGCGAGAGTCGCGCGCAGCTTTGGATATCGCGAGATCGTGACTCCGCTGATCGAGCACCAGGAGCTCATCGAACGCCTGGGCGAGGAGACCGACGCGGTGGCCAAGGAGCTGTACCGGTTCGAGGACCGCGGCGGTAGGCACCTGGCGTTGCGCCCCGAGGCGACGGCCGGTGTGGTACGCGCCTATTTCGAGGGCGGCCTTAACCAGGGACCGCAGCCCGCGCGCCTGTATCTGATCGGTCCGATGTTCCGCTACGACCGGCCGCAGAAGGGCCGCTATCGACAGTTCTTCCAGTTCAACGTCGAGGCGATAGGCGCCTCGAGCCCGGCCCTCGACGTGGAGGTGATCGAGCTCGCGTGCGCGTGGCTTTTCGAGATTGGTGTCACCGAACTCACGCTGGACCTGAACTCCATCGGCGACGACAAATGCCGGCCCGCGTACCTGGACCTCCTGCGCGCCTACTACCGGCCGCTGAAGGACAAGCTGCATGCCGAGTGCCAGCACAGGCTCGAGGTCAATCCGCTGCGCCTTCTCGACTGCAAGGTGCCGCAGGACCAGCCGTTCAAGGCCGGCGCGCCGCGCATCACCGACCACCTGTGCGACGAATGTCAGGCCGCGTGGGACATGGTCCGGCGGCTGCTCGATGACGCAGGGATCAGATACAACCTGAACCCCTACCTCGTCCGCGGGCTCGACTACTACACGCGAACCGTCTTCGAGTTCTATCCCGCCACCTCGACCGGACAGCAGGACACGGTGGGGGGCGGCGGCCGTTACGACGGCCTCGCGGAGGCGGCGAGTTGGCCCTCCACGCCCGGGGTGGGCTTCGCCGGAGGACTCGATCGCGTCACCGAGCTGATGGCGTCGCAGGGCGAGGAGGTCATCGCGGAGCCGGCGGCAGAGGTGGTCGTGCTGCCCGATGGTGACCTGGTCGCCGAGGCCGCCGAGATCGCGCGCATCGCGCGCAAGGTGAGGTCGGTCGCCGTCGACTACGAACCTCGCAGCCTGCGCGCGAAGATGCGCGCTGCCGACAAGCTCGGCGCCCGGTGGGCTGTGCTGCTGGGCGTGGACGACGCGAAGCGCAAGGTCGCGCAGCTCCGAGACATGTCGAGTGGCGAGCAGGTCGAGGTGGCCTGGCCAGACCTTCCGGACCGGCTCGCGTGAGCGGTTACTCCGCGCCGCACTGCGGAGCGCTGCGCGGGTCCGACGACGGCAAGGAGGTCGAGCTCTACGGCTGGGTCGCGCGGCGCCGCGACCACGGGGGCCTGATCTTCATCGACGTGCGGGACCGCTGGGGCGCGGTTCAGGTCGTGTTCAACCCGGCGACTGCGCCGGCCGCGCACTCGCAAGCTTCGGAGCTGCGCTCCGAGTATGTGGTGCGGGTGAAGGGCACCGTTACGAAGCGTCGAGCCGGCGCGGAGAACCCCAAGATGGCGACCGGCGACGTCGAGGTCGCCGCCTCTGAACTGGAGGTCGTCAACAGATCCGAAACGACTCCGTTTCCAATCGAGGATCCCGAGGAACCGGACGAAAAGACGCGCCTCGAATTTCGCTACCTGGACCTGCGCCGCCCTCGAATGACGCGGATGCTGGAGCTTCGGAGCCGGGTCAACTCGATCATTCGCGCGTACATGGAGTCGAACGAGTTCGTCGAGGTCGAGACGCCGATCCTGACTCGGAGCTCGCCGTCGGGCGCGCGCGACTTTCTGGTGCCGTCGCGACTTCACCACGGCAGCTTCTACGCGCTGCCGCAGGCGCCGCAAATGCTCAAGCAGCTGCTGATGGTTTCGGGGGTGCAGCGTTACTACCAGATCGCTCGCTGCTTCCGCGACGAGAACCTGCGCGCTGACCGCCAGCCGGAGTTCACGCAGCTCGACCTGGAGATGTCGTTCTGCGACGAGGAGGACGTCTTCACGCTGATCGAAGGTCTCTTCCACAAGCTCTGGCACGACGTTCTCGACGTCGACATTTCGGTGCCCTTTCCACGCCTGGACATCAAAGAGTCGCTGCTCCGGTACGGCTCAGACAAGCCGGACCTTCGCTATGAGCTCGAGATCTCAGATCTCGGACAGTTTCTGACTGAGACCAACGCTGTGATCTTTCGCGGAGTCCTCGACGCCGGCGGCGTGGTCCGCGGGTTGAGCGTTCCCGGTGGACGAGCACTGCCTCGACGCGAGCTCGACGAGCTGGTCACGGTCGCCAAGGGGGCGGGAGGCAAGGGCCTGGCGTGGCTTCCCGGAGGTCCGCTCGACAAGTTCCTGTCGGAGAAGGAGGTCGCGGACATCAAGGCCGCGACGGGAGCCGGACCGGATGACCTCGTCCTCATCGTCGCCGACCGCAGGCGCAAGGCGGAGACCGTGATGGGCCTGATCAGGTCAGAGGTCGCGCGCAGGCGAAAGCTCATCCGCAACGAGGAGTGGAAGTTCGTTTGGATCAACCCGACCTATCTCTTCGAGGAGGACGACCAGGGAAAGCTGACGTATGCCCACCACCCGTTCACGCGGCCGTTCGAGTCCGACATGTCCTTCGTGGAGGACCGACCCTTCGACGTGAGGGCGCACGCTTACGACATCGTCCTCAACGGATACGAGCTGGGCGGGGGCAGCCTGCGCATTTACGACGCCGCGATGCAGGAGCGCGTCTTCCAGCTGCTCGGCATGCCGCTCGAGACAATCCGTGCGCGGTTCGGAACGCTCCTCCAGGCTTTCAGCTATGGCGTGCCTCCGCACGGAGGGATCGCGCCGGGGATCGACAGGATCGTGATGATGCTCGGACGCACCGACAACATTCGAGATGTCATCGCGTTTCCGAAGACGCAATCGATGTCCGACCTGATGTTGGGCGCGCCCGCAGAGGTCGACCCGGATCAGCTGGAGGAACTGCACATCCAGGTCAAGCCACCCGCCAAGCCGGCCTCGTAATATTGGCTGGCTCCCGAAGGGCTGCGGGTGACGTGCGCGTTGCCCAACAGTCGATCGTTAGGGACCCCGGAGTCCAGACAGCCGACCAAATGCCCGCTGGAAAGCCCTACGAGATCTTCGATTTCGCGGGGACCCCAAGACGGGACTTGGAGAGCCAAGGCAGGGGACCCACCTGAGCTCGCTCAGGACAACCCACCCTCGTGGCCCCGAGGGAGCACATCGGCTCGCCTGGCGCGTGCCGCCCGGGACTTACTGATTGAGCATCCTGAAGCAGATACCGCCGGGCTCGATCCTGGCCGTCCTGTTCGTGCTCATCCTGTCGGCGGCCTTCTACGCCGCCCTTCCTTACCGCCGGCGTGCATACGTGCCGATCCTGGTCATGACCGCGGCGGGCTTCGCCCTGGGCCAGGTGTGGGACTACGTCGGCCTGCCCTCGATCCGCGTCGGGCAGGCCAACCTGCTGCCGGCGGCCGGCTTCGCCTTGCTGCTCCAGCCGCTGGCCCGCTTCGTTCCGCGGCCGCGCCGCGAACCGAAGGAACCAGAGCCGAGCAACCCGCCGACGCGCACTTAAGATTGCGGTTGTGTTTACGGCCTCGACGGCAAGGGTAAGCAAGTGAGTGCAGCCCAGAGCTTCATGTGGATCGCGTTTGGGGTCAGCGCGCTGATCGTGGCGCTCGCCCTGTTCGCGCTCCTGTTCCGGCTCCGGGGAACCTTAGGTGCGGTGCAAGAGCTATTGGACACAACGAGCGACGAGATGAAGGAAACCCTGCCCGAGGTGCGTCAAACAATCGGCAACGTCAACGACATCACGGCCGGACTCAACGTCGGTTTGCGGACAGTCGGTAAAGGCGCGCAGGCGGTCGGCCGGGCGGTGAGCGCCACGGCTCACGGGGCCAAGGTCGCCAGCCAGAGCCTGGCGCGCTCATTCCTGGGAGGTTAGAAACCATGGCGGACGAGAGCAACGGCGGCGGTGGTGGCGGTTTCGGCTGGTTCTTGCTCGGCGGGCTCGTCGGGCTGATCGCCGGCGCGTACATCGCGTCGGGCCCCGGTCGCGGCCATGTCGACAACATTCGCAGCAAGACCATCGAGCTCGGCTCGAGCGAGCCGGTGCAGCGGGCCAAGGACGCGGCTCAGCGCGCGCGCAACGTCGTGACCGACCCCGACCACCCGGTCGGCAAGGCGATCCAGGACGGCGTGGCCGCCGCCAAGCGTCGCCGCGAAGAGCTGGAAGCGGCTGCGATGCGCAAGGTCCAGCAGGCCACCAACGGCGGGACGGGGAAGGAATAGGACCGTGGCCAAGCGCGACCTCGCAGAGCTCAAGATCCCGGCGGCCCCGGCTTTCATCCCGGTGGCGAAGCGGGTGGCCACGACGCTGGGAAGCCAGCTGGGCCTGAGCCTGATGGACCTCGACGAGCTGACGATCGCGCTGACCCAGGCGTGTGACAGCGCGATCGCGGCCTCGGGGGACGACGCGGGTACTTCGCAGTTGAAGCTGACATACTTCGCGACCGATCGCGCGCTCGTGGTGGACGTCGACCTCCTCCCGGCCGGGCACCATGTGATGGCCGCGCCAAAGGACGTGGAGGCAAACGCCGAGCTGCAGCGGCTCGCGTACGAGATGATCCGCTGCTTCGTGGACGACTTCCGCCCGCAGGTCGAGCCCAGGACTGGACAGGTCCGGTTCCGGATGGTCAAGTACCTGGCCGGTTAGAGCGCGGCCGCTACCGCCGTCTTCGTGACAGCTTCAAACTGAAGTCGTAGTGAGCGCGGCCTCGAGTTCCACGCCCCGGCCCAGCCGCGAGGAGCTGCGCGCGCTCCATCGCAGGTATCGAGACAGCACGGATCCGGCCGAGCGCGATCGCATCCGCGAGCAGCTGGTCGCGGCCTACCACGACTTCGTGTACTTTCTCGCGCGCAAGTTTCAGAACCGCGGCGAACCGCTGGACGACATCGTGCAGGTCGGATATCTCGGCTTGATCAAGGCGATCGAAAGATTCGACCCGGACCTGGGCTACGAGTTCACGACCTTTGCGACGTTGACCGTGGCGGGCGAGATCAAGCGCCATTTCCGCGACAAAGGGACGGCCATCCGTTTTCCGCGCAGGCTGCAGGAGCTGCACCAGTCGGCCGTGCGCGTCAACGAGCAGATGAAGAACGAGCTGGGGCGTGAGCCGACCGTGGCCGAGCTGGCGGAACGGCTCGGTGTCGCGCCTGAAGATGTGACGGAGGCGATGGAAATGGGCCCTGCCCAGACGCCGCTGTCGCTAGACCAGACGCTGGGCTCGGCCGACGGCGAGCCGGGCCGCGCGATCGCCGAGTCGATTGGTGACGAGGATCCCGAGCTCGACCGCGTGGAGATGCGCGACATTCTCAACCGGGCGATGGAGCACCTGACGCCGCGTGAGCGCGCGATCATGGCCATGAGGTTCTACGAGCAGATGTCGCAGTCGGAGATCGCGCGCCGGCTGGGCATCAGCCAGATGCACGTTTCCCGGCTGCAGCGCGCGGCGCTCGAGCAGCTGCGGCAGTACGTTCCGGAGGAGTCCGAGACCTGATGCCGCTGCTCGAACGGGAGATGCCGGCCGAGCCGCTTGGCCTTTTCGAGAAGTGGTTTCGGGAGGCGTCCGCGGCAGGAGCTCCGCAGCCCGAGGCGGCGACGCTGGCGACCGCGGGTGTGGACGGCGCTCCGTCGGCGCGGATGGTGCTGTTCAAGGGCATCGATGACGGCGCCTTCCTTATCTACTCCAACTACGAGAGTCGCAAGGGCCGCGACCTTGCGGCCAACCGCAACGCCGCCATCGTCTTCTACTGGTCGGTGACGCGGCACCAAGTGCGTGTATCGGGGATGGTCCGGCGCATTCCGCGCGCGGCGTCGGCCGCGTATTTTCACAGCCGCCCGCGCGGAGCGCAGCTCTCGGCGCTTGCTTCTAGGCAGAGCCGCGTGGTCGCCTCGCGCGCCGTGCTGGAGAAGGCGGTGGTCGACCTGGCTGCCCGCTACCCGGGCGAGGTGCCGCTGCCACGCGACTGGGGCGGGTACGCCCTGCGGCCAAGGTGGGTCGAGTTCTGGGAAAACCGCGATGACCGCCTGCACGACCGCATCCGGTACGTGCGGCGGGGTGCGGGGTGGAGGATGGAGCGGCTGGCCCCCTAGTGCGAGAGACGGCTCGTGCGCTTCCTGGTCCCAAGCCGAAGCGTTAGCCGTCGACTGGTACGCCGGAGGAATGGTCGGTGGGCTCCACTTTGCGCGCCTCCACCCTTGAGCCGGCGATAAGGCCGGCGACGAAAGTGATATAGACGACCAAGTCGACCATTGATGGAGGAGTTTTTACTGCCGACAATGCGAACATAAGGCCAAGGATTCCAACGATGATCGCAGCCACCCAGGGCCGGCCGAGCCTTGGATTGAAGAGTTCGGGCGCGACGAACCAGCTACCGACGACGACCACGGCGCCAACGACGAACTCACAGTAGGCCAGCGGAAATCCGGAGTGGTCGATGTCAACGCTCACCCACCACGCGCCGAAGGCGGACTGCAACTGGAGAGGATCAAACCCGACAACGTGGGTGCCCATCCCCCAACGATCGCCCACAGCGGCTGGTCGACGACGCAGTGGTTGAGGTAGAAGGCAACAAGGATTACCAGTAGGCCGGCGCCGCCGACGGACAGTGCAGCTGATGGGGCGGAAGACGTTGGAAAGGTGTAAACGTATGCGCCCAGCCATGGCTTGACCAGCCAGGCAACCGCTGTAGTCGAGAGGTGTGCCGGTAACGTCAGCTCGACGGTCGCGCTTATCGCGTACACGATCGCCGACGCAAACGCCACCTTAGCCAGGGGCGCCCTGACCAAGAGCACTGGCGACATAGTAGCCCTGCCGCCACGAGCGTTCCCGCCGTTCAGGGGCCGTCCTGCACGTGCATTGGGGCCTCGGGCTCGCGCTGGACACTGGCCCAGCGGGGGGTCCCCCGTTTGGCTTGGAGCCTCGCGGTGCGCGGCTTGATCCGGCCTGGCAGGGCCACGGGCCGGGAACAGTCGGGCCCTAGCCCTACACTAGGTCTGCCCCGACATGACCGGGAACGAGATCCGCAGACGTTTTCTAGAGCATTTCGAGAGCCGGGAGCACAAGGTTCTTCCCAGCGCGCCATTGGTGCCGAGGGGGGACCCCAGCACGCTCTTCATCTCGGCCGGAATGCAACCCCTCCAGCCTTACTACCTGGGCTTGAGCGATCCGCCCGCGCCCCGGCTCGCATCTGTGCAGAAATGCTTTCGCTCCGTCGACATCGATGAGGTCGGGGACCGGACGCATACGACGATGTTCGAGATGATGGGCAACTTTGCGCCGACCGGTGCGTACTTCAAGGAGACGGCGATTCCGCTTGCGTGGGATCTGGTGCATGGAACCTTCAAGTTGCCCGTCGACCGCATCCGCATCACGGTGCATCCGACAGACGAGGAGGCGTATCGCGTCTGGACGGACGAGATCGGGATCCCGAGCGACCGGATCCACAAGATGGAAGACAACTGGTGGGGCCTCGGGCGCGGACCGTGCGGGCCTGACTCCGAGATCTTCTATGACCTGGGCCACGAGGTCGGCTGCGGGCAGCCCGATTGCGAGCCCGGCCACTGCGATCGCTACCTCGAGATCTGGAACCTCGTGTTCCCCCAGTTCGACCAACAGGAAGACGGTTCGTTGGTGCCTTTGCCGAAGCCGGCGGTCGACACAGGTAGCGGCCTCGAGCGAACCGCGGCCGCGCTCCAGGGCGTGCAGGATGTGTTCGCGACCGACCTTTACCTCCCGATCATGACTTTTGTGCGCGAGAGCAGCTCACGTCGAGAGGAGCGCTCGGAGCGGATCGTCACGGATCACCTCCGCGCCATGACGTTCCTGATCGGCGACGGAGTGGTGCCGTCGAACGAGGGACGCGGCTACGTCTTGCGCCGCGTCATCCGCAGGGCCCTTCTCCACGCGCGCCGGCTCGAAATGAAGCGCGCGCTGTCCAACGGAGTCGTGATCGTTACGGACCTGCTCAACGAGCCGTATCCGGCGTTGACCCAGCGCGCAGGCCAGATCGGCGTAGCGGTCCAGGCGGAAGCTGCGCGATTCCAGAAGACCCTGGAGCAAGGTCTGGAGCAGTTCGAGAAGGTGATCGCGCGCCACAAGCAGGCGCTACCCGGAGACGAGGCGTTCAAGCTCCACGACACGTTCGGGTTCCCGCTTGAGCTCACACGCGAGCTGGCCGAGGAGCGCGGAGTCGAGGTCGACGAGGAAGGGTTCCGGGCCGCGATGGCGGCACAGCGCGAGCGCTCGCGCGGCACGATCGCCTCTCAGTGGGTGGCGGTGAAGGACCTGCCACGGTCGGAATTCACCGGCTACAGCGAGCTCTCCACGTCGAGCAAGGTGGTCGCGCTGCGCAGCGCCGGCCGCGCGGTCGAATCCGCGACCGAAGGCGACGAGGTCGAGGTCTTTCTCGAGCGCACGCCCTTTTACGCGGAGTCGGGTGGGCAGGTCGGCGACACCGGTGTCATCACCACCCCGAGCGGGCGTGTGCAGGTCGAGGACACGCAGAAGCCGTCCGACGGCGTCATCGCGCACATCGGCACGGTGACGACCGGTGAGGTCAAGGTCGGCGAGACGGCCACCGCGGCGGTCGACGCCCATCGCCGCCATGCGATCGCGCGGCACCACTCAGCCACACACCTTCTCCATAAGGCTCTGCGCGAGACGCTCGGTGAGAGCGTCGTGCAGAAAGGCTCGTGGGTCGGACCGGACCACACGACGTTTGACATCCCGCTCAATCGCGCCATCACCAAGGACGAGCTTGCGCGAATCAACCGGCGCGTCATGGACAAGGTGCGCGAGGCGCTGCCCTTCCACGAGTCGCACAAGCCGTACAAAGAGGCGGTAGCTCAGGGCGCCATGCACCTGTTCGAGGAGAAGTACGGCGACGTCGTCCGCATCGTCTGCTTCGGTGACTGGACCTGCGAGCTGTGCGGAGGCACCCACGTCAAGAACAGCGCCGACGTCGGTCCCGCTGTGATCCTGTCCGAGTCGAGCATCGGTTCAGGCCTACGCCGGATCGACATGGTCGTGGGCGAGCCCGCCGACGCGCTCATCCTGCGCGACCGCGAGCTGATGCAGGACCTGGCGCGCTCGTTCAACGCCGTGCCCGAGCAGCTGCGGGAGCGGGTGGCGTCGCTCCGAGCCGAGCTGAAGGCGGCTGAGCGTGAGCGCCAGAAGCTGCTAGATGAGCTGAGGTCGGCCCGAGTCAAGGGCGGCAACGGGCTGCACGTCAAGCACGGCCGCGTCGACTACGTGACGGAGACAGTCGACGCCTCCAACCTCGACGAGCTGGCGGCGTACGCCGACCGCTATCTCGAATTGATGAAGTCCGGGATCGTAACCGTTGTCGCCGGGGACAAGTTTGTCATCAAGGTGTCTAAGGACCTTGCCCCTGAGTTCAACGCGACTCAACTCGGGAAGCTGATCGGAACGGGCGGCGGGCCGCCGCACCTTGCGCGTGGCAAGCTTGGCGACGGATTGACTGCCCAGGAAGCGTTCGAGCGGCTGGAGGACGCGCTCAAATGAGCAAGTTCAAGCTCCTGCGCAAGCGCAGC
>Ga0073928_10007372_pt1 | contig 14314 bp, 10 predicted proteins | sample PaiPotPPA55metaG_FD_76969 | JGI IMG/M metagenome (GOLD analysis project Ga0073928, IMG submission 76969) | Iron sulfur acid spring bacterial and archeal communities from Banff, Canada, to study Microbial Dark Matter (Phase II) - Paint Pots PPA... ... | reverse complement strand
GGAAAAACGCGTTCGCCGACACGGCGCGGGGCCAGCGAATCCGCCGCCACGCCGCCGGCTTCGGCGGGATGCCCGGCGGCGAGCGCCTTCGTGAGCGTCGGACAGGCGACGGGCTCCACGCCGATGACCTTGGTGCGGCCGGCGTACCATGCGGCTATTCCCGCAATCAGGCCGCCGCCGCCGACCGGCACCAGCAGCGTGTCGATGCGGGGCGCTTGTTCTTCGAGCTCCAAGCCGATGGTGCCCTGTCCGAGCATGGTCTCGTCTTGGTCGTAAGCGTGTACCGGCAGCGCGCCGGTTTTCTGAGCCCACACCTCGCTCCGCCGCCAATGCGTCGGCGTAGCGGTCGCCTTCGATTGCCAAATCGCCGCCGTAGTCGCGGATGCGCTGGATCTTGGCCGGAGAAGAAACGCTCGGGACGAAGATCTTCGCCGGCACGCGCAGTCGCATCGCGGCATAGGCGACCGCCGCTCCATGATTGCCGCCAGAGGCCGCGACGACGCCGGCCGCCGGCACCGTTCGGCTCAGCAGATTGGCGAAGGCGCCGCGCACCTTGAAGGAGCCGGAGTGCTGAAACAGCTCCAGCTTGAGACAAAGCCGGTGCGGCTCCAGACCGGCATCGGCCGCGTTGATCTCGATGACAGGTGTGCGGCGGATGTACGGGCCGATGAGCCTCTCGCAACGCGCGATGAGCTCAGGGTTTACGGCGGCGGAGACGCTCGACATGGCATGCGAATATTAAACCATTTCACCGCAAGCTTAGCGCCCGATAGTCATTGGCGGGTGAGCCACTAAGTCAGCCGCTCCTCGCGGCCGCGAACGATCTGCGAAAGCGTCACGGCGATCACCAGCGCTCCGCCGTAAAATAGGTCCTGGACGAAGGTACTGACGCCAAGGATCGACAGTCCGGTGATGCCGGTAACCAGGAAATAGACGCTGATCATCGCGCCCCACGGATTGAAGCGGCCGGGGTTGACGGTCGTTGCGCCGAGGAAGGCGGCGGCAAAGGCGGGCAGGAGGAAAGTCAGTCCCGAGCTCGGATCGGCGGCGGCCGTCGTGCCCACATAGATCACGCCCGCCATGCCGCCGATGACGCCCGAGGCCACCAGGCAGCCCCAGCGAATGCGATCGACGCGAATACCGGAGAGCCGCGCGACCTCACGGCCGCGGCCGACAAACAGCATGCGGCGGCCGAGCGCCGTATAGGACAGCACGTACCAGATCGCCGCACACAGCACGAGCGCGTAGTAGAAGCCGAGCGGCACGCCGAACAGGCGGGTGACGATGACCGCCGTAACCAGGCCTTCGCTCACGCCGCTGATGGTCTGCTGATTGCCCAGCCACAGCGTAATGCCGTGAATGAACGTGCCGACGCCAAGCGTGACGATCAGCGAATTGATGCGGAAATAGATCACGAAGAAGCCGTTGACGAATCCAACCAACGCGCCGGCTGCGAGCGCGGCCAGGATCGACCAGGCGATCGGCACGCCCCAACGCGCATTCAGCAGCGCCAGCACCGTGCCGGCGAGCGTCAAATTGCTGGCAATGGACAGGTCGTAGTCGCCGCTGGTCAGCGGAACCACGAGCCCCAGCGCGAGGATGACGATGACGGCCTGCGATCCGAGAATGGTGGAAAAATTCGACCAGGTCAGGAAGCTTTCCGGCCGCAGCACACCGAACACGACAATGATCGCTGCCCAGACGAGAACGAGCGCAAATCGCTCCAGCCACTCGCTGACGGCCAGCGCTGGTGGCGAAGCCGCGGGCTTGTCCAAAGCGCTTTTCACGGACACGGCAATGTTCAGGCGCTGCGGTAGCAGGCTTCGGCGATCGCCGACTTGCTGATCCGGTCGCCGGCAATTTCTTCGATCACGACGCCGCGGCTGAACACCAGCACGCGGTCGCAGATCGCGCCCAGCTGTTCGTAGTCTGAGCTTGCGCAGAGCACAGTCGCCCCTTCCTCCGCAGCTTTGGCGATGGCGGAGAATACCTGAGCGCGGGCACCGACGTCGACTCCTTGCGTCGGTTCGTCAAGCAGCATGAGGCGCGGCGAGGTCTGAAACCATTTGGCGATCAGCGCCTTTTGCTGGTTGCCGCCCGAGAGCGCGCCGAACAGCAGCGCCGGATCGCGCGGCCTGATGTCGAAACGCTCAACCAGCGAAGCGGCGTTTTCCACGAGCTTCGAGTTCGCCAGCGCCCAGGCGCGGCTGACATCGCCGAGCACCGCAAGGTTCACATTCTCGGTGACGCTAAGCGTCGTGACGGCGCCGGCCCCTTGACGATCACTGGGAATCAAGATGCATCCGGCGGCGATGGCTTCGTTCGGGGTCAAGCGGGCGAGCTCGATGGCGCGACCGCCAAGCTCGAGCGTGCCGGCAACCGCCGGCACCGCGCCGAAGGCCAGGTAGATGATCTCGTCGTAGCCGGAGCCGATCAGACCGGTCAGTCCGACGACCTCGCCGCCAGAAAGCTCGGCAGAGAAGTCGCGGATCGTTCCACCCTGCAAATTGCGGATCGCTGCCGCGCGAGCGCCGCGCGGCTTTGACGGCGGCCGCATGGTCTCGAGGTCGACGTGCTCGCCGACGATCATGTGGATGATCGCCCGCTTATCCATTGCCGCCGTTGCAAACGTGCCGGCGACGCGCCCATCGCGCAACACCGTCGCCCTGCTGGTGATCTCCAAGACCTCGTCAATGTCATGGGAGACGAAGATCACGCTGGTGCCGGCGCGGACGATGTCGCGCACCAGGCGGAAGAGAGCATCGACGTCGTGCGCCGGCAGGAACGGCGTCGGCTCGTCGAGTATCAGAAGACCGCTCGCGCCCGCGGCGCGGCGCGTTCGCTGCAACCAATCGAACGCGCGGACAATGGCAAGCTGCGCGCGCTCGACCGGGGACAAGCGCGAAACCGGCGCCAGCGGATCGAGCCAGATATCGTAGCGCGCGAACAGCTCGCGGGCCCGCTGCGCCTCCGCGCGCCAATTGATCGCCCACCGATCGGCGACGGCCAAATCGTATACCAGGAGATTCTCAAGGACGGTCAGCGACGGCACCAACCCGAGATGCTGGTGCACGAAGCTCAGCCCGTGCTCGCGCAACGCCTCGGGCGCTACCGGAAGACTGACTTCGCGGTCGTCAATCCATAACTGCCCGCCCGGATCGGGCGCGTGGAATCCGGAAAGGATCTTGATGAGGGTCGACTTGCCCGACCCGTTCTGGCCAAGGAGCCCGTGCACCTCGCCGCTGGCGACGGAGAGGCTGACCCGATCCAGCGCGTGAACGCCGCCGAAATTCTTCGACAGATTCGAGAGGCGCAGGACCGGCCGCGCCGGCGCGCCGGCCGGCGCTGCTGTCGCCGTTATTTCAGCTTCCACAGCTGCCGATATCCGGCGAGATAGGCGTCGCCGTAGCCGGTCGACACCTGCGCCGGCTTGCCAGCGGTGTCGGCGTTGCTTTTGTCGAAGATCAGCAGCGGAATCTTCGGATCCTTGACCGCCGGCAGGCCGCAGATCATGCGCATTTCAGCGTCCACGACCGCATGGCCGATCCAGTCGAGATTTTCGCCGATGTCCATCTCGATCTTTCCGTCCTGCACCATGGTCAGCGCGAACGGCGTGCCGTTGAAAGTTGCGACTTTCACTTTGTCCTGGCGCCCGCTGATGGTGACGGCCGGCACCACCCATTGCGAGAGCACGTCGTAGATCGGGATCATGTAATTGACGTTGGGATCGGCCGTCAGCGCGCCCTGCGCCATGCTCTGGGTCTTGACCGCCATTTCCGGAATCGAGACGTTCGCGTAGTTCGCCTTGCAATTCGGGCACTTGCCGAATTCTTCCTTGACGCCGCTAAACATCGAGTCGGTCGAGAGCACGTCGCTCACGCCCATGACGTTGGCATTGGCCTTGCCGTCGGTTTTCCAGATCGCCCAGTCGGCCAGCAAGCCGCCGGCGCGTTTATAGTCGATCGGCACGACGCCCGTGGCGCCACCGGGAATCGGCTGCTCATAGCCGGTCAGATGTGCCGCCACCACCAAGAGACCGGCGGCTTTCGCCGCCTTGACTTGCGGCTCGACGAAGCGCGGATCGGCGCCCGCCAGCAGCTCGATCAGCTGGAACTTGTTGTTGATCGCATAGTCGAAACCCTGCACCCACTGGGTGACCTGTCCCTGGTTCTCCCAGGGCTTGTATGTGAACCCGATCTCGCCCGCGAGCTTCTCGATCGATTCCTGAATAGTCTTGATGAACGGCACAGCGCTCGACGCGGGAATACTGAGGATCGACTTGCCCTTCATGCAGGCGCGGGCATCGAACGCGTCACCCGGCGCTTGAAACTTCGGCAGCTGCCGATAAGTCTCGATCTGCTCGCGGGCGTGCGTGGCTTCCGGACTTTCGGCGTTAGCGGTGACGACAAAAATCTGCGCAGCGGTAAGAAAACCGGCCGCAACCAGTGTGCGATTCATCAGATGCCTCCCCCGGATTTGCAATAATTTGATGTCCCACCGCCGCGATATGAGGGGACGACTGCACAGCCCGTAAGCGCTAGACAGTACAATATCAACTTCTGTATTCAGAGTGCAATTCGCCGTTGGGAGTGCAATTTTGCGTGTTGCATCTTCCAAGCGAAAATGCAGCCGAGGCAATCGAATGCTGGCCGTCAGCGAGGATCGCCTTCTTGCCGATCTGCGCGCACTGGCCGAATTCGGTAAGGTCGGGACCGGCGTCAATCGTCCCGCCTTCAGCGATGCCGACCTCGCGGCGCGCCGGTGGCTCATGGGCCAAATGCAGGCCGCCGGTCTCGAAACGGTGATCGATGGGATCGGCAACGTTTACGGCCGATCGCCGCAGGCGACGCAGAGCATTCTGGTCGGCTCGCACAGCGACAGCGTCCCGCACGGCGGTTGGCTCGACGGCGCGCTTGGCGTGACGTTTGGGCTCGAAGTGGCGCGCGCCGCGCGCGCTGCTCAAAGCCTGGTCGGCGTTGACGTGATCTCATTCGCGGACGAGGAAGGCACATGGCTGCCGTGCCTCGGCAGCCGAACATTCTGCGGCGAACTTGCCGAACAAGATTTGTCCGGCGTTCAAACAAAAACTGGTGAGCGATTGTTCGATCGGCTCGCGCAGCTTGAGCTGCGTGACCGTCCCCTGGCGCGCCTCGACCCGTATCGCCATCGGGCTTATCTCGAAGCCCATATCGAGCAAGGCCCGCGGCTTATTACCGAGGGGATCGATGTCGGTGTCGTTACCGGCATTGTCGGACTGCGCCGTCACCTTGTGCGCTTTCGCGGCCGCGCCGATCATGCCGGCACCACGCCGATGGCGATGCGACGCGATGCGGCTTTCGCGATGTTTGACTTTGCGATGTCGCTCGCCGAGCGGCTGCGTGCGGCCGGCAGCGCCGATTCCGTCTGGAATTTCGGCATCGTCACGGTGCGGCCCGGCGCCGCCAACGTCGTGCCGGCGGAAGCCGATCTGACCGTCGAATTCCGCGACTCTGCCGCGGACGTGCTCGAGCGCATGGAGGCGGCATTCCAGGCGGCCGCAAGCGCCGCGAACGGCAGGTTTAATGTCGCGGTGTCGAGCGTGCCGAATGGCGCGCTCGCGCCGGCGGCAATGGATGGGGACTTGATCAACGATCTTGCCGAGGCCGCCGCCCAAGCCGGCGCGAGCCATATTCGCATGCCGAGTGGGGCCGGTCACGATGCGATGATCCTTGCCTCCAGGATACCAGCGGCGATGATGTTTGTGCCCAGCATCGACGGCCGCAGTCACGACATCAGCGAGAATACGAGCGAGGCGGACATCCGCCGCGGATTTCGGGTTTTCGCTGCTTCAGTATCGAAGACGCTTGAGCGGTTGGCGCGAACCCCCGGTCCGCACGCGCCGCTTGCGCGTCGTGAGAAAGAACCAGCATCATGAAGACGATCGGCGTCGATGTCGGCGGCACGTTCACCGATATCGTGTACTGCGACTTGGACAGCGGCGAAGTCGCCATCCACAAGGTCTCGACCACGCCGGACGACCCGTCACGCGGCATTATCCAGGGCATCACCGAGATCTGCCGTGACAACGGCATCGCCGCGGGCGACATCGACTATGTTTTGCACGGCACCACCACGGCCACCAACGCCGTGCTGGAGCACAAGGGTGCCCGCGCCGGCATGCTGACCAACGAGGGATTCCGCGACATCATCCACATCGCGCGCCATCAGCGCGTCGAACACTACTCGATCATGCAGGAGCTGCCGTGGCAGAGCCGGCCGTTGGTCAAGCGACGTCACCGCAAGGTGGTGAAAGGCAGGCTCGCTCCGCCGCACGGTGAGGAGCTCGAGCCGCTCGATGAAAGCGGGGTGCGCGACGCTGCCCGTGTGCTGAAGGCCGAAGGCGTCGAGGCGGTCGCGGTCTGCTTTTTGTTCTCTTACCTCAATCCGGCCCACGAAGAGCGCGCGAAAGAGATCCTGGAGCGCGAGCTGCCCGGGGTTTTTATCGCGACCTCTTCATCGATCTCGCCGCAATTCCGCGAGTTCGAGCGGTTCACCACGGCCTGCCTGTGCGCCTTCATCGGGCCGAAGATGCGCGGTTATGTCGGCCGCCTAGAGAACACGCTGCGCGATGCCGGGCTGCGCTCCGAACTGCGCGTGATGGCCTCGAACGGCGGCGTTGCGACGCCGGCGATGGTCAGCGAGAAACCGGTGATGACGTTGCTCTCCGGCCTCGCCGCCGGCGTCCTCGGCGGCGCCTGGGTCGGAGGCTTAAGCGGACGCCGCAAGCTCGTGACTTTCGACATCGGCGGCACCAGCGCCGACATCGGCATCGTGGTCGACGGCCGCTTTGCCGAGACCGATCCACGCAGCACGTCGATTGCAGGATTTCCGCTGCTGTTGCCGATGATCGATATTCACACCATTGGTGCCGGCGGCGGCTCGATCGCCTATGTCGATCATGGCGGCGCCTTCCGTGTCGGACCGCGCAGCGCCGGCGCGGTGCCCGGCCCGGCCGCTTATGGCCGCGGCGGCAAGGAGCCGACCGTGACCGATGCGAACGTCGTTCTTGGCCGCCTCGACAAGAACGATTTTCTCGGCGGCAGCATGAAACTCGACGAAGAGGCCGCCCATCGCGCCATCGACGGGCTTGCCGACTCGCTCGGCATGAACAAGCTCGAGGCGGCCGAGGGCGTGCTTACCGTCATCAACAGCAACATGGCCAACGCCATCCGCTCGCGCACGGTGCAGAAGGGCATCGATCCGCGTGAGTTCGCGCTTGTAGCGTTCGGCGGCGCCGGACCGCTGCATGGCGTCGAAGTTGCCGCTATGCTCGGCTTCCCGGAGGTGATCGTGCCGCCATATCCCGGCATTACCTCCGCCATGGGATTGCTCACCACCGACCTCAAGTACGACACCATCCGCACGCAGTTCCAGGTCAGCGGCAACGTCGACCTCGATCGGCTCAACGCCGATATTGCCGCCATGGAGTCGCAGCTGCAGCGGCAGTTCGCGGCCGATCATCTGGAATCTGCCAGCATGTCGTTTATCCGCGACGGCGATCTGCGTTATGTGGGCCAAGGCTACGAGCTCAAGATCCCGTTTTCGCGCGGCGTTATCGGAGCAAAAGAGCTTGCGGACATTTGGACCGGCTTTCACGAGGCGCACAAACGCGAATACGGCCACTTCTTCAGCGACAACCCGATCGAGATCGTCAATGTCCGGGTCGTCGGCGTGGGCCGCATGCCGAAGATCGAGAAACTCACCGCGCCGGAAGGTTCGACCCTAGCCAAGGCGCGGGTCAGATCCGGCCAATGCGTATTCCGCATCGACGGCGAGTTGCGCTCGTTCGAAACGGTGTTCTATCGTCGGCATCTGTTGCCGGTCGGCGAGGCCTTCGCCGGGCCGGCTATCGTTCTGCAAAAAGATTCCACCACGGTGATTCCGCCGGGCTGCAGTGCGATCAACGACCCGGCCGGCAATCTCATTCTCAAAATCGCAGGGGACGGCGATGCACGAGTCTAAGGGTTCCAATCGCCGGCAGCAGCCGAACATGCGAGTCGATCCGATCACCGGCGCCGTGATCCAGGGCGCGCTGGAGAGCATCGCGATCGAGATGGGCCACAAGCTCATGCGCATGAGCTATTCGAGCATCATTCGCGAGTCGGAGGATTTCGGTGCGGCGCTGACCGATGCCGAGGGTCGGCAATTGTGCGAGTGCAAGATGAGCACGCCGCTGCAGTCGGGTCCGATCCCCGGCTATGTCCGCGGTATCCGCAAGCGTTTCGAAGTACGCGGCGACGTGTTCCGTCCCGGCGACGTGATCATGCACAACGATCCGTATGGCGGCGCGTCGCATGGCCCGGACGTCGCATTCTGCGTGCCGGTCTTCGATGGCAACGAATTGATCGGCTTCTCGGTCACGACCGCGCACCACCTCGACATCGGCGCGCACACGCCGGGCAGCTGCGGCATCGTCGACGCCGTCGACGCTTATGCCGAGGGCCTGCAATTCAAGGCAATCAAAGTGATCGACCAGGGCCGCCGCAACGATGCGGTCTGGGAAATCATGCGCGACAATATCCGCATTCCCGACTTGGTGGTCGGCGACATGAATGCGCAGATCGCCGCCGCGCAGATCGGAGCGCAACGCTACCTTGATCTCGTGCACCGTTATGGCCGCCCTACCGTCAGCGGCGCCTCCGAAGACCTGATGGATTATTCCGAACGGCTGATGCGCGGCGCGATCCGCGACATCCCGGATGGAACCTATGCCGCCGAAACCTTCATTGACGGCTATCTCGACGATCCGGATCCGGCGCGGCGCGACCTCAAGATCGCGGTCACGATCAAGATCAGCGGCGACCAACTCACCGTTGATCTGACCGGCACATCGCCGCAAGTGTCCGATCGGCCGATCAACCTGCCGTTCGAGGGCACCGTCGATTGCGCGGTATGGCTGACGCTGCGCTCGATCCTGCTGGACAGCACGGTCTACGGCAACATCCCGCAGAACAGTGGGCTTACCCGCCCGATCACCATCGTGGCGCCCAAAGGCACGCTCGCCAATCCGATCTTTCCGGCGCCGGTGATCGCCCGCTTCTGCCCGGGCAATGCGCTCGCCGATACGGTGATGAAGGCCCTGGCTCAGGCGGTTCCCCACCAGGTCAGCGCTGGAATTGGCAATCTGCGCGTGATCGCCTTCAGCGGCACCGCCGCCGAGCAGCCTTGGGTGCATATGGAGATTCTCGAGGGCAGCTACGGCGGGCGCTACGGGCTCGACGGCATGGATACGGTGGACACGCTTTACGCCAACACGCGTAACAATCCGATCGAAGACATCGAATCGCACCTGCCGCTGCGCGTGAACCGCTACGAATTGCGTGAGAGCGTGGTTGCGCCGGGCGAGTGGCGCGGCGGCATCGGCTCGGTGCGCGAGTTCACCTATCTCACCGACGGCGGCTTCTCGGTCGAAGGCGACGGACAAAAATACCGGCCCTGGGGCTTTGCCGGCGGCAGCGACGGCTATCCGGGCGAGCTGACCATGCTGACCAAGGCGGGAACGCGCGTGTCACTTCCGTCCAAGGTCCCTTATCAGAAGGCAAAACAAGGTGACCGGCTGCTCGCCTACGGCCCAAGCGGCGGCGGTTATGGCGATCCCTTCCATCGCGATCCCGCCACGGTGCTGGACAACGTGCTCGACGGTCTATTCCCGCCGGAGATTGCGCGCGAACATTATGGTGTCGTCGTCGCCGGCGGAGCGGTCGACGTGGCCGCGACCGAAAGCCTGAGAAAGGCGCATCGCGCCAGCTAAAAGAGCGCTGCCGCAGCGGACATTTTGTAGCGACGCGCTGCAACCTTGCTTGTTGTGCGCTTGATGCGCCCAAACGCATGGGTGTCCTGCGGCTGACAGAGAACACATCGACGCATATTTGTCATGCGCCGGCGGCATCGAAATTTTACGTGACGGATGCCGTTAGTCGCGCTCAAACTGCGCGTGGGGAGCCTTCATCTCTGGTGAAGCGTGCGACGTGGAATGTGGTGGAAATGCATGAGAAGTATTGAAGTTTACAAGCCCGCATGTGGTGCCAGCACGGCGCCTCGCGTCTGCGGACCCTGACCGCTCCCATCCGTCCCGGGCGTAGCGCTTTCTAAAATCGAACGGTCCATTCGCCGCTGTCGCGCGCGGTGCAGGGCACCTGTGCGCCTAACGCCGAGCAGGACGGCAGGGACCTCGTTGCCGGTGAATGGGCGCGCGCACCCGTTCCCGCGACGTCACGCGACCAAATGTGGGTATGTCATGAATCGAAAAGAACGCCGCGCTGCTGTGGCAAACGGAAAGAACACCGCGAGCTCTGCGCCGATCGATATCGCCGCATTGGTATCGGAAGCGACGCTGGCCTACCAACAGGGGCGATTTCCCGAGGTAGAGGTCATCTGCAAGCGCGTGCAGGCGCGCGCTCCCGCGTATACCGCCAACCTGAACGTTCTCGGTCTCACCTACCAGGCGACACGCCGTCACCGCCTCGCGGTCAAGACTTTGACCGCGGCTATCGCTTTGGACGACCTCGACGCCGCCTGCCACTACAACATCGCCTGCTCGTACCAAGCGTTGGAGCAGCGCGAGGCCGCCGCTGCTCATTTCAAGAAAGCGATCGCCCTCGGCTTGAGCGGGCGGGATGTCGAGCAATTCCTGATGAAGAATGCCGCTGTCGTCGAATGCATCGCGCGAATGACGGACAATGAACGCGCTCGCCGAATATGACGACCGGCTGGATCGCAGCCGTCTTGCAGAAATCGCCAATGACATTTTTCTGCAAAGCGCGCTGCAAACGACGATTATCCGCGGCGCGACGCTGGAGCTTTTCCTGACGCAGTTGCGGTCGGCGCTGCTGCGGCTCGCGGACGCTGAGATTCTCGATGCCGGCGAAGTCGATGACAACGTCGTGGGCTTGTTTTGCGCACTTGCCCAGCAATGCTTCCTCAACGAATACGTTTACGGGCAAACCGATCAGGAGATGGAGCGGGCGAGCCGATTGCGCGAGGTCTTGCTGCGAAGCTTGCCAGCGGCGAGCGAGATTTCCCCGCTTCTGCTTGCCGCAGTCGGCGCCTATTTCCCGCTTCATGCGCTGCCGTCGGCAAAATCGCTGCTTGCTCGGGAATGGCCGGCTTACGCCTCCGATTTGCTGCGCCAGCAGGTCGCTGAGCCTCTGGAAGAAGCCGAGGACGCTCGCGCAGTTCCGGCATTGACGATGATCGACGACCAGACGTCGTTACGCGTGATGCGGCAATATGAAGAAAGCCCGTATCCGCGATGGGTCATCAACCCGCTCGCTGCGCTCAGCGGGAAGATGCACGGCGACCGCGGCGACGCCGATCCATTACCCGAAGAAATCCTCATCGCAGGATGTGGCACCGGCGAGCACCCCTTCGACGTCGCGCAGAAATCTCCCGGCGCGCGCATTCTTGCCGTCGATCTCAGCCGTCCCAGCCTGGCTTACGCACGAAGGAAGACGCGGGAGCAAGGCTTGCGCAATATCGAGTACGCGCAAGCCGATATCCTGCAGTTGGCGACGATCGGCCGCAGCTTCGACCGGATTGAAGCAGTCGGCGTGTTGCACCATCTTGCCGACCCGAAGGCCGGTTGGCGTGTCCTGGTTTCGCTGCTGCGGCCGAACGGCGTCATGCGCATCGGGCTTTACAGCGAAACCGCGCGGCGTCCACTGGTCGAAGCGCAGGCCATCATCGCCAAAGAGGGTTATCGCGCCACGGCCGGCGATATTCGCGCGATGCGGCAGAAGATCATCCGCGAGCGGGACGATGCGCGGTGGAATTTATTGCTCAGTACCGTCGACTTCTACAGCATGAGCGGTTGCCGCGACATTCTCTTCAACGTGATGGAGCACAGATTCACGCTGCCCGACATCGCGGCTTGCCTGGATGAGCTCGGGCTTACATTTCTTGGCTTCGAGCTTGATCCGAAAATCATCGAGACGTTTCGCGAGCAATATCCGGATGAGGACGCGACCCTCGATCTCGATGACTGGCACGCGTTTGAAAGGGCCAACCCGAAGACCTTCAGCAATATGTACATGTTTTTGGTGCGCAGGAAATAATGACGCTCAAACGCCCGCGTCACCCGAACGGTTTGATGCTCTCGGCGACCGAATCGGCGATGTGCTCTTTTGAGACGACGCCAACGATGTCGGACGGCCGGCCGCGGCTGCGGTCTTTCTAACGCGGCGGACCGCGCTTAGAGCTGCCGGATCGAGCCGAAATCCCAGGCGCTGCCGCTCGGATTCTCGCCGACCCGAAGCGTCGTGTCGCTGACGAACGTGTAGGGCGGCACGGGCAGATTGTACGGCGCCGGCACGCCGCTGAACACGCGTCCGGCCGGATCGTATTTGGAGCCATGGCAGGGGCAGAAATAGCCTCCCGGCCAGTCGGAGACTGGCGAGGTTGCGCTCGGCTGCGGATAGAACATCGGGATGCAGCCGAGATGCGTGCAGATGCCGACCAGGACGCCGAATTCCGGCTTGATCGAGCGCGTGGCGTTGGTGGCGTAGGGCGGCTGCTGGATCTGTTGCGAATTCGGGTCGGACAGCTGCGACAAGAGTTTCGGGTCTTGCAGGGTCTTCAGCGTTTCCGGCGTGCGGTGGAAAACGAAGATCGGACGTTCGCGCCAGCGGATAACCACCTGCTGGCCGGGCGCGATTTTGCTGACATCGAGGTCGACCGGGCCGCCGGCGGCAAGCGTCGAGGCGTCCGGGTTCATCTGCGCGATCAGCGGCACCAAGACGGCCGCGGCGCCCACGGTGGCGACGGTGCCGGTGGCGATATAGAGGAAGTCGCGGCGCGTCCCTTCAGGCGCGTGGGTGCCGGTGGGTAACGTCGCCTCATTGCTCGCCATGATCGCGCCTTTCTCAAGCCTGCGGGTCCCGCGCTTATATTTGTGCTGCACCGCGTCAGTCAATCGAAGGCGCCTTTAGTGCGGCTTTTGCCCGCGTCAGGGTGGCTTCGGGCGTTCCGGAGGCGTCGACCGCCACCCAATCGAGCGGACCGAGATCGTAGCGCTCCTGCGCCCGCGCCACGGCCGCATCGGCATCGGAGGCGTCGCCGGCGCGCAGGCCGACGCGCCGCAGGCGGGTCTCCGTGTCCGCGGTGAGGAACAGCCCCCGCAGGGGTAAATTGGCGGATTTCGCCGCTTCGGCAATGGCCGCGCGTTCGTCGGGCCTGGCGAAAACCGCATCGACCATGACCGAATGGCCCGCGGCGACAATGCGGCATGCCTTGGCGGCGAGCACGGCGTAAACGCGGGCAGTGACGGCGTCGGTATAGGCGTCGGCGGGCAGTTTTTTGGCCTCCTCGATATCGAACAGCGCTTTGCGCTCGACGTCCGAGCGCACAATCACCGCTCCCGGCATTGGCTTGACATCGGGCGCCAGCATCCGCGCGAGTTTGGACTTCCCCGTGCCGGAAAGCCCGCCGACCGCAACGAATAGCGGTGCCGGCGGCGCGATCGCGCGCGCCGCGAAATCGAAATACGCGCGAGCCGTGCGTGCGATCGATGGTCGCTTGTGCGCTTCCGCCTGCTCCAGCCGTGGCGCGGTGACTCGCGCCCGGATCGCCGCGCGCATGGCCAGGAAGAAGGGCAGGGCGGCCAGCGCGTCGAGGTCCTCCAGACGCCGCGTCTGCGCCAGATAGCGGTTGAGCACGATGTTCGCGGCCGGTTTTAGCCCGCGCTCGAGCAGGTCCATCAACAGGAAAGCAAGGTCATAGAGCACATCGCCGGAAGCGATGATGTCACTGAATTCGATGGCGTCGAACAGAACCGGCTTACCGCCGATCAGAACGATGTTGCCAAGATGAAGATCGCCGTGGATGCGGCGTACGAAACCCTGTCGCCCGCGCTCCTGCAAAAGGGGGACGATGCGCTCATAGGAGGCGCGGCTTGCGCGCGCGAGCTCGTGGATTTCAGCGGCGGGAAAAATGTCCGGGTAATGCCTGAAAGTCTCGGCATGTTCGTCGACATACGATCCAAGCGCCGCGATCCACGCGTCCGCTTTGACGGCGGGTGCCTTTGCGTGTGCCGCGGCCACCGCCCGCCCCAAAGCATCCGCCAAAGCCTCGTCGATTTCATCGACGATATGGTCAAGCGTGCGCTTCTCGTCGAAGCGCCGCATATCGACCGCCCATTCGACCGGAACGCCCGTCCCGCCGATGGCAAGCTTGCCGGAAGCCTCGCGCGTGACGGCGACGACGCCGCGATAGATTTCCGGCGCGTGCGGCGCATTCACCGCAAGCTCGGCTTTGCACGCAGCTTTGCGTTTGGCGAGCG
>Ga0073928_10007371_pt1 | contig 14314 bp, 8 predicted proteins | sample PaiPotPPA55metaG_FD_76969 | JGI IMG/M metagenome (GOLD analysis project Ga0073928, IMG submission 76969) | Iron sulfur acid spring bacterial and archeal communities from Banff, Canada, to study Microbial Dark Matter (Phase II) - Paint Pots PPA... ... | reverse complement strand
GACCTTGCCGTACGGCCCGGCGAACGCGGCGGCGGCGAGGAAGAACAAGATGCAGAATGTTCGAATCATGCCGAAATCAAGTATAGCGTGGCCACCGGGGTGCGATGCGCGCGCCAGAAGTTGGGGGGGGGGCAGGCATCGGTCTTTGCGCCGCCGTCAGTCGCAGGCAGCAGAGGATTTTTCTCGAGAGCGCAGCCGGAGAAGGAGGTTGGCTCCTACCCCGGCCCCAGACGCCGTTACGCTGGCGGAGTTGCTAAACGGCGCATCGAGCCGACTAACGCTGAGCCTCATACCGGAGCCGCAATTGGTCTTCGCCGGCAACAGATCTGCGAAGATCCCAAGACCGGTCTCAGTGTATTCGGTCCCTATGGCAAGACCGACCCAACCCGCAAAACGGTCATTCGAGTCGGCATTGTCGGCCCGGCAGAGGCAATCGATCGGGCGGTGCATTTGCTGGAACAGATTGGGCTCGCATGCGGCCCGCCCATGCTTATAAGAATGAGTGAAGTCACGCGGCAGGCGAAAGCGCCTGCCCCACCAGCCCATGCAGTATATTTTCTTAGGGAATAGGTATAGGTGTAGGTGCAGACGTAGGCATGGACGTCGATATTGCTCTGGCTCTGACTCTGCCTCAGACTCGATTGCGGTTGTTTCGGGTTCCCTCGGATTCGACCCGGTCGGCGAGGCCGACGACACCCTTACTCGACTCGATCTTTGGCTTTTGCCTCGTCCACCGTCGGCCACCGTATATTGTCTGGTGCGTCCGAGCCGCCCCGCTCACCGCCTCGAACTGCCACCGCACACACGCGACGCCCGTTGGGCCTGCCACGCCACTTGAGTTACACCGCCGCCAATTTCCCCCTTGCCCTTCAAATCAAACCACTTACGCCCAAAAAACCGCCCTCGTGCAGCCTTCCCTGCCGCACACCGTTCTATCATCAGGTCGGAGACGTGGCGCAGCCCTCGCGAGCAACCTCTGCCGAAAATTGGCTTTGCTCCGCACAAAATTGGCTTTGCTCTGTTCAAAAATTGGCTTTGCTCCGTTCAAAATTGGCTTTGCTCCACACAAAAAACGTTATGGCATCCGAATTACAAATCGAGGCCAACCGCCTCAATTCCCAAAAATCTACCGGCCCCATCACCCCCGAGGGTAAGGCGGCCGTCCGCCTCAATTCCCTCCGCCACGGCCTGTATGCCGCCGCCATCGTCCTGCCCGGCGAAGATCAGGACCAATTCGATCAGCTTTGCCTCGACCTCCAGGACGAATGGAAGCCCCAAACCCACACCCAGCGCCACCATGTCGATGAACTGGCCGCCGCCGAGTGGCACCAAGCCCGCCTGGCCCGCTCCCTCCCGAAACTCATGGAAAGAGACCCCGACCCTCTCGCACGGTTCCTCCTCCAGGACAAGGTCGATAAGTATCTCGCCCGCCTCCAGCGCTCCCACTCCCGCGCCCTCAAAGAATTGCGAACCCTCCAAAAGGCCCGCGCCCACGACGCCACCAAACCGCGCGCGTCAACCGACGCCACCGAACCGCGCGCGTCAGCGACCGGTATTCCCGACCCCACCGAACCGCGAGCGTCAGCGACCGGTATCCCCTTCACCGAAGAATTCCTCGCAGATCGCCTGAAGTTTCAGCCAGGTATGGCTTGGTTGGATGGCAAAGGTCACGCCAAAATCGCCTGCCCCGCGGAAGTCCGCGATGTGGATGGCAAGTGGCACTATCTCCCGCTGTCCCAATCCCCTGTTCCCGAAGAGTGGAACCTGGTCGCGCCTCCAGAACTTGACGCCTGGTCGCGCGAACAGATCGAGAAAAATCCATTCGTGCCGGTAACTGCCGACGGCGCCAAGACCGATGCCTAACAACTTCGCATCGCCCCCGTTCTTTCCATCTACTACGCCCGGCTGGCGCAACGCGGGCGCAACGCGGGCGCAACGCTGGCGCGCGTCCGCCGCGGCCTCGGGCGGGTAGCGTTACAAAATCGTTTCACCCCCTTGACACAGCCGCAGCAATCAAGTGATACTGGGTCCCATTAAGGGGTCACTCGTGAAAGGAGAGGGTTCTATGCTCACCAGAAGAGCGCTGCTCGCGCTAGCCGTCTGTTCACTCGTTTTCAGCACCTGTCCGTTCGCCTTTGGGCAGGCTACCGGAAGTATCTCAGGCACCGTTACCGACGCCAGCGGCTCGTCGGTCGCCGGCGCGAAAGTAACGGTCGCCGCCGAAGCCATCGGGCTTACCCGTGTGGTCACCACGGACGATGGCGGGCACTACCTGGCGCCGCTGCTGCCAGTCGCCAATTATTCGGTGCGGGTGGAGTTCGCCGGTTTCCAAACAACTGAAGAGAAAGACATACGGCTGCAGGTCGATGAGCACCGCGAAGTGGATTTCAAGTTGGCGCCGGCCTCCGTTCAGCAGGCCGTGGAGGTGACCGGGACCGCCGTGGCCGTCGAAACCGAGAATCCCACGCTAGGGCAGGTGATCACCTCGCAACAGGTTGCCGAATTGCCGCTCAATGGCCGCGACTTCGTGCAGCTTGCCGGGCTGACGCCTGGCACCGTGCAGGAGACCAATCCCAATAGCTTCTTCAACGGCGGGCCTTCCAGCGAGGTCTCCGCGCGCGGTTCGTACTCGCTGTCGGTCGGCGGATCGCGAGCCAACGCCACGGACTGGTTGTTTGATGGCAACGATAATAACGAATTGACCGCCGGCGGCATCGCCATTCTGCCTTCCATTGATGCCATTCAGGAGTTCAAAGTTCTCACCTACAACTATTCGGCCGAGTACGGCACCCGCGCGGGACCCACCGTGCTGGTCACCACCAAGTCCGGGAGCAATTCCTTCCATGGCTCGGTGTTCGAGTTCTTCCGCAACACCGACCTGGATGCCCGCAGCTTCTTCGCCACCTCGACGGAAAAATTCAACCTGAACCAATTCGGCGGCTCGATCGGCGGTCCCATCAAGAAGGACAAGACCTTTTTCTTCGCCGATTATCAAGGCAAGCGGCAGCGCCGCGGCATTCCGTTCACGGGATTGGTTCCCAGCGTCGCCATGCGCAACGGCGATTTTACCGATGACGCCCTCGGCAACCTCCGCCCATTGCCGGGTATGCCGTGCATTGGAAGCACCTGCCCCATCAACAATCCATACGCCACCACCAAGAACGCCATGGGGCAGGCGGTGGCCGCGCCCTTCGTCTGCGACTCTTCCGGCAACCCCATACCCGCCGCTCCGGACGGCAGCCAGGGCCCCGGCACCCCCTGCAACAAAATTCCCCAGAACCTCATCGACCCGATTACGCAGCAGATGATCAACCTCTATCCGCTGCCGAACGCCAACAATCCAGTATATAACTACGTGAACGAGCCGACGCGCAGCTTGAACGAAGGCGAATTCGACATCCGGCTGGACCAGAACTTTGGGCCGAAGGACAACGCGTTTGCCCGCTTCAGCTACGACCAGGCCACTTCGTACGTGCCGGGCGGCGCTCCCGGATTCGCGGAACAGGCCCCCTTTGCCAGCAACCAGAGCATCCTCAATCACGGGCGCAACGCGGCGATCTCGGAAACCCATATCTTCTCCGAGCACACTGTCAATCAGTTCAACTTCGGCTTCAACCGGATTTTCAACCACATCGATTCGTATGGCACGGGCTCCTGCGAATCCCAGAAGCTGGGGATTCCGGGCGCCAACCTGGGTGGGGATAGTTGCGGACTGACTTCCACCCAGCAGACGGGATACTGGTCGCTCGGCGATCGCGGTTACACCCCCTTCCAGGGTGGCACGAATATCTTCTCGGTCTCGGATTCGCTGGACCTGGTGCGTGGGAAGCACGACATCAAAGTGGGCGGCAACATTCGCGCCAATCAAATGAACGTGAAGGCCATTGGTTTCCAGGATGGCTACTGGATCTTCTCGGGTGACTGGGCGGGCGACACTCAGTCCTCCTTCCTGCTCGGCCTGCCTGACCTGGCCATTCACGATCAGACACTCAACGGCGACATCACCGGCCGCCGCTGGAAGATCTACCGGCCGTACATTCAGGATGACTGGCGGGTCAGCAAGAGCCTCACTTTGAACCTGGGTTTGGGGTGGGCGCTGCCGACCCCGATCAGCGAGGCCGCCAACCGGGAGGCGAATTTCAATGTGCCAACGCAACAACTCCTGGTCGCAGGCGGCGGCTCCCCTTGTTCGGGGCCGGCGTTTGCCGGCCTGCCCCCGTGTGTACCCGTCAACCAATATGCGGGCGTGCAGAGGTATTACAAGGCTTTCGAGCCGCGCGTGGGCGTGGCCTGGAAGCCGTTCGGCAGCCAGAACACAGTGATCCGCGGCGGCTACGCTATTTTCCACGATTCGGCGTGGAGCCAAGGGGCGCAGGGCTTGTGGCAGAATCCCCCGTATTTCTTCGAATCCGGCGCCTTTGCCTTCGGCGGCGGCTGCGCCGCCCTTCTTTCGGGCACCTCGGCTTGCGTGGCTAATGGCTTGACGCCCACGAACATCAGCGCCTCCAACGGATTTGCCCCATTTACCAGCTTCGGCAGCTTCACCGGTGCCCTCAACTACCAAAACCTGAACTTCGAGCCCGGGCGCGTGCAGCAATTCAACGTCAACGTCGAGCATGAGTTTCCGGGTCAGATTGTGGTGACGGCAGGATACGCCGGCTCGCGCTCTTCGCACATCCTGGTGTACGGCAACAATCTGAACGTGAACTCGCCTTCGGCCTGCGGTACGGCTTCCGGATACACCCTGGGATGCGGATTCACTTCGCCCATCACCCTCCCGTCGCTGGCGTTCTCCGACATCTATAACTTCAACGATGTCGGCATCGCGCATTACAATTCTTTTCAGTTGAAAGCCGAGACCAAAAGTGCCCGGCACGGTCTGTACGCGCTGATCGGCTACACTTATTCCCGTAGTTACGACACCGGCTTTACCGATGGCTTGGGCACTAGCTTGGGTGCCACCTTTTTCCCGCTGCCCAACTGGCAGAACCTGGATTACGCGCTCTCGCCCATCAACCTGAACCATGATTTCACCGCCAGCGTTATTTACGAGCTGCCCTTCGGGCGCGGCAAACACTTCGGCAGTTCCTGGAGCGGGCCGGTGAACACGATCCTGGGCGGCTGGGAGGCCACGGTCATCGAGAAAGCCATTTCCGGTTTCCCGATCTTTGTTGTGGACAGCAACAACGCTTCCGGCACGGCCTTCTACAACAATGGGCTGAGCCTCAACCGTCCGAATCAAACCTGCTCCACCTTGAGCCTGAGCTGCTTCTCCGCGCCGCCGCCGGGCGAGCTAGGCGACGCCAGCCGCACGCCGGTCTCCGGCCCCCGCTTTGTGAATACGGACTTCTCGGTGATCAAGCACTTCCCCATCCGCGAGCAAGTGCGGCTGGACTTCCGGGCGGAGTTTTTTAATCTGCTGAATCATCCGCAGTTCGGTCTGCCTGTGAACCTCAGCGCTACTTACGCGGATATCAGCTCTCCGTTATTCGGCGCCATCACTTCAACGGTGAATAACCCCAGGCTGGTGCAATTCGCTCTGAAGCTGCTGTTTTAGTGGCGCAAGGAAATGACAAGCTGCGGGATCGCATCCCGTTCGCGCTCGGCTGCCGCCGCTGATTGCTTGGATAGTTGATTGAATAAGGCGAGTTCTCGTTGCGCATTCGTAGTGTCACCGGTCTGGCGGTACACCTGAGCCAGGCGGTAATGCGGCTCTTCTAATTCGGGACTGACTGAGATTGCCTTTTGAAAGGCTACTACGGCATTGGGGAAATCCTTCCGGTCACTGTATAGGATGCCCAACTGTACATAGGCTGCGCCTAACTTCGGATCTAACTTTGCGGCCTTCTTTAATAGAGATTCGACCTGTGTTGGCGTTTGAGAATCTTCCGGACCTTTGCGATGCTTCCAAAGGCTGATGGCATAGTAGTAATTCGCCATGGCATTGTCCGGTTGGAGCTTGGCAAACCGCGCCATCCGCTCGAGGTAGCCTTCGGTGACTTCGATGTTCTTGGCCTGGCCCAGCAACAGATAGGATCGGGGGTCGGCCGGATCGAGATCGCAGGCTTCGAAGAAATACTGAGCAGCCTGATGGTAATCGGCGCGCGCATACCAAGCCGCGGCCAAACCCAGCAACATGCGGAGCGAATGCGGAAACAGACGATGGCCTTTACTGAATACTTCCGTGGCGGGCTCGCCGGCGCGATGGGTCAGCAAGTCCGATCCCCAATCGAAGAGATACGATTCGCTCGGTTCCAATTCAGCGGCGCGCTGATATTCCCGCGCGCCTTCGAGCGCGTCGCCTCCGCTTTCGGCGAGGCCTGCCAGCGTGTGGTGCAGCGCTGCATTCGTGGGGTTTTCGGTCACCGCCGCCGGCTTTGTAAGCGAGGCAGTTGCTTTAGCCAGCGCTTCCGTGGACCGCCACGCCGTATCGGGACCGTGTACGCCGCCACTACTAGGGGTAGTGACTCCCGCCACGACGAAGTTCGGCTCATCGAAGAACTCCGCCTTCGCTAGCTTTAAGTCAGCCTTCTTCGCTTCTTGCGAACCTAGGCGAAACGGGCCCACTGACCCAGCCTCGCCTCCGGCTGTCTCCGCGTGCAACGTGTAGGGCCCTTCTTGGAGCCCCGTGAAGCGATACGAGCCATCCGTCTCTGTATGAGTTGTAAGACGCTTGCCACCAGCTAGCTGCAGCCAGACGGTCGCGCCGGGGACCACCTTGTCGTGCGAATCGTGAACGAAGCCTTGCACAGTCGCCGCCGGTTCCTGGCACCAGGCCAGTACAGCCACCGCCATAAGGGCCGCGACGCGTGTCACTGTATCTGCTCCAACGCTTGTTGCGCCTGCGCGTGGCCGGGGTGCTGCTTCAGTAACTCGCGCAGCACGGCACGCGCCTTTTCCGGCGCGCCCTCCAAGCTATAAACGCGGGCGAGATTCAGATACGCCTGATCGAAGGCCGGCGCCACCCGGATGCACTCTTCAAACTTCGCCACGGCTTCGTCGCGCCGCCGCGTTCGGAGATAGAGAACTCCCAGGTTGTTCAGCGCCTCCGGATAGCCGGGACGCAACTGCAACGCCTTCGTGAGGTATTCTTGCGCACGCCCTGTATCATCTATCTTCGCATATACCATACCTAGGCTGTAGTTTACCTCAGGATCCTGCGGCCTGACATCCAGTGCCTGTTCGAGCGCCTTGCGCGCGTCCTCCCAGCGTTTCGCCTGGCGATACGCGTTGCCGAGATTCTCCAGCGCAACGAAGTGGCCCGGACTCGCCCGCAGCGCTTCCTGGAAGTATCCGATCGCCTCGTCCGTATGACCGGCGCGCGCGGCGAGCAGACCGAGGTTGTTCCAGGCGCTCGGCAGCGTATCCGGATAACTCGCACGGGCCTTCACCGCTCGTTGGAAACTGTCTCTCGCTTCTGTAGTCTTTTCCTGTTTCAAGAAGACGCTGCCCAGACCGTACAGAGCCTCGGCGCTCGAGGGGTCGTCACCCAGCGAGAGTTTGAAGAATACTTCCGACCGGCCGAAATAGCCGTGCTGAAAATAGATCGATCCGAGAGATAGATAATTGCGCCCAAACTCATAAGTCGTCGAGTCACCCGGAAATGGCAGTGCCCTGGCCAGCCGCTCTGCATCCGTTCGGGGAATGTTGTGTAGGTCGTGCTCTACCCTCGCGGGAGCGACCGGACCTTGATAGACCTTCACGATGTATCCGCGATCGTCTATTAGAAAGGACACCGGCGGCTGCATGTCACGATGCCGATCAAACAGATACCGGCAAAGCAAGTTGTAAACCGCAGCCATATCTTCCGGCTCGTTTCCGTTGATCGTAAGCAGTTGCGGCACCTTTCCCTGCACGACGGGCGCCGGAACCGGCGCGAGCAGCCATGTCTCCACGGTCGCCGGGAGCGGCTCACTCTCTGCCGGTGGCCTCGCGGCGGGTCGGCGGTAAGATGCAAACGGCTCCATACGCACTTGCTCGTTACCTTCTTCCACCCACACGCGATGGTTTGCAGGGGCGCCCGAAACTCGTTGCGCCAGTCCGCTCGGCCAGCGAATCGAAAGGCTCACCGGGCCGGGTGCATCTCCCAAGCCAAAGAACAGCTCCTTACTGTGCTGCGACAAGAAACCCGATCCCGCCCGCAGGAACCGTGTCTGCCGTCCCGACTCACTCTCTACGGTCACCGCCGCGCCGATCGCATCGCGATTACTCTTGACGCCGCGCAGCCGCACCGCGACCGCCGGCGGCAGAGGCTCCATCACATTCTTCAGCAGCCGCAATTGCGGACTATTGCGGTTCTTCAGCAGCATCTCTTGCCGGCCGTCATGATCGAAGTCCGCCAGAACGAACGCCCTGCCATCTTCGATGAAGCCCAGACCTACTGCGCCAGAGACATCCGAAAACGTCCCATCGCGATTGTTCGCATAGAAGACGTTGCGTTCATAACCGCTCCATGTGTAGTCAGCGCGGATGAGTTCATTGATGGCATTCCACCCATCTTCGTAGTCAGGCGAAGCCACCGCCTTTTCAGGCGACTTAGCCACCACTTGTCTCCAGAAGAAGCTATTCAATTCCTCGCGTACGGGGCCGGATATCATCCCGTTGGCGATATAGAGATCCGGGTAGCCATCATGGTCGAAGTCCCAGGCGTCGCTTGACCACGACCAGCGGCCCATGCCGGCGCCTGCCGCCGCAGTAGCATCTTGAAACGGCTCAGCGCCATGATTGCGAAACAGCGAATTGCCCATGGCGTGTTTCTGATAGAGCCCGCGGACTCGTTCTGGCGCCTCGTTCTGAAACTCCGTCTGCCGCGAGATGCGCTCCCCGGCTGCAGTCCACATATCGGCGACGTATAGATCTTCTGCACCGTCGTTGTCATAATCGAACCAGCAGACGCTCATGCCGGCGCCGATATCTTCGACCCCGGCCTGAGGCGCGACGTCCGTGAATGTCCCGTCACCGTTGTTACGGTACAGGTTCTTCCGTCCGAAGTCATTCACAACATATAGGTCAGGCCAGCCGTCCCCGTTGTAATCGTTCCAGCCGCAGCAGAAGCTGTAGCGCGTATTATTCTGGTTTAGCCCGCTTTCCGCCGTGACATCGCGAAAAATGCCGTCGCCGTTGTTGCGCATCAGGAAATTGGGCGGCCCGTTCTCGGCGTCATAATAAGGCACAGGGTACTTGTACTGGCCCGTGCCCTGGTAATAAGTATAGAGACAGAAGTAAATGTCCAGCCAGCCGTCGCGATTGTAGTCTGCCGCCGCGGCGCCTGTAAACGTTCCCTGTGGAGCGCTGGCAAACGGAAAAGCGCCGGGCTTGCGGCGAAACTTCCCGCCGCCTTCATTCATAAACAACAGCGGGCCGTTGGAGCGTACCACTACGAGATCCTGGCGCCCGTCGTTAGCGAAATCCGCAAAGATCGCGCAGGCCGTATTTTCCAGCATGCCGACGCCGGAAGCTTCGGTGATATCTTCGAATGTGCCGTCGCCGCGGTTTCTATAGAGCCGGTTAGGCAGGCCGGCTGGCTGGCACACATAGAGGTCGTCGAACCCATCGCCATCGATGTCGCCGACTGACACGCCATTGTGGCCATAGATATCAATACCGCATGCGCCATCGAGCACGGTGCGCCAATAGTCCACTCCGTGCAGCATCTGTCGGGAGTAAGACGCATCGCCTCCAAAAGCTTGCGCGGTTATGTCGGCGAAGCAAGGTGCTGCAGATCGGCTGCGTGTCTCATCATGTGCTGTCCATCGCCGTATACCATAGGCGCGCGTCCATTCGAGATCCCAGTAGCCTACGCGCTGCTCCCGATATAAGCCGGTGCCGCCGCCCACGAGTTCATAACGCACGCGCGTACTGATCGCGCCGGGAGACCTGTCAATTCGAGTCACTTGAAACTCAGCGGTGACTATCTTCGCAAAACCAATGAGCCCCGCATGGAACTCTCGCAAGAAGGCATCGGGTGGAAGGGAAGGCTCTGTCGCAAAGATGACATGCCGAACCTCCAGCGCAGGTCCGGCGCGCACCACCTTGGACTCCACCGGCCGCACCGACGATCCCAGAAAGTCCGGCGCCAGCGCTCGATCAACGGCCCGCAGATCGGCGCACCAGCCCGCCAGAATCGCTGCGATCTGGTCATGCTCTCTTTCGGCGGCGAAATTGTCGAGTGCGGCGTTAGCCTTGACGAGCACCGCATCGAGCGGAGTTTGCGCGCGATAATGGGGGTGCAGATCATCGCCGGCCGCCGTGGGCGCGCGTTGCGCGTCTACGCGGCTGAAGAAAGGAAGAGCGAGTCCCTGGCAGCAGCGAATGAGAAAATTGCGTCGTCGAAGGTCCTGCGTATCCGCCAATCTAACACTCGCGCCCCTGTCTTGCAAAGTGGCGCTGCTGATGGTCTTCGCCGTGGTAGCCGCAGCCGGCACACCTGAGGCGCACCTGGGCAAGGGTTACGATGCGGTCCGCCTGGAACAGTACGATGTCGCAGTGACGGAATTTCGCGCCGCGCTGAAGCTCGACCCAACGCTGGTCCTGCGCGCCCAATTCCCTCTGGGCGTGGCGCTGTTTGAACTCAAGCAGCCCGCGGAAGCCCGCCGCGAATTCGAAGCCGTGCGACGCGAAGCAGGCGACCACCCCAACGTCCTGTACTACCTCGGCCGCCTGGACTTGATGGAGCAGAACTTCGCCGGCGCCATCCGCAACCTGACTAAAGCTGCAGAGAAGCCACCCTTCCCGAATACCGCCTATTATCTGGGACTGGCTTATTTCAAACACGGTGACTTATCGGCCGCTGAGAAATGGCTGAATCAGGCGGCGCAGATCGATCCGGGCGACAGCCTGGCGGAGTATCAATTGGGTCTGGTCTATCGCAAGCAAGGGCGGGCTGAAGAAGCCAAACAGGCGCTATCTCTCTCCGCCGAGCTGCGCCGGCGCGACTCCGACGAGAGCCAACTCCGCACGGAGTGCGGGCAGAAGTTAGACCATGGCCCCCGCGACGAGGCCCGCGCGCTGTGCGATCGCCTGTACGATGCCAACAACGCCGATAAACTGACCGCGCTGGGAACCATCTACGGTCAGCATGGCGATCTCGAAGCCGCGCTGAAGCCCTTACAGCGGGCGGTTGAGTTAGCGCCTCAATCACCCCAGACGGAATACAACTTGGCATTCACTTACTATCAGCTAGGGCGGTTTCAAGACGCGCGTGCCGCGCTTGCCAAAGCTCTGGACCGCTGGCCGGATTTATTCCCGCTGAATGCCCTCAATGGCAAGGTACTTTCGAAACTAGGCGATGACCGGGCGGCGTACGACGCCCTCCGCCGCGCGCACCTGCTCAGTCAGGAAGACACGGCCACCGCCGACTTGCTCTACACGGCTACACTCAAGCTAGCGAGCGCAAGCCAAGCCGCCCGCCAATATGCCGACGCCCTTCGTTATTGTACCGAGGCGGCGGCATTGCGTCCCACCGATCCGGCGCCACATAAGGCCATGGCAGAAATCTACGCTGTGATGGGACGTCCGGACGACGCCGCCGCAGAGCAACGCGAAGCCGGCCGCCGAAACCGCTAGATGGTGCTAGGCATCCATCAAGGTGAGGTGGATGTTATGACACAAATCGGCTTGTTGGCTGCCGGATTCGCCCTGGCGGGCACACTGTTCGCGCAAGCGCCCATGAGCGAGATCGTCACGCTCGAACGCCAGAAGAATGCGGCAGCAGTCAGCCAGGCGAAGGAACTGGCGCCCGGCAATGTGGCGGTCACTCTAGGCAATCAGCGCGCGAAAGTAACTGGCTGGGCGCCCGTCCAAGATTGGCAGCTTTGGATCCTGATCGACGATGGCTCGGAAACTCAACTGGGTTTGCAGCTTGCCGACCTCCGCAAATTCATCGAAGCCGAGCCGCCCGCGGTCGAAATCGGCGTCGGCTACATGGCGCACGGCGAGGTTGAAATAGCGCAACCGCTCACTGCCGACCACGCTCTCGCGGCCAAGGCGCTGCGCCTACCGCTTGGCCTGCCGGGCATTTCGGTAAGTCCCTATCTGGCTCTGGTCGATCTGATCCAGCACAAGTGGCAGCCGGCGCAAGCCGCGCGCGAGGTGCTGATGGTAACCAGCGGGATCGACGTGGAATGGGGCACCGGGGCGGAGAACCCTTACCTGTTGCGATGCCTCGATGAGACGCTGCGCAACGGCATCGTGGTATACGGAATCTATTTCCCTGCCGCCGGTCATTTGGGACATAGTTATTGGCAAAACTACTGGGGCCAGAACTATCTTGGACAACTCACCGACGAGACGGGCGGTGAATTCTATTGGTTAGCCTTCGGCGCGCCGGTTTCCATCGGGCCGTATCTGAACCAATTGAGCGACCACCTGACGAAGCAGTATGTCGTAACCTTTGAGGCGGCAGGTAAACCCGGCTTTCAAAAATTCAAATTGAAAACCGAAGAACCACATCTGAGCCTGGTGGGACCTGCCAGGGCATACGTACCGGGCTCATAGTACGTGCCAATGCAACCGTTGGCGTCTCAATTGCATGTTAGCGGTTGCTATGAACAATCGCTACTTCCCTATGTCGGAGAATATTCGCACGTTTCTCACTGTCGTGTTGGCGCTGATCGTCGTCGGCATCGGTCTGTGGCTTATCAACACCTACGTTCCCATGGCCGGCAGCATCAACGCGATCCTGAATATCGTGGTCGTACTTGCAACTTGTGTCTATGTGCTCAAAGCCGTGGGCCTGTGGAGCCGGGTCGTAACTCTCTGGAGTGACTTCACACACCGTAAAGTCATCCACGAGCCGTGATTCGGTGACCCGATTGCTCGGTTGCCACCGAAGGAGATTTGCCAGTGTATAAAACTCACCTAGGAATCGCTTGCCTAGTCGCAGGCGCAATGCTAATTTTCGTTCTGCCGCGCACTGTTTCTGCCCAGGAGGACGCCAATCGGGTCTCTGTAGTCGCCCCGACCGATTTGGGCGATGTCGTACAAAGAGTCGCCCGCCGCAGCGGCGAATTCAAAGAAGAATTTACAAAGGCGGTGGAACATAGCCTGATCGATGGCACGCGGCTGGAGAACAATGCCAAACACCGCGCCGATGATCTGCACGACGCAGCCAAGAAGTTGCAGGATGTGTTCGGCGACAAGAAAGACAAGAACAACCCCGCCGTGCGCGAGCGGGTGGATAGAACCCTGGCGGCTGCGAGCGATCTAAACCACGTGATGCAGGACCATCGGTTCACGGAGAAGGTCCAGCACGATTGGGATCTGTTGCGCTCCGATTTGAACGCGCTGGCCGCGGTCTACGATCTTACGCCGCTGTAGTTGCAGTACTCACGCTTCCGGCCGTTCGCTGGCCCGCGATGCGTCCGCGCTCAGGTATATGCGCCGGTCGGCGTGAAAGGCCAGGTTTGCCAGGTGCGGCGCAGAAACCGCGCTGGCGCCTACCTCGACCGGCGCGTTCGGCTCTTTCCGCGATTTCACACAATCCAGAAAATTCTGAATGTGGGTCTCGATCGGGATAGGCGCCTGCAGTGACTCGACGGGCTCCGGATACCGCGTCCAGGGCTCCTTCCACACTTTGTAGCCTTTGTCTGTCAGGATCATGGTGCCGTGGTCGCCTTGAAATTGCATCGACCAGTCGTTGTCGTACGCGTTGGTGTAGTTCAGCGTCCATGTCGCCATGAAGCCGCTGTACTCGAATACGGCGCAAAACACGTCCGGCACCTCGGAGCCGATGGTCTTGGCGATCTGCCCGTAGCAAATCGCCGACTTCGCCGTGTTCCCACCCATGAACCACTGCACCACGTCCATCAGATGGGTGCCCTGATCGGTCATGTTGCCGCCCGAGTAATCCCAGAAATTGCGCCAGAAGCGGAAGCGCATCGGCTGCAGCTCGCGATCCTTCGCCGCGCCCAGAAAGCGTTGCCACTCCAGTTTTCCCGTCAGCGGCGAGTTGTCCAGCTCCTTCGCCACATTCCAATTCCACATGGGCTTGACCATCGTGATCTTGCCGAGCATTCCGCTATCGATCAGGGCCTTCGCCTTCAGGACGGACGGCGCGCTGCGCCGCTGCATGCCGACCTGCACGATCTGCTTGGTCTTGCGCACCGCCTCCACCATTCGCCGGCTTTCTTCGAGCGAATGCGACATGGGTTTTTCGAGATACACGTCTTTGCCCGCTCCGAGCGCCGCCAGCAAACAAGGGGCATGCTGATGATCGGGCGTCGCCACGACCACCGCATCCATGCCGCTCTGTCCCAGCAGCTCGTGATAATCCAGATACGATTTCGCATCCGGCGAATCTTTCATCGCCAGATTC
>Ga0073928_10007369_pt1 | contig 14316 bp, 13 predicted proteins | sample PaiPotPPA55metaG_FD_76969 | JGI IMG/M metagenome (GOLD analysis project Ga0073928, IMG submission 76969) | Iron sulfur acid spring bacterial and archeal communities from Banff, Canada, to study Microbial Dark Matter (Phase II) - Paint Pots PPA... ... | reverse complement strand
CCCTGCGCGGCCCCGGCGCAAAACTCCCCGTGCTAACCCTATTATTAACAATAACTTACCTGTAAAGCTGCCGCCAGATTAACATAACGCCAGCCTTCATAGCAATTTTTTAGGGGATCAAGATAGGATTGCCCGATACTCGAACGATTACCGGACGCAAAATGTCCGCTACTTCTTCACCAAAACTTCGGCCCCTTCCCGGATTAATCCCGGATTAATCGCTGAAGCGCCGCCGAGTCCAAATCGCTCAACCGCTTGAAACGCACACAGCTCTTGCCGATGTTAGCCTTCGGCAGCTCTTGCTTAATAGAACTCGGCGACATACCCCTTGCCGTCGCTGGCGCAAATATAGAGTGATATGTAATTCTTGTTGCTTGCCACACCAATTTGGAACCAATCCCCTCCCGCCCACTCGCATACTTGTAGTGCATGCGCCCATATCCCAGCATCCCGCTGTGGATGAAGGGCTCGAGCTTCGGCGCGAGCTCGCGGATCAGCCCGTCGAGCTCCGTAATTTCCGCCCTGCGAGCCTCGTCCACTCCTGCGATATACTCCGCCGGTGTCGCAACTCTAAGCTGGCCCTTCATTTTGGACTCTAGATCTTGTTCCGGTCCGTGTATTCGGGCGGAACGTCGTCCTCGGGAACTTCCGATGTCGTCACTTCGCCCTGGTCTGGATCCTTGGCATTTTCAACGCCGCCGACCACTTCCGCTTCGAACGATTGCCCTTCTTCCGCCAGCTCTTCCACGCTCTCGGAATCGATGTTTTCCTTGCGCGAAAGTCCTTGCGTATCCCCCGATTGACCGCCGGACGCGGAACCAAGGCCGCGGCGCCCGCGAATCGCAACCGGATTCACGACTTCTGCTTTCGCTCGTGTGGCAATCTTCTTACGCCGAATCGGTTTTTTCTTTGCCGCAGCTTTTCTCTTCGCCACCTTCTTTGCCGCTGGCTTCACTCCTGCGGTTCGCCGCTTGACGTTTGATTTCTGTTTGCCGGTAGATTTCTTCTTGCGTCCTGCTTTTTTCTTAGCCATGCAGCAAGTCTATCAAATTTTCTGTAAAAGTAGCGCGCCCAGTCGGCTCATCGCCCGCCGCGCCAAATTTAGCTGACCGCTGGCATAGTCCGCCCCCGTTGCGAGATAATCCCATCCTCGCAACGGGAGCCGTCCCCAACGAACCCGCTCCCTGGTAGCGCGAGCAAGACTTCGGAACCACCCCAACTCTTGATTAAAGGAGAACCCCATGGCAACAAAAGAAGTGAAGCGCGGGCCCGGTTACCCACAAATCGAAGACGGCGCCGAGCGCGCGAGGCCGCAGATCCATCAGCACGCTCGCGAAATTCAACCCTACGGCAAAATCGCAAAGCTACCCATCGCCCTCGACGAAAAAGTCTGTTCGGACAGCGTCGGGAATCTAAATCAGATTCTCGCCGACACCATGACTCTCCGCGACATGTACAAAAAGCATCATTGGCAGGTCGCCGGCAGCACGTTCTACCAACTCCATCTGCTCTTCGACAAACATCATGGGGAGCAAGACGAGCTGGTCGATTCCATCGCCGAACGCATCCAGCTTCTCGGCGGGATCAGCCTCGCCATGGCCGCCGACGTCGCCGAAACCACCATCATCCCCCGACCGCCGCGTGGACGTGAGGAAGCTCCCGTGCAAATTTCGCGGCTCCTCGAGGCTCACGAAGTCCTGCTCAAGGAGGCACACACAATGGCCAAAGCCGCCGCCGATAATGGCGACGATGGCACCAACGATTTGCTCGTAAGCGAAGTAATCCGTACCAACGAGCTGCAAGTCTGGTTCCTTGCCGAACACCTCGTCGCGGTACCTCTAACACAAGCAGCCAAGGCCTGACCGCGAGCGCGAAAACATCCGGAAGGGGTTAAGCGGGGCTTGCAACCAATCGGCGCAGCCCTCGTTCTCCGGAGCCCTGCGCCGGCTCGTCTTGTTACCTTATATGTACAGACCGCGCCCGCGTCCGTCAATAACGTCCCTAAGGGTCCTAGTAAGTATAGACGCCTTCCCATCGACGATTTGAGCCGCTATAAATTTGGCTTATAGCAAATATTGTTTTCTCTTGACACTCTACCCGCCGGGCGTGCAGAATCCGCGCCAGCGTTTTGGTGCTCAGGCTCATTCTCGTCTACAGCTCTGGCACCCAAGACAACTGCCTGGAATTTTAGTCAGCCAAACGTAGTTTCCTGCACGCGCGCGGACGGGGTTCTATCAGTCTCGCCTAAAGGAGAGCATCACCGTGAAAAATAGAATAGCTCAGCTCGCTGTATTTGCAGCCTTGTTGGCGCTGGTGGGTGCAACAAACGCTACCGCCCAGAGCGCGGCAAATCAAGTATCCACGATTCAGTTGAAACACCTTGGAACGTCGTCCCTTGGAAACACGCCAGGCGCTGTTCCGTCTGGCATAACGACCTTGCGTGTGAAGAATCACCCCGATTCCGATGATGGTGACCAGACGGGCTCGGGGGCGCAGCTTTCTGTCCCGGGACCAGCGCCCAAGCAGATTGCCAACGCCAATCCAAACGCTTCTGGATTTAACGGCTTGGACGTTATAGACCAGGGCCTGCAAAGCGGTTTTTTCCTGGAACCGCCCGATCAAGGCCTCTGCGTCGCCAACGGATTTGTCTTTGAAGGGGTCAACGTCGCTCTCGCTGTCTATGATGCTTCAAGCCATAAGCTGCTCGCAGGCCCTGTTTTTGCGAATACCTTTTTCGGCCTGGACGCAGCCCAGTTCATGAGCGACCCGCGGTGCTTCTTCGATACGCAAGTTCGCCGCTGGTTTGTCACCATTCTCCAGATCGATATTGACCCAGCCACGGGCGGTGTGACGAACCATTCCCACGGGTTGATTGCGGTTAGCACCACTGACAGCCCACTCTCGACCTTCAACATTTTCTCGATCGACACGACCGACGATGGCAGCAACGGCACGCAGAACCACGTGGGCTGCCCGTGCTTCGGCGATCAGCCCCTCATGGGCACCGACGCAAACGGCTTTTTCTACACAACCAACGAATTCTCCATCACTGCGTTGACCGGAGGAGGGCCCGTCTTTTCAAACGGGGCTCAGGTTTACGCCCTCTCCAAACGGGAATTGGTAGCCAATGTAGCGCCCACAGTCGTCCATTTCGGCGACATCCCGCTGACCGCAGGGCACCTCGCGCGGTCGCTTCAGCCGGCGCTCTCCTTGTTTAATGGCGAAGGCGACAGGGAATCCGACGACCATGGGTCCCACGACCAGGGTGTTGAGTTCTTTGTCAGCCATTTGAACTTCACCCACACGCTGGATAACCGCCTTGCCGTCTGGGCCATATCCGACACCAGGACCCTCGATCAACCCAGCCCGAGTGTCGAGCTGACTGGCACAATCATCAGCAGTGAGGTCTATGGCGATGCGCCTCCCGCTACTCAGAAGGCCGGGCCGAACCCTCTCGGCGCCTCGCTCACGCCGCCGGAGCCTGAAGGAGCACTGTCCCCGGGCGATACTCGAATGCAGCAAGTCTTTTTCTCACAGGGCTTGCTGTGGACCGGGCTAACGACCGTCGTCCAGCAGGGGAGCAATTTCCTCGATGGAGCCGCGTACTTCGTTATCCGTCCCGATTTCGGGGGTGACCACCTGCACGCACGCATGCAGACGCAAGGGTACATCGCCGCAGCCGGACAAAACGTTCTCTATCCCGCCATCGCCGTAAACGGAAACGGCGACGGAATCGTTGGATTCACGATTTCCGGGCCGGGCTTCTTCCCCAGTGCGGCCTATACTCGACTTAATGAGGACAACGGTGCAGGCCGTATCCACGTACTCGGAGCAGGTGCATTCCCCGACGACGGGTTCACGATCTACCCACAGTTCGGCGGCAACGGCGTCGGACGTTGGGGCGATTATTCCGCCGCCGCAGTGGACGAGCACGGCGATCTCTGGTTCGCTACTGAATACATCCCAGCCCAACTAAGCAATGGCTTCCCACAGGGCCAAGGCGCGAACTGGGGCACGTTCATCGGCAAACTCAACGCTGGGGAGGATCAGGATCACAACGACCACGACTAGTCGCTTGCGTTTATCACTTGCGAGCGCTTAGTTCAACCGACCGTGGCAGCCTTGCCGTGTGACGATCTTACCGGCAAGGCTGCACGCGGTGCCGCCTCACTTAGTGTCTGCCCGTTCCTCGTACTCAAATCTCACCCTGAGGATATTTCCCGTTTGAACGGCTGAATGAAGAGCGCGATATTGAATGCTGCTTTCGCCCGCATGTTTGATCGAAAAAAGATGTAAAATTGCTTCGAGAGAATGAGCGGAAGATCATCGGCAAACGGGGCGCAACAAACGCCAGGACAGTTCTAGAACTACCTGTCTCTTTTTTGGCCTCACGGTCTATTTCAATTTTCCCGCCGCGTGCTACCCTGATTTCGGCGCGCGTTCCAGAGCGCCATTGAGCGGTTCCCCGCGCGTGACTCGCACCCCCTAAAAAAACAGGAGAAACAGGATGGCAAAGGGGGAAGTTGCGTTCTCGACGCTTGTCTCGGCCGTTGTAGCCGGGGTCGGTCCCAAGGCCGCCATGAGCGGATATTGGAGGTTTTTGTCGCCGCCCGCGTTTCCGGCAACCAGACTCTGGGGAATCACTCATTTCTAATCGCCAAATCGGCGACCCGATTAGGGTCGTTGTCCTGCCAAATCGGGGCCGCCCAAGTCCCCGGTTAGAGGAGCTTGGAGCCGAAGGATCTGCTTTGCTCTCGCTGCACTTCTAATCGCCAAGAATCTGTGCATCGCAAATCTGCACTTCTCGGAAACTGTTGCCATCCTTAATTCGACAAATCAGCGCCTTCTTCAAGCTGCCGGAGAGCGGCTCGGCACCGTGACGCATCGTCACCACTTCGAAACCATGCGATTCACCTTCGGCATTCAGCGGAGTACGATGGGTGCCGTCGATACGCAACTCCGAGGACAGATGGCTCGCGCCAAAAGCCGGCCCACAGCAACCACACTCAAGAAGGTCGTCGTCCTTCTGCTCGACGGCAGTCCCGTGCGCGGCTATCTGAATGGCTCGAGCCTCGGCGGCGCGGAGCCGATCGATCTGCTGACTCCCGACGGCGAGCACCGCTCCGTCGACATGAAAGAAGTGAAAGCCGTCTACTTCGTCCGCGAATTTCCGGAGCACTTCGAGCCCGACCGCAAAACGTTTCTCAGCCGTCCGAAGCTCGACGGCCTTTGGGTGCGCCTGCGCTTCCGCGACGAGGACGTGCTGGAAGGGATCGTCGCAAACAATCTTCTCGATCTGCTCGACACCGGCGTCCAGCTCACCCCGCCCGATCTTCACGGCAACAGCCTGAAAATCTTCATTCCCCGCTCCGCGCTCGCGGAAATGAAGGTTCTCGGCGTCGTCGGCGTCGCACGCCGCGCCCCGCGCGACGCTTCCCGAGACTCGCGAGCCGCCGCATCTCCAGCCCAGTCCAAACTCTTCGGCGAATAGCGCCTTTTCGCTCACTCGCGTCCGCCTCACACGCATCACTACGCGCCGCACTCGCCTCTCGCAACGGCCTGGTTGTACACTGGCCCTGCGAAAAACTGCTGCGAGGAGAGTCGCGATGAAACTGGGACAAGTCGCCGAAAAACTTGGCTGCACGCTCGAGGGCAATGCCGATCTCGAAATCACAGGCGTTGCCGGGATCGAGGACGCGCGCGCGGGCGAGCTGACGTTTCTCGCGAACCGCAAGTATCGCCCCGCGCTGGAAACCACGCACGCGTCGGCGATCCTCATCGCGCAAGACGCCGCTACCGGCAAAAAAACCGGCCCTCTACGCATGGCCGCGCTGCGTTCATCGAATCCGTATCTCGATTTCGCGCGCGCGATTGAACTTTTTCATCCCGCGCCGCAATTCGCGCCTGGCATTCACGCCACCGCCGTCGTGGCGAAGTCGGCGAAAATCGGCCCTAACGCGCACATCGGTCCCTACTGCTTCGTCGATGAAAATGTCGAGATCGGCCGCAACGCCGTGCTGCACAGCTTCGTTGTGATTTATCACGCCGTGAAAATCGGCGATGATTTCTTCGCGCACTCGCACGCCTGCGTGCGCGAGGCGTGCCGCATCGGAAATCGCGTCCTTTTGCAAAACGGAGTCGTCGTGGGCAGCGACGGTTACGGATTCGCTCGCCAGTCTGACGGCCGCTGGTACAAGATGCGTCAAGCCGGAATCACCGTGATCGGGGACGATGTCGAAATCCAGGCGCACAGCGCCATCGATCGCGCCACCATCGGCGAAACGCAAATCGCGCGCGGCACAAAAATCGACAACCTCGTCCAAGTCGGCCACGCTTGCAAAGTCGGCGAAGACACTCTGCTCTGCGGCCAAGTCGGACTCGCCGGAACCACGCGCGTCGGAAACCGCTGCATCCTTGCCGGACAAGTGGGTGCCGCAGGCCATCTCACAATCGGCGACGGCGCCACGCTGACGGCCCAAAGCGGCGTGCCGAACGACGTCCCCCCCGGCGCGGTTTTCTCCGGTTACCCCTCAATCGACAACCTCGCTTGGCGCAAATCCATCGCGGTTTTCAACCGCCTGCCGGAACTCCAGCACGAACTTCGGGAACTCCGCGATGAGATTGCTCGGTTGCACGCGCACAAACCTACAAATTTTTAAGCCGGGACAAAATGCCTGCGAGTCGGCGAGTTGCCGGCTCAATGAAGGAGGGCGCGGCCATGAGGCGAAGCCGCCGGTTACAGCGGCTGCTGATCGGGCGGAAGTCCGGCAGCGACGATCGATTCGACGCGCGCAAGAAGTTCCGCGCGGTGGTCCATCGTGTATTGCGATGCGTCCACGGGCGGACCGAACCGCACGACGACTTCGCCGGGGTGAATGGCGCGATCACCTTTGCGCATCAAGTTCTGTGCACCGGCGATCGACACCGGAACAACCGGAACACCCGCGTGAATCGCCATCACGAACGCTCCCTTCTTGAACGGACGCAGCCGGCCGTCGGGACTTCGCGTTCCCTCCGGATAGACAGCGAACGAAAGCCCTTGCTTCAGGAGGGCGACGGCGGTGTCGACGCTGGCGGCGGCGGCTTCGGGATCGCCGCGAGAGACCGGAACAAATTTTGCGAGCCGCATCGCGGCCGAAAGAAACGGAATTCGAAAAAGCTCTTTTTTAGCGAGGATCGAAACGCGGCGAGGAATCGCCGGCACGAAAGCGAGCGGGTCCACATTCGAAATGTGATTCGCCGCGAAAACGCAAACGCTCGCGGGAATATTTCCGAGGCCTTCGACGCGCACCTGGATTCCGGCGATGCGGTTGCCGAGGCGAACGGTCTTCATCGCCGTCGCATACATGAACTCCACGCTACCGGTGAGCAAGCTCCAAAGTATGAGCCACGGCAACACCAGTACGATAGCGAGAACGAAATATACAACGAGAGCGACCGTGCGGATCATGCGAGGAAGCAGTTTACGCGTGCACGCGCCGCGGCGATCGGCCCTAACGCCACGAATGTCACGACGTTTGACACGGCGGTTTGCATGACAATTGACGCGGCGTTTTCGACGTCGCGTTAATCAGTGGTCCCGTGCAGTATGCCTTCGCGGATGCGCCGCTGCCGTTCATTCGGATTGGCGGATTCCACAACGGAGTAGTGATCCCCGCTGCCCTTGCCGAGCGCGTAGGAGATCTCTTTTTCCTCGCCATCGCGACGCACGCGCAGCTTTACGATTTCTCCCGCGTGGTGATCGCGAAGCCACCCGCGAATGTTCCTCGGAAGTCCCTCACCGTTCAAGCCGAGCAGCACGTCACCCTTCCGCAATCCGGCGGCTTCGGCCGCGCTGCCGATCGTGACCTGTGCAACCACCGGACCAAGGCCGGGCGCGCGGCCGGCGCGAAATCCGAGGTCGGACAACTGGCTCGAATCGATCTTCAGTTCGAGGCCAGCGATGGCGAGAAATTTGTCGTACGGAATTTCATCGGTGCCCGTCACGTACCGGCGGAAAAACTCATCGAAACTCCGGCCCGCGATATCGTTCACGGCGACTCCAATCGATCCGATGTCGCCGTGAAAATGCCCGCTGTCGCCGTAAAACTGACCGCGGAGTGCATAGACTTCATTCATGTGGCGCATAACATCGTCGAGAGATTTGTGATTGCCGGTGGCGTCGCGGATCGCCAGGTCAAGGAGAACTCCGTCGATTTGGCCTTTGTTGTAGTAGCTAATGCTGCGGTCGGGCTGGCGATAGTCATCATACTTCTCGAGCCAGGCGTCAAGGCTCGATTCCTCCACGCTTTGCCACCTGCGCGCAGGACGCGCCTGAAGTTCGGTAATCTGTTCAGAAAGGTCGCCGTACCACTGCTCCTTGGTGTAAACGCCGGAGCGCTCAAGCGCGTACGCGCCGTAAGTGCTCGTCACTCCCTCGGCGAACCAAAGAGCGCGCGTGTACTGCTCCTTCGTGTAATCGACCGGCTCGAGAGATTCCGGACGAATCCGCTTCACGTTCCAGAGATGAAAGAACTCGTGCGCGGCCGTAGCCACCGCTCCTTCGATGGAACCGGAAGAAATGGCCGTGCAGTTTGCGTGCTCCATGCCTCCCCCTCCGACTTCAGCGTAGGGGCCGATCCGAAAGAAAAATGTGTATTCCTTGTATGGGGGTCCGCCCATGAGCTTCAGTTCGTACCCGGTAATTCGCTTGACCGCATCCTCGAGACGTGTGCGACTCCATTCCTTTGCGTCCACGACGACGCGAATCGGCGCGCCCGCTTCCGTGAAGCTGAACTCTTCGAATTTGCCGATTTCAACCGGCGCGTCAACAAGCGCGTCATAACTCGGCGCGACGAAGGAATTGGCGGCCTGTCCCGGAGCCAGCGCGGTGGCGATACGCCAGCCTGCCGGAACATCGACGAACTCCACGGAAACGTCTTCGTCGCGCCGGGCGGGCCCGTACATCAGTACTTCCGCAAAATTTACAAAAGCATGATGCGGGTTGAGTTGGGAATTGAACGGGCCCGGCTCATCCCACTGAATCGAGTATGTGAAGACCAAGTCACGCGTCCCAACACTCATAACTGCGCCCCTGCCATCACCGAATTCCCATGTGTTCTTATCGAGTTTGTGAAGGGGAACTTCTCGGCCCTCGCCAGCGAGCGGCACCGCGACTCTCACATCCCGCACGCGATAAGCAAAGTCGCGAATCTGATAGAGCGCGTTCCAGGCCGGGATCCTGACGGCCTCATTTGCCGTCGCATTCGGCACGGTCATTGTTACGTGGAACACGTGTTGTTCGGGGTGATCGAGCGAGATTTTGTAGCTGACGGTCGCGGCGGCCGACCGAACACAGAAAAAGAACGAGAGAAGAATACAAAGAATATACGTTCGAGGAAAACGGTTCAAAATCATCGATGGGCACCTGAGAGAGTCTTCAGTTTTTCGAGCAGCTTGCCGCACAGGCCATCGAAGCTGCCGTTCGACATGACCATTACCAGATCGCCGGGCTTGGCGGCTGAGGCAAAATATTCGGCGATCTCGTCGGCTGAGCTGAAAGCCTTCGCCTCGCGCCCGTGCTTGCGAATTGATTCGGCCACTGCGTCCGGCGAAAAGCGGTCTTCATCGGCGAGGAGTTGCGCACGACTCACCGGCCCAATTGCAACCGCGTCGGCCACGGCAAGCGCTTCGGGCAAAACATCCTGGAATATTTTCCGGCGCATGGTGTTCGACCGCGGCTCGATGACCGCCCAAATCTTCCGCCCCGGCCAACGAGTGCGCGTTGCCTCCAGCGTAAGACGGATCGCGGTGGGATGATGCGCGAAATCTTCGACCACCAACACGCCATTCGCTTCGCCTTTGATTTCCATGCGCCGGCGAACGCTCTGAAAGGTAGCGAAAGCACGCTCGATAGCCTCGCATTCAATGCCGCGCCCGTAGGCGAGAGCAATGGCGGCGAGCGCGTCGAGGACGTTATGGCGCCCCGCAAGCGGCATGCGGATGCGCGTCACTGCCCCGCCTTTATAAGCCACGCGAAATTCGGTAGCCGAATCATTCCACAGAATATCACTCGCGTACCAATCGCAATCGGACGTGAGGCCAAAAGTCTCGACCGGGCACAGCGCTTTCGCGACGCACGCCTTCAGATCCGCGCTCTCGCCCCAGATCAAAATCCGCCCGCGGCGCGGCACGAGATTGACGAGCAGCCGGACCTGCTTGGCGATGGACGCGAGGTCGGGATAAATGTCTGCGTGATCGAATTCCAGCGACGTAAGAATCAGCTCGTCAGGATGGTAATGAAGAAATTTGGGCCCGCGATCGAAGAACGCGGTTTCGTATTCGTCCCCCTCAATGATGAACTCTTCGCCGCCTCCAAGTCCGTAGCTGCGATCGTTGAAGTTGGGAATCACGCCGCCCACCAGAAAATCGGGCCGCCGCCCGGCGACGTGAAAAATCCAGGCAAGCATCGCAGTCGTGGTCGTTTTGCCGTGAGTGCCGGCGACAACGATCGATCTATGTCCCACGATGAAAAACTCCTCAAGAAGCTGCGCCATCGAGCAGTAAGGGATTTTTTCATCGAGGATGTATTCCAGTTCCGGATTGCCGCGCGCGATCACGTTGCCGACGACGGCGAGATCCGGCGCGGGCCTGAGATTCCCCTCGCGATAACCATCGCTCCAGCGTATTCCGAGCGAATCGAGCAGAGTCGAGGCCGGCGGATACACGCCCACATCCGAACCAGTCACGCGATAACCCCGCTCCTGAAGCATCCCAGCGACAGGGGCCATCGCCGCGCCGGCGATACCCAGCAGGTGAATGTGCTCAACGATTTTTCGTTGCATGCCAGGGATCATCATGCGACACATGCCGGCTCGAGGATCTCGAGACGCGGCGAGCCGTCCGTGATAAGACGCGCGCGGACACCGAGCGGTAGCGTCAGGATCGCACGCTGCGTGTGGCCTATGGGCGCGCCCCACACGATGGGACACCCCAGCGGCGCCAAGATGCGGCGCGCGACGTCTTTTACAGTTTCGCTACCGGCAGGCCCTTCGCAATCCGGGAAGTCGCCCAGGACAATGCCCGCGAGCCCGCGCAATTTGCCCGATTGCCTCAGATGCATAAGTGCGCGGTCCACCTGCCACGGTTTCATGCCGCGATCTTCGAGGACGAGTATCGCGCCGCTGGCGTCGAGTTCCCAAGGCGTGCCCAGCGTGGTTTCAACCAGCGTGAGGCAGCCGCCGAGAAGAACCCCTTCTTTCCTCCCGCTCCCCAACGTTTCTCCGTGCAGATCGATCGACCACTCCTGTTTTGTTTCCGTGAGCGCGCGGGTAAGCGAATCGCGGTCGTAGCCTTGGGGCGCGCCGGCGCCTTTGTCAAAGCCGGAAGCGACCATGGGGCCGTAGAACGTGACCCAGCGGAATTTCTGCCACAAGAAAATCTGAAGCGAAGTGAGGTCGCTGTAGCCGAGGAGAATCTTCGGCCTGGCAAGGGCGACGCTCAGCTCTTCAAGCAGGTAGTTCGCGCCGTAGCCGCCGCGCGTGAAACAAACTCCGTGCACCGCTGGATCGGACAGCGCCTGTTTCAGCGCAGCGAGCCGGTCCGCGGCTAATCCCGCGAAGAATCCGTCGCGCGCTAGAACGGAACTGCGATCGAATGTGGGCTTGTAGCCCAGACGCATAAGTTCCTCGCATCCTGCCTGGACGCGGACTTCTTCGACTGGACTGGATAGCGAAAGAATGCGAATTGCGTCGCCTAGATGAAGCGCGGGAGGCTTGAGAGATTGCGGCATGTGGTGCAATCGAGGATAAGGAAATTCGCGAGGCGAGTCCAGACGCGCGCGCGGAGTACGCGGCGGAAATGCAACGGCGCTTATCCACAGATGAACGCGGGTAAACACTCAGGGCGCCAAAAGGGCGCGGACGAATTGCTAGGAACCCGGGTTACGGCTGCTTGAGAGTCCCAGGTTTGGCGGCCATCGAAGCAGCAGCCTCAATCGTGAAAGGAAATGGAGCCGAGGTGCCGCCCACGGGCATGCTGTTCACAACCGTGACATTTGCCGTTCCCGCGGTGGCGAGGTCGGAGGCAAGAAGCGCGGCTGTAAGCTGGCCCGTCCCGGAATTGAACGTTGTCACGCGCGCATTCGGACCAAAGAACACCGCGGAGTTCGCGTTGAAATTGCTGCCGGTCACCGTGAGCGGAAATCCGGCTGCGCCCGCATTTGCGCTGGGCGGCGAAAGCGCAGTGATGCAAGGCTGCATGCTGTTCAGCGGTGTGACGTCGAACTCGACCGCATTCGAAGTGCCGCCGTCAGGAGCCGGATTCGTCACGGTGATGTGGTCGACACCGGGACATAGCAGATCCTGCGCGAGGATAACAGCCGTAAGTTCACTTGACGAATTGACCAAGGTTGTGCGCGGGCTGCCGTTGAAATTGACGGAGGATGTGGAAATGAAATTCGTCCCTGTGACGATGAGCGCAAAGTTTGCCCCACCCGAGGCGGCGCTGGTTTGAGAAAGCGATGTAATCGTTGGAATCGGATTGTTCGCCGACAGAATCGGGAATGTAACGGAATTGGAAGTGCCTCCCCCGATCGGAGGAGTGCCGGTCGGAGGATTCACGACCGTGATTTGCGCGGAACCGGCCGTCACGATATCGATGGCCGGAATGGTAATCGTCAGTTGCTGCGTGCTGACGTTAAAGAGATTGGTTGCACACGCCATCGAACCAGGCGCCGGAACGCAGCTGCCGTTCCAGAAAACCTGGGAAGTCGTAAGGAAATTCGTGCCGATAATGTTCAGCGTAAAGTCCGGACCACCAGCCGTTTGGGTATCGGGAAAAACGCCGGTGATCGAAGGAGAGGGATTAACCGTGACGGTGCTGCTGCTACAGCTTGCGAGCAGCATAACCATGGCCGCCAGCGCAACGGTTGCGGCACAGCGCGAACGCATCAATCCCTGCCTCCTGTAAGCCACGGGCTTCCCCACTGCCGCTTGAATTCATCGACCTAAAGCGGCCGGGTAAACGGAACGAGGGAAACGATCACCGAGCGCCAAATACCCCTGCAACGGCGCACAGAATTGATAGCATCCCGCCGCGCGGCACGTCAACTCGGATTCGAAGCTAACTGGAATGGTTGCCGCAGCGGAGGCTGAAGGCGCGTCCGGCGCTAGGCGAGCGTGGGCCGCGCCTCTGTGTGCAAATGGACGCTCTCGAGCTTCGAGAGCAGCTCGCGCTCCTGAATAGAGGTCAATTCGGCATCGAATTCCACCAAGAGACCTCCTGGCTCGCGGCGGGTTCTCCAGCGCTGCGTGTGCACTCCCGCGTCCTGGACGAGCTTGTGCACTTGTTCGATCATTGCGGAACCCTGTGCCGTGGTGACGCAGAACGTCATCAGGCGCGTGTGGAGGCCGAAGCGATCCTCGAACATGCCGAAAAGGACGAGCGCGGTGAGCAGCAAGAGCGTGGTGAAGATTGCGGTGACCGGCATGCCCGAACCAATCGCCATTCCAACGCTAGCTACGACGAAAATGGTCGCCGCGCTAGTGATGCCGGTGACCGAGCCGCGGTCGCGGATCACGACGCCCGCGCCGATGAATCCAATGCCAGGAATAATTTGCGCCGAAATGCGCGTGTGGTCGCCTCCGAAAGCGCCGGCGGCCTCGTAGGAAATTATCGAGTAAAGTGCGGAGCCGATGGCAATGAGCATCATGGTGCGAAGGCCGGCGGGTTTATGGCGAAGTTCGCGTTCCAATCCCACTGCGCCGCCGAGAAGGGCGGCCAGTAGCAGCTTGCCGATCATGTAGACGTTGAGATCGTGAAACATGACGCCCCCTTGCGTGCCGTCAGAGACTGAATTTGGTCAGGTGCGAAAAACGGCGCGCGCGCGCGTTGATCTCGCTGCGCTTCAGGTGAATTAGCCGCTCGACGCCAAAGCGTTCGACCGTGAAACTGCCAAGTACCGAGCCGTAAACCATGGCGTTCCGCAGCGACCGTTCGTTGACGCTTTTTGCGCTCGCTAAATATCCCATGAACCCGCCGGCGAAGGCGTCGCCGGCGCCCGTCGGGTCGTGAACTTCTTCGAGAGGATACGCAGGCACGGAAAAAAGAAATTTGTCGTGGACCATGAGCGCGCCGTGTTCGCCGCGTTTTATGACCAGCGTCTTAGGACCCATCTTGAAAACGTTCTTGGCTGCGCGCATCAGGTTGTGCTCCCCGGTCAGCTGCCGCGTCTCGTCGTCGTTGATCATCAGGATTTGCGTGTGCTTGAGGGTCTCGCGGAGTTCGGCGGGCGTGCGATCGATCCAGTAGTTCATCGTATCGAGGCCGACGGCTTTG
>Ga0073928_10007368_pt1 | contig 14318 bp, 8 predicted proteins | sample PaiPotPPA55metaG_FD_76969 | JGI IMG/M metagenome (GOLD analysis project Ga0073928, IMG submission 76969) | Iron sulfur acid spring bacterial and archeal communities from Banff, Canada, to study Microbial Dark Matter (Phase II) - Paint Pots PPA... ... | reverse complement strand
GGCCGACAAGGAAGTGTTGATCAACCGCATGACGATCGACCGGCCGTTGCAGGTGCAATTGCGTGTGCGGATCACGGAAGTCGACCGCAACGTCACGCAGCAGCTAGGCATTAACTGGCAGTCGCTTGGCAATGTGGCCGGCAATTTCTTCGGCGGCATCTACAGCGGCCGCGCGATCTATAACCTGAACCAGCAGGTTGTAAACGGAGGCACCAACCCGTACCCGGTGAACCTTCCGACCAACAATGCGTATTCCATATTCGGCCAGTTCAAGACTGGCAACACCAATATCCAGGCACTCGTTGACGCGTTGAACCAGGAGGGACTGCTTACCGTACTTGCCGAGCCTAACCTCGTAGCGCTTTCCGGCCAGACGGCAAGCTTTATCGCCGGCGGTGAGTTTCCGATTCCGATATCGCAGATCAATGGCGCGATCTCAGTTGAATTCAAGCAGTTCGGCGTAAAACTCGACTTCACCCCGACCGTGCTTGCCGACAACCGCATCAGCCTCAAGGTGCGTCCGGAAGTGAGCGAGATCGATACCTCGGTAAGCGTCACGACCGGGGGTGTCACAGTGCCGGGCCTGAGCCTGCGCCGCGCGGACACGACCGTTGAACTGGGCAGCGGCCAGAGTTTCGCGATCGCGGGCCTGCTGCAAAGCACTACGAACGACCTGATTTCCCAAGTCCCGGGCGTGGGCTCGATCCCCATCCTCGGCAAGCTGTTCCAGTCGACGAACTATCAGAACAACAAAACCGAACTGGTCATCATGGTGACGCCGTATATCGTCGAACCGACCGATCCGACGAAACTGCGCACGCCGCTCGAGTCACTGGTTTCACCGAGCAACGACGTTGAATATAGCTTCAGCCATCAGGCCGGCGACACAGCGTCGACGGCAGGACAACCGCGTCTCGTCGGCGCGGCCGGATACGTTTATTGAGCGCAATGCCATGAAATCTGCACCTCTCCTCACGTTCATCCTGGCCTGTGCAATCGGCGTGGGCCTCAGTGGCTGCTTTAAGCCTCCGCGCGACATGCCCGACGCATCGATCCTCAAATACGATGGGCATTCGGTCGTGCCGCCGGACTGCGCGAGCCTGTCGCGCCCCTCGGTACTAACCGACGCGGGTTGGCATCGTCCCAGCATGGAATGGGGTTGCGCCACCTATACGAATCTCGCCGCGCAGATCGCAAATCCGCAGGACGTGGTCGCGCCACGGGCGCCTGGACCCGCCGACGCCGCGGTCGCGGCCAGCGCGGTGCATCGCTACGAAACCGGCCAGTTGATTCCGTTCAACACAGTTACGACTCACGATACCAAGTGACGGGAGCACAGCATGAGCACGACTGAGTTAAATCTCCAGAAGGGCAAGGCCGGCGCCCGGGCCGCCGACTTCATCGCGTTCGTCGCGGACAAGAAGACCGAGCAGGTGCTCAAGAGCTACGTCCTCGAACAGGCGATGCCGCACACGCACATTGCGATTGGCGGTGTGAACGACGCGATCGCCTTGCTGGCCAAACTCGACCGTTCGCCGCTGTTCCTGCTCGTGGACCTGAACGACTCCGCGATGCCACTCTCCGACCTCGCCCGCCTCGCCGAAGTATGCGAGCCCTCTGTACAGGTAGTGGCACTCGGCGAACGCAACGACGTCGGCCTGTTTCGTACTCTGCTGCAGATCGGCGTGCGCGACTATCTCGTGAAACCGCTCACAGTGGAGCTGATCAAGCGGACGCTCAATGTTTCCGAAGGCAAAGTAAGCCAGGTAATGCGCCTGCGCGCCGGCAAGACCGTCGCATTCGCGGGTACGCGCGGCGGCGTTGGCGTGACCACGATCGCGCTCAACGTGGCGCGCCATCTGGCTGAAAACACGCAGCGCCGCATCGCCTATGTCGATTTGAACCTGTACGGCGGTGCTGCGAACAGCATGCTTGGCATACAGACCAACAACGGCCTGTCCGACGTATTGCAGAACGTGCATCGTCTCGACCCGCAGTACGTCGAGCGTACGCTCGTCGCCAAAGGTTCGCGCCTGTTCGTGCTGTCGGCGGAACTCGACTTCGGCACCCCGCACCCGTTCAAGGACAACTCGCTCCAACGCGTGCTGGCACTGCTGTGTGAGAACTTTCACTACGTGATCCTTGACGTCTGCAACCTGGCAGATTCGCTCGCGGGCGAGGCGTTCGATCACGCGTCACGCGTCTACCTGATCGCCGACCGTTCGGTCCATTCGACGCGCGAGAGCATCCGCCGGCTACGCTTCATCGAAGACCGGGACAACAACCCGACCACGTCGCTTTTGCTCAACAACGTGACTTCGTCGACGGCGGGCATGGTCGAGCCTACCGACTTCATGGCGGCGGTCGGCCGCCCTGTGCTGTACGAGATTCCCTACGAAGCGAAGGCCGTAACGATTGCCGCAAACCTGGGCGAAGCGCCCAAAGACAAGACGACCGACGGCTTCAACCAGACCATCACGCGCATCGGCGGTGACCTGACTGGCCAGCACCCGAACATTGAACGTACGTTCTTCCAGAAACTCAGGCTGAGGAGAAGCTGATGTTCGGGCAAAAACAGAGCACACCGGCCGCCAGCAAAGCCGTTCCAGTCACGCCCGCCATTCGCGATACGGCCGCTGATCTCGCCATCCCGCCGGCGGTGTCGCGCGCGAGCTTGTCGGAAGGCAACGAACTGCTGGTGCGCTCGGAGCTCTTCAAGACCATTCGCAACGGCGTGTTCGCCTCAATGAACGCGTCTGCCGTGGTCGGCCGCACGCGCGAGCAGATGAAGTCCGGCGTCGAGCAACTCGTGCTGGAGATCGCCGAGCGCGAACGCCTGAACATCACCATCTCGGAGCAATCGCAGATTGTCGGCGATCTGCTCAACGACATGTTTGGCCTCGGCCCGATCGAACCTTTGCTCGCCGACGAGACCGTCACCGACGTGCTCGTGAACGGGCCCGACCAGGTCTATGTGGAACGACATGGCCGGCTCGAACTCACTCCCTACAAATTCCGCGACAACTCGCACGTCGTGAGCGTGGCTCAGCGGATCGCTGCAAGCGTCGGGCGGCGCGTGGACGAAAGCAGTCCGATGGTAGACGCGCGCCTCGCCGACGGCAGCCGGGTCAACGTCGTCTTGCCGCCGCTCGCGATCCATGGCGCGGTCATCTCGATTCGCAAATTTTCCAAGCGCAACATTACGCTGCACCGGATGGCGCAGCAGGGAAACCTGTCGCAGGCGATGGCGAACGTGCTCAAACTCGCGAGCACCTGCCGGCTCAACATCATCGTGTCGGGCGGTACGGGCTCGGGGAAGACCACGCTGCTCAATGCGCTGTCGCACTTCATCGACCTTGGCGAGCGTACCGTCACTATCGAAGATGCCGCCGAACTGCAACTTGTGCAGCCCCACGTAGTGAGCCTCGAAACGCGACCTGAGAACTCAGAGGGACTCGGCGCCGTCGCGCAGCGTGACCTCGTGCGAAACGCGCTGCGGATGCGCCCGGATCGCATCATCCTCGGCGAGACCCGCGGCCCGGAAGCTTTCGACGTACTCCAGGCCATGAACACAGGCCACGACGGCTCGATGACGACGATCCACGCGAACACGCCGCGCGACAGCATCACCCGGCTGGAGAGTATGGTCATGATGGCGAACGGCAATCTTCCGCTGCTTTCGATCCGTCGCCAGATTGCGAGCGCCGTGAACCTGATCGTGCAGATTGAACGGATGCGCGATGGCATGCGCCGTATCACGCGCATCACGGAACTTGTCGGCATGGAAGGCGACGTCATCATCACGCAGGACCTGTTCACCTTCCGCTACGACACCAGCGCGTACAGCGAGGAAGTCAAGGGCGTGTTCGAGTGTGCCTCGGTGCGTCCGGCGTTTTCAGCGCGCGCGGCTTACTACGGTCTCGAGGATGCCCTGCAGGAGGCGATGAAGTCATGAATTTCGTCGACCTGGTCACCGCTGCGTCCTTTGCAGGCGTCATCGTGCTCGGTGTGATGGTCCTGACCGTGCAGGATCTGCGCAGCAAGCAGCCGGAAGCCCGGATCCGCGCGCGCATGGCGGATGTGTTCTCGTTGCAGCGTCAGCACCCGGTCGCGAAGAATGCTGAGCAAACCGCGGAGCTCTTCAACGTCACACGGGAAAACAACGCGTTCAGCCGCTGGTCCGGCCCGAAGCTCGCCCGCCTGCGCACGGTCGCCGGCACGAACGGGCTGCGCATCGTGATCGCGGCGGCGATCGTCGGCGAACTGGTTGCCATGCTGATGGCGCGCTTCATGCCACTGCCCGGTTTCGTCCCGCCGTTGCTTTTGGTTGGGCTACCGGTGCTGGTAGGTATGCGTGCGTACAGCTTTCTCGTGGAGCGTTTTCGACGGCAGTTTCTCGATGGTTTTCCCGACTTGATCGACCTGCTCGTGCGCGGAGTGCGGGCTGGCGTGCCGGTGACCCAGATGATCAGCGCGGCTGCCGAAGAGCTTCAGGAACCCCTGCGTCGCGAGTTCAAGCTGATGGGCGATTCGCTTCAGATCGGACTGGATATCGAGGCAGTGCTCGCGGCGGCGGTGCAGCGTATCGAGATTGCGGACTTTTCATTCTTCTGCGTGTGCGTGCTGCTGCAGCGGGAAACGGGCGGCCAGCTCGGCGAGACGCTCGAGAACCTCGCCGGCATCGTGAGGACACGCCGCGAAATTCGCCAGAAGACCCGGGCCCTGACGGGGGAAGCTCGCATCACGACCAAGATCCTCACGGTGATTCCGGTAGTCGTCATGGTGGCGATGTCCCTAACGGACAAGAACTATCTCGTGATGCTCCTCGGAACCCCCGCCGGCCAAAAGCTGCTTACCTACGCGGTCATCTCGGTCGTGATAGGCGTTTTCATCATCACCAGGATGTCAAAACTGGATACCTCGCGATGAGTCACGACAATATCGAAACGCTCATCAACCTGCTGATGCTGTCCGCACTCTTTGCCGGACTCGCACTCTTGTGGGTGACCAAGCGGGGCGGCCGGCGCGGCCGGATTGCCGATCGCGCGCGACAGGTCGCGCTCACGCAGCGCGCGGCAATCGTTCAGATGGAGGAGACCGACGGGCCTGGCGGCTGGCGCACGCGGCTCGTGCAGCGGCTTGCCAGGATCGGCGACCGGCTTCCGCTGTTCGACACGAAATACCGGCTCAAGCTGAGAAAAGAACTGGCACGTAGCGGCTATCGCGGCAATCTTGCGGTATCGACGCTGCTTGCCGTGAAGTTCGTTGTCGGGTTGGTCTGCGCCGTGCTCGCCGTCATGCTGGGGTCCGGTATCCCGATGATCGGCCAGTACCCGGCAGTCCGTGGCGCAATGATGCTGATGGCGTTTATCGTCGGCATGGTCCTTCCCGAATATATCGTCGCATTTCGCGCGTCGCGCCGCCGCAAGAAGATGGCCGGCTGCTTGCCCGATGCCCTCGACCTGCTTGTAATCTGCACGAATGCGGGCAACAGTCTCGGGGTAAGCATCCGGCGCGTCGCCGACGAACTCAAGACGATCTGCCCGCCGCTTTCCGACGAATTTTCGCTCACTGCCGACGAACTCAAGCTCTCCGGCGACAGCACCCGGGCACTCCAGGCGCTTGCCGAACGTATCGACCTGCCTTCGATCCGCGCGCTGATCTCCACCCTCGTCCAGTCCATGCGCTACGGCACGCCGATCACACAGGCTCTGCGCACGCTCTCGCGCACGGAGCGCCTTGCGCACATCGTCCTGCTGGAGGAGAAGGCCGCCAAGCTCGCCCCGAAGATGGTCGTGCCGATGATGTTATTCATTCTTCCATCGGTAGTGGTGATTTCAGCCGGGCCTGCCATTCTCCAACTTATGGACGTCATGTCAAAGCAATGAAAAAAAATCTCCACTCATTCGCCAGGAACATGGTCGCCGGATCGACTGGCCTTCGCCCTCGCCTCGCGGCCCTCGTGGTGGTCCTCCTGGGCACGACCGCCGCCTGCACAACGACCACCACGCAACACCTGACCGATACGCACCCTGTCACGCACAATTCCTCGCCGAGCAGCATGAGTGAACTGCGCATCGCCGATTCGGCACTCGACTCGGGCAATATCGACGTCGCCAAAACTATCTACGACCAGATCGTTCAGGCCGATCCGCATTCGGTAGCGGGTCTGACAGGGCTTGGCAACACGCTCTACGCCGTCGGCGACTTCACGCGTGCGGGCGTCTACTACCAGCGTGCCAGCCAGCTTGACGCGACCAACACCGCGCCGCTAATCGGCATTGCGCGCGTGGCGATCCACCAGCGCCGTTTCGATGAGGCGATCTCGACCTATCGGCAAGTGCTGACGCTGACGCCCGGCGACGCACTGGCGTCGGCAGGACTTGGCGCGGCGCTCGACCTCAGCGGCGATCACGCGGGCGCGCAGGCTGCGTTGCGCGCGGCGCTCAAGACGAACCCGGGTGACCCGGTGCTGAGCTCGAATCTCGGCTTGTCGCTGATCCTCGGCGGCAATCCCCGCGAAGGCGCGAACGTGTTGCTCGACGTCACGCGATATCCGGCTGCACCGCCGCAGGCGCGTCAGGATCTCGCCCTGGCCTACGGTCTTCTCGGCAATACGGAAGCGGCGGCCGAGATTCTCGCTCGCGACCTGCCGAAAGCGTCAGTGCAGGACAACCTGCAGTATTACGAGATTCAGCGTAAGCGCCTGTTGCAGCAGCCGGTGTCGTCCATTTCGCCGGCGAAGGTGGCGGCGGTGCAAGCGCAGCCGGTGCAGGCCGCAAGCCTCCGATAAAGGGATGCACTAAAAGTGCTTGCACGCCCGGCCGTGAGATGCCGCGTATGGCTTTGCTAGATGGTCCGTCGTCCATGTGTCCATGAATGCATCTACAAACTTGTGGGACAGCTGGCCAAGCCAGTGCCTTCGCTTAGATCGATCTTTATCCCGACCGGAACTGATTATGAAATCGGAAATTCCATCGCCTGCAGGCCAAGCCGTTGTTTCCGGGAGCCTCACCGAGCCGCCGGCTCGGAGGACTGCTTCCTTGACGCGCGATCAGTTGATCGGCGAGATCGTTATGCGGCTGCTTGCAGTCCTGATGTACTCGGTGTTCGTCTCATCGGCTCTCTACCAGTTTCACAAGGATCCTTCGCGGATTACATTGCTACTGCTTGTCATCTCTGAATTGCTCACGCTCGGGCTTGCTGTCTGCACGCGCGTGCCGCGTGAACGTGACTGGAACCCTGTCACGGTAGTGGTTTCCCTCTGCGCGGGCTTCTACTTCCTCGCGTTCCGTATCGAGCCCGGGGTTCACCTGCTCCCGGAAACGGTTGCGGCAGGTCTGCAGATCGCCGGGCTGGTGATCCAGGTCAGTGCGAAGCTTTCGTTGCGGCGATCGTTCGGAATACTCCCCGCGAATCGCGGCGTGGTTGTGAGCGGGCCCTACCGTTTTCTTCGACATCCGATTTACTTCGGATATTTCGTTAATCAGGGCGGCTTTCTCCTGTCTAACTTCGGCATACGGAATCTCGTCGTACTTTTGATTCTCTGGGCGTTGCAGATGTTTCGTGTCGTGCGAGAGGAACGCGTGCTGGTCAAGGATGCGAGGTATAGGGAGTACGCTGCGCGCGTGCGGTATCGGTTTATTCCTGGCGTGTTTTGAAGCGTCGACGGGTAGCTTGTTTCGGCAGAAGCGAAATCCCTCACCGCGTATCCCGATCCCGTCGCGATCGATCCCGGCGGAATTCCGGCGCCTGGCAAACAGGACATCTAGCCGAGCGCCTGGCTCGTCAGTAACGGGAAAGCGAGCGTGCCGCTCAGGACGTTCGGTATCGGTTCCATGCGAACTCCGTGTCATATCATTTCAGATCAAGATGCTCCGGCAAACATCTCGCCACGTCTCCATTCGCACGCGGGAATACGGAGATGGCCGTACATCGTAGCGTTGTCCTCAGCGGCGGGGCCAAGGAACTGTCGGCTGACTCGTTCAGCCTGTGCTGAACCGTCAGAAATGCAGTTATTTCCTCCCGCGGCTATTACCGTGTCAACGTAGATTCAGGAGACGTTTGGACCATCTAACCGAGAAACTTGCAGCACGTACGTTCTCCTTTGCTTCTTCGTAACAACCGCTGCCTATGAGTTACACCCGATCAAAATATCTTATGCCCGTCTCGGGCCGTCTGGATTGATGATTTCGAAGGCCGGCGTGATCGAGGCACATAGGCGGCCACCTGCATCGAACGGCCGCAGGGAATACGTCGTCATTTTCTCTGGATTTTGAAGGCGCGTCGTTCCGTTATTCCATCGTATTTACCCTTGGATGCGATGCATAACACTCCACGCGAACATAAGCAATACGGCGAAATATGCCTGAAAGGCAAGATTGACAACCCGTCTGCAGTGCGCTCGTCGATACCCTTTCCTCCTCTGGCGGGCGATTCGGTTCGATGTCGGAGGCTTTTTAAACGGTTTTTCTTGACAAAACACTTCGCAAGCCGGCAACGATTTTATTATCCGAGAAAAACATGCACCGCGAAGACTTCACAATTAAAATATCTGCCGTTGAATGGTTTGTCGATGTTCCCTGGCTTACATATCTGACTGCCCTGCTCGTTGAAACACCAACAATCAACGACTTCAACTTTTATTTGCGCCAAAGTCCAATTCCTCATTATGATAGTCACGGTCTCAAATAATAAAAGGGGACGGCATCGATGCGCAAACACGAAAGCGGACCGGTCATTCCTGCGAAATGCCGCGTATAAATGACGACAGATAATCTGCTTTATAGAATCACGATATTTTTGCGTCGGCCAGCGCAAATATCTGGTTCTGGGTCGCCTATGCCGCTCACTACACGGTTGTGGTACGCCGCAAGGCCGGTGATCGCCGCCGCCCTCGTCTCCACATCTGCGCTGTGGCTTCCGTCAGTCGCGGCCGCAACCGGTACGCCTGAGCCATCCTCCGTGCCCTCCGCGCCCTCCCAGCCATCGGTGGCCTTCTACTACGGGATCGACCCACCTGTTGAATTGCTATCCGGCTATGACGCAGCGGTCGTGGAACCGGATAGCGGTTTCAATCCCCTCGCCCATCGACTGCCCCACACGACCTGGTTCGCGTATGCGAGCGTGGGTGAAGTGCTGCCGTCGCGCAGTTACTATGCCGACCTGCCGAAAGCGTGGCTCGCCGGGCACAACGAATCGTGGGCCTCTCGCGTGGTCGACCAGAGCCAGCCCGGCTGGCCCGCGTTCTACGTCGATCATGTGATCGCCCCGCTGTGGGACAAGGGTTATCGCGGCTTCTTCCTCGACACGCTCGATTCCTGGCAACTGGTCGCGAAGACCGACGCCGAGCGTGCGCGCCAGCAAGCTGGCCTGGCGGCCGTGATACGTGCCGTCAGGGCTCGTTATCCCGACGCGAAGCTGATCTTCAATCGCGGCTTCGAAATTCTGCCGCAGGTGCACGACCTCGCTTACGCGGTGGCCTTCGAGTCACTTTATCGCGGCTGGGATCAGGCGCAGCAGCGCTATGTGGAAGTATCGCAAGCCGATCGCGACTGGCTGCTGGCGCAAGCGTCCACCATCCGTACGCAATACCATCTGCCCGTCGTCTCGATCGATTACTGCCCGCCGGCCGACCGCGCGTGCGCGCGCGACACGGCGACGAAGATCCGCGCGCTCGGAATCGTGCCGTATGTGACTGACGGCGCACTCTCGACAATGGGCATCGGTGCGCTGGAACCGCTGCGGCGACGCATTCTTGTTGTCCAGGACCCACCGGCGAGAACGGATTTGAACGTGTCTCCGGGCGTGCGTTTCCTTGCAATGCCGCTCAATTACCTCGGCTACCGGATCGATTATCGCGATGCAAGCGAGCCCATGCCGCAGGGCGATCTTCGCAACCGCTACGCGGGCATCGTGCTATGGATGAACAACGATGTGCCGCGTCCGGCGGACTATCGCGCGTGGCTTGCCAAACAGATCGACGCGGGTCTGCCGGTCGCCGTGTTCACTTCGTTCGGTATCCAGCTCGATCCGGCGCTCGCGCAGAAGCTCGATCTGCAGATCGTGCCGGGACAACCCGCGAACGGCAAGCTCGAGGTCGAGTCGTACGACTCGAAACTGATGGGCTTCGAAATGAAACCACGTCCCGATCCGCACGATTACACCGCTATCCGGGTCGGCACCCAAAGCCGCTCCCTGCTGCGCCTGCGCTCGGGAAACTTCGTAATCGACGGCGCGGCAATCACGCCGTGGGGCGGCTACGCAATGCGCCCGTTCGGCGTCTACGATCTCGGCGCGGTCAACCAGGCGCGCTGGGTCACGCAACCGCTGGCGTTCCTGCGAGCCGCGTTGCGCCTGCCCGCCGACATGCCGGTGCCGGACACGACCACCGAAAACGGCCGGCGCCTGCTGATGTCACACATCGATGGCGACGGTTTCGCGTCGCGCGCCGAGTTCAGCGACGGCACTGCGCCGAACACCGATGCGGCTCCGCAATATTCCGGCGACGTGCTCTACCGGTTGCTGCGGGATTCCGGCATGCCGACCACGGTGTCGCTGATCGAAGGCGAAGTGAGTGACGACGGCCCGTACAAGGCTTTCGCTGCGCATCTGCGCACACTGGGCACGCGCATCTTCCAGTTGCCCAATGTCGAGGTGGGGACTCACACCTACACGCACCCCCTGCAATGGATGCGCGTCACAGGGTTGGGCGTATCGAGCACGAAGGATGTGCAAACCGAGGGCGGCAGTCAGGTCAACAAGGACGGGTTATCGATCGATATCCCTGGTTATCGCTTCAGTATCGATCGGGAGATAGAAGGATCGATCGACTTCATCGACAGGCAGATCGCGCCCGCCAACAAACCGGTCAGCATGGTGCTGTGGAGCGGCGATTGCCAGGTGCCGGCACCCGTGCTGAAGGCCGCTTACGACGCCGGCGTACTCAACCTGAACGGCGGCGACACGCTGATCACGAAGAGCTACCCGAGCTGGACCGCGATCGCGCCGCTCGGCGTGATGAAGGGTGGCTACTACCAGGTGTTTGCGCCCAACCAGAACGAAGAACTGTATACCGGGTTGTGGCAGGGTCCGTTCTACGGCTTTACGCGCGTGCTGGAAACCTTCGCGATGACCGACCAGCCAATTCGCTTCAAGCCGATGGACATCTACTACCACATGTTCTCCGGCACTAAGTATGCGTCGATGAAAGCGTTGCGCGAGGTGTTCGACACTGTCCTGCAACAACCCGTGACGCCCGTGTTCACGTCCGAGTATGCACGCAAGGTGCTCGACTTCCTCGACGCCAGCATCACGCGCGACGGGGAGCGCTGGACCGTACGCGACGGCGGACAACTGCGCACAGTGCGGCTGCCGCCCGGCCGAGTGCCGGATCTCACCAATGCGACGGGTGTGGCCAGCTATCTGCCCGGTCCGGGTGGCACCTATGTTCACCTGACGGGAGGCGAGGCGAGCTTCGCCGTCATCGACCAGTCCAAGGCGCCCCGCATGCCGTATCTGGCGGATGCGAATGGCGTGATAGACAACTTCACGCGCACGCCAAGCGGCTTCTCGTTCGATCTACGCGCGCGAGTCGCGCCGCAGTTTCGTCTCGCTAACACAGGTGCGTGCCGCGTGACGCGGCACACTCTCTCCACCGACGCTCACCTATTGCATGTCGATGTCGCCTGCGACGCCTGAGCGGCAGCGGCTGTTCTCGCCGGCCGTCATCCTCGTTCTCGGCGCACTGGTGGCGTTGATGCTGGTGCTCGCCTTTCCCCGCGAAAAACTCGAGGAGCGGTTGCTCGGAGGGAAGAACGCGGACGGCCTGACGATCGCCTACCTCGAAGCCTGGCTGCGGGTCGATCCGGACAATGCCGAGGTACTGTCGGAGCTGACGCGTGAATACCTGAAGGGCCAGCGCGTCGCGGACGCCGGCCGGATTCTCGCGCGCCTGTCGCTGTCGCGCGACCCCGCGGCGCGGCAAAGCGCGCTCGCTATGCGCATCTCGCTTGCCGAGCAACGTCTCTACGCATTGAAAAACAACGACCCTGCACGCGGCGCGCGGCTTCGCGAACTCGACGCTGTGTTGCATGAGGCCCTTGCATATCGCTGGGACAACGAGCAACTCGGCCTGCTCGCTCGACAGGCCCGTGCACTCAACGATAACGAGCTGGCAGCCCATTACTACGCACAACTGGCTGACAGCGACCCTTCACACTCCGGCGACTGGCTTGTAGCCCTCGCCCAGACGCAACTGGGAAGTGGCCAATATGTAGCGGCGGCCAATGCGTTGTTTAAGGCTCAAGCGCGCGCGACGAGTCTCGATCAACGTCGCACGCTGTTCCTGGCCGGGCTGCACGCGTTGCAGGCGGGTAACGATCCGGTCGCGGCGATACAGGCCGCGGCCACGCACCTCGGCACGCTCGCCGGGGACCCCGAGACGTTGCGGTATCTCGCGAACCTCGCGCTCGCCGCAGGCCGGCCGGATCTCGCCGAGCAGTATGTAAAGCGCCTGCTGAAGATGTCCGCGCGGCGTCCGGGCAATAACGGGTACATGGAGGCGCATGTCCAACGCGCGGCCCTGCGCGCACTGTCGTCTATTGCTCCGCCCCCACCCATGCATCGTGCCGGCAACGGCCCGTTGCCGGCACCGCAAAACACGGTCGTCGAGCACGACGGCGCGCAAGGCATATGGCTTCGCGCCACCTGGTATCGCCCGGAACGCAAGGCAACCGGCATGCGCACTGCGATCTGGTCGCGCGGCCCGGCCGGCAGGCGTTTCACCGCTCGCAGTATTGTCAACACCGCTGCGGCGCAGGGCAACGGGCTGTTACGCGTGGCGTCGTCCGTCGCACCCGCGGTGCCCGCCGCATCAACCGGCACAGTGATGCCGGCATCAGCCGTGTCTTCCGCATCGGCCCCGGCCGGCAGCGCCAGCGACTACGAACTTGCCTATCGCGTGTTCCTCGCGAACGGCAATGTTGCAGACGCCCAGCGCATCGCGCAAACCGCACTCGACCGCGATCCGTCGTCGACGCTTTGGCGTGCGCGGCTCGCGCAGGTTGCAGAGTGGAATCATCAGCCACAGGTGGCGCTGCACAACTATCTCGCCCTCGCCCAGGCGCACGGTGACAACTCCGCCTGGCAACAGGTTGCGCGCCTCGCCCCGGGATTGAATGACGATGCGGCGATGCTGGCAGTCACGTTATATCAATCGAACCAGCAGCCAGACAATCTGAAGCTGCTCGACGCAGTCGTGTTCTCATACGAACGCATTGGCGATCCGGACAGCGCGTTGCGGTTTCTTCAGGAACGGATGCACGGCGCGCTACGCCGCACAGTGGCCGAACGCTACGCATTGGTCGCTGAGCGCAAAGGTGACGACGACCTGGCGCTGCGCACGTATCGCGACCTCGAGCGCGAATATGGGCCAAGCGCCGCATACGGCATGAAGATCGCGACCATGCTCTACGCTCGCACGCAGTTCGACGCCGCCCTCGCGGCCCTGGATGAGGCCAAGCGCGCTGCGGCCTCCGGCGACGGTGACTTCTGGCGCCTCTACGCGTTGCTGGCAACCACGGTTCAGAATCCCAACGCCGTCAACGAAGGATATCGGGCGCTGCTGGCCGGCGGCGGTGCAGGCGCCGACGACTACGAGATCATGGCCGGGTTCTACAGCGACTCCCCGCTCGACGCGGGACGCCTCGCCGACTATGCGTACCGGCATGGCGGCCCGCCGCGCATGCTTTCTCAGGCGTTATATGACTATGAGCTGGCGCGTGCATGGGGCCGCATTCATGCATTACTCGCCTCGCTGTCACCGCAGGAACTCGCCGCGGCCGAGCAATCCGCGACTTTCCTGCTCGCGCGCGCCGACTACGAACACCAGACCGGCGCGACCGCGGCCCAAGCGCGCGACATCAAACGCGCCGCGGAGGTCGAACCGGAGAACATGGAAGCGCGTGCTGCGTACCTGTGGTTGCTGATTGATCGCGGCACCGACCCCGAATTACGCGACGCGCTGCGACGCTTCGCTCGCGACGCCCAAGGCAATCCACCACTCTGGGCCCCCTACGGCGCAGCAGCACTGCGGCTCGGCGACGGCCGGGCGGCCTTGCATTATCTGCACAAGCAAGTGGCCAATGCAGCAGGCAGTCCGCTTTGGAGGCTCACTTATGCGGATGCGCTGGAGCTGAACGGCCGGATCGACGACGCGTGGCGTCTTCGCAGGAACGTCTGGCTCGAACTGGCGCGGCGCCGGCGCGATCCAACCCACGCGGCGTCGCTTCCCACAGCCGAGGAAGACGATCTGCGCG
>Ga0073928_10007367_pt1 | contig 14318 bp, 13 predicted proteins | sample PaiPotPPA55metaG_FD_76969 | JGI IMG/M metagenome (GOLD analysis project Ga0073928, IMG submission 76969) | Iron sulfur acid spring bacterial and archeal communities from Banff, Canada, to study Microbial Dark Matter (Phase II) - Paint Pots PPA... ... | reverse complement strand
GACGATGTGATAGGCAACGTTGTTTTTGGTATCGGGGATGTGACTAAGCCGTGTCCGCGCGTTCATGGGATCTATCATGCAAACCTCCGCGGCCACGTTTACAACAACCTCGTCTACCTTAACCAAGGATGGGGAATACATACCTGGGAAGCCGCCAGCCATGTGGAAATTTCGAATAATACGGTGTTTAACAATGGCTACGGCGGGATTGTCATTGGAGCTGGTGACTTTCCACACGCGATGAATGATTACACTCGGGTGACGAATAACATTTCTATATACAACGGGAACTATGGGATAGAAGAGTATGGCCGCACCGGTGTGCACAACGTCTACGCAAACAATCTCGTTTATTTGAATGCAGTAGGAAATTTCGATCTGCAAAACGGCAACACTGATCAGAACTCCGTCTTCGCAGATCCTCAGTTCGTCGAGTACCGATCAGATGGTACTGGCAATTATCGGCTCTCAATGGACAGTCCCGGTATCGATGCTGGAACTCGCAGAGCGGCACCCGGATATGATATGAACGGTGGTGAGCGCCCGTTCGGCAAGACTTGGGATATAGGAGCGTACGAGTACCATTCGCGAGCGGCTCAGTGGCTATGGTATTGAAGCACGATGACGCAAACACTGTTATAGGCGGGACCTGCGTCCCCAAACAATGCATCCGAAGTGTAATCTGCGAAGCGATGATGATCACATGTGCCACGACGCTTCCAGCCCATGGCTCGTCGCAAATTCAATAGGAAACCAACGAATGGCTATTCCCTTTCTCATCGCTAATACCACTAGAGATCCTCATCGCTGATGCACCGTGGCGTGGCAGGCGGTGCAAAGCGTAATCAAGTTCTGCTCAGAATCGTCGCCGGAGTGGCTCCGAAACTCTTGGTGATGGACCTCAAGATTTGACATTACGCCGCAGGATTGGCATTTCCAGCCGTCGCGACGTAGCACCGCATTGCGTAGCTGATCGAAAGATTCGGGGCCAAGTCGCAAGATTGGCCGTTTTGGTTGGGCGAGATTCACGACGATTTCTCTGCAAGATGTCTCAAAAATGTCTTTCGCTCTTCGCCTGGAAGGAACTTGAAGAAACGCAGGATCGATTGCAACAGGATATGCGAGTTGCCATTTTCCAGGTTTGCGCCGGCTAGGAAGTCGGCACAGATCATTTCTAGGCAGTATCCGCGTGACTTATCTGTTCCCAGCATCAGAGCGGCCGTCTCTACGGCCTGCTCGATGACAGGGATCTGGCTCTTGTACAGCTTGAAGTAGATAATCTCCCACGATTCCGTTTCCCGCCCCGTTAACTCCTTCTCGACCTCCCGCTTAAACTGCTCCTTAGGCATCTCCCGGGCTTTGTGCAACCAGGTTGCACAATCGAAGGCCTCCCCGTCCCTGCGAGCAACTTTGGCTAACTCCAGCCCTTTGGTCCAGCCAACTTCTTTCAGTTCCCTTCTCGCTTGCGGCGGCAGATTCTCGTGGATGGACATTAAGTAGTACGCCTTTCTCCTCGATTCCGGAAACCGTCTTTCCAGGAACTCATCGAACGACTTCACATTTTCCACCCGCCAATATTGTCCTGCGCGCACCTCGCACAAATACCTGCCCAGTTCGACAAACTTCGTGTCCCGCTCCGCTTCGTTCTTCTTTTCCCAAGCCAGAATCTCGTCGATTTTGGTGAGTACGAACATGGCTCGTCGACGATTGATCTTCGGCAGCATGGGCGGTTCCTAGTACGTAAGCTCGTCAAGCCAACCAAGGTTTTCTGCTCCTGGCCTTCGTTCGAGCGCAATCTTGATCAATGACGGTTTCCCCAGACACAGTCCGACGTAGGGGCAGGCGCTACATGGGTTTTGTGGAAATCGGATGCCACTGTGGGGCAGAAACTGGGCCGACTCGACACGCCGGATTGTGTCTTCCACTAATTGCCCGAATTCCGCGCGTTGTTCATCGGTGATAACGGTCCGCAGGTACTGCACTTCGACCAGCCGCTTGCGGACGAAGACAATCTGCGCGACTTCAGAAATTCCGGTCATCCAGGAGTAGCAAACCAGTTGCGGATCCAGCGCCAACAACCCATCCGGTTTTTCCGGGTAGCGAGCAGAAGTGGTTTTCCATTCGATCAGGCAGCGCGTCCCGTCAACTTTTCCAATCGCATCGATATAGGCGACGAAGTCATTGTTCTCCGCCACTGGTTGACTAAACTTGATCTGAAGATTTCGTCGCGGCTGGCGAATGCGGATGCGGTCGTCCTGACAGAACCGGTCCAGGAGCTGAATTCCCTGCTGCAGCATTCGATCCCAGGTATCACTGTGTGAGTAGTGCAACTGGTGGTTCTGGTAAGCAGACCATTCACGGAATAGTACGGCTGCTGCGTCCTCGCGCCGAAAATAGGCGCCCAAAGCCTGTTCGAAGGCTCGCCCGAAAAGCATGGCAGCTCGAGTGTCTTTTTCCTGCCACCCGTCGAGATAGCGGTGGCGATAGCGTCTGGGGCAGGTCAAGTATTGGCTGATTTGGCTATAGCTGTATGTCATCGCGCCACCTCGGAACGGTTCACATTTGCGGGTGACGCGCTCGACAATTCTTCCCATTGGCTGGCGGGCGCAAAGCCATCCAGATTGAGCAGAGCAGTGCCATTCACGACGACGTGACTGATCTTGACGACTCCGCGCAAGCCGATCAAGCTTCTCTCGTCAATTTCATCTCGCCAGAGCAGTTCGGTGTCGTAGCCGAAATCACGCAGGAACCAATTCAGTTTCCACAGTGCTCTCTGTGTGCAGTAGAGCCGAGCGGAAATTGTATGCCCGCTGAGTTCTTTCGGTTCAAGAACGGAAAAGCGGAGCATATAAAATGGCTTTCGCGCGTCCCATTGATGGTGGGCCCGTTCGACCCGGACCACGAGTAGACCATCACCAACCTGGCCCGCTGCAGACTGGTCTGCTTCGTGTAAGCCTTGGATGCGGCGTCTCACGCTGCACCTTCTTTCGCTCTGAGATAGCTGTTGAGCTGGCAGAGTAGGGCATCTCGATCTCTCCCAGCCCAATCAGCCAAGTGAGCGACGAAATTTTCGACCTGTTCCCGGGTGGCTTCGCGCAAGGTCTTCACTCCACAGAAATCGGTGGCGTAGGACTTGACCAATGTGGCGTCCAGTTGATGCTGACGAATGAGTTGGCAGAGGCGATCGCGGACTGTGCGACCGCCGTAGTTCCCGTTCCCATTGGTAGGCTGTGGCAACTTCTTGGACTCTGGCCGCGAGGCAGGTTGACCGGCAAATGAACCAATCTCTTCGACCGAGCAGATGCCGATACCGTAGGCTTTGCGCAAAGCGCGATTGACAGCCCTAGTTTCGGCCACGCGCATTTCAGCGCCATGAACCAGGGCAGAAACATTAGAAGGATCGGCATCGCCGTATCCGATGAACCCTTCAGGTTTGCCAGCACAGAAAACCGTGGCTTTAAAGGTCCACCGGTTATTTGGTAAGTCGCAGAAAGGCGTAACTATCTCAACATGAATGCCCGTACAGCCGCGCCGGGATGACAACCCTAAGAGCCCAGCGTGCGTAACGTACCAGCATCCATCCAAGCAGATAATGTCGCCTCTACCGACTGAGAGACCATAGGTGGACGTCAAAGCTTGCAGCGAGACCAAGAGTGCCGGCGAAAGCCGCCCCCAAATATGCCTCGCAAGACGTTTGTTAAGTCGAAACGCTTGTGACATTCGTTTCATGCTTCACTCCTGCTCCGTTGAGCATCAACATTGGTTCATCATTGTGACGTCACAGTAGCGCTATTATTATAGCGCTACTGTAGCGCCACAGTCAAAGATGAAACGCTTGAACTATTTGGATTGTTTATAAGGGTTGATCCTGCGCGCTTCCTTCAGCGCAGCGGTGGCAATGAATGAACTTAGACTGACTCCCTGGGAGGCTGCTGCGGTACCGATTTCGTCTTGCTCGGTCTCAGTGTAATAGGAGGTAATCCTTTTCCTGACGGAGCTAGTCAACCTCCGCCGACGCAAGATTTCTGGCTTCCGCATAACTGCATCTTAACCCCGCTTCGGCGCCAGCCTGTTTAGAAAATAAGAACTGCCGAATAAGCCTTATCGTCCATTATCGAATTCCCATCGGGGTCAGCAAAATTTGCCGCTCTAGCAATCGGACGTTCTGATTCGATCTAGGAACGCTCCGGTCCTGAAGCAACGTCAAACGCTTTGACGAGCGGAGTCATGCCGAAATCACCCGTAGGCCGCAATAGTCCCGAGGCGGAAAGAGAGGGTGCGTTGACGAGCAAATATTCGATCAGTTTAAAACCGAAACCTTCATCCCGCATCTAATTAAAGACAGGCGAAATTCAGATCATATCTCCACAGCTGTGGCTACCGGACTACTTTCGCTTGCCTGAAATCGTGAAGACTTGCCGCCGTATTAACAGGCAGCCAGGAATGCGAAAGGGGACAAATGCAAATTAGTGAGAAGAAAATTGCTGCGAATCGGACCAATGGCCGGAAATCGCAGGGCCCGACCGATACAGCATTAACCCGACACAACGCCACTAAGCACGGATTGTTGGCAGAGGGAGTAACGGAATTAGATGATGCCGAGGGCTACCACTCCACGCTCGCTAGGTTGATGGAGGAAACAAGTCCTGTCGGTACCATTGAGGTGTTCCTCGTCAAATCCGCCGCGCTCGAGATGGTCAGGTGCAACCGCGCTGCGCGTCTCGAAGCTGAGTACATCACCAGTATCCTAAACCCGGTGACCCGTGGCCCCGGCCTGGGATTAGGCGACGAGCTGCTCGAAGGTGAAATCCTTCGTTATGCCACGACAAGCGCACGTGGATTCTTCCGGGTGATTCACGAACTGGAGAGGCGACAACGCATGCGACGAGGCGAAAACGTGCCGCCACCGGTGACCGTGGATCTGAGCGTTCATGCCGACACTGCGATGGACACGGTCGTCTCATCCTTGCCCGAGTCCAAAGCCCTGGAGGGCCACGAGGCTGGGAAATAAACATTCTGAAGTTGCGACCGTCTGACGCATTGCTACAGCAAGGCGTCGGTGCTACACAGCAAATTGCTACGCAAGCGAACGGCCATTGTATGGCAGGTAGCGCAAGCATAGAGATGATGGGCTCCCATAATTTTGCGAAACGAACCCACTAAGTCGTTACATTTCAATAGACGCATATCTCTTTGGCATCGAAGCCGTAAGCCGGGCCGCTTCCCTCAGTTTTCGATCGGCGGTCAGAAAGACGCGTCCTTGCGGCGCGTCTTCGCACCAAGCCCAGAGCCGCTGCTAATTGAAGAGATTCGGCGGCTCGCAAGTCGTAGCACTCCACCACGAGTACCGCCTTGGAGCGAAGATGTTCGACGGCTGATCAAGGACTACCTGAGGTATAACGGCCATGCTAAAAAGGCCTCAGGCTTTTGTGCCAACCCTTACCTCGGCGGTGCCATTTACGAGCTGGGAGTGTGGTCCTATTGTGTCGGCGAGCAGTTCTATCAAGAGCTGTTCTGAAGAGAGCATTCCAACTCGGGGGAATTGGGATGCTCTTTTTCTAGCCCCTCTTACACCGACCCACCTGAGAAAGCACGCCTAATCGCAACGACATGAGGGAACAACCTGGCAACCTCATATCTTGACCAGGCAGGGAACTCTTCTACGGCGACAGACGATTCACCGTCTCGCTTCTTTCAGGCGATTTCTCATCGAGAGTAATGGCTGTTTTCAGAGTTACCGAGCAAAAGAAGGCCGAAGGTGACATCAGGTGCAAGAACGGGCCCTGGAATGATCGCTGATTGACGTCCAGCCTACAGCTCGCCCGGCTATGTTGGCCGCCACCCCCAGACACTTTACCAACAGCGGCGGCACGGCGTCGGTTATTGGGCTTCGTGATAGATGGAAGATCGGTAAGGCTATTCTCATGTTAGGACGCGGGGTAGAACATAGCAGAGTGAACTGGATTTTAGTGGCTTCTCAGGAAGCTCGTTCGCGCTGGGAATCAGGTTTCGACTTCGGCTTAGATTTTGCAGCGAGTGCCGCCTTGAGCGCGAGTATCCGGGCATTTCTTACTTCATTCTTACGCTTCTCTCCCGGAGAGACCTCGTTTCGGGCTTCGGCTTGATCGCGTATTAGCCGGGCCAACATGGTCGCCAGTTGATCGGGAGATGGCACGATCTAGCATTAGTAGCGACCGCCGCTTCTTACAAGGCGGTGTTCTGCGTATCCGGCAATCGTCGATACCGTAGTAATGATTCCTGCCCAGCCAATTGGGCTGTTCACAATTGACCAGTATTCATAAAAGCTTTCAGCCATCCTCTCGCCATGACTCCAAATCAGGACTTCCATCGGCTACTCGTGGTCCTATCTGCAGAGAAGCCCGAAATATTTAATGCCGGTGCGCAAGACAGCGAACTGGCGCTGGAGTTCATCTGCCTGGCAAAACTCCATGCCGAAGCTATCCACGCTGCGGTTTACCTGCCGATGACCGCACTCCAGAAGCGAAGATACGACGCCGAACGAGACCGGATGAATGAGATCGTTATGTTGCTGGGAGAAGCCCACGACAGTTTTACTAGCGAGTCCCCGTAAGCCTTTACCTGATTGGCTATCTTCTCGGGCGTAGGTAGTGCATTTCCGAGGCATCATCCCGCAAACGGGTCTGGGCCGCCGACTTCAGAGACTTTTACTGACGAACCCGACAAAAGGTCGAGGCTTGATGACCTTTTGCCAAACGTCGACACCGCAATTGTCGTCCCTGATCTCGTGGCGCGGCTGATTGCCGATGCGCATGCGGGCAAAGTTCATCCAAAAGTTGCCGCCGGTCTGGCACTCCTCATGAACCTGCAGCTACGCGCGATTTCGAACTGCAACTGGCGAGACTCGAAACGCGGTTGACGGACTTTGAGGCCGCTCACAGGAAAAAAGTAGTGTGCAACCCACTAACGGCTGGGCGGAGGACCGCCAAGTATTCGATGTTAAACTGGGATGCCATACGCCTTGATACAAAGCTAACATCCGAAACAAAGCATAGCTTGGGATGCCTTAAGCAGTCGAAAACAAACCGAACCATCCCCCTCAGAATTCTTCAAAGCGGCTCCCCACCAAAATGAACAACTTGAATTCCACGGGAGAGCGGGGATCAATGAACGCAACCTCAAATCTTCAACATTAGGCGGGTAGATATCTCCTTGTTGCTTTTGGAACGATACTCCTGCGGACCTTCGGCCGAAGAACTTGGCTTTTTTCTATTTCTAATCCACTCCGCTGCTCGGTGTTCGGCCTCAAGCAATTGTTCCATTGACATGTTCTCGCTGACCTTCTGTTTCGCTCGCGTGATCTCATCACCGACGATGAGGTACCACATGTAGGCTTCCACCAAGTCATTCGACCCGGACTGTCGAGCGAAATAGGTCTCCGCCAGTGCGACTTGGGCGGACGCTGAGCCTTGCTCGGCGGCTTCTTTACAGATGGTTAAAGTCGGGCCCCCATCAGAAACTGGAATCAACGGTGATGAAGCCACGGAGTGCGTGGGATTGGCATGACTGAGAGTCATAAACAACAACTCGACCCGATTGGCGACTCCCAACTTATCGAACACGCGAAACAGGTAATTCTTGATAGTATGCTGACTCAATCCTAGCCGCTGGGCGATTTCGCGATTACTGAGGCCCTCGGCCAGACTGCGAACTACCTCCATCTCACGCTTAGACAGTAAATTCAAGCCATTGGCATCGACTGCCCGGACCGATGGCGTTGAAGCAAGGGCTTCCACAGCCAACGACATTTCCTGGCTGCTGGCCCAAATCTGGCCGGCGTAAACACTCCGAACGCACTTGCAAAGCGATTCGATAGAGTCATGTCTGCTGAAAATTCCTCTTGCGCCTGCGCGAAAGGCGTGTAGGACAGATTCAGGCTTCGAGGAATCCAATAGCATTACGCCGCGGATCTGAGGGTGTAACGCTCGCAGTTCACGCAAAACCTCAAACCCGCGAAGCGGTTCCTCATCGAGGTAGGAATTGATCACGACAACGTCGGCTCTTTGTTCTGCAGCGGTTGCTGCCAGGGCCTGAGAATCGCAGGCCGCGGGAAAAACATCCAGACCCAGCTCTCTTTTGAGCGCGTCCGCGAGCAATTGAGTGTGAATCTGCGAACTGTCTGCAATCAGAACTCGAATGCTCTTTTGCCCCAAAGGTTCCCTCTCCATAAGTTCGACCGAATGCGACAAGCGTGCAGGGCGCGAGAAACCGCCCACGGGGAAACGAACTTGTTTATCTGGGGAGGGACGAACAAGGCGAGCGTATTACTAGACACCGGTAAAATTCGATGAACGCCAGTAAAACGCAATGATAGCTTACCCTACAACTGCCCTTGGAGCAAGTAAAATATCGCAAAGTTTTGCAATGGGTTGCCAATGATGCCATATCTGGCTTTGTGTGGTTTGTAATTACCCCGCTGTTTCTGCAGTGGCGTTGTGAACGCATTCGCTATTCCCTTTTAAATCAGATGAATATGCGCACCGCCGAAGGCGCGAACCCTAGCCCGAACTCTCCGCTTCATGAGAAGAGCTTCTCTAAGTGCATCGTCCGATTGCGGCGAGAACCGTTACCCCATTTGTCATGAGACTTTCGGCACGGAGCGCGGGTACCTCTTGCAGCCAACTGCATAGGGCTATAGCCTACGTTCACTTCGGGTAACAGCACCTAGTTCCTATCCCCCCTTTGCCCGGCCACAAGAATCTTGATTGTGATAACTCAATCAGCTGGAAGCAATGCCAAGTCACGGAAAGATGAGCCGGAATTTGCCTTGCTGCCAAGGTAACGCTGATTGACGGGAAGCTGTGAAGTGCGACCCCCACGACCCTGAAGTCGATCCTCCCCTCGTTCGGATTTAGTCCCAAGGCCTAGAAGTCACATTGTGACTGAGAGGGCGAAGCTATGAGCGCCAGCAACCAGTCGTGGGAACTTACGAACATCGCGCCAATGGCTGAAGTAAATACGGTAAATTGGTACGCGGTGCATACTCGCGCTCGCCACGAACGAGTGGTCGCGCAGCGGTTGCGCGAACAAGGCATCAACACCTTCTTGCCATTAGTCACAGAAGTGCATCGCTGGAGCGATCGGCGCAAATCGGTAGAAGTTCCGCTTTTTAGCTGCTACGTTTTCGTCAAATTTCCTTCGACCGGAGAGCAACGATTGCAGGTGCTAAAAATCGATGGTGTGTTCAGGTTCGTGGGCTCTTCGGGCTTGGGGACACCAATCGCGGAATCGCAAATTGACGCGGTTCGCACCCTGATCGGGCAGCAGATTCCCTGGAGCACTCATCCATTTCTTCAGATCGGACAGCGGGTGCGAGTTCGTGGGGGCGCGCTGGATGGTGTCGAAGGCATTCTGGTTTCGCGAAATGACGACAACACCTTGGTAGTATCCGTAGACGCAATTCAAAGATCTTTGGCAGTTCGTATTCAGGGCTATGACGTCGAACCTCTTTAAGAGTTGCAACCCCTCCTTCGCGACTTCGAAAGAATCTCCAACTGCATGATAGAAAATTCAATCGAAGCCGCACGCGTGCTGGCTGTCAGTAAGGATCCTGGCGTGGTTCGGTCGCTCTGGTCGATAGCCGAAGCGAATTCCTGGCAACTGGAAACCGTAGGCAGCGGCTGGGACGCGTTGGAATCTGTCCAGGCGGGTTCAACTCCAGATCTGCTTTTGCTGGATCTGCCCCGGGGAGATGCGGACAGCCTGCACATCCTGCGCTGGTTGCGCAGGCTTCGTCCCAACTTGCCAATCATTCTGGTCTGCTACCCCGAAGACGCCGGGCGAAAAAATGAAGCAATTCGGCTGGGCGCCCAGGATTACCTGGTCCGGCCGATCGACGACAAGAAACTTGAATTTACGATTTCTGGCCAGCTCAATTCGCGTAGCCAAAGCATCGCCGTAGAGATCGCCAGCGATGACATTGAGCAGGTCAGCCAAGATGCGTTTTTTGTGAGCGCCAGTCCAATCATGCGCAAACTTCGCGCCCAGGCGGAATTGCTGGCACAAGCCAGTGTTCCCGTGCTTATTTTGGGAGAAGTCGGCAGCGGAAAAGACACCACCGCCCGGCTTATTCACAAGCTATCTGTTCGCTCTGGATTCAAGTTTCTTAAGGTAAATTGTGCGGCCCTGCCTGGCGATCTGTTGGAAACTGAACTATTCGGTTACGATCGAAGCGATTCCACCGGTTCAGTCCGATCCAAAGCGGCCAAGCTGGAATTGTGTGAAAGAGGGACGATTCTGTTGGATGAAATTACAGAGATGCCCCCCAGCGTCCAGAGCAAGTTAGTGCAAGTATTGCAAAACAAAAAGTTCTTCCGCCCCGGCAGTGCCGCCACGGTTGGAGTCGACGTCAGAATTCTGGCGGCTTCGAGCGCTAACATCGACCGCGCGTTATCTGAAAACAAGCTGCGGGAAGACCTTTACTATCGGTTGAGCGCCTTCACCATGCAGACGCCACCGTTGCGACAGCGCAAAGATGAGCTTCCACTGCTGCTGCGTCATTTTATGCATCATCTGGCAAAGCATTACGGTCTGCCCGCGCGCACTTTCTCACCTTCCGTGCTCGATGCTTGCCATGCTTATTCCTGGCCAGGAAATCTGCACGAGCTAGAGGAGTTCGTGAAGCGCTATTTGATAATGGGAGATAAAGAGTTGATCTTCGCTGCAACGAGGTCAGAGCCCTCGCCTAAGAACGGCAAGCCCGTGTCTAAGTTCCACCCGATCAGGCAGACTCATTTTGAGGAGCCAGGTTCTGCCGACCAAGATTTTGCCACCCAGGATTTTGCCGAAGAAGACGCGGAGCATCCGGCTAGTCTCAACTCGCTGAAGTCTCTGGTACAAAGCGTTCGTTACGAAGCCGAGAGAAATGCAATCGCTACGGCTCTGGAGAAGACGGGCTGGAACCGGAAAGCGGCGGCGCGATTGCTGAGGGTCAGTTATCGGACCTTGCTCTACAAGATCGAGCAATATCACATGAGCTCGTCGGAAACCCATGCTTCTTCATTTTCGGTTAATGGAACTAGAGGAAATGGAAAGCGAATTTAGCGTTCGCCAGGAACACCATTGCTCAGTTTGGAACAAATCATGAAAAACCACACTAAAAAAGTTTGCCGCCGGATGGGAATGCTCGGCTTGTGCATGCTGATCTCTGCTTGGCTGGCGGCGCAAACTGACTCTGCGAAAAATCCCGACAACACCAAGTCAGAAGCGCAGGTGGCGGCTGCGGATGCGACTACCGGGGTGAACGCAGGCCTTGCACACGATGACGCTTATATTATCGGCACCGACGACATACTGGCGATTAACGTTTGGAAAGAGCCTGAAGTATCGCGCACGGTTCCGGTTCGCTCGGATGGGAAGATATCCGTACCTCTTGCCGGGGAACTGCAAGCCAGCGGGGAGACGCCGCGTCAACTAGAGAAAGAGCTGGCCACCAAGCTGCAAGATTTTATCTCCGAACCCGAAGTTACCGTCATCGTCGCCGAAGTCAAAAGCCAGAAATTCAATATTCTCGGCATGGTCACGAAGCCGGGTTCGTATCCGCTGACTAATTCTTCCACCGCGTTGGACGCAATTGCGACAGCCGGCGGCTTCCGTGACTTTGCCAAGCAAAAGTCCATCTACATCCTCCGCCAGAATCCGGACGGTGGGCAGTCGCGCTTGCTGTTTAACTATAAGGATGTCATTAAGGGCAAGAACTCGGCACAGAACATAAAGCTCCAGCCGCGCGACACCATCGTGGTCCCGTGAGATTACACATGCTATTTGAAATCTTGATCGCAATCATATTGTCCTGCGCGTCCGTTTGGGCGCAGGTCGATACCTCGAGTGCCACAGTCGCCGCAACTGGCAGCGGGGGTAGCGGCACCGGAATGTTGACGCCAGCCCCGATAAGTGGCGAAGGCTACTCAATGGGCTTTACCTCCGAGACGGGTGCGAATTATCTGCGCGGAGGATTGGTGTTCAGCAGCGCATACGATACCGACGCGACCACCGGCGCCAATGGACAACCGGTGAGTGACATCAGTTATTCGGTGTGGCCTACAATTTCGCTCGATCAAACGCGTTCGCGGTTTCACTGGGTCTTTCACTACAGTCCGGGATTTACCTTCTATCAGAAGACCAGCGGGCTGAATCAAGCCGACCAGAACCTGGGCATAAATCTGAGCTATCATCTCAGTCCGCATGTGACGCTGAGTTTGCGAGATTCTTTCCTGAAAACATCGAATGTGCTTAACCAGCCGAATCAGGATTTTGCCCAGCCGGTTTCGGGCTCGGTGTTTGTTCCCAACGAATCCGTAATCGCGCCACTCGCAGATGTGCTTTCGAACACTGCGAACGCTTCGCTGACTTACCAGTCCAGCCCCGATGGCATGATCGGAGCCAGCGGAACTTTTGCGAACTTGCACTACCCAACTCAATCGGAAGTCCCCGGACTTGGCGATTCAAGTTCAAGAGCAGGCTCTGCTTTTTACAATCGCCGCCTGTCGAAAATGCACTACGTCGGCGCTACATATCAGTACCAGAATTTCCTGGCATATCCGGCACTTGGACAGAGTGAGACGACAGCTCATAGCGTCTTCCTTTTCTATACGCTCTACTTGAAATCGACGGTTTCTATTTCCCTGTTCGGCGGCCCACAATACTCTCAGACTCAACAGTTCGGATTCCCCGCAACGACGGGATGGTCGCCAGCGGGCGGCGCCAGCATGGGCTGGCAAGGAAGATTGACCAGCTTCGCACTCAGCGCCTCGAGAGCGGTTAACGATAGCGGCGGTTTATCCGGCGCAGTCGAGGCGGTCAGCGCGAATGCTTCAGTCCGTCGGCAAATCATGCGCAATTTGAGCGCATCAGTGGGCGGAAGTTATGCGGACAACAACATGCTCGATCCGCTGTCCACATTCAACACCAGCGGGCATACGGTTTCGGGCAACGCATCCGTGCAGCGTCAGGTCGGAGAGCACTTCAACGTGCAGTTGCAATACATGCATTTGCACGAGAGCTATAGCGACGTCGCCGTTTTATCCGCTGTTCCAAACCGAGACCGCGTGGCAGTGAATATTTCTTATCAGTTCTCACGGCCGCTCGGACAGTAGTTCGGAAATCACTATGGTGGATGAGTTAGAAGAGAAACCGGGAGAAGCCATCAACCTGCAGCAGTACGTCGACGTGATCCGTCGTCGGCATATGTATTTCCTGATACCTTTTTTCCTTGGTTGGCTAGTGGTCTGGAGCGCAAGTTGGGTCTTGCCGTCGCGCTATAAGTCAGGCACTCTAATTTTGGTCGAGCAGCCCAGCATGCCAAAAGATTACGTCACTCCCAACGTCAGTGATGATTTGCAGGCGCGCTTGCAGAGCATTACCCAGCAGATTCTCAGCCGGACGAATCTTTTGCATATCATCGACGAGCTCAATTTGTATCCCAAAGACCGCAACCGGCTAAATCCGGATGAGCTGGTCGAGCGCATGCGCAAGGATATCGAGATTGCGCTGCTGTTTGATGAGCACCATACCGTCATCACTTCGTTCAACATTTATTACTCTTCTCACGATCCTCACCTTGCCCAGCAAGTTACGGGCGAGCTGACGAATCTTTTCATCAGCGAAAATCTGGAGTTACGGCAACAGAAATCTGAAGGCACCACGAAGTTTCTTGAACAGCAACTGGAAACGGCCAGGCAGAATTTGGCCGAGCAGGAAGAAAAGGTCCGCGTATACAAGGATCAACATCTCGGCGAATTGCCTTCGCAAGTGACCAGCAACGTCCAGATTCTTTCCGGGCTGCAATCGCAGCTGCAGAGCGAACAAGATGGCCTCAACGCTGACCGGCAACAGAATGCCTATTTGCAATCGATGCTCGAACAATCCCGGTCGTTGCAACGAACGACTGAGACTGTAGATGGCAGGCCGGTAGGAGTTCCTGCTTTGGACCAGGAACTCGAGAAATTGCGGGCGCGACTCGCCGATCTCAGTTCCCGCTATACCGATAAACATCCCGATGTTCGCAAGCTGAAAGATCAGATTGCCAAGGCGGAAAAGATGCGGGACCAAGCTCTGGCCAATCTGAAGGCCGCCGCGAATTCTGCAAATGGCAAATCGGTTGCTCCGGCACCAGAGGAAATGTATGGTGCAAACGGCTCAACGGCCATCCAACTCCAGGGGCAGCTGAAGGCCAATCAGATCGACATTGCGAACAAGGAACAAGAGATCACAGCCTTAAAAGGAAAGATTAACGACTACCAGGCGCGCTTGAACCAGGAACCGGTGCGCGAACAGCAGTT
>Ga0073928_10007366_pt1 | contig 14321 bp, 13 predicted proteins | sample PaiPotPPA55metaG_FD_76969 | JGI IMG/M metagenome (GOLD analysis project Ga0073928, IMG submission 76969) | Iron sulfur acid spring bacterial and archeal communities from Banff, Canada, to study Microbial Dark Matter (Phase II) - Paint Pots PPA... ... | reverse complement strand
TGGTGTCGCTGTAGAACCCCATGTACATCGCGTCGACCGTCTGGCCGACTTGCACCGTCAATACCGGCTGCTGGGCCTGGGGCGGCAACTGGTTCTTGACCGAATTGACCTGCGTGTTGATTTCGGTCAGCGCGCGATTCGAGTCATAGTTCAGCCGCAAGGTCGCCGTGATCGTCGACGTTCCGGTCGTACTCGAGGAGGACAGGTAATCGATGCCCTGCGCCTGCGCGATCGCCGATTCGAGCGGCTGCGTGATGAAGCCCGCCACGGTCGCCGAGTCCGCGCCGTAGTAAGCGGTGGTAATGGTGACGACTGCGTTTTCGGTGTGAGGATACTGGTTGACCGGTAGGCTGCCGACGGACCGTAAACCCAGCACCAGGATCAGCAGGCTGATGACGACCGCGAGTACCGGACGCTTGATGAAGAGATCGGTAAAGTTCATGGTTCGAGCCTCACTGTTCTTGAGGCGTTGGGTTTTGGTCGTTCAGCGGCTGCACGCTGTTGTCGATGCGCAGCGGCGAGCCGTTCTTCAATTTAAGCTGCCCGCTGGTGACCACCATCGCCCCCTCGGACACGCCCTTCAAGATCGCGACTTGATCTCCACGCGTCGGCCCCGGGGTGATGAATACCTGCTGCGCCTGGAGCTGAGGATTGCCTTTCGCATCTTTCTTGTCGGCCGTGATGAAAACGGTCGCGCCGTAGGGGTTGTAGGTGATTGCCGTCTGGGGAAGAGTCAGATAGGTCTTCTTCTCGCCTGAATCGACGGCGGCGCGTCCGAACATGCCGGGCAACAACAGCTTCTTCGGGTTCGCCACCGTGGCCTCGATCTGCACATTGCGCGTCGTGGTATCGACCTTCGCATCGATCGCCGTCACCTTGCCGCTGAAGGTCTGTCCGAGATAGGCGTCGCTCAGCACCGTCACCGTCTGACCCAACGATACCCCGCTGATCTGTTGTTGGGGCAGATTGAAGTCGATGAAGATCGGATCGATGGTCTGCAGCGTGACCACCTTGTCGCCCGGGTTCAGGTACTGGCCCGGATTGACGAGCGTGATGCCGAGGCGCCCCGAAAACGGCGCGCGAATCGTCTTCTTGTCGACGGTCGCCTGCTGGCTGGCAGCCTGGGCGCGCTTGCTCTTCAAATCGGCTTCGTCGCTGTCAACCACTGCTTGAGAGATCGCTTCGGCGCCGAGCTGCACCCGGTCGCGGGCCAGCGTAACCTGCGCCAAGTCGGCGGCCGCCTTGAGCGAGGCAAGCTGCGCGAGATCGGAATCCGCGTTCAGCTGAACGAGGACCGCGCCCGCCTTGATTTCATCGCCCGATTTGAACCGGATCTCGCGCACCAAGCCCGCGATTTCAGTCGTTACATCCACACCTCGCAGGGCGCGCAAGCTGCCCACCGCGTTCAGTTGGGGCTGCCACTCCTGCGTGGCGGCCTTCATGGCCGTCACCACCACCGGAGGCTGGGGAGCCGCTCCCTGGGCAATCTGCTGCATGATGTTCCGGAAAACCACGAAGCCGATCCCGGCAACGAGGAGAACCACCCCCAAAATCATAATGATCATGCGTTTCTTCACGGAGCTTCTCTCGGTTTTTTGAAGTATTCGTCGTACGTTCGCTGAGCGAACATCACTGCGCTTGCTGGGAACGCGGCGCGGCTGAAATATCTGCAAGCGCCTCGCTTCGATTCCACCAGCCGCCGCCGAGCGCCTGAAACAGGGCGGCCGTATCGGCGTAGCGCTGCGCGCGCGCCTTGACCAGGGCGACGGCCGCGTTCTGATAAGTCTGTTCCGAGGTCAGCACCTGCACGTAGCTGGCGGCCCCGCTCTTGTACTGAGCTCGAACCAGGGCGAGGCTGTCGGCCGCGCTGCGCTCGGCAGTCGCCTGCGCCGCCAGCGTGTCCGCGTCGGACTGCAGCGCGTACAGGGTATTCGAGACGTTCTCGAACGCGTTGATGACGGTGACCTGATAGTTGGCGGCCGCTTCCTGCGCGGCGGCAACCGCGGCGCGGCGCTGGTGCATCAGCTGTCCGCCCTTGAAGATCGGCTGGGTAAGGGAGCCGATGAGACTGTATATGTTGGAGGAGGGTGAAAATATATTCGCCCACTTCGAAGCAGTTTGGCCGTAGCTTCCGCTGAGCGTGATCTGCGGCAGCATGTTGGCCGTAGCGACTCCGATCTGGGCGGTGGCCTGATGCAGCAGCGCCGAGTATTCGCGTACGTCCGGACGCTGCTCGACGAGTTTCGACGGCAGGCTCACCGGCAGTTCCTGAGGCAAGTTCATCGAGTCGAGATTGAATTCGCCCCCCGTGTAATCAGACGGGAAATCGCCGATGTAGGCGGCGAGCTGATTGCGCTGCTGCGCCAGCTGACTGCGCAGCGGCGGCAGGGTTGCGAGCGTGGCTTGCAGGATGGATTGCTGTTGCAGCACATCGGCGCGGGATGCGCCGCCGGCGGCGACGCGACGCTGCGTGATGTCGAGCTGTCTCTGCTGCGAGCGTGCAATGTCTTCCGTGGCCGAGATCTGCGCCCGCAGCGAGGCCTCGTTGACGGCCGCCGCCACTATGTTTGCGGTGAGGGTGAGATAGCTTGCCTCGAGGGCAAACTGCTGGTACTCGGCTTGGGCCTGCAGCGCTTCCACCTGCCGCCGCGTGCCTCCGAATGCATCGAGGGTGTACGACACATTCACCGAGGCAGTCTGCAGGTAGTAGTAGTAGGAACTCGGGAATCCGGGAATCCCAAAGGACGCGCCGGACGCCTTGTGCCGTTCGCTTTGGGCCGTCCCCGAGACGCTGGGATAGTAGCTCCCACGCTGCGCAGCCGCCGTCTCATTCGCCTGCCGCAGCGCCGCCTGCGCCGCCTGCAGTGTCGGGCTGTTCTTGAGCCCTCGCTCGATCAGCGCATTGAGCTGCGCGGACTGGAACAAGGTCCACCACTGACCGGGAATGTCCATGCCGTCGACAAAATGCTGCGCTTCGCCGCCCGGCAACGGCGCCGCCGTGGTCTTCGGCGCAATCTGGCCGGCGGGTGCGAAGCCGGCGTTGCGCGGCGCCGCGGGGGCTTTGTAGTTCGGTCCCACCGCGCAGGCGGCGAGCAGGCCGGTGGCGGCGACCGCCACACACGCGGCCACGCCGGCGGTCTTTGGCACGGGATGGTTCATGGTCTTCATGGTCTTCATGGTCTTAAGCTCTATGACGAACACGGAGACAAGGAATCGACACTTCCCAGCGAGAAACCCTTGAATCACCCCTGAACTCGCGTGGATGGGCGGCCAAAAAATGACATGCGCCATTTTCCAATGCAAGAGAAATATTTACAAAATGGATATTCATTTGATAAACTATATCGTAATGAATTGTTAGAGTGCAAATGAATAATCTCGATCCCGATACCCCGTTCGACAAATTGGAAGCGAATTTGCGGGCCTTGGGCGAGCGGGTACCGGACTTGCCTTTCAGCGGGATCTTGCTTTGTCGCCTGGTCTTGCACCTGGGCCGCGAGATGGCCGGGGGATTCGAACAGAGGCTGCGGCCGTTCGGCCTGGTCGAAGCGGAGTTTCGCGTGCTGACCACGCTGTTCTCCCAGCCCGACGGCGTAGCGCATCCGAGCGATTTGTGCGCGCGAGCCGACCAGAGCCCTGCCAACATGTCGCGCATCAGCGATGCCCTGGTGAGCCGTGACCTCATCACGCGTGTGCTCAGCGTTCAGGATCGGCGGCGCATCGTTCTGCGAATCACGGAACAAGGCGAGGATCTAGTGCGCCGATTGCTGCCCAAGCTGTTCGTTTCGTTGCGCGGCATGCTGGCGGAATTTTCCGAAGCCGAACAGCAGCTGTTGATCTCGCAGCTCAAGCGCCTGCATGCGAACTTGCAAGAAACGCACAAGCAAACGCTTCCAGAGCAAGCCGAATGAGGGGTTGGCGATCCGCCGCGACCCTAAGCGCACTTTTCTGCGTCGCCTGCGCCGGGCTGCCGTCGAGACAAAAGGCCGTGCAATACCCTAGCGCGGCGCCTTTGGACGGCCTCGATATTGCCGGCGGCGGCGACTGGCCGGCCAGGGAATGGTGGAAGCGCTATCAGGATCCCACTCTCGATCAATTGATCGAGCTTGGCCTCGAGTCCTCTCCGACTCTGGCCACGGCGCATGCGCGATACGATTCGGCGCGGCAATCCGTGCGCATCGCAGGCGCGGAATCCGGCGTGCGCGTCGACGCGAATGCCGATGCCGACCGGCAGCGATTGAGCGACAACGGCATGTTCCCGCCGCGCCTGCTGGGATTCACTTGGTACAACCAGTTCGATTTGGGGCTGCAGGCCAGCTACACCTTCGACTGGTGGGGGAAGCAGCGCGACGCCATAGAAGCCGCCATGGACCAGGCGCACGCGGCGCAAGCGGATCACACCGCCGCCGCGCTGATGCTGGCGAGTTCGATAGCGGATACCTACTACGGTTGGCAGGCCGATCAGGGCCGTCTCGCCCTGGCGCGTGAGCGCGCGGGCGTCGTGGAACAGGAGGGCGCGATCGCCGTGGCCCGCGTCAAGGCGGATTTGGACGCCGCAGAGAACACGGACCGCTCCGACCTTGCGTTAGGCTTAGCGCGCGAACAAATCGCGGCACTGGAGGGATCGGTGAAGCTGCGCGTGGTCGCGCTCGCCGCGTTGGTCGGCCGGTCCATGGCGGAACTGCCGCCGTTGCAGGCGAAATCGCTGCCCGCGCTTTCCGGCAGCTTGCCCGACGATGTCAAAATCGATCTGATTTCGCGCCGGGCGGATATCACGGCCAGCCGTTGGCGCGTGGAAGCCGCGGAGAAGAATCGGGATTCCGCACGCGCCGAATTCTTTCCGGACGTGACCATCAACGCGCTGCTGGGTCTCTCCAGCATCAATGCCGGCAAGTTGCTCGAGTACGGGAGCCGGGTACCGCAGGCCACCGCTGCCGTTCATTTGCCCATATTCGATGCGGGTCGGCTCAAGGCCCGCTATGGAGCCACGCAGGCCGCGATCGATTCCGCGGTGGCGACCTATCACGACACGGTGATCAGCGCCGCTCGCGATGTGGCGACGCAGGCATCGACTCGAGCGCAAATTGCGGCACAGCGAACGCAGCGTGTGATCGAGGCCGACGCGGCGCGCCAGCTGCGGCGCAGCGCCGCGGCGCGCGTGACGCAAGGAATCACCGATGCGAGGACCGAACTCACCGCGGCGGAGTCCTGGATAGAACAGCGCGATGCGCTGCTGCAGCTCGATGCGGCCGCGCTCTCGGCGGATATCGGTCTGCAGCGCGCCCTCGGCGGCGGTTACGAAAGCCCGCAAATAGTCGTGAATTCCCACTCGACTGCCACCACGACCACACCATGAATGCGACTGTAGATCCTGCGGCCTCCGCGCCCACGCCCACTACGGCCAAACGGCGCAGCATCCTCATTCTCATCGCGGTGATCTTTATGGCGTTGGGCGTGGTGTGGGCAGCGTACTGGGTGTTGGTGCTGGCGAAGCGCGAGCAGACCGACGATGCCTATGTCAGCGGCAACAAAGTGGCGATTTCGCCGCAGGTTTCCGGCACTGTGATTGCGGTGCTCGCGGACGACACCCAGCGGGTTATGGCGGGCCAGGTTCTGGTGCGCCTCGATCCCGTCGATGCGGAAACCAATCTGAGCCGCACGGCCAGCGCATTGGCGCAGACGGTCCGCCAGGTGCGCCAGGAAAAAGCCACGGCTGAGCAATACGACTCGGTCATCGAGACCAGAAAGCTGGAGCTCGCGCGTTCGGAGGCCGATCTCGTCAAACGCGAGCCGCTGCTGGCCGAGCGTGCCATCGCGCCTGAAGAAGTGCGGCACGCGCGCGAAAGCGTCCAATTGGCGCGCGCCGCGTTGACCCAGGCCGTGCGCCAAGCGACTTCCTCGCACGCCCTGGTCGATGGCACGCAAGTGGCGGACAACCCGGCGGTGCTGCAAGCCAAGGCGGCGTATCGCGATGCATGGATCGCCGCGCAACGCAATACCGTAGTGGCCCCGGTCACCGGGTATGTGGCGGAGCGCAGCGTGCAGCTGGGTCAACGCATTCAGGCCGGACAGGCGCTCATGATGGTGATCCCGCTGAACACATTGTGGGTCGATGCGAATTTCAAGGAGGTGCAATTGAGGAACCTGCGTATCGGCCAGCCGGCCCGGGTGCGCAGCGATCTATACGGCGGAACCTATATATTCCACGGCCGCGTCGAGGGCATGTCGGCGGGCACCGGCGCCGCATTCTCGTTGCTGCCCGCGCAGAACGCATCGGGCAATTGGATCAAAGTGGTGCAACGCGTGCCGGTGCGAATCCACATCGACGACGGCGATCTCGTCAACTCGCCGCTGCGCGTGGGTCTATCCGCCACCGTGACGGTCGACACGACCAACCGCGGCGGTCCGGTTCTGGCGACGCGTCCGGCCGATAGGCCGGTTGGCGATACCGAGGTGTACGCCCAAGATCTCGACAAGGCCAATGCCGAGGCCGATGCCGTCGTGAACCGCAATCTCGGCCCCGCTCGCTGAAGGCCGCGCGTGGCTGAGCTTCCCGGGCCCGCTGCAGCATATGAGTATCCGCCTCTGCACGGCGGCAAGCTCTTGTTCCTGACGGCGGCGATCAATCCTCACGATACCGTGTAGGATCTCGGCTACGTGGGTTTATACGTGGGTAGGCCTTTGAGTTCACCATACATCGTTGCCGTAGGAGGCACATTGCGTGCCAATTCCTCGACCGAACGAGCCATGCGATACGTGCTCGCCGCCGCGGAACGCGCCGGAGCGAAGACCAAACTCATCAGCGGTTCCTCGCTGCAATTGCCGCTGTACCAGCCGGATAATCCGGAACGCAGCGACGGAGCCCGGGATCTGGTGGCGGAGCTCGCCCTGGCCGACGGCATCATTTTGGGCTCGCCGGGCTATCACGGCAGTATCTCGGGCCTCGTCAAAAATGCGTTGGACTATGCGGAAGACTTGCGCACGGATGTGCGGCCTTACTTCAGCGGCCGCCCCGTCGGCTGCATCGCAACGGCGGGCGGGTGGCCCGGGGCGGTGAATACCCTGGGTGCGCTGCGCGACATCGTGCATGCGCTGCGCGGCTGGCCGACACCGCTCGGTGCCGCCATCAACTCGGCGGAGAACGTATTCGACGTCGCGGGTATTTGTCAGGTGCCCCGCATTGCGCAGATGCTCGATTTGATCGCCGGCGAAGTCATGGATTTTGTGCGGCAAGGAAAAATGCGGTGACTCGAATGATGCGTTGTGTGATGGGCGTATTGTCGGTCATGCTCGGGTTTGCTTAAGGTTTACTCTCACCTAGACTGATCACTGGACATAACGCGCCGTCTCATCCACTTTGTTGCCGCGAGGAGACGCCGGTCACGGTTTCACCAGGCCTGCTTAGCCACTATCGTCACGGCACTCCAACCGTATGCGGAAGACATTCATGGCTGCGCCGACAAATACGCCAATGACCGGGGAAATTTGGCACCTCACCATTGACGACTTGCTCGCGCCTTTGCCGGAAGTGACCCGCCTCGGTGGTCCAGGACCCTTTGTCATCAATCTCAGCGCGTCGACCGCGCCGATCACTGTGCCCGCAAAGAGCATTGCCGGCTGCGAGCAGGCCCATTTGTATCAACTGCAGCGTACGGAGGATCGACGCCCTCGCTATCGCCTGCGGCTCGGTCCATTCAGCAGTGAAGACGAAGCCGACGCCGTCCTGATGATAGTGCGAGACATCTATCCCGGCGCTCTGACGGCTACTGCGGACGACGACGACTTGCGGGCGATAGCGACTTGGCGCGCGAAGACCGGTGCGTTGCCGCCGGCCTCCGAGAAGCCGGCCGCGTCGTCCAGTCCCGGCGCAAAGCCGACGGTCTCCGCGGCAGCGACGGCGGCTATGGTGCCGACGCTTTCCGATACGCCGGCATCTCCCGCCAAGCCGATGGCACCCGCGATACCGACGCTTACCGCTGCGCCGACGGGTCCCGCCAAGTCGATGGCGCCCACCATACCGACGCTTTTCGCTACGCCGGCAGCTCCGGCGATGCCTACGGTTTCCACCGCGCCGACGGCTCCCACGATACCAACGCTTACCGCTGCGCCGCCGGGTCCCGCCAAGTCGATGGCTCCCGTGATACCGACGCTTACCGCTGCGCCGGCATCTCCCGCCAAGCCAATGGCTCCCGCGGTGCAGGCGCTTTCGGCTTCGCCGGCAGTTCCCGCCACGCCGGCGGCTCCCGCGATACCGACGGTTCCAACCGCTCTGACTCCCGCAAAGCCGATGGTCTCCGCGGCGCCGATAGCTACCGCCACGCCGGCGGCTCCCGCGCCGCCGACGGTTTCAACTGCTCCGACTCCCGCCAAGCCGATGGCGCCCGCGGTGCCGGCCGTATCCGCGACGCCGACGGCAGAGCAGAAAGTTCCCGTCCGTGTACCTGCGGCCGTACCGACGCTCAACGCGCCGGTCCCGCGACAAGCGGAAGAGTCAGGCAAGCGCGTACCTAGCCTCGACGCGACGCAAACGGTTCGCGCGTTGACGGAGCTGGAACTGGAAGATGCCGACGCTTCACGCTGGTTTGTGATCCAGCTGTCGCTCGCGGAGGAGGCCTTTGATCCGGACACTTTGCCGAATCTTGATATCTTCAGTGTCTACCGCTTGTACTCGGTGGCGGGGATCGATCAAGGCCGCATCATGCACGCATTGCGCCTGGGGTTTTTTACGGAGGAGATATCCGCCGGCGCGGTCGCGAGTTACCTGGCCACCTTCTACGACAAGCCGACCATCAAACGCGTGAGCTCAGCCGAGCGCGAGCGGTTCGCCGAGCAGTGTTTCGAGCCGCGCAAAGACGTGGGCGCGACGGGCAAACACGCGGCGATCGAGATCACGAGCGAGCGGTTCGTCCGCGAACGGCGGACCGGAGCGGCGAAGTGAGAGTGTCGAGCGCCGGCTATTGATTATTGATCGAGGCAGCGTTTGAAGCGCTGATCGACTCGGCGGGCATACCATTCGGTGGTCAGACTTCGGGCGATTTTCGGCCCATGCAATTGAATGCGCGGGATGGATGCGCGAGGCAGGGGATGTCCCTCCGCCCGTTCGGCGAGGGCGAATACGCCTCGGTACAATTGCGTCTGCTCGAAGTCCGCGCTCCTGCTCTGTTCCAAGGCGTTGCGGATGGCGCTGTCTCCCATGTTCAGCCGCTTACCGAGCGCGCGAAGGGCCAGCTCGGTGCTGCCCGGCGCGTTCGCGTCGCCGCCGTGCGGCAGAAGCGCGCCGTCGGGCGCTACCGGGATCCCGGAGGCGCCGCTGACGGCCCTCTGAAAGGCAGCGTTGCGGCTCGCGTACTGACCGGCGTTGAAGTCTGCGAAGCGGTATAGATAAGCATCGTAGGGCGCCGGGTAGGCCAACAGGTGTGCGGTGCCGAAATACAGACTCCCTCGCCGGGTAAACACTTCGTCGGCGATGCTCGATTTCACCGGATAAGGGTAGTGTCTGGCCGCCGCGTACTGCTCTGCAAAGGCGATATTGACCTGCATCGGTCCGCGCGTGCGTATGGGGTTTCGCTCTGCAAATAGTGTCGATCCCAAGGGTACGGCGCCGATGAAGTCTTCGTAGATGTCGCTGAGATCCTTTTCGGTTCTAGCGCCGTCGATCCGATCGCTGTAGCTGCGTCCGCTCGGGGACTTGAGCTGCAACGCAGCGTGCACTATCAGATGCGGCACGCTAGCGCGCGCGGCGCGGCTGTCGATCTCTCGCCACGCAATGGCCGGTAGACCCGGTATCACGGGGTCGACACGAAATCCGGATTCCTGCTCGATCACCGCGGATACTGCGCAAGCGTTTTCGCGCGTGGGGTCTATCCCCAGCATGGTGAATGCGGCATACATATCGCCGGCCCAGCCCGCTCGGTCCGACGCGGTGCGCGGCACCGATCTCTCAATCATCGCGCGGACCTCAACAGGGTTGTTCGTCGGGGGCGCGGCGGCGGGAGGTCCGCTCGCGCAACTCGCCACGAACATAGCCATTGCAGCCATCGCCAGTTCGATTCGAAAGCGCAGGCGAGGGCGCCGTAAGAAAGGCCTTACACCAAATGAATCTACGCGGGAATGGGACTTCCTATGTCCCACTGGGTTGAGCCGGCGCCGCGCGCGGGGCGCGCGGCGGCGCGGCGAACGATTCGAATCGCAGCGCAATGACCGATCCCGAATTCTGGTGCGGAACGCACGTGGTGTGATCGTCGACGTTGCGCGTGGTGAACATCGGCAGCACATTGCTGCGAAACTGCTCCACGAGTTCGCAGTCGCCGGTGCCCAGCTCCCGCGGCGAGCGATCGGCAATCGACACGGGACGCCAAACGCCGTCGACCGGCTTGGTTCCTGGGGGTGCGTCGGTTCCGCTCGGAGCAAGCGTGTAGAAGGTCAGATCGGCCCGCGCGAACTTATCCGGACGTCCGAAGCCGTTTGCGCATGCACCGGCCTGAGATTTGGAGTCGGGCCTGGCTCCGGCGGCCGTCAACAGCAATTTGAGCTTGTCGGCAAGACCGTCGCAGGAATACGTCGAGGTAAAGCCCATGAACACGAATGAGTATTCGTGTTTCTGCCAAACCCCGCGTTCTCGTGCCGGGGGTTCGTCGGCCGAACTCGTGCGCGATCTGAGCAGTGAACCGAACAGGGCGCAGCCGATGACGGCCGCCAATTTCCAGCATGAGTTCATCAAGGGAGGTACTCCCCTAAGTTGCAGCGGTATTGTTGCCGCCGGCTACATAACGAGGCACACATCGGATCGGTTGACCGCCCGTTTCAGTCACCGATGAGCTTAAGCTTCTCACCCGGGGCGCACCAGTCCCATTGAACGCTTTCGGGCGTCCAATGAAAATAAACGAAAATCCGAGCCCGCGCTCAATATAATCCGCGCTTCCTTTTCGTGGGTGCCGCTCATGTTGTTCAAGAACTTGGTTTTTCACCGTCTGCCCGCAGAATGGACGTCCGCTGCCGCGGATCTGGAAGGTCAGCTTGCGGGCCGCACTTTGCAGCCCTGCGGACCGTTCGAGATGTCGACCCGTGGTTGGCTGCCGGTGACGAGCGGCGGGCGCCTGCTGCATACCGTCAATCAACATCACATGATCGCGCTGGGCGAGAATCAGAAACTGCTTCCGGGCTCGATCATCCGGCAGGTCGCGCAGGAGCGCGCTGAAATCCAGGCCGAGGAACAGGGGTTTCCGGTCGGGCGCAGGCAAATGCGCGAGCTGCGCGCTCGAGTGGCGGATGAGCTGCGCGCGCGGGCGCTCACGAGGCGGCGAGTCACACATGCATGGATCGATCCGCAGGGGGGTTGGTTCGCCGTGGACGCCGCGGGAATCAGCCGAGCCGAGACCGTCGTCGAAACGCTGGGCGATACGCTCGGCAGCTTCGCGCCGCTTGCGATCGAGACTGAGCGCTCGCCGCATGCCGCGATGACGTCATGGCTGCTGCGCGGCGAAGCGCCGACGCGCTTTTCGATCGACGACGATTTGGAGCTGCAGACGTCCGATAAATCCAAGACAATCATCCGCTACACGCGTCATCCCCTCGACGGCAAGGAGATTCATGCGCATCTCGCCTCGGGAAAATACCCAACCCGCCTTGGGCTGACGTGGAACGATCGGGTGTCGTTCGTGCTCACCGATAAGCTGCAGGTCAAACGGCTCGAGTTTCTCGAGATGAGCAAGGATTCCGCTGCCGGGGATGACGTCGACCCGGCGGAGCAGTTCGACATCGATTTCGCCGTCATGGCCGGTGAGCTCGCGAGCCTCCTCAAGGATCTGTGGCTTGCACTCGGCAGAGAGCCGGCCGCGGCCGCCGACTGGCAGGCGCGAAGCAAGGTCGCGTAGGCTTGCGCTGTAGGTTTTGACGGAGAAGCAAACTTGGGCGTAGAAGGGGGCTCGGGAGGAAAGAGGTATGCGTAGCAAAGAAATCCATCTGCTGGAACGCCCGCAAGGTTTGCCCACGCTGGCGCAGTTCAAGATCGTCGAAACCGATGTGCCGGAGCCGGGTGCCGGTGAACTGTTGGTGGAGAACATCTACATGTCGGTTGATCCCGCCATGCGGCCGCGCCTGGCCGGACAAACGCCGCTGAACGAAGCGATGGGCGGCGGTGCCATCGGCCGCGTGCTCAAATCGCGCCACGCGAGCTATAAGGAAGGCGACGTCGTGCAGTCGATGCAGGGATTCCGTCAGTATTTCGTCTCCGAGGGCAAGGGGCTGTCAAAACTCGATCCCGGGGGCATGCCGCTGGCGGCGCACATGAGCGTGCTCGGTCTCACGGGTCTCACGGCGTATGGCGGACTACTGGTCACGGCGTCGCTCAGGGACGGCGAGAATGTCTTCGTCTCGGCGGCTGCGGGATCGGTGGGCAGCGTGGCCGTGCAGATCGCCAAGATCAAGGGCTGCTACGTGATCGGCAGCGCCGGCTCGGATGATAAATGCCGTTGGCTGAAAGAAGAGCTCAAGCTAGACGCGGTCATCAACTACAAGAAGGATGCACTGCGCACCGCGCTCAAGTCGGCTGCGCCGCGAGGCATCGACGTGTATTTCGACAATGTCGGCGGCGAGCATTTGAATGCGGCGCTGCCGCGCATGAATGCGCTGGGGCGCATCGCGGTATGCGGCATGATTTCCGCGTACAACAATTTCGGCGCTATTTCCGAACCGGTGACCACGCTGTCGAACATGATCTACAACCGTCTGACGATGAAGGGCTTTGTCTTCTACGAGTTCGAACCGCTGCGCGCGCAATTCCTCACCGACATGAAGCGCTGGCTCGACGAAGGACGCATCCAATACCGCAGTACCGTCCTGCAAGGCATCGAACAGGCGCCGGCGGCATTGATCGGCTTGTTCAACGGCACGAATACCGGAAAGATGTTGGTGCAGCTGGCGGAGGACTCGTCCTTTCAGTCGAGCACGATGCGCGGGAAATAGAACGACACGGTCCAGTTGGGAACGTCGACGATTTCGCTGATGCGAAGATCGCCGCAGACGCTGCACAGCAAATAGGCATCGACCGCGGGCATGCCGTGCCGACGGCCGAGGAGATCGATCATCGACCTCACGGACGCGCGCGCGGCCTGCATCAAGTCGGGGCCGATACCGGTGGCGACCTCGTACCCCATCGCGTCGAGATGGCGGGTAACCGGTCCATGGGTTCGGAAGCGCGGGTAGGCGAGCGGCTGCTGTTTCAGCAAATCGAATTGCAAGGCAACGCGCATGGGACTTTCGATGGCGGTGCCGCACACCTCGCCGTCGCCCTGTGCCGCATGAGTATCGCCCACGGAAAACAAGGCGCCCGGGACCTCGACCGGCAGAAACAATTCGGTGCCCTGCGCAATGTCGCGGACATCCATGTTGCCGCCGACGCGGCGCGGGGGGACTATGCTGTGCAAGCCGGGTTCAGCGGGCGCGACGCCGATCGTCCCGGTAAAGGGCTTGAGCGGCACCTTCCCCCACCGGCCGAACAGCGCCGGCGCGAGGGTCGCCGGGTCGTAATGCCACAGGTGCAGCGCGGGTTCCTTGAACTCATCGGCAAGGAGCCCGAAGCCGGGAATATTCGCGGTCCAGCCCCACCCGGAGGGAGCGAAGGACAGCAAGGTAACCTTCAGGACGTCGCCGGGTTCGGCGCCGTCGATGAACACGGGGCCCGCGACGGGATTGATCTTCGCGAAGTCCAGCCCAGTCACATCGCCGACGGTAGACGTCTGGCCGAGCTGACCGCCCGATGCATCGGATACGGCGAATTCCAGCGACTCTCCCGGCGCGATCCGTGCGACCGGTGCGAAGCTGCGATCCCAGCCATGATGCTGTTGATGGATGGTGTGCCGGTGCGCCGTGGCCATGGCGGCATTGTACGTAATCACGAGCGCGCCGTGCACCCAAATCATCTAGACTGCGGCGGATGTCGCTAGAAGAATTCGGCTACAAGGAACAATTGAATCGCGCCCTGACGACCAAGGACCTGATCATCTACGGGATGGTCTTCATGGTGCCGATCGCCCCCTTCGCGGTATTCGGTTTCGTCTGGAATGAAGCCAAGGGCATGGTGCCGTTGGCTTACCTGGTCGGGCTGATCGGAATGTTCTTTACCGCACTCAGCTACGCCGCCATGTCGCGAGCGTTTCCGCTCGCGGGATCCGTTTATGCGTACGCACACCGCGGACTGCACGAGATCGCGGGGTTCTTTTCCGGCTGGCTCATCCTTCTCGACTACATTCTGGTGCCGTCGTTGCTCTATCTGATCAGCGCGGTGGCATTGCGCCCGATTTTCCCCGGCGTTCCGGCATGGG
>Ga0073928_10007364_pt1 | contig 14324 bp, 11 predicted proteins | sample PaiPotPPA55metaG_FD_76969 | JGI IMG/M metagenome (GOLD analysis project Ga0073928, IMG submission 76969) | Iron sulfur acid spring bacterial and archeal communities from Banff, Canada, to study Microbial Dark Matter (Phase II) - Paint Pots PPA... ... | reverse complement strand
CTCGCCACACGCCGCAGCAACCCGATTTTGCGGTCCGCCGCGCGCAACAGCAACGCCCCACCCTCGGTCGTCAGCCGCTCGCCGGAAAACTCCCCAACCACCTGCCGCGAAAAATGCGCTTCATCTCTAACGACGCCGGCCTTTGCAAGAGTTTTTTTCTTTCCCTGATGGGAGGTTTTGGGCACACTCCCCCGGCTGCACACGAAGCGTGTCCTTTCGGGTCTTCTTTTTTCATCTGTGACACCCTAACCTGCTCTGCCTGTTTCCGATTCATCAACGCGGTGTTGCCCACCAACCATCTCTTCGGTCACGAGCGACCATGATGACTTGTTCGAACTCCCTCTTCCTCAAGGGAGGCGGGTAGCCTAATCAATCGGCCGGTGACACGTCGCACCATACCGCGTTTCAGGCATCCCCGCACAGACTTCACCGCTTCTTTGTTGCCTCTGTCCGCGACGACAGAACTCGTTGTAATCAATCTGATCCCGCAACATGATCCACAGCCGGATCCCGAGTTTGCGAGCCACAGCCATTCTCGCCTTCCCCAGACCTTTCTGGATCAATTTGCGGCGGTAGAAACGCTGCAACTCCGGATCCCGGCGTACCGCATGTACCGCCGCCTCACCCCAGAGAAACCGCAACAGCGGATTGCCTTGTTTACTCAGCCCGCCGAGCCGCTGCCGCCCTCCACTGGAGTATTCCATCGGGATAATTCCCACGTAACTGGCCACTCTCTTGCCGCCCGTGAATCGTCCTGGATCGCCCAGAAACACCTCCGTCGCCAAAGCCGTGACTGGCCCCACTCCTGGGTGGGTCATCAGCAGCTGCGCTCCGGCACGCCCACCAGCTTGCTCCGCGACTCGCTGGTTTAGTTTCTCGATCTCCGCCTCGAACTTCACGTACATCGCCTGCAACTCACTCCGCCGATAAGCGGTGTGTGGCGCGAGCGGCAATGACGCGATCGTGCTTTGTCCGTCGTGGCTCCACAAGGAGGAGCCTCGTCGTAGACCATTGGCCAACGCTATCGACTGCAGCGCATTCTGTATTCGCGTCCGCATGCGTACCCATTGATGACGGTGCCTCAACAAGGACCGCAGATCCTGTAGCTCCTTCGAAGGCTGCCAGATCGTCGGAAAGCGGTTTTCTACCAGCACCTTCAGAATCAACTCCGCATCTCGCCGATCATGTTTCTGCTTCCTGGGCTCGGCTGCCCGAATCTCTGCCGGATCACCGACCAGGCATTCGATTCCCAGTTCTTCCATGAGGTTCACAAACCACTGCATCGATCCAGTGGCTTCGATCCCTACCCGTACCGGGCCTGCCAGCGTGGAATAAAACTCCCGCACGTTGTTGCCTTCGTGCTTCAGCGTCATGCTCAGCACCTCTCCTGTGGTGGTGTCGAGCATCGCCAACACTTGCTGGCGAGCATGCAAATCACATCCTATAATTCTCATCTCGGCCTCCTTCGGTCCGAGCCTGTTAGGGTGAACACCGAAACAGTCTACTCGGACCGTCGCGAGGCCGCCGTCGTTATGACATCAAACGGACATCTTCGATCTCTCCGCTTTATTCATCGGTGCGCGAGGCAGCATCTAATTTCCATCGGCAAGAATCACGATGACTGACGCCAAGAAACAACATTACGTTCCGCAGTTCTATCTCCGGGAATTCGTTGACCCAAACACTCCCCCAGGGCAGGAGCCTTACGTCTGGTTGTTTACAAAAAACGGCAAGAGCGTTGAACGGCGCGCACCGAAGAATATTTTTTGGAAGACGGATCTCTACACCATTGATGTCAATGGGGAGAAGCTCTATGACATTGAAAAGGAGCTGTCAACGATCGAAACGGCTTACGCGGACATCGTCAGAAAGAAGATCAAGGCCCGTCTTCCCCTGACGGCCCTGGAGCACGTGACTCTGTGCCGGTTTGTGGCAACAATGATTCAGAGAACCATCCGGCAAAAAGATAATCAGGAAAACTTCTATGACCGCCTGGCAGCACAGGCAGCAAGCCTCGACCCCAATCGAGGCTCGGACGGATCACTGGTCGAGCAACTCCAAGCCGCGAAGAAAGACGCGCACAAGGTTAGCGTTCTGGCCATGTTGTCAGAAATCCCTGAATTGCTGGAGCGAATGAATCTTGCTTTTCTTTGTACCGATGGGACATCCGCGCGATTCATCACCTCGGATGACCCCGTCACCCTCTTTAATCCCGATCTACAATGGCAGCGATTCTATGGGCCCGGTCTAGCACAATCCGGAATAGAACTTACCATGCCCGTTTCGCCTGAAATCGCAATTTGTATGACCTGGTCCAATCTGAGAGGCTACATTCAAATTCCCAAATGGCGTGCTGAGGAGATGAATCGATTCACCCGTGGGCACTGCTATGAACAATTCGTCTCCAATTCGCCAAAAAAGAAACTCCGCTGGTTCAGCCGAGTCCCTCTTGACAGTCCTTGGTTCATGCTGAGCTTTTTTCGACGCTACATCCACACTCGACTCCAACAATTCAAGTCCAGGAAGCAACATGGTCCCGAACGAGGAGAATAGTTTCACTCATGCCGAGCATCTCTGGGCAGCAGGCGACGTGGACGCTGCAGTCCAGCTCTACGTTGATTTGAGTCGGCACGCTCGGGCCCCCGATCTTCGCCTTCGATCTGCTCTCGCCATAGTCGAACGGGTCAATCCCAGTCGAAATGCAGAGATTATTCTTGAGGCCTGTTCAACGGGCATCGAATTGGCGGAGATCCTCGGCGAACCTCAGACCAAAGCGTATGTAATGGGGATGCGCGCGAAGAATCTTGGAATTGTAAACGGCTTTCTAAGTCTTGCACGGAAAAATCTAAGATTGGCACCTGTCTGGCTCGGTTTTTCGCTCGAACGCGACGAGAACCAATGCAAATCGCTCACTGCACAAATTCACGCTAACGATGACGAAATTGGCCATTTGGTTCGAAGCGCGCAACAAGAGAGCACCGATCAAACGACTCTAGGCCATGTACTGCTTTCGGTCGGCAATGTCTGGTTCCAGCGATACTTGACGTCTAAGGCCGACTTCCACCGCAAGTCTATTCCCTTGCCATCGTTCGTGCGCAAGGAATTGCGGAACCATATGCTGGACGACTACCTTTTGTACAACGCCACCGACTGTCAGGCTCTGCACAAGCAACTGCGGGAATGCGAAATGCGGTACCTGGAAGCTGCCGCTTCGTTCCGCGCGGCGGGCGACGAGCTCAATGAAGGCTATGCCATCTATGCTCTCGCAAATGACCTCCGATCGGCTAACCGATTTCGCAAGGCGAAGCGCTATCTAATCCGGGCCGAAATGATCGCCAACCGCCACAAAGATCAAAAGCTGCTGCAAAGCATCGCTGTGGTCAAAGAGAGGATTCGCAGGCGAAACCGGAACGTCCCAAACTATGTGGCTGGCGAACAGTAGACCGACATCGGAACCGCTGCCTGGAGAAGTTGAAAGGGTAGACCCGCCACCGCCTACCGGCGGACTCGGTAAGAGGCGAACGTAATACGAAAACCAATGTCACAGTTATGGCACAATTTCGCCAAAACTGTCCGTAAGTTATTGAAAAATAGCGGGCGAGCCTGTAAGCCGGATTCTGTGCGGCATGCCGTCCCGTAAAGGCCAGCGTACCGCGGCGATCATTCCTCTAGGTCGCGGCTCGCGCCGTGACTCCAGCAGCCTACCCGAGGGTTGCTCTCAACGACGGATTGCTCCGTCAACGAGGGAGCGCGCTCTTTGCAGCGGCCGCCGCGAAGCGGTCGACTGCGCAAGCGTTCTCAGCGAGCCGGGCCGGCTCTCCCCTCCTATTTGGCCTTGCACCACGCGGGGTTTTCCGTGCCTCCGATGTTGCCACCGGAGCGGTGGGCTCTTACCCCACCTTTTCACCCTTGCCAAACTGAGCGAGCATTTCGAAGACGTCTCGCAGGTTTTCCTGCGCGATGCCACCGTGCTTGTCTCGGCCGGCGGTATATTCTCTGTGGCACTTTCCGTAGCTCAGCCGCACCGCGCCGGGTTGAACCCGGCGCCACACGCCGAAGCGTGTAACTCTGCCTAGCGGCAGACCTGCGTGGCTGGCCCCCTGGCGTTACCAGGCGCGTTGCCCTATTTCGTCACCGGCTCTCGCGAGCCTACGACGACGGTGTCCGGACTTTCCTCCCGCCCAGCCATCTTGCAATGACCAAGCCAGCGATCACCCGGCTCACCCGCCATACTTATTATAACGCGAGAACGGTTAGATTTATTGGAGCTCTACGGAAACATCACTTCAAGCCCAGAAGTTTTTCATACTCAGTTTCGGTAAGGATGGTGACGCCAAGTTCTTTAGCTTTCTGGTATTTTGAGCCGGGGTCGATGCCGACTACTACATAGTCGGTCTTCTTGCTGACCGAGCTGGAGACCTTCCCCCCATGCTGCTGCACAAGTTCACCGGCTTCTTCGCGGGAACGATTGGTCATGCCTCCTGTGAAGACGAACGATTTGCCTGCAAGCATCTGGCTCTTGACTTCGCGCTTTTCCGCCGTGGGATGCACGCCGGCTTTGTGCAGCTTCTTGATGAGCTGGCGGTTTGCGGGTTCGGAGAAAAATTCGGCGATTGCCGCGGCAACCTTGGGGCCGACTTCGTTGACAGCCACGAGTTGTTCTTCATTTGCTCCGGCCAGTTCCTCGATCGAAGAAAAATGTTCCGCGAGCAGTTGTCCCGTCCGTTCACCGACGAACCGCATGCCTAGCGCATAAATCAGGCGCGCCAAGCTGCTTTTCTTGCTGCCTTCAATTTCAGCAAGCAAATTCTGCGCCGATTTTTCCGCCATGCGATCAAGCGCCGCGATCTGATCCTCTTTCAGCGCGTAAAGGTCGGCCACATCTTTCACCAAGCCCTTGTCCACGAGCTGATCGACGATTTTGTCGCCGAGGCCATCGATATTCATTGCGTGGCGGCTCGCATAGTGCAGCAACGACTCTTTCCGCTTTGCCGGGCACGCGGCGTTCACGCAACGATACGCCACTTCATCTTCAGATTTGTGAATCGTGCTTCCACACTCAGGGCAATCCTTCGGCATGTGAAACGGCTTACGGTTCTTCCCTTCTTTGACCACTTTCAGAACGTGCGGAATCACTTCTCCCGCGCGCTCGATCAGCACGGTATCGCCAATTTGCACGCCGAGCCGTTCAACTTCATCCTTATTGTGGAGTGTGGAACGACTGACAGTGACACCTCCCACTTGCACCGGCTCAAGGAAGGCCACGGGTGTCAATGCCCCCGTCCGCCCAACTTGCACGCGAATATCGTCGACGACCGTGGTCTCCTGCCGCGCGGGATATTTGTAAGCAATCGCCCATCGCGGAGCTTTGGAGGTATAGCCCAATTCGTTCTGAATGGCCGTAGAATTGACTTTAATCACCACGCCATCGATCTCATACGGCAATTTCTCGCGCTTCGCGTCCCAATCGTCGCAATACGCCGTCACCGCATCGATCCCATTGCAGAGCTTCCAGTCATCCGAAGCACGGAATCGCAATTGCTTTAGAGCAGCGAGGCTCTCGGAATGCTTTGGAAAGGAGACCTTGCCATCGACGAAAAGGTAGTACGCGAAAAAATCCAGTCGCCGCGCCGCGGTGATCGAGGGGTCCAGGACTCGTACTGCTCCGGCAGCCGAATTGCGCGCATTTACAAAAATCTTTCCGCCCGACAACTCCTGCTGCCGGTTCAGCGCTTCAAACGCCTTGCGCGTCATCAAAACCTCTCCGCGCACTTCAAAATCGGAGGGGAGCCTTGTCTTCTTCAGAACTCCCGCATCCACTTGCAGCGGAATCGAACGGATCGTTTTCACGTTAGGAGTAACGTCTTCCCCGGTCGTTCCATCACCGCGGGTCACGCCGCGCACGAGCACACCACCCTTGTACTGCAGCGAAATGCTCAGCCCATCGAACTTGTGTTCAGCGATGTACTCAATTTTTTCTTTGCCGCTGCCTTCGCGCACGCGTCTGTCGAAATCACGCAACGCATCGTAGGAAAACGCGTTATCGAGGCTCAGCATCGCTCGCGCGTGGCGCACGGTCTGGAAACCGTCGCGGGGGGAACCTCCAACGCGGACCGTCGGCGAATCCGGCGTGACCAGCTCAGGATGCGCCGCCTCGAGCCCCTTCAGCCGCTCCATCAACTTGTCGTAAGCGGCGTCGGAAATTTCCGGGTCATCGAGGACGTAATAGCGATATTCGTGATGCCGAAGCTTCTCGCGAAGCCCTTCGATCTCTTTCTTGACAGACGCAGGAGCCGCCTTGGCCATGAAATCCTCTACAGAACGGATAGCTCAATTTCGCTGACATTATATAGAATGAAGATGGCAAGCAACGACCCCGGTTCACAACCGGGGAGCTGCAAACAGCATGACCACGGAAATCCAGAACGCGCTATTGATCCATAACCCCAACGCCGGCAACGGCGGTCATGGCCGCCGCACAATGCTCGATGAAGCGCGCCGCATCTTTGCCGCAAGCGGCATTCAAACCGAACTCGCCGAGACCACCAAGGCCGGAGATGCCACGGAAATCGCGCAGCGCGCCAATAAGGATCGCCGCCACCTGGTCATCGCCTGCGGAGGAGATGGAACGCTGAATGAAGTTGTGAACGGCCTCGCAGGCCAAGAGAATGGCCATCGCGTGCCTCTCGCGCTTCTTCCGGGCGGAACAGCGAATGTCCTTGCCAAGGAACTCAAGCTTCCATGGGACATTCCCGGCGCGGCGGAAATGCTTGTTCACGGGATAGTGCGGGATATTCCGCTGGGACTCGCCACTCCCATCAAAGAGCCTGCGAAGAAAAAGTATTTTCTCAGCGTCGCCGGTGCGGGGCCCGACGGCATGATCGTCTATTCCATCGATCTCGGACTCAAAGCGCGCGTAGGGTTACTAGCGTACTGGTGGCAGGGAGCCCGCGAAGCCCTTCGTTACAAATTTCAGCGCTTCCGCGTCACCGCCGCAGGCAAGCAAGTCGATGCTTCGCTCGTTGTGGTGGGACGCACTAAACACTACGGCGGTCCCTTCAAGATCACCACGGGCGCGGATCTTTATGAAGATCAGTTCGAGTTGATGACTGTCACAACGCAAAGCGGCTTGCGTTACCTAAGTTATCTGCCGACGCTATGGATGGGGAAACTTCGGGGGACGGAAGGCGTCGACTTCTGGAAAGCGGACAGTGTGGTCTGTGAACCTCTTGGCGACGATCCAATTTACGCGCAGATGGACGGAGAGCCGCTCGCGCGTCTTCCCATCGAATTCAAAATTGTTCCGCGCGCTTTGAAATTGCTCGTGCCGCAAAACGCGCTCGCTGCGGCATCGCAAACAACCGTTAAGTCTTAACCGTGGACATCGTCACTCATGGACTGGCATCGCTGACCATCGCCAGAGGCTTCTTTCCTCGCGCAGGCAAACTTGCGATGGCCACCGCTGTTCTCGCCGGCACAATCGCTGACGTTGACTGGCTCAGCATCTACTTTGGCCCCTCGGCATTTCTTACCTGGCATCGCACTTATACACACTCAATTGTCGTCTCAATTCTTACTTCGATGTGCGTTGCAATTCTCGTCGCACGTCTTCTACGAAGATCGATGCCCGCTCGCCAAGTAGGGCCGGTAGGTGGTGGGGCACTCACTGATGTTCCCAGCAAAGGCGCCTGGGCAATCAACTTGTCCGTTCCATTGTACGTCTCGCTTTGCGCGGCCTTGCTGCACATTGCAATGGACGCTTGCCAATCCGAAGACGTTCGGCTTCTCTGGCCATTCAGTTCCAAGCGATTCGCATCTGACTGGCTCCCCGGCATCGATCCATGGATTCTCACTATCCTCATTGCGTGTATCGCATTGCCAGAGTTGCTTCATCTCGTCAGCTCCGAAATTGGCGCGAAAGCAAAAAAACCGCGCGGACAAACTGGCGCCATCATCGGCCTGGCTCTGGTCCTCGTTTATGTCGGCGTGCGTGGAACTCTGCACTCGAATGCCATCGCTCTTATGCAATCGCGAACGTTTCACGGCGAAACTCCGCGCCGTGCGAGCGCCTTTCCGGAGTCTCTATCGCCTCTCCGCTGGCATGGAGTTGTAGAGACGGAAAGTGCGCTGAACGAAATTGACGTCGACGCTGTTTCACCTGACACGTTTGACACCGACTCCAGCTTAACGCAATTCAAGCCGGAGCCTTCTCCCGCGCTCGATACGGCCAGGAATACAGTCACGGCCAGGCGATTTCTCGCCACGGCGCAGATTCCTAAGGCCAGCATGGAAAAAACCGAAGCAGGCTACGTCGTTGTTTTGCGTGATTTGCGTTATGCGGCTTCGGGCGAGACACAACACGAGATCGCGGCTGTCATCGAGCTCGATCCAAATAACAAAGTCACTTCTCAGGAGTTGGTTTGGGCGCGCGATCTGCACCGATGATTTTTTTCTCGTTGTAATTTTGCGAATCATGTTGAGGCCTATGCCGCAATAGCAGGCGAGAAAGCCCATAGCTCACCGCAACGAGCACAATCGCCAGAACGGACACGAGAAGCCAATGCGCTTTGAGATAGGGCATCGCGTTCGCCCCATAACGCACTGCGAGAAAACCGACGCCGAAATAACGAAATAGCCTGGCTACTGCGATAGCAGCTGTAAACCCGGTGACGGGCGCCTCAAAAGCACCCGCAGCAAATACAAATATCTTGAACGGCGTCGGCGGCGGCAGGAGCGCGGCAATCAACATGCCACCGAACCCGTTGCGTTCGACCCAATGGCGAATCGCATGCGCGCGCGCACCGGCTTTGCGGTGAAAATAAGCTTCCCCGCCCAGGCGCGCCAGGAAGTAAAGCACCACACATCCCAGCACTGATCCCGTCGCGGCCATCAAAGCGTAGAGTGGCATACGCGCGGGACGTTGCATGGAAAGTTGAATGAGAAGCAGGTCGTTGATGATGGGAAAGGAAAGCACCGAAGAATCCAGGAAAGAAATGAGCAGAAGACCGGGCGCTCCCAGCCCGGATGCAAACGCAATAATCTTTTGTTTCCAGCCGTTGAGACTTAGCGACAATCGCAACTCCAGCCTTGCGCCTTTTCCATCCGCACGACTGCAAGCTTTTCCCGCCAGATATGCAAGCAAATGCAATCGCCGCAGTTCGAACGATCAGTCTAGCAGAGAGTTGATTTCTTCTAGTGCAACAGCAGGGCCATCGCGGATTTATTGCGAAAATGCGGCGCGGTCGAAGTGGTTCATGAAGATCTGCATCAATGCGGTGCGGTGAAGATTCGGGAGGCGCGGTATTTCGCCAATCACCCGGACATGTCCAAACCGCTCGATAGTTTCGCGATTCTCACGGTTCTGGTCGCCAATCAAAACCACGCCGTGCACCGGCAACTCCGCCGCGTGCAAAGCCGCCAGCGTCAGCAGGGTGTGATTGATCGTCCCAGCACTGCTGCGCGCAGCAAGTATCACTGGCAACTTGAATTTGACCATCATGTCCAGCATGAACTGTTTTTGATTGATGGGAACCAGCACGCCGCCCAAACCTTCTACCACCAGCCAATCATTCAGCAAGCTTGTCGGCAGATTGATCCGGCCCAGATCGATTTCCACTCCCGCCCAGCGCGCTGCCAAATCCGGCGAAACTGGCGGCACAAACTTGTACACCTCGTCCAGCGTGCGGTCCGTCCCAATGCCCGCGAGCCGCATCACCGTTACGCGGTCTGAACCTTCGAGCGTCCCTGTCTGGATCGGCTTCCAGTAAACCGCATCTAGCGCCGCACAAAGCAGCGCGGACAGGGTCGTCTTCCCAACGCCGGCATCCGTGCCAGTAATAAAGAAATGATGTCTCACGCGTATACCGCGGCTTGATCGTGGTGGTTCTGCGCTCGAACGTGCAGCGGCGCGGACGGCATGCAACGCGTCGAGCCGGCTTCAACGCGCTTTCCCTTTTGGCAAACTGCATGGATGGCAGGCGCACCGCTTAGCGCTGCCTGCGGAAAATCTCTGTTCATGGGCCCCCGTTTAAACCGGGTTGGTTCCTGCTCTGGCAATGCAGGCATGTTACCATCGCTTTGCAATTGTTTTTCGACCGCATATTTGCGGCGGTACCGTCCTGTAAACGTCCCCAAAAGGCTCTCTATGGACCCTTGCCGCGAGCGGCTTCCTTCGCGCGGAACCCACTTTCATGCAGTTTGACCCGCCGCTCCGCTAAATGTTATAAATCAACGTTTTGTGTGCGCCCATGCTCGGGCCCAACAGGGGCTGCCCGCCTTGCTTTGGGGCGGCAGATAGGTTGGGTTTGCGCATCGGTCGCCTCGGTCCAACCGAGGTAGCACAAAAGCGTTGTTCCTATCCTGTCTTGAGGTGGGAGCCTTTTGAAATCCGGCAAGGCGATCCCCCGGCGCTAAATAAACAGCGTTCGGATGAAATGGTGTGCCGGAAACGAGTGTGCAGGGCGGCTGTTGACCCTGAATCTGATTTTTCTTCATGGAGGATTTTTAATGCGCACGTGGCTCGCAAGTGCCTGGTCCTTGGGACGTAGATTCGCCAAATGGAGTGCCGCAGCAGCTTTTCTGACGCTTATCAAAGGCGCCGCAGCCTCGGCTCAAGAAGCCGGGGGTGAAGCTGGCCTGAAGGTGCCCGATCTTTCGCAAGTTACCTTTCTCGGGATCGACGGCCACAAGCTGCTGCTCTTCGGCATCGTTTTTTGCGTGTTCGGCTTAATCTTTGGGTTGGCCATCTACAGCCGCCTCAAGGGGATGCCCGTCCACAAGTCGATGCGCGACATTTCCGAGCTCATCTACGAGACTTGCAAGACTTACCTTTTCACGCAGGGCAAATTCCTTGTTTTCCTGTGGCTCTTCATCGCTGTTGTGATCGTTCTTTACTTCGGCGTCCTCGCTCCGGTGCATCCGACGGCGGTTACTCTGCCGATCATTCTCATCTTCAGCGTCGTGGGCATGGCAGGAAGCTACGGCGTGGCCTGGTTCGGCATTCGCGTGAACACCTTCGCCAACTCGCGCACGGCTTTTGCTGCACTTCGCGGCAAGCCATATCCCATTTATCACACGCCGCTCGAAGCAGGCATGAGCATCGGCATGATGCTCATCAGTGTCGAGTTGCTGATGATGCTCTTCATCCTGCTGTTTATCCCCGGCGACTATGCGGGGCCGTGTTTCATCGGCTTCGCCATTGGTGAATCGCTTGGCGCGGCGGTGTTGCGCATCGCAGGCGGTATCTTCACGAAAATTGCCGACATCGGCTCCGACTTGATGAAAATCGTCTTCAAAATTAAGGAAGACGACGCGCGTAATCCCGGCGTTATTGCGGATTGCACCGGCGACAACGCGGGCGACTCGGTCGGCCCAAGCGCCGATGGCTTTGAGACCTATGGCGTGACTGGCGTCGCTCTGATCACGTTCATTCTCCTCGCTGTGAAAGATCCTAAAGTCCAGGTGCAATTGCTCGTGTGGATCTTCGTCATGCGCATCATGATGCTGGTCTCCAGCGCCGGGGCCTACTTCATCAACGGCTTCATCGCCAAAGCGAAATTCGGAAATGTAGACGAGATGAATTATGAAGCGCCCCTGACTTCTCTTGTCTGGATCACCTCCATCGTTTCCATTGCACTCACCTATGCGATCTCTTACCTGATTATTCCCACGCTGGGCGCCGACGCCTCGCAATGGTGGAAGCTCGCAACGATCATCTCCTGCGGCACGTTGGCAGGCGCCGTCATCCCGGAACTGGTGAAGGCATTTACCTCTACGGAATCCCGCCACGTAAGGGAAGTTGTCTCCTCGGCGGAAGAAGGCGGCGCCTCTCTCGGCATCCTTTCCGGCTTTGTCGCCGGAAATTTCTCTGCCTACTACATCGGTTTGGCGATGGTTCTCCTCATGTCCATTGGCTACCTCATCAGCACTCTCGACCTCGGGATCTTGATGCTCGCACCGGCCGTCTTTGCATTTGGACTGGTGGCTTTCGGGTTCCTCGGGATGGGCCCTGTCACCATTGCGGTCGATTCTTACGGTCCCGTCACCGACAACGCGCAATCCGTTTATGAACTCTCGCTGATCGAGCAAGTTCCCGGCATCAAGCAGGAATTGAAAAAAGACTACAACATCGATGTAAATTTCGAGCGCGCCAAGGAAATGCTCGAAGCCAACGATGGCGCTGGCAACACGTTCAAAGCCACGGCCAAGCCCGTGCTCATCGGCACGGCGGTCGTCGGCGCCACCACGATGATCTTCTCGATCATCATGGCGCTCACGCACGGCCTCACCGAAAACGTCAATAACCTTTCGCTCCTCCACGCGCCGTTCGTTCTCGGCCTCATCACTGGCGGCGCGATGATCTACTGGTTCACGGGCGCAAGCACTCAAGCTGTAACCACCGGCGCTTACCGTGCCGTCGAATTCATCAAAGCCAATATCCACCTGGAAGGCGCCGCTGCTGCCAGCGTCGAAGACAGCAAAAAAGTGGTCGAAATCTGCACCAAGTACGCGCAGAAGGGCATGCTCAACATCTTCATCGCCGTATTTTTCGCCACACTGGCCTTCGCCTTCATCGAACCGTTCTTCTTCATCGGCTACCTTTTCTCTATCGCCATCTTTGGCTTATACCAGGCCATCTTCATGGCCAACGCAGGCGGCGCGTGGGACAACGCCAAGAAAATCGTCGAAGTCGAGCTCAAACAAAAAGGCACGCCGCTCCACGACGCCACAGTCATCGGCGACACGGTCGGCGATCCCTTTAAAGACACGTCCTCGGTCGCCCTCAACCCAGTCATCAAGTTCACCACGCTCTTCGGCCTGCTAGCGGTCGAGTTAGCCGTGCAACTCACCGCGAGCCAGGGCGGCAATGGCCTGACCCACATCCTGGCAGCCGCGTTCTTCGTCGTGTCCTTCGTCTTCGTCTATCGTTCGTTCTACGGTATGCGCATTCGCGGTTCTGCTGCTTAATCGCATCACATTTCGAGCGCAACAAACCCCAGGGGCAGCCCTTGCTGCCCTTTTTTATTTGCGCTATTACCCTGATTTGATTCTGGGCGTATACTGCTCTTAATGGACAAGTGGTCATATCCGGAATTGAGATCACTGCGAAAAGCTCGGACGAGTGAATCGGTCTCTTCACAGGTTCGCATCATGCCTTTTGGACCTTATGGCGGTGGCCAGTTCACCAGCCATCCCATTGGGCTCGTCATCGTGATCGGTTTCATCGCTATGGCGTTCGTGGGAATACCAGAAGCCCGCGGTTTTTTCGTGATTTCCCTTGTCCTGGGTGTTGCCTTTGGACTTTTACTATGGCTCCATCATCAATCGAATAGCGTGTTCTGATTCCCTCCCGGCCGCGTTTCCATTTTTTCTTTAACTGCTTGTGTTCTCGGAAGAATTCAGCGTTAGAATCCTTGCGCATCGGAGCCGAGGTCCGAACCATGAAAACAAGCCATCTCTCTTTTTTGGCCGCTGTCGTGATCGCTGCAACCCCAAGCATTTTGATGGGCCAAGTAGATACCAAGTGGAAAATCCACGATCTCAATCGCCCCGTTCCGCCAGTGATCGATGCCGGAAGCGCAAGCACACAGGATTCGCCCGGACATCCACCCTCGGATGCCGTCGTACTCTTTGACGGATCCGATCTCTCCAAATGGCAACACAAAGACGGCACGCCCGCGAAATGGAAAGTCGAAAACGGCTACACGGAGATCGTCCACAAGACCGGCTACATCTACACCAAGCAAGCGTTCGGCGATTGCCAACTCCACGTCGAGTTTCAGGAGCCGACTCCTCCGCACGGCGAGAGCCAGGAGCGCGGCAACAGCGGCGTTTTCTTGATGGGTCTCTACGAAGTACAAGTCCTAGATTCCTACGAAAACAAGACCTACGCCGACGGCCAAGCCTCCGCTCTCTACGGCCAATACCCGCCTCTCGTCAATGCCTCGCGTCCACCAGGCCAATGGCAATGGTATGACATCGTCTTCCACGGCCCGCGCTTCGACGCCGGAGGCAAACTTCTCCGTCCCGCCCGTGTCACCGTCTTTCATAACGGCGTCCTCGTTCAAGACAACGTCCAGCTCTCCGGCCCAACCGAACACGGCGAGCGTCCGCCTTACAAAGCGCATCCCGAAAAACTCCCGCTGGGCTTGCAGGATCACGGCGATCCCGTTCGTTTCAGAAATATCTGGATTCGCGAATTGAACTAGTGCACTGCGTCACACAGATAGGCTGTTATTGAGGTTAGCCTTGGCGCGTTTAACTTTTTCGAGAATGTCATTGGCCTTTGCGGTCCAGATAAAGGGTTTGGGTTGGCGATTATGTTT
>Ga0073928_10007363_pt1 | contig 14325 bp, 8 predicted proteins | sample PaiPotPPA55metaG_FD_76969 | JGI IMG/M metagenome (GOLD analysis project Ga0073928, IMG submission 76969) | Iron sulfur acid spring bacterial and archeal communities from Banff, Canada, to study Microbial Dark Matter (Phase II) - Paint Pots PPA... ... | reverse complement strand
TGTGCACGGCGTGCGTCATGGTGATGGTGACGCTGCCGGCCTGCTGCGCGCCGCCCTTGTTCATGGGCCGGGTGTTTTCGACGCCCTTGGATTCCAGCCAGTGGCAGGTCTCGTAGATGCCTACAACTTCCGGGCCGAACTTCTTGGCCAGCGGCACGGCGTCGTGGATGTGATCGAAATGTCCATGCGTGATGCACATAGTATCCAGGCGCGCAATCTGGTAACCTTGCGGATACGCGGGGTTGCCTTCGGTCCAAGGATCCATCAGGATCACTTGGCCGGTGGCCAATCGAAAGTGAAACGTGCCGTGTCCAAGCCAGGTAATTTCCATAGACAGATTATGGCATGCGGCGTGCGCAGGTCGCCGGCCGCACCCCTTGCGTTGGCAGGCGAATCGCGCGAACATTGTGATCATCCCGTCGGAGGCCTATGACACCTGAATCCCCAACCGAAAGTGCCCCTATGAGCGAAGTGAGCCGCATCACTGGCGCCTTTCTCGACCCTAAGAAAGCGTTCGCCGATATCGCCGCACGCCCGCGATGGTACGTGCCGATCATCCTGATGGTCGCCATGGCACTCGCCTTTACGTACCTCTACACAACGCACGTGGGGTGGGAACACTACATGCGTCAGACGCTGGAGAACAACCAGCGCATGCAGCAGATGGACGCTCAGCAGCGCGAGAACATCATCCAGCAGCAGACCAAGTACGCGCCGATTTTCGGCTACGTGTTCAGCGCGGTCGGCATTCCTGTGTCGGCGCTGGTCATGGCCGGCGTGGTCCTGCTGATGGCGAAAATGATGGGCGCCGCCTCGCTGACGTATCGGCAGATGTTCGCCATAACCAGCTATGCCATGTTGCCCGGACTCATCTCCGGCATCCTGGCGATTGTGGTCATGTTCCTGAAGGACCCTGAGCAGTTCAACCTGCAAAATCCGATTGCATTCAACCTGGGCGCGTTCCTGGAGCCGCCGCCCGGTACTGGCAAAGCGCTCTACAGCCTGGCGACGTCCATCGACCTCTTCAGCTTCTGGAGCATCCTATTGCTGGCAGTGGGCATCACGGTTGCGGTGCGAAAGTTCCCGTTTTCGAAAGCTCTTATGGCTGTCGTGCTGCCGTGGGCGCTTTGGGTAGTAGTGAAGGCCGGGTGGACAGGGAAGTTCGGGTAGGCGCTTCGGGCGGAGGTTGGATATATGGCGACCATTCGAGTGACTTATGGGTTAGTGTGCGTGCTGGCTTGCCTCACAGCGCCCGCGGCGCAGCCTCAGACCGGTACAGAAACGGTGCTGCACAATTTCGCAAACCCGTCCCAACAAGGGACCTATGCCAACCCTTGCGTAGTCCGCGATCAGTCCGGGAACCTGTACGGCACCACGCTGTACGGCGGAACCGCGGGATACGGCTTGGTGTACAAACTGCAGACTACCGGCCAGGAAAAGGTACTGTACAACTTCACGGGCGGTGCGGATGGCGGCAACCCGAGCGGCAGCCTCGCTCTCGATGCGGCCGGCAATCTCTATGGGACCACACCATACTACGGCGGCACAGCCAGCGCGGGCGTGGTGTTTAAGATCGCCCCAAACGGCCATGAGACAGTCCTCTACACCTTCACGGGCGGCGCGGATGGCGGAAACCCAATGGCGGGTGTGACTCTGGATTCGGCCGGTAACGTTTATGGAACGACCTTCCACGGCGGGACGGTAGGCGCGGGCGCCGTGTACAAAATAACTCCGGCCGGCCAGGAGACCGTGCTTTATAGCTTTACCGGCGGCGATGACGGCAGCAGTCCCGAGGCGGGCGTAATCCTCGATTCGGCCGGCAATCTCTATGGGACCACCTACTATGGCGGAAGCGCCAACGCGGGTGTCGTCTACAAAGTGGATACGACCGGCGTGCAAGCAGTGATCTACAGTTTCACGGGTGGCGCCGATGGAGCGAATCCCGCTGCCGGTGTGATCCTCGACTCGGCCGGCAATCTGTATGGCACGACGCGGTACGGGGGCACTCAAGGCTCGCGAACGACCTATGGCGTGGTGTATATGATCGATCCGGCCGGCCAGGAGACAGTGCTCCACAGCTTTGGTGGTTCTGACGGGGCCAATCCCACAGCGGGTGTCGTGATGGATTCGTCCGGCAACCTCTATGGCACTGCCGGAGTTGCGTATATGCTGGATACTGCGGGCCTGGAGACGATCCTCTATAGCTTTCCGGGCGGAGCTAACGGAAGCGGCGCAAACGGCGGTGTGATCCTGGATTCCACCGGCAATTTATACGGCGTTGCATACGGCGGGGTCACGAGCGCCGGTGTGCTGTATGAGCTGAACGCTGCTGGACAGCAGACGGTACTGTTCACCTTTGCGAGCACGACGGACGGATCGGTGACCGCCGGCCGCTTGGTGAGCGATTCCTCCGGCAACCTTTACGGCGCCACCAGCGCAGGCGGCATATACGCCGCTGGCGTCGTGTATAAGGTGAATCCTGCCGGTAAGGAGAGGGTACTCTACACTTTCGCCGGAGGTTCGGATGGGCAGTATCCGAGCGGAGGCGTCACGCTGGACTCGGCCGGCAATCTCTATGGAACTACGTTCGGCGGTGGCGCAAACGCCGTTGGAGTCATCTACAAGATTGATACCACGGGCACCGAAACGGATCTGCATAGCTTTACCGGCGGCGGGTTCGGGGCCAACCCCACGGGCGGCGTGGTGCTGGACTCGGCTGGTAACTTATACGGCGCCGCGGGAGGGGGCGGCCCGAAGAACTATGGCATCGTGTACAAGCTGTATTCCAACGGCCACCAGATGGTGCTGCACGCGTTCAGCGGCGGCGCCGATGGCGCACAACCGAATGGCCCGTTGGTGCTCGACAGCGCCGGCAACATCTACGGAACCACTCTCTCGGGCGGAACAGCCGGGCACGGTGTTGTGTTCAAGCTGGACTCCAAGGGAAATGAGACAATTCTATACACGTTTACCGGGGGGGCCGACGGCGCGCAACCGAATGGCGGCCTGTCACTAAATGCGGCCGGCACCATCTACGGGACCACTTATGCTGGCGGAACAGCCGGCTACGGCGTCGTGTACAAGCTGAATGCGAAAGGCCGCCTGACGGTGCTGTATAGCTTCACGGGCGGCGCCGATGGGGCGAACGCATGCGGTGGAGTAGTCGGGGACTCCGCTGGTAACACCTACGGCACTACTTGTTACGGGGGTACTTCCAATGCCGGTGTAGTGTACGAGTTGGTCGCCGGACAGTCGGGAGAGACCGTGCTCTACAGCTTTACAGGAGGCAACGACGGGAAGGACCCGGAGTACGGTGTAATCCTCTCGTCGGCCGGCAACCTGTACGGGACCACTACCGCTGGCGGCAAGCATATGGCGGGCGTGGTCTACGAGGTCACACCGTAGTAGCTAATAGGCCGGCTATACAGCTTTCGATCCCCGCGCGCGCTTCTTCGCCACCGGCTCGGCGGGATCCTCTGCTGCTCCTTCGCCTGAAGCCGCCGTGGCCGCCTGCACCGGCTTCTTCTTCTCCGCCAAACTGCGCTTCAGAGCTTCCATGATGTCGATCACTGGCGCTACGTGCGGCTCGGCGGTCTCCACCACTTCCTGCCCTTCCACCTTCGCCTGAATCATCTGGCGCAGGTTGTCGCGAAACGTGTCGTGATACTTCTCCGGCTCGAAGTCTGCCTTGAGCGTGTCGATCAACATATTCGCCATCGCCAGTTCGGCGGGCTTTACCAGATCCAGGTCGGTGCGGAATTCGTCCACCTGCCGGATCTCGTCGGTGAAGTACATCGTGTGCAGCAGAATGCCCTTCTTGCCCGGCCGCAGGATGACGATGTGCTCGCGGTTGTGCATGGCAATCTTGGCCACGGCGTAATACTGTGCCTGCCGCAGCGCCTCGAACAACAGGGCGTAGGGCTTTTCGCCGCCTTGATCCGGCGCCATGTAGTAGGAGCTTTCGAGATAAATCGCGTCCACCTGCTCGCCCTTGACGAACTCGAGGATCTCCATCACTTTGGCAGTCTTGGGAGCGACCTTCTTGATGTCCTCTTCATCGATCACCACGTAGTGGTCCTTCTCGTACTCGTAGCCCTTGACGAGCTCGCTGCGCGGCACGGGCTTGTCTTCCGCCTGGCAATAAGTGACCTGTTTGATGCGCGAATTATCATGCGCATGCAGCAGGTTGAAACTGACCGTCTCGCCGCGTGCGGCGCTATACAAACGTACCGGAAGCGAAACCAGTCCAAACGTCAGATGTCCTCTCCAGACAGTGCTCGCCATATGTCCACCCTCGTCCGAAGATATCATGTAAATGTGGGGGGGGCAAGAGGTTATGGCCTTAGAGGAGTACGTCCGTAAACGAAAGTTCGAGAAAACACCCGAGCCGGCCCCCAAAACGCAGCCCGAAACAAATGTTTCAGGCGCCGCGCTGCGCTTTTTCGTACAGCGGCACGACGCCACCCGCCTGCACTACGACTTCCGGCTGGAGATCGGCGGGGTGCTGGTTTCCTGGGCCGTGCCTAAGGGACCAACACTCGAGCCGCTCGCCAAGCACCTGGCGGCGAAGGTGGAGGATCATCCGCTAGATTACGGCGATTTCGAGGGCAACATTCCGGCCGGCAATTACGGCGCAGGCAGCGTGATGCTATGGGATCGCGGCACCTGGGAGCTGGCGGGAGACAAGCCGCTGAATGAGCAGCTTGCGCGCGGCGACCTCAAGTTCCGCTTGGACGGCGAAAAGATTCACGGCGAGTTCGCGCTCGTGCACATGAAGAATCGCGGCAAGGGTAACGAGTGGCTGATGATTAAGAAGCGTGACGCCGATGCCGTTCAGGGTTGGGACATCGAACAGCACGCCTGGAGCGTGCTTTCGGGGCGCACCCAGCAGGAGATCGCGCAGGGGCTGCCGGCGCGCAAGACCATGCAGGAAACCGCGGGCGATCCGCAACGCGAATGGAAAAGCAAGCCCGCGCGGAGGGCTGCAGCACCCGCCGCAAAAGCGACGGCGGCGCCTGCCAAAAAGGCGGCGACGATTGATCCTGCGAAATTGAAAGGCGCGGTCGCGGCCGCCATGCCCGCCGCCATCACGCCCATGAAAGCGGAACTGGCCGATAAGCCGCCGCAGGGCGACGAGTGGCTGTTCGAAGTGAAGTGGGACGGCGTACGCGCCATCTGTTTCATCGATAAGGAAACGGTGCGGCTGGTCTCGCGTACCGGCCATTCGTGCGAGAAGCAATATCCGGAGTTGAGCGTGATCTCCCACTACATCGCCGCCGACCAGGCCGTGATCGATGGCGAGATCGCGGTGCTCGATGACAAGGGCGCGGCGCACTTCGAGTTGATCCAGCCGCGCATCGCGCAAACCGATCCCAACGCGGTGGCGCATTTGGCGCGCTCGCGGCCCGTGATCTACTTCGTGTTCGATCTGCTGTATCTGGATGGCTATGATCTGCGGCAGGTGGCGTTGGCTGAGCGCAAACGCGCGCTCGAAGCCATCCTGACGCCCGCGCTGGCGCTGCGCTACTCGCAGCATTTCCCGGGCGCCGGAGCCGCGCTGCTGGAAGCCGCACGCGAGCAGGGGCTGGAGGGCATTCTCGCCAAGCGCGCCAACAGTTGTTATGAGTCGCGCCGCAGCCGCGACTGGCTCAAGCTGAAAATCGTCGAGCGGCAGGAGTTCGTCATCTGCGGCTTCACCGTAGGCGAGCGCGACCCCTTCGGCGCGCTGGTGTTGGGTGTGTATGAGCAGGGCAAGCTGGTGTGGGTCGGCAATGTCGGCACCGGTTTCGACAACAGGACGCTGGCGTTCCTGCGGCAGAAGCTCGATCCCCTGGTGACGCCGGAGTCACCTTTCCCCGACAACCCCAAAGTTGCCCGCGAAGTGATCTACGTGCAGCCCGAATTGGTGGCGGAAGTGAAGTTTGCCAATTGGACCGGCGACGGCAAGCTCCGCGCACCGGTGTATCTGGGGCTGCGGCCGGATGCCGCGGCGCGTGATTGCGTGCGCGAAGTTGCGGACGCGGAGCCCGAGGCGAAACAGAAAGATCCGTTGTTGGCCACCAAGCAGGCGGAAGTTCAGCTCAAGATCAACGACCGGCCCCTGAAATTTACGAACCTCAACAAGATTTTCTATCCCGCGGAAGGCGTTACCAAGCGGGACTTACTCAATTACTACGACTCAGTGGCGGACCTGATCCTGCCGCATCTCAGGGACCGGCCGCTGTCTCTGAAGCGCTATCCCAACGGCATTGAACAGGCGTACTTCTTTCAGAAAGACGCACCGCTGACTTTCGCGCCATGGCTGCGCACGGAAGAGATTTTCTCGGACCATAACGACGGCACGATCCGCTACGTGTTCGCCGGCGACCGCGCCAGCCTGTTGTATCTGGTCAACCTGGGCTGCATCGATCACAACCCGTGGATGAGCCGGTCGCAATCGCTCGACAATCCCGATTTCGTACTGATCGATCTGGACCCGCAGGAGTGCTCTTATGACCGCATCGTGGAAGCGGCGCTGCTGGTGCGCGAGAAGCTGGAGGCGATCGGCATGGAGGGCTATCCCAAGACGACGGGCGGCGACGGCATGCACATCTACATTCCGCTGGAACCGGTTTACAGCTACGAAGAGAGCCGGACGTTCGCCGAGATCCTGGCGCACGCGGTGCAGCGCGCGCGGCCTGCGCTGTTCACCACGCCGCGCGCGGTCGCCAAGCGCGAGAAGGGCCGGGTGTATTTCGACTACCTGCAGAACGGGAAATCGAAGACAATCGCCGCGCCGTATGTGCTACGCGCGTATCCGGGCGCACCGGTGGCCACGCCGCTCGCCTGGCGCGAAGTGAAGCCGGGACTTACGCCCGCGCAGTTCAACATCCACAACGCGCCGGAGCGATTCGCCAAGCTGGGCGATCTGTTTGAGCCGGTGCTGACGAATCTCCAGCGCTTGGAGGAGCCCCTCGAGAAGCTGGACGCGTTGCTGCGAAATTCCGGTTGACCAAATGTCCCTTCAGTGAATTCGCGCCAGCCTGACGTTCCGTCCGTGACCGTTTAGTTATATAATAACGGAGCGTTTAACGATTCGCGGCAGAGTCAATAGCGCGCCCGCCGCGTCGGCCCCTAGGAGGTAACTGTGCAAGAACGAAAATGCTGCGCGACACTGCTGTTCTGTTTGGGGGCGATCGTTTCGCCCGCGCAGACTCTAACCACGTTGCTGAGTTTCACCGGATTCGACGGTGCGAACCCCGTGGCTGTGGGTCTGCTCGAAGGAACTGACGGGAACTTTTACGGGACAACCACGGGGGATGGAGTCACATCCTTGGGGTCGGTCTTCAAGGTAACGCCCAGCGGTGTCCTGACGACCCTGCACGATTTTAGCGGTCCAGACGGCAGCTTTCCTGTGGCCGGCCTGGTGCAGGGAACGGACGGCAACTTTTATGGCACGGCCACCAGCGGGGGGGCCCAGGGGTTTGGCACGATCTTCAAGATTACCTCGGGGGGCGCATTGTCCACCCTTTATAACTTCAGTCAGTCAGACGGTGCCAATCCGTACGCTGCGCTGGTCGAGGGCAGCGGCGGGAATTTTTACGGGACCACTTTGTATGGTGGTTCCAGCGGAGCGGGCACGATCTTCACGGTCACATCCAGCGGCACACTCATGACCCTGCATAACTTCAGCGATTCAGACGGCGCGAATCCCGTCGCCCCGCTGACCGAAGGGACGGATGGTAACTTCTATGGGACAGCCGTGCAGGGCGGCGCCGGCGGCATTGGCACGGTTTTCAAAATCACTCCTACGGGTACGTTCACCCTCCTGTACAGCTTCAGCGGGCCTGACGGGGCGGGGCCTTCCGGGGGCCTATTGAACGCTACGGACGGGAACTTCTACGGGACGGCTCAGTCGGGCGGTGCGAACAACGACGGCACGGTATTCACGATCACCTCGTCGGGCACGCTGACGACCTTGCATAGCTTCGCTAATACGGACGGCAATGCCCCATACGCCGCGCTGCTCCAGGCCAGCGATGGCAACTTCCATGGGACCACTGTGGTTGGCGGTAGTTCTGGCAATGGGACGATCTTCAAGTTGACACCCGCCGGCGTCCTGACCAGCCTGCACGAATTCAGCGGCATCGACGGCGCCAACCCTGCCGGAGCGCTGTTCCAGGCGGCGGACGGGAACTTTTATGGCACTACCAATGCCGGCGGAGCTGGCAATTTCGGCACCATCTTTAAGCTCACTGGAAAGTCCAGCATTACGTATACCATCAACGCTACACTCGGCCCCAACTTGAACGGCGGGCCGGACTGTCTGATGCTGAACGGCGCGACGCTGGCTTTGTCAGTGCTGACCAGTTCCACGATTGCCCCGGCCAAGAGTTCCTCCAGCTCAGCCACGTATACCCTACCCGCAGGCGCCATCTCCGCAACGTTTACCTCGTCCACTGGCACGATTCTGCTCACGTTCACCAACACCTTGCCGTGGACCATGACGTATACTTTGGGTTCTATGGACAGCTTGAAGTTCGTTGGTGTTGATCCGTTCGGCACGCACTTCGCTATCAATGCCAGTCTGGCCAAAGGGAGTTTCCCAAGAACCGTGGTAGGGAGCGGGGGCCATCCAGCTCCTTTGAACAAAGCCGACAACGGGGAAGCGCTGAACTCGCTTGGGAGCTATCTGCAATACACCTGCCCGGGCGCGAGCCTGACGGTCAGTCCCACGACGCTCGGGATGGGCGGCACAGCTGGCAGCAAGCCTGCGGCTCCGCCGGCGACGGAGGTTAGCGATGCGGGCCGCTAGCATCATGCGTTTACCTGCCGCCGCATGGCTGCTGATCGTCTGCGCGCCGGCGCAGGCTCCGCCGTCCGCCCAGCTTCTCCTGCATCAGACGGTCGAACGGGAGATCGCGCCGGGCCATACCGAAGCTTTCACCGTGGATGCCGCCGCCGGGCAATTCCTGCATGTAGTGCTGTACAAGGAGGGCGCGGATGCGGTTGTGGTGCTGGCGGATCCGGAAGGCAAGCCGCTGGTCACCGCCAACAGCCCCAATCGGGCCTACAGTGCGGAGCCTGCCTCGCTGATCGCCGAGCGCGCGGGCGCATACCAGGTTCGAGTCGCGACCGCCGACGGCAGCTCGCTCAAAGGGCGCTACCGCATCGAGCTGACCGATCTGCGCGTGCCCACGGCGCAGGACCGCACCCGCGTGCAAGCGGAAACCGAATTCTACGCCGCTGCGGCTGGCGGGGGCGGGGAACAGGCCATCGCCGGTTTCCAGCGCGCGGCCGCGCTCTTCCACACGCTACACGACCCATTCCAGGAAGCGCTCTGCCTGCATCGTACAGGCGCCACGTACTTGGGCTTGGGCGAACGGCAGAAGGCGCTGGATGCTTACAACCAGGCGCTCGCACTGCGCCGCGCCGTGAAGGATCGCGCGGGCGAGGCCGCCACCTTGAACAACATCGGCCAGGTTTACCGCGACCTGCAAGACCGCCACAAAGCGCTCGACTATTATCTGAAAGCCCTGCCGTTGGAGCGCACGATTGGCGATCGCGGCCTGCAGGGGATGACGCTGAACAGCATCGGCCAGACTTATTATCAACTCGGCGACAAGCAGAAGTCGCAGGAGTTCTACACGCAGGCATTGGCCGCCTCGCGCGACGCCGGCGATCGCGATCAGGAAGCCGGGACGCTGACCAACCTTGGCCTGGTTTATAAGGAGCTGGGCGAGAACCGGAAGGCGCTCGAGAATTATCAGCAGGCGCTGCCGCTGCTGCGCGCCGCCGGGGACCAGGCGCTCGAGGCGACCGCGCTGAACAACATGGGCAACGTCTATCTCGATCTGGGCGAGAAGCAGAAAGCTTTGGACTATTACAACCAGGCGCTGCCATTGTTCCACGCGGCCGGCGATCAAGCCGGCGAGGCTATGGCGCTGACCAACATCGGCATTTACTACACCTATCTCGGCGAGAAGCAGAAGGCGCTGGACAACTACGGCCATGCTTTGCCGCTGTTTCGCGCGGCGGGCGATCGCGCCCGCGAAGCCGAAACTCTGAGCGCCATTGGCGACATGTACGCGGATCGTGGCGAGAAGCGCAAGGCACTCGACTACTACAATCAGGCGCTGCCGCTGGAACGGGCTGTGGGAGCGCGCGCCGCCGAGGCCGAAACACTGAACAGCATCGGCAAAGCTTATGCGGACCTGGGCGAAAAACCGAGGGCGCTCAAAAACTATACGCAAGCGCTGCGGCTGGCCCGCGCGGTTTCCGATACCACTCGGCAGGGGTTGGTTCTGAGCAACCTCGTGAGCTATTGGCAGGCGCAGAGCAACCCGCGGCTCGCGATTTTCTTCGGCAAACAAGCCGTCAATCTCTACCAGGATATCCGGCGCGGCTTGCAGGGCCTGGAGCCGCAATTGCAACGCACTTATCTGGCGACCGTGACGGACGACTATCGCCGCCTGGCCGACCTGCTCATCGCGCAAGGCCGGCTGGCCGAGGCCGAGCAAGTCCTGGGTCTATTGAAGGAGGAGGAATTTTTCGACTACGTGCGCCGGGAAGCCACCGAGGCCTCGGTGAATGCGCGCACCGGTCTGACCCCCGAGGAAGCCGACTCCGACAAACGCTACCGCGAGATTTCGGTCAAGCTGACGGCCATCGGCGTCGAGCGCGAGGATCTGCTGGCCAAACAGGATCGCACGCCGGATGAGACGCGGCACCTGGACGAGCTCGAGCGGGACATCGCGGCGGGCAATGCGGCGTTCGAGAAATTCCTCGATAGCCTGCCGGAGCGGTTCAGCGCGAAGCCGGTAGCGTTGCAGGACGTGCGCGAGACTGAGGGCATCATGGCGGACCTGCGCGAGCTGCCGCCGGGCACCGTGGCGCTCTACACGCTGGTCGGCGAGGACAAGCTGCGCACCATCCTGCGCACCCCTGACGTGCAAAAAGCGTACGAATATCCCATCGCTGCGGCCGAACTGAACCGCAAGGTGCTCGAGTTCCGCAAGGTCGTGAAGAATCCGCGCGTCGATCCGCGGGCGCTGGGCGAAGAGGTGTTTCAGATTGTGGTCGGTCCGCTAGCCCAGGACTTGCAGCAAGCCAAGGCACGCACGCTGATGTGGTCGCTCGATGGCGTGCTGCGCTATCTGCCGCTGGCGGCGCTCTACGACGGCAAGCAGTATTTGATCGAGCAATACGCGCTTTCGGTGATGACGCTCGCAAGCAACACGCGGCTCCTGGGGCGTCCCGATCCGGTGTGGAAAGCTGCCGGCTTTGGCGTGACCCGAGCCTTCGATGGTGCGCCGGCGCTTCCTTCGGTGTCCTCGGAACTGGCCGATATTATCGCCAGCAAGCCCGGTGACGCGGGCATCATGACAGGCGAGATCAAGCTGGATGGCGAATTCACCGACCGCAGCCTGCGCGAGGAGTTGCGGAAGCGGTACCCGGTGGTGCACATCGCGAGCCACTTCCGGTTCCAGCCGGGCGATGAGACACAATCGTTCCTGCTCCTCGGCGATGGCAGTCACCTGAGCATGTCGGAATTGAAGACTTCCGCCAATATGTTTGCCGGCGTGCAGTTGCTGACGCTCTCCGCGTGCAACACGGGCGTGGGGGACGGTACGGAAGTCGAGGGCTTCGGCACGCTGGCGCAGCGGCAGGGCGCCAAGGCGGTTATCGCGAGTTTGTGGCCTGTGGCGGATGCCAGCACCAGCCTGCTGATGAGCAAGTTTTATCGTATCCGCGAATCGTCGCCGGGCAAGCCGAAATTGGAAGCCATGCGCGAGGCGCAACTGGAGTTGTTGCGGGGCGTCCAGACGCCCGCGGAAGATGCGCCGCAGCGCATGCTGGTGTACCAGGAAGAGCCTGAGTCCACCGCTGCGACACCGTTTAAGTTCGACCGCAAGGCGCCCTACGCGCATCCGTACTTTTGGGCGCCATTCTTTTTGATGGGTAACTGGTTGTAGGGGGCCACTATGAAAACGCTATGCTCTATCGTTCTGCTCTGTGCCGCGGCGGTCGTCGCCCCCGCACAAAGCACCGTCACTTATACCATCACGGGCACGCTCGGTCCGGTCTTGGGCGGGACTGATTGCCTGGGACTGGATAACATGATGCTAAGCCTGACGGCCAGCATCAGCTCGAAGTCCGTGCCCATTAAGACCACCACGGTTTCGGCGACCTATAAGCTACCGGCAGGGTCGGTGTCGGTGACGATCGGCGGCACGAACTTCAAGAATACGAAACCGTGGACGGTGACGTATATTTTGAATTCTACATCCGACAACCTGACGTTCGCCGGCGCAGGAATGTCCGGCACCACCTACATTATCAACGCCAACCTTAAGGTGAAGAGCTTTCCGCCGACCGTATTAGGCACGACTGGCCATCCCTCCGTATTCAAACCGTCGCCGCAGACGCTGACGTCGCCCGCGAGCTTTCTGTCGTACACGACGACCCTATGCACGGCGGCCAGCCGGACGATGAGCAGCAGCAAGCTCGGTCTTGGCGGCAGCGCCAACAGCCAGCCCGCCGCACCTACCCGGTAGCGGCGCTCACGCTTTGCGCGCCAGGTAGAAGGTGCGGCAGCCCTGTTGGATGGCGGGATCGCCTTTGAAGAACGTCACCGCGTCGAATGCGTTCACCCGGTCGAAGCCGGCGGCGCGCAGGGTCTCGCGTATCTCAGTGGCCGTCCAGGCAACCTGCTCGACACGCTCGCGATGCCGCCGCCAGCAGTTGCCATCGCGCAGGAACCACTCGACATTGCTCCAGCCCACTTCGCGTTCGCGGTCATAACCGCCATGCATCACCATCGCCATGCCGGGCTTTTCGGCAAACCACGTGCCGCTGGCCCAGATCTTCTCGAACGCAAGTCGATTGTTGACATCGAAGAAGAAGTGGCCTCCGGGGCGCAAATGGCGCGCGACGCAGCCGGCCACGCGCGCCAGATCTTCCTTGCACGCCACATGATTCAGCGCGTCGAATTCGCACAGGAACAGATCAACCGGCTCGGGCAGCCGAAAGTCGCGCATGTCGCCGTGGATCACGCGCAGTGGCAGTCGCTGCTTCCGGGCCTTCTCGCGCGCGAGCCGGCACATCGTGGCCGACAGGTCCACCCCGTACATCTTGATGCCGCGCCGCGCCAGCAATAGCGCCGTCGTGCCTGTGCCGCAGGCCAGGTCGCACCCGCGTTCGACGCGCGGCAGAATCGCGCCGAGCACCTTCTGCCGTGCGGCTTCAAAGAAGGGCAGATGAAACGTGATGATGCGGTCGTAGTACAACGCCAGCCATTTGTAGGGGCGATTCTCCGGCATGCCTAATTATGGTGGTGATGCTCGTGGTGCTCGTCCTCCGCCATCACACAGCCGGTTTCAGCGACTGCGCAGCCCACGTGCTCGAATTGCACCGTGGTGTGATGGATATGAAAGCGATGCGCCAATACATCGTTGACGCGCGCCAGAATGCAGTTGCTGATCGACGGCGGCACGTCTTCGATCAGCACGTGGCAGCTCAGCGCGTGGATGCTCGATCCCAGGCTCCAGATGTGCAGATCGTGTACATCCAGCACGCCCTCCACTTCGCGCAGCGCGGCGGTGACCGCTTGCAGTTCGAGGCCGCGCGGGAGGCCCTCCAGCAGGATATTGAGCGACTCCTTGATGATGTCCCAGGCGGTCCACACGATCAGCAGGCCGATCAGCGCGGAAAGCAGCGGGTCCACCTGGACCCAACCGGTGTAGCGAATGACGAGCGCGCCCGCGATGATGGCGAGCGAACCGAGCAGATCGCCCAGCATGTGAACGAAGGCGCTCCGGATATTGAGATCGCTCTGGCGCGCCACGCGCAGTCCCCACATGATGCCGCCATTGAGCGCGAGGCCTGCGCCGGCGACGAGGATCATGACGGTTTCCTTGACGTGCTGCGGATGCATTAGCCGCTGCCAGCTTTCGTAGAGGATCCAGGCCGACAGCGCGACCAGTGTGAGCGCATTGACGAAAGCGGTCAGCACGCCCGCGCGGTGATAGCCGAAGGTCTTGACTGCGTTGGCGGGCCGGGATTGCATGTAGAATCCGAACCAGGCCAGCAGCAGAGCCAGCGCGTCGGTGAAATTGTGGCCGGCGTCGGAGACCAGCGCCAGGCTATGCGCGCGCACGCCGGCGAATACTTCGATTCCCACAAAGGCGACGGTCGCCAGGACTGACCACCACAACATCCGGCCGGTGCTGGACATGTGCGAATGTGAGTGCAGACAGCCTCCACTAGCGATTTTACCGCACAGTCCTGTGCTGCGTGCCAGCCTGGGCGTGCAGGTGAAGCGGAGACGGTCTCTGCAGGCTAGCA
>Ga0073928_10007361_pt1 | contig 14327 bp, 9 predicted proteins | sample PaiPotPPA55metaG_FD_76969 | JGI IMG/M metagenome (GOLD analysis project Ga0073928, IMG submission 76969) | Iron sulfur acid spring bacterial and archeal communities from Banff, Canada, to study Microbial Dark Matter (Phase II) - Paint Pots PPA... ... | reverse complement strand
GTCGCCTGCGCGATGTCGCCGAGCACTGTCACCGAGCCGGTCGTGCAGCGGCGGGCGACGGCGCGCAGCTGCATCGCCGAGAGATCCTGCGCCTCGTCCACGACGACGTGGGCCAGCGAGCCGGTGCGCTCCAACAGGTCCGCGAGCTCGTCGAGCAGCACGACGTCGGCCGCCGTCCAGCGCGCCGCTCCGACCGAGCGCGGCGGCTTGGCCCACAGCAGCAGCTCCTGCTCCTCGGTGCTCAGCAGCCCGTCGGCCGCCGCGGCCAGCCGCTCGGGGTCGCTGAACAGCGCGTGCAGCAGCTTCGCCGGATCGACCGCGGGCCACGCCTGGTCCACGGCCTTGCGCACCGGCTGGCTGCGGGCGACGGCGTTCTGCACACGGTCGTCCGGCGACTCCCCCGCCTCCTCCATGCGTGTCAGCACACTGTGGGCGATCCGCTGGCCGAGCATCGTCCGGCCCGCGCTGTAGCGCACGTCCCTGCCGCGCAGCGCCTCGATGTGCTCGGCCAGCTCGTACGCGGGAACCCGCCAGCGCCGCGAGCCGCGCACCACGAGCAGGGACTCGGCGGGCTCGGCGAGATGCGCCCAGACCGCGCGGCCGAGCACCTCGGCCAGTCGCGCGTCGCCCTTGAGCCGGGCCACCGAGCCGTCCTCCGTCGCCCGCACCGGCGCCCGGTCGACGAGCTCGGCGACGGTCGCCTGGGCCACGTCGATCTCGCCGAGCGCGGGGAGCACCTGCTCGATGTACTTCAGGAACTGCCGGTTCGGCCCGACGACGAGGGCGCCGCCGCGCTTGATCCGCTCCCGGTGCGCGTAGAGCAGGAAGGCGACGCGGTGCAGGCCCACGGCCGTCTTCCCGGTGCCCGGCGCACCCTGGACGCAGATGCTCGTGCCCAGGTCGGCACGTACGATCTCGTCCTGTTCGGGCTGAATGGTGGCGACGATGTCGCGCATCGGGCCGGTGCGCGGGCGTTCGATCTCCTGGCGCAGGATCTGCGATCCGCCCTCGTGCTTCTGTACTCCGGCGCCGAAGGGCTCGTCCTCGATCGCGGTGAGCACGCCGCCGGAGAATCCGAAGCGCCTGCGCAGCCCGAGGCCCATCGGGGCCGTCGCGCTGGCCCGGTAGAAAGCCAGGGAGACGGGGGCTCGCCAGTCGACCACCATCGGGTCGCCGTGCGCGTCGTGCACGTGGCGTCGGCCGACGTAGTAGTGCTCGCCGCTGAACTCGGAGTCGAGCTCGGCGGCGTAGTCGAGGCGGCCGAAGAAGAGCGGGACGTCCGCCCGGTCGACGAGGGCCGCCGCGCGCGACTGCAGCGCGAGGTTGAGCACCTCGGTGGACCAGCCGGTGCCGCCCTGCGCCTTGAGCGAGAGGGTGTCCTCCCGCATCGCGCGCAGCGCCGCGCGACTTTGTTCTAGATGCTCCCGTTCGGCCGTGACCTGCGGATCCACGTCCGTGAGGGCCCCGTTTTCAGGCATGGCAAAGCCTCCAAAAAATACACGAATTCACTGATCAGGTTGTGTACTTCCGGAGGCAGAGGTCCAGACCGGTCTCCCGACGGCCCGTACATGCACGTTGCGGCGGGGTGTTGCCGCGTGAAATGGAGACGAGCACCCTATCAGTCCACTTGACACGCTGTCGATCTCCCGCCAATCTGCTCACCACGCGCCCGGTGTCTCCGCCGGACGCGCGCGGCTGTCACAGGCGGGTCGCGGCCTTCCCGGAGCGGCAGTGCGGTGCCGTATGAGGGAGCTGCGGCGGGTCGCGCGTGTCCGGTGGGTTTTACCAACGATGACTGCTCCGGGCGCCCGCCTGTCCGTCGCCGACGGACCGGCCGCTTCCGCCTGTCGACGATGAGGTCCGCGATGACCCGAACCCGCTCGTCCCTCGCCATTCCCCTCGCCTGCGCGCTCGCCCTGGTGACTGCCCTCGGCACCGCGCACGCCGCCACCCCGTCCGTCACCGTCTCCGGCGCCCCCGGCACGGCGTCCTACTACGACCTGGCCCGCAAGGACTGCCTGGGCACGGCCGAGAACACCACCTCAAAGGTCTGGTACACGGTCGCGGACGGCGTGCTGTCCGACGTGTACGAACCGACCGTGGACAACACGAACGTCAGCACCCTGCAGTACGTGGTGACCGACGGCTCGACCTTCACCGACCTGCAGACCCGCGACATGACCTACACCGTCGCGGCCGATCCCAGCGGCATGGCCTGCACGATCACCTCGAAGGACCAGGCGCACGGCTTCGAGCTGACCACGACCTACGTCACCGACCCCTGGCGTGACACGGTCCTGATGCACACGACGATGTCCGCGCTGCCGGGCACGCGCACCGACCTGGCCGCGCTGCACGTCTACGCCCGCCTCGACGCGCACGTGAACGGCGACGGCGGCGGTGGCGCGCAGAACGCGGGCGGGAACACCGGCGTGATCGATACGTCCTCCGGCGTGCCGATCGTCTACAGCACCCTGACGTCCACCGAGGCGGTGAACCGGGACTACGCGGTCCCCACGTACATGGCGCTGACCTCGACGTCCGCGGGCGAGGCGAGCGTGGGCTACGCGGGGACGGCGAGCGACGGCCTGACCGAGCTCGACTCCAGCAGGACTCTGACTCAGTACGCTGAAGCCGACGACGGCCACATCGTCGCCACCGAGAACGTGACCCCGAAGCGCGGCGACAACTTCACCCTCGCGCTCGGCTTCGGCCGCGACCAGTCACAGGCTGTGGATACCGCGCAGGCCTCGCTGCGACTGCCATTCCCGGCGGTCCAGGCGGCGTACGAGGCGACGTGGCTCGGCTACGACGCCTCCCTGAAGCCGCCGCCCGCCCACGTGAACGGCATCAACGAGCAGACCATCGCGCGCACCTACTACCTCGACGCCAATGTGCTCAAGTCGAGCGAGGACAAGACGTTCCCCGGCGCGATCGTCGCCTCGCTGGCCTCGCCCTGGGGCCAGTCGGTGAACGCCGGGACGTACGTCGGCGGGAAGGCGGTCTACTTCGGCTCCTACCGCGAGGTCTTCGCGCGCGACCTGTACGAGGCGTTCACCGGCCTGCTCGCGGACGGCGACGTCTCGACGGCCCGCGCCGCCACGCTCTTCCTGCTGGACAAACAACAGTTGTCCACAGGTGAGATCCCGCGCAACTCACTCGTCAACGGCAAGGCCGCGCCCGACACCGGCGGTGACCAGCTGGACGAGACCTCGTACCCGATCCTGATGGCGTACGAGGCGGGGCTCGGCGGCGACACGGCGCTCTGGACGGATCACATCAAGCCGGCGGCCGACTTCCTGGTCTCGCACGGCCCCTCCTTCGGCGTGGAGCGCTGGGAGGAGCAGTCCGGGTATTCGCCCTCGACGATAGCCGCCGAGATCGCCGGCCTGACCGCCGCCTCGGCCATCGCACGACTTCACGGTGACTCCGCCGACGCCGCGCTCTACCAGGCCACCGCGGACGACTTCCAGCGCTCGGTGGAGAGCTGGACGGTCACCTCGACCGGATCGCAGAGCTCTGCGCCCTACTTCATCCGGCTGTCCAAGACCGGCGACCCGAACGCCGCGATCTCCTACTCGCTCTCGAACGGCGCGCCGACCGTGGACCAGCGTGACGTGATCGACGGCGGCTTCCAGGAGCTGGTCCGGCTCGGTGAGCTCTCGCCGAGCGACCCAACGTTCCTGAACTCGCTTTCGGTGCTGGACAAGACGATCTCGGTCGACACCCCTTCGGGCACCGGCTACTACCGGTACGGCGACGGAGCCAGCCTCGGCAGCGCGGACGGCTACGGCGACTGCTCGACGGTCGACAGTCAGACCTCGTGCACGGTGAACGGCGAACCGTGGCCGACCACGGACATCGGCACCGGGCACCTCTGGCCGGTACTGTCCGGGGAGCGCGCGGAGTCGGCGATCGCCGAGGATGATCCCGCGACCGCTAGCTCGCTCTTGTCCTTCATGATCAAGTCGGCGAGCGGCGAAGGCCTGGTCCCCGAGCAGGTGTGGGAGGACCCTGATCTAGCCGCGTCCCCCTACGGCTCGGACCCGACGTCCGCCAGCATCGGCTTCGTGGACGGCCAGGCGGCCGGTTCGGCCTCGCCGCTCACCTGGGCGCAGTCTCAGGAACTCCGGCTGATCGTCGATCTCGGCACCGGCCGCGACGTGGACACGCCGCAGCTCACCACCGCGCGCTACGTCGCCCACCCGGCACCGACCGCGGCCACCGTCACCCTCACCTCCCCGACCTCCGGCAGCACGATCGAGGGCGGCACGACCACGGTCACCGGCACGACGACTCCCGGCGCCGCAGTCTCCGTCGAGACTCAGGACACGGACACCGCGGCCGCCGCGACGACCGTGAGCACGACCGCCGATCCGACGACCGGCGCGTTCTCGGCGACGGTCTCGATCGGCTTCGGCACCAACGTGATCAGCGTCAGCTCGACCTCAGGCACCCGCGACGCGCAGTCCACCGGCTTCGCGCAGACGCAGGTGGTCGGCGACGTGGTCGGCGGTACCACGGTGCTCGACGTGTCGCATACCGGGAACCACGACGGGCCCGGCACCTACCAGTACCCGACCAACTCGGCGTTCGTCGCAGGATCCTTCGACATCGACCGCTTCCAGGTGATCACCGCCGGCAGCGAGGTCTATCTGCGGCTGACGCTGGCCGACCTGACGCCGACCTTCGGCGCCACGATGGGTGCCCAACTGCTGGACTACTACGTCCACGACCCGGCGGCCACCAGCACATCGACGGCAGCCGCGTACACCAGCCGGAACTACACGATCGCCGCGACAGACGCGTGGAGCCAGCTGATCGAGGTGCAGGGCTTCGCATCCCCGGTGTGGCAGAACGCGAGCGGCGGCGCCGTCGGCACCCCGACCGCGGTCGTCGCCTCCACCCTGACGAACACGATCACGGTGGCGCTGCCCGAATCCGAATTCGGCACGCCGGGCTCCGGCTGGACCTTCACCATCGCACTGACCGGCCAGGACGGCTTCAGCTCCGACCAGGCCCGGGCGTTCACCTCGACGCCCGGCGCTTACACCTTCGGAGTCTGCGCGACCGGGAACTCCGCGCCGATCTGCGCGGTGGACCCGACCACGGTGCCCAAGGTGATGGACACGATCACCCCGGCCGGCGTCTCCCAGGCAACTGAGCTCAACCCAACGGCGGGCCCGGTCGTCTTGGAGGGTGTCACCGTGCCCTGAGGGGTCGGCGGTATAGAGATTGAACGTGTTCGAAAACTCCGCTAAAGTCGCGGCGGCGCGGATTTTCGAACGCGTTCAACTCTTCCCGATGGAGAGCGGGAAGAGGCGAAGGTCGTGGTGCGAGCGGTGTGCGGGTTCTGTCAGTGGACCTCGCTACGGTTTCCTTCCGGTGCCGCTTTCTCCCCACGGCCCAGGCACGAGGCCGCGACCCGGGGCGGACCGACGACGAGGAGGGGAGTCGGTCCGCGCCGGGGGGCGGCGGACGCGGCGATCCCGCCGGATCGGCGCGCGAGCACCTACGGTGGAGCGGATGCGGGAATCGGCCAGGACCAGGACGCCCAAGAGCGAGCACACCAGGGCACTGATCCTGGAGACCGCCCTCGGGCTGTTTCGCGAGCACGGCTACGACGGCACCACGATGCGGGCGATCGCCCAGGCCGCCGGGGTCTCGGTCGGCAACGCCTACTACTACTTCGAGTCCAAGGAACACCTCATCCAGGGCTTCTACGGCCGGATGACCGAGGAGCACCGGGCGGTGGCGATCGAGGCGCTGCGCGGGGTCGACGATCTCGCCGAGCGGATCCGGATCGTGCTCGGCACCTGGCTGGACATCGCAGAGCCCTACCACGCCTTCGCCGGGAAGTTCTTCCGGGTCGCGGCGGATCCGGGCAGTCCGCTCAGCCCCTTCTCCGCCGAGTCCAAGCAGTCCAGGGAGACGGCGATCGAGATGCACCGGCTCGTGCTCGCCGGCTCGAACCTGCGCTACGACACGGAGATCGAGCGCCTCATGCCGGAACTGCTGTGGATGCACCACCTGGCGATCGTCTTCTATTGGGTGCACGACCAGAGTCCGCGGGCCGAGAAGTCGCGGCGGCTCGCCGGACGCACGTCGGTCGCCGTCGCGCGGATCGTGCGGATCTGCAAGTACAAGGTCGTCCGGCCGCTGGTGCGCGAGGCCGACTCGCTGCTGCGCGAATTCCTGATCACGGAACCCGATCAGGGCTCGCCGACGGCTCCGGAGCGGGATCAAGAGCCGGAGCCGACGTCTCCGGAGCGACCGCCGGATCAGCGGTGACCGCGGCCGGCTCCTCGTCCGGCTCGCGGCCCGGCGTCATGAGGTTGAACCTCTTGATCGCGAAGGTGAACAGCGCGTAGTAGAGGACCGCGAAGCCGAGCCCGATCGGGATGATCAGCAACGGTTTCGTCGCGATGTCGAAGTTGAAGACGTAGTCGATGAGCCCGGCCGAGAACGAGAATCCGTCGTGGATCCCGAGCGCGTTGCACAGCGCCATCGAGCAGCCGGTCAGCAGCGCGTGGATGACGAACAGCCCCGGCGCGGCGAACAGGAAGGCGAACTCGATCGGCTCGGTCACCCCGGTCAGCGCCGAGCAGAGCGCGGCCGACAGCATGATGCCGCCGATCATCTTCCGCTTCTCCGGCGGCGCGCAGCGCACGATCGCCAGCGCGGCGGCGGGCAGCGCGAACATCATGATCGGGAAGAAGCCGGTCATGAACACGCCCGCGTGCGGATCCCCGTGGAAGAAGCAGGCCTGGTCGCCCTCGTACGTCACGCCGTTCTCGGTGCAGGTCCCGCCGACCGCCGAGGTCCACACCAGGTTGTTCGGGATGTGGTGCAGGCCGAAGGGCAGCAGCAGCCGGTCCACCACCCCGTAGATGCCCGAGCCGACGATCGAGTGCGCCGCCGCCTGCTTGCCCAGCCAGGTGATCGCGGCGCCCGGCCACTGCCAGATCAGGCCCATGATGACGCCGAGGAACGTGGCGGCGAACGCGGTGACGATCGGCACGAAGCGCCGCCCGCCGAAGAAGGCAAGGTACGTCGGCAGCTTGATCCGATGGAAGCGCTGGTAGAGCAGCGCCGCGAGGATGCCGACCAGGATGCCGCCGAGGACGTAGGTCGGGTTCTTGTTGATCGCGTCCGTGGTGTCCAGCGTGGTCTTGCCGTCCACGCTCGCGGTGCCGTACCAGGCGGTGGCCCACTGCTGGTTCGCGGTGATCGGCATCGCGAAGACCGCCGCGGTCACCTCGTTGTAGACCAGATAGCCGACGGCCGCGGCCAGCGCCACCGTCCCGTCCGCCTTCTTGGCGAAGCCCACCGCGACGCCGATCGCGAACAGCAGCGGCAGGAAGTTGTAGATCCCGTTGCCCGCGGCGGCGCACACCTGCTCGACGTAGACCAGCCAGTGCCAGCCGGTCAGGCTGGCGAGGTAGAGCCCGTGCTCCCCGGCCGCCTTCGCCCCGACGCCCCGCTCGCCGAGGATGTCGTCGGATCCAAGACGCAGCAGCACGCCCGCGGCGGGCATCACCGCGATCGGCAGCATCACCGAGCGGCCGATCCGCTGCAGCACGGCCAGGATTCGACTCGCCGGGCGCGCGGCAGGCGGCAGGCCGTCCGCGGTGGGAGCCGTCATCGGCTGTCCGCGGCATCATTTCCGGCGCTTGCGCCGAGAGCCATGCCGCTCCCTCCATTCGCTTGCTCACAAACAAATCTGACAGTCTGTGAGATATGACGCAGCTGGTCAGACGGGCCTACCGGTACCGTTTCTACCCAACCGACGAGCAGGCCGAGACTTTGTGCCGCACGTTCGGCTGCGTCCGCCTTGTCTACAACAAGGCGCTGCAGGAACGCTCCGCCGCGTGGACGCTTGAGCACCGACGGATCAACTACGCCGATACCTCGGCCATGCTCACCGAGTGGAAGCGCGCCGAGGAATTCGCTTTCTTGAACGAGGTCTCCTCGGTTCCGCTGCAGCAGACGCTGCGGCATCTGCAGGGAGCCTTCGCGGCATTCTGGGACAAGCGAACCGGATACCCCCGGTTCAAGTCGCGCAAGAAGTCGCGAGCGTCCGCCGAGTACACCTCGAGTGCGTTCCGCTACCGAGATGGACAGTTGTTTCTGGCGAAAATGGCCGAGCCGATCGCGATCTCCTGGTCGCGCCCGCTGCCGGAGGGAGCGGAGCCGACCACGGTGACCATCTCGCGCGACGCGGCAGGGCGCTGGTTCGTCTCGATGCTTTGCGAAGCAGCGATCGATCCGCTTCCAGCGGTGGAAAGCACGGTGGGAGTGGACGCCGGACTCACGAGTCTCGTGACACTGTCCACAGGCGAGAAAGTCGTGAACCCTCGGCCTGAGCGGCGCGACCGCGAACGCCTGGCGAGAGCTCGGCAGGAACTCGCCCGCAAGCATGCGAACTCGAATAACGCGGCCAAGGCAAGGCTCAAGGTCGCCAGAATTCACGCGCGGATTGTCGACCGACGCCAGGACCACCTGCACAAACTGACCACTCGACTCGTTCGCGACAACCAAGCGATCGTGATCGAGGACCTGACCGTGCGCAACATGGTCAGGAATCACCGACTCGCCCGCGCCATCTCGGACGCAGCCTGGTTCGAAATGCGCAGGCAGTTGGAGTACAAGTGCGCATGGTACGGGCGCACGCTTGTCACGATCGACCCGTTCTACCCGTCCGCGCGGCAGTGCGGGACATGCGGCGCCATCTCCGGCAAGCTGCCGTTGAGCACACGAGTATGGACATGCCAATGCGGTGCGACCCATGATCGCGACGTGAACGCGGCGCGAAACATTCTGGCCGCGGGGCTCGCGGTCATGGCCTGTGGAGCCGGCGTAAGACCTCAACGGAGCTTTCCTCAAGGGCAGTCGGCACTGAAGCAGGAAATCCGGCCGGTGACGGTCGGGCTCCCTGCCCGCAAGGGCAAAGAGGATGTCAACTATGCGCCTCCAGGCGGGAAACGGCCGTCGCCCGCGGGTTGACGATCGGCTGGGCCGGGCGCTCCAGGGGCACCCACAGCTGGTACCGGTCGGCCCGGTAGGCGGAGTACGCATACTCTACGAGCACGTCGTCGCAGTAGCTACGCCGCGTCATCTGCAGCACGACGCCGGTGGCCGGGATCTCCAGCAGCGCCGCCTCGTCCGGATCCGGATTGCCCGCCTCGATCACCTGCTCGCCCCAGGTCAGCGAGAGCCCGTAGTGCTCGGCGAGCAGCTGGTAGAGCGATTTGGGCGAGCCGAGCGCGAGGATCCCGGGGACCCGGTGCTCCGGCACGTGGCAGCGCTCGACGGCCATCGGGATCGAGTCCGCGTAACGCAGCCTGACCAGCCGGATGACCCCCTCGCCCGGCTGGATCTCGAGCTGCCTGGCCAGGGCGGGGCCGGCCTCGATCCGCTCGAAGGCGAGGGTCCGCGACGCCGGGACCATGCCGCGCCTCGTCATGTCCTCGGTGAACGAGGCGAGCCGGATCTGCAGGTCCATCTTCGGCTGGGCGACGAAGGTGCCGCGCCCGCGCACGCGGTAGAGCCGGCCGTCCGCGACGAGCTGGTTCACGGCCTGCCGGACCGTCATCCGGGACAGGCCGTAGCGCTCGCCGAGCTCCCGCTCTGACTGGATCGGGGAGTCCGGCTCCAGCTCGGTGGCGATCAGCTCCAACAGGATTTCCCGCAGCTGCTGGTGCTTGGGCACCGGGCTACGCGGATTGATCTCCATCCGATCCCTCACTCGCTCGGGCCGGCGTTGTCGGCGCGTTCCGGCCTCGGCCCGACCGGTTCCCGCCCACCTTGCTGTGAACTCGGTCACGCCCTACTGTTATGGACCGGACTAGACCACCTGTGGTCGACTGTTGTCAAGACGGTCCCCTGCGGTTAAATCCAAGCGCAACTGCACAGGCCGGGACAAGCCAACCAACCCATGCGGGCGGGGAGGGGTCCCGCGGGAGACCGAAGAAACGGACGGCAGCGACGATGGACAAGGCGCGGGCGATCCTCGCCGCCCTCGGCGGGGCGGACAACATCATGGAGATCGAGCCCTGTATCACCCGGCTGCGCACGGTCGTGCACGACGCGGCGAAGGTGAGCGAGAGCGCGCTCAAGGCGGCCGGGGCGCACGGCGTGATGCGGGCCGGCACGGTCGTGCAGGTGGTGGTGGGTCCGGACGCGGACACCGTCTGCATGGACATCGAGGACCTGCTCTGAACCCCCTGAACCCGCTCAGACCCCGCACCGTGCGCAGCCGGCCGCTGGCGGTCGTCGCCCCGGTGAGCGGTCGCGCGATCGCCCTGGCCGAGGTGCCGGACGCGGTCTTCGCGCAGAACATGGTCGGTCCGGGCGCCGCCATCGACCCGGACCGCGGTCCCGGCGTGGTGGTCAGCCCGGTGTCCGGCATCCTGGTCAAGCTCAAGCCGCACGCCTTCGTGGTGACCGCCGAGGACGGCCGCGGGGTGCTGGTGCACCTGGGCATCGACACGGTGAACCTGGACGGCGGCGGCTTCGTGCTGTTGGCTGAAGAGGGCAGCATGGTGCCGGCGGGCGCCCCGGTCATTCGCTGGAACCCCGCCGCGGTGGAGGCCGCCGGACTCAGCCCGGTATGCCCGGTGATCGCCCTGGACGCGGACCGGACCGCGGCGGAGGTGCTGACCGGTACTGTCTCTCTCGGCGCCGTGTCGGCTGGTGACCGGCTGTTCACCTGGGCCTGATACTGGTGGGGCCGCGAAAGTACCGTCAACGCGCGCGCAGTGAGTACCGCGCGACAGGCGCCGCACGAGGATCGAGGAGAGAAGACAAGACCATGCAGCGCACCGTGACCGTAGCCTCCCGGGTGGGGCTGCACGCCCGGCCCGCAGCCGTGTTCGTCAAGGCCGCCAGCGCCGCGAGCCTGCCCGTCACCATCGCCAAGGAGGGAAAGGAGCCGGTCAGCGCACGTTCGATCCTGGCCGTGCTCGGCCTTGACGTGCGCGGCGGCGAGGATGTGGTGCTCGAGGCCGACGGCGATGGCGCCGAGGGCATCCTGGACAACCTGGCCGAATTGCTGACGGAGGACCTGGAAGGGTGAGTTGAGGCTTGGACGAGGCCGAGAGCGCGGAGCGGGGCGAGGGAGCCGAGCGACCGGGCGGGAACGGTGCGCGGGGCGTCGGGGACGACGCGGCCGTGCCAGGGCCCGGTGCGCGCTCCGGCCTCGGTAGGGCACGCCTGCTGTCCGGGATCGGGGTCGGGAGCGCCGTCGTGGTCGGTCCCGTGGCGCTGATGGGCGCCCCCGAACCGCCGCCGGACCCCGATGCGAAGCCCTCGGGACCGCCGGAGCGGGAAACCGGGCGGGCCCTGGACGCGCTGCGCCAGGTGGCCGCCGAACTCGGCCGCAGGGCGCGGCTGGCCGAAGGCGAGGCCGTCGAGGTCCTCGAGGCCCAGGTCATGATGGCCGAGGACCCGATGTTGGCCGAGGCCGTGGCCGCGAGCACGACGGCGGGGGCCTCAGCGGAGAGCGCTCTACACGAGTCCTTCGGCATGTTCCGCGCGACGCTCGCCGAGGCCGGCGAGTACCTGGCCGCCCGCGTCGCCGACCTGGACGACCTGGCCGCGAGGGCGGTGGCCGCGGCGGCGGGCCGCCCGATGCCCGGCGTTCCGGTGCGCGAGGAGCCCTTCATCCTGGTCGCGCGGGACCTGGCGCCCGCCGACACCGCGCTGCTCGATCTCAAGCTGGTGCTGGCCCTGGTGACCGAGCAGGGCGGCCCGACCAGCCACACCGCCATCCTGGCCCGTTCCCGCGGCATTCCGGCCGTGGTGGGCGTGGCCGGCGCGCTGGCCGCCCTCACCGAGGACGATCTGGTCGTGGTGGACGCGGCGAACGGCGCGGTCCACATCGACCCGTCCGAGCAGTTCGTCGCCCAAGCCAGGGAACGCGAGGCGGGGCGGCGGACCGCGGCGGCCCGCTCGTCCGCCGAAGGTGCCCCGATCCGCACCCCCGACGGCCGCGCGGTGAAACTCCTGGCGAACATCGGGGGCGCCGCCGACGCGGCCGAAGCACGAGCCGTCGGAGCGGAGGGCGTGGGCCTGTTCCGCACCGAACTGCTCTACCTGGACGCCACCCGGCTGCCCACGTTCGAGGAGCAAGTCGAGGCCTACCGTGCGGTATTCGAGGGCTTCGACGGCTCCGACAAGGGCAGCCACGTGATCGCGCGCACCCTCGACGTGGGCGCCGACAAGCCCCTGCCGTTCCTGCCCTTGGGCGAGGAGCCCAACCCGGCCCTGGGCGTGCGCGGAATCCGGGCCTTCCGCACGCTGGCCGCGCACGAGCACGTCCTAGACACCCAACTGGCCGCCCTGGCCGCCGCGGCCGAGGGCACCGGGATCGATCTGTGGGTGATGGCCCCCATGATCGCCGACGCCGCCGAGGCAAGGTGGTTCGCCGCGAAGGCGCGCGCGGCCGGGATCGGCAAGGTCGGTGTCATGATCGAGGTCCCCGCCGCGGCGCTGTGCGCCCGCGAGGTCCTGGCCGAGGTCGACTTCGCCTCCATCGGAACGAACGACCTGACGCAGTACACGATGGCCGCGGACCGCCTCATCGGCGCCCTGGGCCCGTTCCAGGACGCCGGGCACCCCGCAGTCCTCAAGCTGATCGCCACGACCGCCTGGGCCGGCGCCGAGCTGGGTAAGCCGGTAGGCGTATGCGGCGAGGCGGCCGGCGACCCCCGCCTGGCCGCCGAACTCATCCGACTGGGCGTCACCTCGCTGTCGATGGCCCCCGCCGCCATCCCCGAAGTCCGCGCCGCCCTGCGGGGATGAACGGAAACACCGAAGTCCCGCCCTGCCAAGCAGAGCGGGACTTCAGCTTCACAACATTGCGGCACCACGCGTCGGGGGTCCAGGGGGCGGAGCCCCTTGGCGTGGGGGTGCGGGGGCCGGGCCCCCGCTGCGTACAGCGGACCCCGGCCCCCGGTACCGCAGCCTGACGCTGGGACTGACTAGAAGTCCATGTCCCCGCCGGGCATGCCGCCGCCGGCCGGGGCCGCGGACTTCTCCGGCTTGTCGGCGATGACGGCCTCGGTGGTCAGGGACAGCGCGGCGATCGACGCGGCGTTCTGCAGGGCCGAACGGGTGACCTTGGCCGGGTCGGGGATGCCCGCCGCCAGCATGTCGACGTACTCGCCGGTCGCGGCGTTCAGGCCCCAGCCGGGCTCCAGGTTGCGCACCTTCTCGACCACGACGCCGCCCTCGAGGCCGGCGTTCACGGCGATCTGCTTCAGCGGGGCCTCGACGGCCAGCCGCACGATGTTCGCGCCGGTCGCCTCGTCGCCCTCGAGCTCGAGCTTCTCGAAGGCCTTGGTCGCGGCCTGCAGCAGCGCCACGCCGCCACCGGCGACGATGCCCTCCTCGACGGCCGCCTTCGCGTTGCGAACGGCGTCCTCGATGCGGTGCTTGCGCTCCTTGAGCTCGACCTCGGTCGCCGCGCCGGCCTTGATGACGGCCACGCCGCCGGCCAGCTTGGCGAGCCGCTCCTGCAGCTTCTCGCGGTCGTAGTCCGAGTCCGACTTCTCGATCTCGGCACGGATCTGGGACTTGCGGCCCTCGATCGCGTCCGCGTCGCCGGCGCCGTCCACGATCGTGGTCTCGTCCTTGGTGACGACGATCTTGCGCGCCCGGCCGAGCAGGTCGAGGCCGACGGAGTCGAGCTTGAGGCCGACCTCCTCGGTGATGACCTGGCCGCCGGTCAGGATCGCTATGTCACCCAGCATGGCCTTGCGGCGGTCGCCGAAGCCCGGGGCCTTGACGGCGACGGACTTGAAGGTGCCGCGGATCTTGTTGACCACCAGCGTGGCCAGCGCCTCGCCCTCGACGTCCTCGGCGATGATCAGCAGCGCCTTGCCGGACTGCATGACCTTCTCGAGGATCGGCAGCAGGTCCTTGACGTTGGCGATCTTGGAGTTGGCGATCAGGATGTACGGGTCCTCGAGGACCGCCTCCTGCCGCTCCATGTCGGTGGCGAAGTAGAAGTTGATGTAGCCCTTGTCGAAGCGCATGCCCTCGGTGAGCTCAAGCTCGAGGCCGAAGGTGTTGCTCTCCTCGACGGTGATGACGCCTTCCTTGCCGGCCTTGTCCATCGCCTCGGCGATGAGCTCGCCGATCGCCGGGTCGGCGGCGGAGATGGAGGCGGTGGAGGCGATCTGCTCGCGGGTCTCGACCTCGGTGGCCATGGCGAGCAGCTCGGCGGCGACCTTCTCGACGGCGAACTCGATGCCGCGCTTGAGGGCCATCGGGTTGGCGCCGGCGGCCACGTTGCGCAGGCCCTCGCGGACCATCGCCTGGGC